>WNGE01013853.1_pt1 | contig 12518 bp, 16 predicted proteins | sample 5400651 | NCBI WGS metagenome assembly WNGE01 (sample SAMN13153370, study PRJNA577476) | soil metagenome | isolation source: 60 cm soil or saprolite under grassland replicate 2 | place: USA:California | collected 2016-06-15 | reverse complement strand
CGCCGGCGTCGCCACCCATCGGCCGGCCTCAGGTGCCCTGGGCGGTCGGCTCGCGGGCCGCCAGCCGCTCGACGATCCCCAGCTTGAACCGCTCCTGGCGCTGGACCTGGAAGCCCAGGGCGCGCACGTGCTCCAGCGGGCGGTGCAGATAACGCTCGCCCTGCAAGGGCAGGGTGACCAGCTCCAGCAGCCGCTGGACGGCCCGGACCGGCCAGGCCGAGCTGGCGATGTGGTCGGCCAGCAGCAGCAGCCCGCCCGGGCGCAGCACCCTGCCCATCTCGGCGACGGCCTGGCGCTCGTCAGGGATGGCGCACAGCGAGAAGGTACAGACAACCGTGTCGAACGAGGCGTCGGGAAAGGCGAGCGCGTGCGCGTCGCCCTCGGCGAGCTCGACGGCGCGGCCGAGCCTGTGGGCGCGGTCACGGGCGCGTTCCAGCATGGCGGGGCTGAAGTCGATGCCGACAAGCCGCACACTGTCGGGGTAGAAGCCGAGGTTCAGGCCGGTGCCGATCCCGACCTCCAGGACGTCGCCGCTGGCCTGCGCGCAGACCCAGGCGCGGGTGTCGCCGAACAGGTTCCGGTCGAAGAACTGCATCTGCCGGTCGTAGCCGGCTGCGTGCTTGTCCCAGTAGCGGCGCAGCCGCGCGGTCTGGCCGGTGGTGGCAGGCATTGCCGATCACCTCCTCCGTCGACGAATCGGTCCGTCCGATCCTACGGCTGCCGCTGCCAGGCGCCGTGGCGGCTGGCGCGCAGGGTCTGCAGCCGCCGCTGGTACTCGTCCTCGTCGATCTCGCCGGCCGCGAAGCGCTCGGCGAGGATCTGCTCGGGATCGGGGCGGTCGGGACGGTCGGGGCGCCGCCAGGTCCAGTCGGAGCCGCGGAAGATCGCCGCGACCGCCCAGATGACCAGACCCCAGAACACGACCATCCCTGCCACCATCGCCAGCCACCCCCACCAGCTCCAGGCTTGCCAGCCCCACATCATCGCCGGTCCCTCCATGCCTGCCGTCGGTTGCCTGTCGGAGCGAGGGTACGGCCGCCGTCTCAAGCCTTTGACCGGGTGGTCGTCAAGGTTTGGTCAAGCCCTCGGCCGGTCAGGTCCAGCCGTCGCCGCGCACCTGCAGCAGCCCGACCCTCGGCCACGCACCGCAGCCGCTCGACCGCGTCCCGCTCCCGGCTTCCCCGGGAGACGACGAGGCGCCCCCGGTCCGTCCCCGCCGGGGGCGCCTTGCTCTGCCCCAGGGGCTATTGCTCGGGGTCGCCTTCGGGCTGGAGCTCCGCGCCGCAGACCCCGCACATGATGGGCCCCAGGGTCCCGACCAAGGCGGGACGACCGGCCCTGGACGGGCGGTGGTCCTAAGAGCAGACCGAAAGGAGCATCACGAGGTGAGGCGCAGATCTGGTAGTCCGGGGATCTCGCATCGACCTGGGGAGTTCCGCCGCCCGATGTCGCTTCCCAGGAAGGGGAAGGAGACGTTGCGCCTCACCGCAGTCAGGTGGCGAGCCTGGAGTTGCTGCCGTGGCTGCTGGTGCTGGCGCGCCCTGATGCTGTTCGTGTACGGCGGCGGCCACAGCGGACACCGTTCCCATGGGGCTGAGCACACCGAAGTCCCGCGACGATCTGCACACCATCGATCGGAGCAAGCAAGCCGCATGAGCAGGAATCGGTAGGAGCAGCGGCCAGACGCAGGCGCTGCCCGAACAAAGGAGATGAGGACGATGAAGCGCGTGGTCGTGGACCGCTATGGCGGTCCCGAGGTCTTGAGGGTGGTGCAGGAGGACGATCCCCGACCGGGTCCGGGCGAGGTCCGCGTCAGGGTCCTGGCGGCCGGGGTGTCGTTCACCGATGCCCAGCTGCGCGCCGGCACGTATATCCCGGGCGGCCCGAAGCCGCCGTTCACGCCCGGCTACGAGCTCGTCGGCGTCGTCGAGGAGCTGGGTCCGGACTGCTCGAGGCTGCGAGTGGGAGACCGCATCGGCGCGCTGACGGTGTGGGGCGCAGACGCGGACCGCGTCTGCTTGCCGGAGGCGGGCGCGGTCGAGGTGCCCGAGGACCTCGACCCGGCGGAGGTCGTGAGCCTCGTGTTCACCTACATGACCGCCTACCAGGTGCTTCACCGCGCGGCGATGGTGAAGAGCGGGGAGACGGTGCTCGTGCACGGCGCGGCCGGCAGGGTCGGCACCGCGGCCCTCGAGCTCGGAGCGCTCGCCGGGCTTCGCCTCTACGGGACCGCTTCAGCTCGCGACCGCGCCGCGGTCGAGCGGCTCGGCGCGGTGGCGATCGACTATCGGAACGAAGACTTCCTGGCGCGGGTGCGCGAGATGACCGGCGACGGTGTGGACGTCGTGCTCGACTCGCTCGGTGGCCCGCTGTCGCTTCGCTCCTTCCGCGCGCTGCGGCCCGGCGGAAGGCTCGTCGTGTTCGGCCGCTACGCCACGCTGTCGCACGGGCGCAAGGACTGGCCGGCGGTGATCGAGTGGTACGCGTCGATCGCGACCCTTTGGCTCTGGGCGAAGCTGTCGCCCCGCCGGCGGGTGCTCGCCTACCAGATCCAGAAGTTCCGCGACGCCGCTCAAGAACGACCCGGAGCAGTGGGCGGAGAGCCCCGCTACCCGGAGTGGTTCCAGGAGGACTTCCGCGCGCTGCTCGAGCTGCTCCGTCGTGGCGAGATCCACCCGGTCGTTGCCGAGCGCCTGCCGCTGTCCGACGCTCGTCGCGCTCACGAGCTGCTCGAGAGCTCGGCGGCGACCGGAAAACTCGTGCTCGTGCCATAAGCCGACGAGGACGCTCGCTGATGGCGCGCGACGTCCGTGCTGGTCGAGGAGGGCAGGTCGTGTCCGGTGGAGTTCGGCGGGCGCGCTACCTGCCCATCGCCGAGCACGGCCTGATCGGCGACCTGCACACCGTCGCGCTCGTCGGCACCGACGGGACGATCGACTGGTACTGCTGCCCGCGCGCCCGCCGAGCTGCGCGTGGCCTTCTCCGAGGCGGTCCGGCCGCTGGGGCCAGGGCTGACCCTGCAGGGACCCCGCGGCCCGGTCCGCCTCGGCCCGGTCCGGCATCCCGACGGGCGCCCCGCTGTGCTGGCCGCCACGCTCCCCACCCTGGCGGACGGGTCCTACCTCGCTGGCTGGCGGATCGTCTCTGCCGACGACGGCCACGTCCAGGCCGGCGCCTTCGGCTTCGCCGTCGGCGCGGGCTCCGGTCCGGTCACAAGCCCCGCCCCGCCGCAGCTCCCCACCCCCTGGCAGGCCACTGGCCGCTGGCTGGAGACGGCCGGGGTGCTGTTGCTGGTCGGGGTGGTGACCGTCGTCCAGACCGTCTGGCGCCGGCCAGGGCCGATCGGCCCGGACGAGCCACGCTACCGGCCCCTGGGCGTGCTGGCCGCCGTGGTCGGCGCCGTCGGCCTGGCCTGGCAGGTGGCTGCGGGCGCTGCCACCGGCGGCGGGCTCGGGCCAGGTGCGGTCGGCGCGTTTCTGGCCGCCTCGCCTGCCACGGCCCGCCGCACCGCGGTCGAGCTGGTGCTGCTGGCCGCCACCGCCGCCGTGCTCTGGTGGGGCGCCCAGCGTGGCCGCCGGCCCGGCCCTGCGGCGCTGGCGCTGGCGGTCGCCGCCGTGGTCGCCCTGGCGCTCGGCGCGCACGCCACCGGGCTGGCGCCGCGGTGGCTGTTTGTGCCCTTGGAGGTCGTGCACCTGGTGGCGGTTGGCACCTGGATCGGCGGGCTGGCCGTGCTGGCGCTCACGGCCCGGCGGGCCGGCATCGCGGCGGTGCGTCGCTTTTCGGTCCTCGCCCTGCGCGCGGTCCTGGTGGTCGCGGTCACCGGCACCTGGCAGGGGCTTGCCCAGGTGCACGGCAGGACGGGGCTGACGGGCACCGACTACGGCCGCGTCCTGGCCGCCAAGACCGCGGCGTTCCTGGTAGTGCTGGGCCTGGCGGCCGTGGCCCGCTTCCGCCTGCTGCCACGCGCCGGCTCCGGCACGGCACCCGCGCAGACGCCCGGCGGGCTGCGCCGCCTGCTGGCCGTCGAAGCCGCCGGCGGCGCCGTGGTCGTGCTGGTGGCGGCGCTGCTGGCCAACACCGTGCCGGCCGGCGAGGTGCTCGCCGCGGCCGGCGCCGCCCGGGTGCGTGGCGGCCCGCAGACCCAAACGCTCCAGGCCGGGCCGCTGCGCCTGCGTCTCGATGTCGAGCCCGGCACGGTCGGCCGCAACCTGCTCCAGGTCCAGATCACCGACGCTGGCGGGCGACCGGTCGACGGCCTGGCCCGCATCGGCCTGACGGTCGCCGACGAGGCGGGCCGCGCCACCCCGCAAGCGGTCAGCGCCGCCCGGGTCGCCCCGGCCACCTACCGGGCGGCGACGGGCGCGTTCACGCTGCCGGGCGGCTGGCGGGTCGGGGTCGCGGTGCCGGGCGCCGCCCCGGGCCTGGCCGCCCGGTTCGCCATCGCCGCCGCCCCGGCCACCCGCGGCACCCCACCGCCCGACCCGCCGGACGCGGTCGTGCTCGGCGGCCGCGCCGGCAGCGCGCTGGTCGGCCTCACCGCCATCCCGGCCGGCGGCGTGCTGGTCGTGCGGGTCCGCGGCGGCCTCGGCATCCCACCGGCTGTCGCGCCCCGCCCATTCCGCCTGCTGGGCGCGGACGGGCTCGCGCTGCCGGCGATCGTGCAGCCCTGCGGGGACGGCTGCGCTGAGGCGTTCCTCGCGCGCCCGGCCCGCGGGCCGCTGGGCGTGGCGGCGGTCCTGCCCAGGGGGGCGGCCCGCTTCACGCTGCCGCAGCCGCTGCCCGGCCCGGCCGCCGCGCGGCTCCGCAAAGCCGACCGGGCGCTTGCCGCCTCGGGCTCCTTCCGCATCCACGAGGTCCTCGACGGCGGGCTCGGCACCGTCTACCGCAGCGACTACGTCCTGGCCGCGCCCAGCCGGTTCCGCTCCCACACCGCAAGCCCGGCCAGCAGCGGCGACGTCGTCTGGATCGCCAACGACCGCTGGGTCCGAGACGGCGCCGGCCCCTGGAAGCACGAGCGCACCCCCGGCAGCCAGATCCGCTTCCCGGCCCGCAACTGGAGCGACCAGGAGGGCAACGTCGTCGATCTCGGCGCGGCCACCTGGCACGGCACCCCCGTCGACGTGCTCGCCTTCATCGACACGGCCAACGGCGCCTACCACCGCCTGTGGGTCGACCGCGCCGACCGCGTCCTGCACGAGCGCATGGACGCCCCCGGCCACTTCATGGACCGCGACTACGCCGACTACGGCCTCCCGGTGACGATCACCGCCCCCCGGTAGGCGGCCGCCGCGTTCGTCAACGCCAGCCGTCCGGGCTACGCACCCGGCCGAGCCGCCCGTCGCCGCCTCGGGTCAGCCCAGCAAGCCCAACCGTGCCGGCGACCAGCAGCAGCCCACCACCCAGCGCGTACACGGCCTGCACGCCCATGACGTCGGCGGCGACCCCGCCGAGCGCCAGCGAGGCCAGCCGCCCCGCCTGCCAGAGGAGGTCGAAGCCGGCGAACACCCGACCCCGCGCCCCGGCGGGGACCTCGGCCTGCAGCAGCGCGTTGTAGGTGACCATGCCGGTCGAGGTGCCAACCCCGTAGCCGACCAGCGCGAGCAGCCGCAGCAGCCGGGACGCGACCAGCAGCCGCACCCCCTCGCCGACCCGGCCACGCCACGACCCCGAGCTGGCCGGGAGCGGATGGTCTGGCAGGCGCAGCCGGGCCAGCACCAGCGCCGAGACCGCGAAGCTGGCCGCATTGGCCCAGAACGCCGGCGCCACGCCCCAGGTGGCCACCAGCGCGCCGGCCAGCGGCGCCAGGGCGATCTGGGAGACGACCGCGGCCGACCACAGCGCGCTGTTGGCCGCCACCAGCTCCTCCTCGTCCACCAGGGCGGGCAGCACCGCGGCGGCGGCCGGGTTGAACACCACCCCGCCGGCGGCGCCCGGTCGCTCGGCCCGGTCCTGGGCGGGGCCGCCGCGCTCGAGCCATTCCTCAGCGTCGTCACGGCGGTACAAGGAACTGCTCCTCGACCCTCGAAGGTGCATCGGCGCCGCCTTGCGCAAGTCCCTGCGTCAGGTATCACCCTGGGCGATCGCTGCCACCGCCTTGGCAATCACTGTCACGGCTGGATCGTCCTAAAGGCTGTGAGCAGGTCGGCGCGGGAGCGTGGAGGTGATCGTCGATGGCAGTGGTGGGGGCGACCAGAGGCGAGGAGACGTTGCCCGTCAGGCTGCTGCGAGGCGCCGTTGGCGGGCTCCTGGCCGGTGTGGTGTTCGCCGCGGTGACCATGTGGTTTGCGGACTCGACCGCCGGCAAGGCGGACATGCCGCTGCGGATGATCTCCACCGTCGTCAAGGGCGACCAGGCGATGGCCGCTGGCACCACCAGCGTCGGTCTCGGCGTGGTCGTGCATATGGTCCTGTCGGCGCTGTTCGGCGTGCTGTTTGCCCTGGTCGTGCCGGGGCTGCGGACCAATGGGACGATCGCCCTGGCGGGGACGCTGTACGGCGCGCTGCTGTACGTGGTGAACTTCCTGGTGCTGGCGCCGCTTGCCTTCACCGTGTTCGAGGATGCCAACCAGCCGTTCGAGCTGTTCGCCCACATCGTGTTCGGCACGTTGCTTGGGTTTGCGTTCTTCAGTTCGGGCGCCCGCCGCGGCGAGCCGGTCCTGGCCATCCAACGACCCCCCGGCAGCGCCGGCGGCGCGCCGAGCGCACGATGATGCGGCAATGACCAAGCAGCCAGGAGCGCGCCCGCCCCTGGCCCGCGCCGGATGGTCCCGGCGCGGGACAGGCCACCTGGAGGCGTGACGTGCCGGCCGACGAGGAGTTCCTGCGCGCCACGCTGCCCGCGCTGGACCTGGTCTACAACCTGGCCCGGCGGCTGGTCGGCAGGCAGGCCGACGCCGAGGACCTGGTGCAGGAGACCTACCTGCGCGCCTGGACGGCGTGGGCGGCCGGGCGCTCGCCACGCCGGGTCGAGCCGTGGCTGGCCACGATCTGCCTGAATGCTGGGCGCGACCAGACCCGGCGGGCCAGCACCCGGCTCGAGCTCCCCGCCGGCAGCGCCTGGGAGCTACCGGGCAGCGCCGACGTGGAGGCGGAGGCGATCGCCCGCGCCTGGCGGACGCAGGTGGAGCAAGCGATGTGGGCGCTGCCTGCCCCCCAGCGCATCGCGATCACGCTGATGGACCTTGGCGGGTTCACCGCCGCTGAGGTCGCCACGCTGACCGGCAGCCCGCGCGGCACGATCCTTGCGCGGGTGCACCGCGGCCGTAAGGCGCTGGCCCGCCTGGTCAAAGAGCAGGAGGTGCGTCACCGTGCGCCATGACCCCGAACGCGCCGCGGCTGCCTACCTCGCTGGCGAGCTGCGGCGGCGTCAGCGTGAGCGGTTCGAGGCGCACCTGCTGGCCTGCGACGACTGCTGGGGTGAGGCGCAGGCCGGCCGGCAGGGCCGCGCCCTGGCGGAGTCGCTGCGCGAGGCCGCCCCGCAGTACCTCCGCGACCGCGTGCGGGCGACCGTCGAAGTCGAGATCGCGGCTGTGGACGCGCACGCAGGCTCGACCCGGCCTGGCGTGCGGCGATGGTGGCACGGCGCGGCCGGGCTGGGCGTCGTCGGGGTCGCGCTCGGGCTCGTGGTCGCCGTCGCCGTCACGGTGCTGGTAGGCGGTGGGAAGCCGGCCCGCCAGCCCGCGGCGATCACCGCCGCGGTGCGCAGCTACCAGGAAGGCGAGGCGGCCTGGCAGCCAAGCCGCGACCTTCCCCCGGCCCGGCTGCTTGGCGCGCTTGCCTGGCAGCGCTCCAGCCGGGGCGAGGTCGCGGGGCTGCCGGTGGTGGCTTTCCTGTACCAGGATGCGGTCGGCGACCGGGCGACCTGGCTCGCCCGGGTGGACGGCGTGGCGGTGTTCTGCGCCGACCAGCCCGCCCCGTCGCTGCTGGTCGGCGCCGACCAGGCCAAGATCCAGGTGGCCGCCGAGCGGCTCGGCCTGGCCTGATGCGAAGCGCAGCACGCCGCCGGCCCGCACGGCCCACCCGGCGGGGTGCGGTACCGGCGGGGCCCACTATGCTCCAAACGACGCTTCTGCAGCTGTGGTCAACGCCAGGGAGCCGTCCATGACGCACTCGATCCCTCGACCGCTCGGCTACGCGACCGTGGCAGCCGGCACGGCAGCGGCCGGCTATGTGGGGCTGGTGACCGGCGCCTGCCCGCTGGACCTGGGCATCGGCCGGCGGGCGCGGCCGCTCGGCCCGCAGCTGGTCGAGATCACCGCCCCGCCCGAGGTGGTCTTCGACGTCATCGCCGAGCCCTACCTGGGCCGCGCCCCGCAGGCGCTGGCCGGCAAGCTCCGCGTGCTGGAACGCGGCAGCGACATGGTGCTGGCGGCCCATTTCACCCCGCTCGGCGGCCGGCTGGGCCTGGTCGCCCAGACTGTGGAGACCGTGCGGTTCACCCGGCCCGGCCGGGTCGACTTCCGGCTGGTCCGCGGGCCGGTCCCGCACGTGGTGGAGGCGTTCGTGCTCACCGAGCAGCCCGATGGCGCCGGCACGCGGCTGGCCTGACAGGAGGAGATCGCCGCCGACCTGTGGCGCCTGGGACAGTGGTGGAGCGGGCTGGTCGCGCGCCGCTGGGAGCAGACGGTCGCGGCGTCGCTTGCCACGGTCAAGGCGGAGGCCGAACGGCGCGCGGCCGCCGCGGCACGCCGACGGTCCCGCCCCCACCAACCTCCCCCGGCAGCAGGCGGGTAGCCGCCACCGCACGGGGCAGGCGGCGGGAACGGGCCACGGCCCCCGGCCGACACGGTTAGTGTGTTCGACGATATGGAGGTGACCATGCCACGCGAGATCGACCGGGACGGCGTGCGCCGTCTCGCCGACCAGGGCGCCCAGCTCGTCGAGGTCCTGCCCGCCGGCGAGTACGCCGCAGACCATCTCCCCGGCGCCGTCAACCTGCCGCTGCGAAGACTCGAGCGGCAGGCCACCGCCCTCCTCGACCGGCACCGGGCGGTGGTCGTCTACTGCTGGGATTCGGCCTGAGACCTGAGCCCACGGGCCGCGTGGCGGCTCGAGAGCATGGGGTTCGCCGAGGTGTACGACTATGTAGCCGGCAAGCTGGACTGGCTGGCCGCCGGGCTTGCCACCGAGGGAGCCAACGCGCGGCAGCCCCGCGCCGGGGACGTGGCCCGAAGCGACGTGCCCACCTGCCGGCTGGACGAGCGGCTGGGCGAGGTGGCGCGGCGGGTGCGGGCCGCGGGATGGGACGCCTGCGTGGTCGTGAACGCCGAGCGGGTGGTGCTCGGCCTGCTCCGCGCCAAAGAGCTCGAGGCGGACCAGGGGCTTGGGATCGAGCAGGCCATGCGGCCAGGGCCGAGCACGTTCCGGCCGCACGTGTCGATCGTGGAGATGGCGCGGTTCATGGCCGGCCACAACCTCGAAAGCTCGCCGATCACCACCTCCGACGGCCGCCTGGTCGGGCTGCTGCGCCGCCGCGACGCGACCCGGGTCGCCGGCGAGCTCGCCAAGGCCAACGGCAACGCCCGGGAAGGAGGGCCGGCATGAGCGAAGCGACGCTGGCTGTGCAACCGTGCTCGAGGTGTGATCGGCCGGTCGACTGCTGCGAGCTCTGCGACGCCACAGACTGCCAGACGCCCATCTGCTACCGGTGCCTGCAGGTGGCCCTGGGCCAGGCGGTCCCGCAGCCGCACCCCCATGGCGGCTGAGCCGCCAAGGGGCCTGCGGTCGTGCGCAAGGAGGCGACGATGCGGCGTGTGCAGGTGTTCGACGTCAACGAGACGCTGCTGGACCTGGCCGCGATGGACCCCTACTTCGAGCGGGTCTTCGGCGACGCCGGCGTGCGCCGGGCCTGGTTCAACCAGATGATCCAGTCGGCGCTGGTCGCCACGGTCACCGGCGCCTACAGCCAGTTCGGCGCCATCGGCATGGCCGCGCTCACGATGACCGCCCAGCAGGCCGGGGTCGAACTGCATGACGAGGACCGCGACACCATCCTCGGACAGATGCGGCAGCTCCCGGCCCATCCCGAGGTGGCCGGCGCGCTCCGCCGCCTGCGCGATGCCGGGTTGCGGCTGGCCGCGCTGACCAACTCCACCGAGCAGGTCGCCAGGGCGCAGCTCGAGCACGCCGGCCTCATCGACGCGTTCGAGCTGGTGCTGTCGGCCGACGCCGTGCGCCGGCTCAAGCCCGCGCCGGAGCCGTACCGGATGGCGGCCGAGCGGCTCGGCGTCGCGGTGCGCGAGGTGCGGCTGATCGCGGCGCACGCCTGGGACGTGGCCGGCGCGGCACGGGCCGGCTGCGCCACCGCCTTTGTGGCGCGGCCGGGCAAGGTCCTCGATCCGCTGGTCGAGCCGCCCGACGTGGTCGGCGCCGACCTGGCCGAGGTCGCCGACGGCATCCTGGCCGTCGACCGGTAGACAAGGAGCGCCATGACCGAGCAGGGACGCGTGGACCTCGAGCGCCTGCGCACGGTGTACGAGCGCGAGCGGGCGGCGGTGGCGCACGCCACCACCGACCAGCGCGACAGGACCGTCCGGGCACAGGCCAGCATCGACCGCGACACTCACATGATGGGATCGCTGGGCCCGAGGACCGCTGCGGTAGCGCCCCATGTGAACCGCCACCGGGCGTGACCGGAGACGACCGGCTCGACGACGGACCCTGACGGCGCAGCTCCGACGATCGGCGAGGGCGACGAGCGCGTGCGGTCCGGCCACGACCGCGGTGCCGGTGCGCGGCCTGAGCGCGGGCGGTGGCGTGGTTGGCGTCGTCGGGGGTGGCGGTGGCGACGCCGGAGCGACTCCGTCGGGTCCGGCCGGTCGAAGGCGAGCCGCAGCGCCTCGACCAGCGGCGCCGAGCACAGCAGGAGGGACGACCAGACAAGCCAGCGCCACGCTCGCGGCCGCAGCGCAGACCAGGACCAATCCCGGCGCAGCCTGCCGACGGCAACGGCGGCGAGGGTCGCGGCGAGCAGCAACGGCAGCGCGGCGGTGACGTAGGACCCGTGGGCGTGGCCCCGCTCGTGCGCGATCGCGCCGACCACGCGCCAGGTGAGGCGCGGTGCATGACGTTACTTACAGGCTGCGCCGATAGGTGGGTCAGGGGTTGTGGTCACAGTCGGGCTGGTGCGCTGTGGCCGGGGCGGGCGGCGCCTGCGGCTGAGGCCTGCCCGCCCGGTCGATGTCACGGCCCAGCCATACCCGGCGGGTGGTGATGGTCGTCGACCAACCGCTGGATCCGGTGGGCGAGGGTGGTGTCGTTGCTGGTGAGCCCATCGGCGCTGTGGGTGGTGAGCGCAAGGGTCACCTTGTTCCAGCGGATGTCGATGTCGGGATGGTGGTTTGCGGCCTCGGCGGCGTCGGCTACTCGGTTGACGAACCGGATCGCCGACCGGAAGTCGTCGTGGACGAAGGTCTTGGCGATGACGTCGCCGGTGCGCTGCCAGCCCGGCAACTCCTGCAGGGACTGGAGCTTGCCGGCCGAGCCGCGCACGGGAGCACCTCTGCTCAAGTGGTCTCTGCCTCCTCCTTGACGGTGCGGCCCTCGGCCTCGACCTCGACGGCCATCGGCGCGCCGCGGTCGCGCAGCACGTCGCGGATGAAGATGTCGTAGATGAACGCGCCGAGCACGCCGCCGATGAAGGGTCCCACGATCGGCACCCAGAGGTAGTTGTGGATGCCCGGGATGGCGACCTTGCTCCAGCCGGCGAACCAGGCCAGCATGCGCGGGCCGAAGTCGCGGGCGGGGTTGATCGCGTAGCCCGCGTTGGCGCCGAAGGACATGCCGATCGCGGCGACGGCCAGGCCGACCAGCAGCGGGGCCATGTTCATGCGCGGCGGCTGGTTGCGCTGGTCGGTCAGGGCCAGGACGAACATCAGCAGGAAGCCGGTGCCGACGATCTGGTCGATGAACGGGCCGATCATGCTCGAGTGGAAGTAGGGTGCGGGGAAGGTCGCGAAGATGCTGAAGGTGGCGGTCGAGTCTGCCGAGCCGCCGAGCGCCCCCCGCGTGATGTTGTGGGCCGCCTCGTAGCTGGAGATCGCATTGTGGTAGACGAGGTAGACCAGGGCCGCGCCGGCGAACGCGCCGACCACCTGGGCGACGATGTAGGGCACGACCTTTGCCCACGGGAAGTTGCGCCGCACCGCCAGCGCCAGGGTCACGGCCGGGTTGATGTGCGCGCCGCTGACGCCGCCGGCGACGTACACGCCGAAGGCGACGGCCATCGCCCACCCCCAGGTGATCAGCAGCCAGTCGCCGCTGGCCACGAAGATCGCGGTGCCGCGTCCTGACTGGTTGAGCGCGGCGACCGCCATCGCCACGACCCCGTCGCCGAAGCAGATGAGCACGAAGGTGCCGAGGAACTCGGCCGACAGCTCACCCCAGACGGTCTGCCGCCAGCGGGCTGTGGTTGCTCGTGCTGTGGCTGACATCTCACCACCCCTTTCGTCCCGGGCAATCTGGACTTTGGGATACCTGCTCGGGCAGGGGGCGGGGTGGCCCGCGAATGCGGGTGAGGG
>WNGE01011225.1_pt1 | contig 12519 bp, 11 predicted proteins | sample 5400651 | NCBI WGS metagenome assembly WNGE01 (sample SAMN13153370, study PRJNA577476) | soil metagenome | isolation source: 60 cm soil or saprolite under grassland replicate 2 | place: USA:California | collected 2016-06-15 | reverse complement strand
CACGGCTTGCGGCCGACCGCAGTAAAGGGGGGCGCCGCCCGGTCGAGTGACCCCGAATAAGCCCAGCTGGGCCCCTGCGGCAACAACATATGCAGCTGTGCAGGGCCTTTCTATAAGGCGGTACTGGGCTCGAACCAGTGACCCCCAGCTTGTCGAGGTAGCACTGTGCAGCGGTCTTCGACTCGCATAAGCGGTGAACCAAACCCTGCCCCGAGCCAGCATGTCACGCGTCACGCGTCACGCATCCTGCGAGGTCTTCCTGGTCCTCTGCGAAGCGTTCAAGGACGTCGAACTCTGCCAGCCGCGGGCGACGATCGAGGGGCGACCCGCCGTATTCGATCAGCACGGGTTGCTACAAGCTCAAGAGAAACGCCCCAAATGCCTCACTCGTCTTCCTCGAGTCCCAAGCCCTCGCCGATGTTCTCGAAGAATGCGATGCGCGCTGGATCGCCCCCTTGAGCCGCAAGCTCTAGAGCACGAAGGACGAGAAGCTGCCCCTCCTCTTCGCTCGCGTCGTGGAGGATCGCAGCGGCGTTCTCCAGCACCTTTACTGCCGCGTCCAGATCAAACGCCTCGCCTCCATACGCCTCAACGTCCGCAAGCGTGACGAGCAGCGCGTCCAGGATCGCGTTCGTCATTGCACTACTTTTGCCGTAATGTTCGTGATGTGGAGGCGGTCAAGCAGGCGCTTCGCTCTGCGTGCCTCTCGTTCGTTGGGGACTTCCCACCGGCCACGCAGTCCATTCTGACGCAGAGCCTCTGATTGTCGAAGGGCCTGATCAACCTTGTTCGGAGTTGTCAGAACCGCCTTCTTCCGGTCGATCAGCGTTCTCCCGCGGATGCCGTCGAACCTGACTGTTCGCACCTTCCCTTCTCGCAGATAGGAGAGCGCCGGGACTTGATGACTTTCGGCGAGGATCGACCCGCGCGCGCCTCAGCTCCGGCCTCGTACTCCCGCGCAGGGATGGTTCGGGTCTGCGGCTCCGTCACCCAGCGGACGATGCCAGCCCGCTCCAGAATCCGTTCAGTCGCCTCGCTGGCCCTACTCCAGACGAGTCTTGTCGGGTTCGCAAGCCCGACGCTCGGCGCAGGTTGGAGCGGGTGGTAGCAACTGACGTCGACCGCGGCTTCATCGCGACATCCAGAAGTGTCGTCTGACACGGCTCCGCAAGTGGATCGCCCGACGCAGCGGCCTCAGCACGTGCCTCGACTCGAATGGTCAGGGCTCCCAAGAAGTGCCGAAGCGCGCGACCCTTGGCTCCGAAGAGCTGTTGGGCTACGGGCTTCGACTTAGCCATGCTCCCAGGTTCACCGGGTCATGTCAACAATCCGCTGTGGGATCCTCGATTACTTCGCGTCCCACCCCGGCGGAGGGCATTTCCTCACGTCGGGCCGAGTTAAAGACGGTTGGCAGGGTAGGCCACGTCCCGTCAAGTGGTGTACGAGGCTGAGCGCGTCATCCTCGCTTGACGTCTACGCGGCTGCTGCGATGGCGATCACCTCCTCGGGCTCATCGGCCGGCGGGTCGGTGAGCGTCTTCGCGAGCGATTCGATGCTGAGGTAGCGGCGGCTGGCGACGGCCCATTCGTCGTTCTGTTCGGCGAGGACGGCGCCGACGAGGCGGATGACGGCGGCGCGGTTCGGGAAGATGCCGACGACGTCGGTGCGGCGGCGGATCTCCTTGTTGAGCCGCTCGAGCGAGTTGTTGCTCCAGAGCTGCCGCCAGTGCTCCTTCGGAAAGGCGGTGAAGGCGAGCAGATCGGTCTCCGCCTCCTCGAGCAGCGCCGCGGCTTCGGGGAAGCGGGTGGCGAGGTGGTCGACGATCCGGCGGTGCTGCTCCCGGACCATGTCGGCGTCGGGCTGGGCGAAGATCGTCCGCACCATCGTCGCCACGAACGACTGGGCGCTCTTGGGGACGCGCGTGAGTAGGTTGCGCATCGCGTGGGTGCGGCAGCGCTGCCAGGCCGCGCCCGGCAGCGTGGCAGCGATCGCGTCGACGAGGCCGGGGTGCGCGTCGCTGGTCACCAGACGGACGCCGGCGAGGCCGCGCGCAACGAGCGAGCGCAGGAAGGCGAGCCAGGCGGCGCCGTCCTCGCTGGTGACGACATCGAGGCCGAGCGACTCGCGGAAGCCATCCCGGTTGACGCCGACCGCGTGCACAACGCCGACGTTGACCGTGCGCCCGCCCTCGCGGCACTTGACCTGGAGCGCGTCGAAGGTGACGTACGCGTAGGGGGCGCCGTCGAGCGGGCGGGTGCGGAAGTCCTCGACGATCTGGTCGAGCGACTTCGCGAGCCGGGAGACCTGGCTCTTGCTCATCCGCTCGACGCCGAGCTGCTGCACCAGCTTCTCGACCCGTCGAGTCGAGACGCCGGCCAGGTAGGCGTCGGCGATCACCGACACGAACGCCTGCTCCGCGCGGCGGCGCGGCTGCAGCAGCCACTCCGGGAAGTAGCTGCCCTCGCGCAGCTTCGGCACCGCGAGCTCGATCGAGCCGACCCTCGTGTCCCAGTCCCGCTCCCGGTAGCCGTTTCTGCGGTTGACCCGCTCGGGGCTGCGCTCGCCGTAATCGGCGCCGCAGACGGCGTCGGCGTCGACGCTCATCAACGCCTCGGCGAACTCCTTCACCATCACCCGCAGCAGATCGACCTCGCGAGGATGACGCGGTGGTCAGCTATCACCCGGACCCGCCGCAGCCGCTCCGCGCTCGCCTACGGCTCGCGCTCCACTGCCGCGGCGAAGAAGACCTCAACCCGCTCGTACACCACGAGCAGGGACGCTACTGCAGGGTAGACAACGATTCGGGTCAACGTAGGGTCGACAAGGCGGCACTATGACACCCGAGACGTCACGAAACGATTTGGCTCAAGGAAGCGATATACGCAGTTAGCTCGAGCGCCCGGAAGAGCGGGGCATCCACTTTTAATTCCAAGGTCGCAGGTTCGAGACCTGCCCGGCCCATAACTGACATTGGACGAACCGCTGACCGGGAAACTCGGAGTCCGCGCCTGGCGGCATGGTTCAGACTGTCGTGTGTGGGACCGGTGATCCGTCAGTACGCCCGCGAGGATCTGGGCCGCGTGTTGCAGTTCTGGGAGCGGGCCCGCTGGCTGCCGGTCGGGCCGGACGGGCTTACCGTCGATCAGGCGGTGGAGGTCCTGCATGCCGACGATGCGGTGGCGCTGGTCGCCGAGGTGGAAACGCAGCTCGTTGGCACCATCGTCGGCGTCTCGTCAGCTGCCGTCGGCTGTGACTGTTCAGGTCGCCGGGAGCCAGGGTTGGCGGTTGCCGAGGGCGGTGAGGACGTCGATCGTGGGGTGGCCGTTTTTGCCGCCAGCAGCCGCTGATCTTCTGTTGGAGCTTGATCATGCGGATGTCGCGTTCGGCTTGGTTGTTGTCGAAGGGGACGCGGAAGTCGTGCGCGAAGCGGAGGACGTCTTCGCGGTCGCGGTCAAGGCGGGTCGGCAGGTTGCGGGCCGGGGTCTGGCGGATCACCCCGCGTTTGCCGGTTGGGATCGTGCTGGGCGGGTCGCGCTGGTTGCCGTCGGTGATGATCTGGGCGTAGGCGGCGCGGTAGGCGGCTAACGCTTCGGGGTCTAGCCGCTCCTGACCGGCCGCTCGCGCGCGCGTGACCGCGGTATGCAGCTCGCGTAGCAGTCGGTCGATGCGGATCGCCCAGGCGATCTTGGGGTCGTTGGGGTCGGGCTCGATGATCCCGAGCAGTTCGCGCAGGTGATGGACGTTGCACAAGGCGTGCTGGGCGTTGGTGTAGCGGCGGTAGGGCTTGAAGCCGTCGTGGACGGCGATACCGGCGAAGGCGGGCAGCACGCCGGCGTGATCGAGGCCGTCGAAGCCGCGCTTGTCGTGCAGCGAGTAGAACGTCAGCCGGTCGGTGCTGGCGCAAAACAGCCACCGCAGTCGGCCGGCGGCGCGTGCCCCGGTCTCGTCGAAGTGGGCGACCGGCGCGGCGGCGATCTGGGCGTGCACCTCGTCGAGAAAGCGTCGCAGGTCGTCGGCCCCCTGCGCCATGAACGCGGCCAGCGTGCCGATCGAGACGGCGTGGCCGAGCCAATCGCTCAGCAGCTGTGCCGCGCGGCCGTAGGGCAGATGCTGGTCGGCGACGAGGTACAGGCCGAGCGCGCGAACCCTCGGCCCGTACTGCGCCGGTGCGATGACCGCCACCGGAAACGCGGCGGTCGTCTCATGCCCGCAGTCGCAGCGCCGCGTCCACGCGCGATGCTCGACCGTCGAGAGTCGGATCTCGGGCAGATCGAACACCTGCCGTGCCTGATCGCCGACCACGACCGCGTTCTCGAGACCCGCATGGCAGCCGCCACAGATCGCCGGAAGGTGATCGACGATCTCGTCAGGCGCTGCGACCTGCGCCAGATGGCCGCCGCGGTGGCCGGGCTGCCCGCCCGGCTTGCGCCCCGACGGACGTCGCAAGCTCTTCGCTGCCGGCTTGGCCAGACCGTCCGACGACGGCGGCCGCGACGAGTTGCGGGAGTTCTGCGCCAGCCGCCGTTTCAGCTCCGCTGCCGCGGCCTCCAGATCGGCGACCCGCTGCTCGAGCCGCTCGATCGTTGCAGCCTGCTCGACGACCAGCGCAGCGAGCTGCTCATACGACGGTCGCCGCGACACATAACCACGTTCGCCGCGACCAAACGGGACCCTGCCCCACCTGAACAGTCACTTCGGCTGGTTCTATCGCCTCGTCACCGAGGACGAGGCCGGCGTCGAGGCAGTTGCAGCGCTGGTCGAGGAGCTGGAGGCGCGGTTCGCAGACCGCGGGATCCGGAAGCTCGTTGCCGTCGTCGGGGACGGTGCGGTCCGCGCCGCGCTCGAGGCCCGTGGCTACCACGCGCCGACGGCCGCGCGGCGCGTCGTGATCAGCCAATAAGTTGGTCGCGCCGGCGAGGAGCCAAGAAGATCAACGACCCTCCCGCCCAAACGGATACGCCAGGACGGAACGGCCGCCGAGGAAAACCTCCCTCTATATAGATATGCGCTTTTCGACCCCGATTTGTTACACGCCGCCGGGAAGACTTACGAGACCTTTACAGCGGCGCCGCGCGAGTCGACAGCGTGTCAGTGACGGGTCAGCCCTGTGTCAGCGCGAACGCGGCGGGCGCGATGCTCTACCGAGGCTCGTCTGAGAGCGAGCGGATCGCTGATCGTAGTTCCAGCACCTCGAGGGGACACTCCGACCAGTTGTGCTCCCAGCACACGATGAGGTCGCAGCCCTCGGGCCGATGGTTGAAGTTGCTGCTACGGAACTCGAACTCGATCCGTACGCGCTCGTAGCCTCGCCCGCCTTTCACGCGCCGCTTCGCTTCGCAATCGGGGTAGCCGGTCTGCACGCGGTCGATTACGAAGCCGAGGTCGTGGGCGATCATGCCGAAGAGGAAGACGACGCCCTGCTCGTTGACTGGCGCGTGCTGGAGGGAGCGGAAGTTGATGAACTCGCCGTAGAGGTCGCCTTGTTGTGCCGGCCACGAGGTCGTGGCGGGCGCTAGCTCGGGTTCAGTTTCCGCCGTCGGCTGGGCCGCACGAGCAGTAGCAGCGGCTGGAAGAGCGTCGAGGTACGGAAAGGAGGGCTCGTTCTCCTCCAGCCACTCACGCAGGCGCACTTGCGCCCGCGGAAGCTCCCCCACCTCTTCGCGAGGATGCTTTCGCTGTGCTTGAAATAGCGTCGGAAGCGGCGCACCGGGACCACCCCACCAGCCTCCATATACGCATCGCGCATCGCGCGAAGCAGGTCCTCGTCACCGAGCCGAACGTTCTGAACGTACGGCTCTAGTCCCGCTGCCTGGACGAAATCGTTCCACGAGTCGAAGTGCTTCGTAACCTGCCGATCGCTCACGCCGCTCTCGCGCTCGAACTCCGCACGGCTAAGAGTGCGCTTGCCGAGCCGCACCGCGATGTCGCGCGCCTCAGCTAATAGCTCGTCACGAGTCGCTGTGCGGTGTGTGGCCACGCACCCGATCCTATGAGCGAGCGAGACTCGGGGCAACGCTTGTCGCCGCCTCTAATTCGTAAAGGACACTTGCTAGGGGACCTCCTCGAACTTCGGGAAGAGGGTTCGCCCCCGCTGCGTGTCGAGGTTATCCAGCGCCTCTCTAATCCGCTCAGCGGCGAGTGGGAGGAACGGCGGCAACTCGCGGGTGATGACATGGCACGCGCCGAGCAGGACCGTGAGGACAGCGTGCAGGATCTCCGACGCCTCGTGATTACCGCTGCGGCCGGCCCTCGCTAGCTCCCAGGGCTGCGTCGCTGAGACGAAGCGATTCGCTTCGGCAACCACCTCCCAGAGTGCCGTCGCCGCTGCGCGGACGTCGAACGCGGCGCACGCCTTGTCGATTGCCGCCGGAAGCTCGCTGCACCGCGCTCGGAGCGTCTCCGATTCCGTGGGCCAGTCAACCCCTTGACACACGCCCTCCGGGTGGTTGCGGCTGACGAGCGCGATCGTCCGGTTGATCAGGTTGCCGAGGCCGTCCGCGAGTTCGTTTGCGCGCGTTGCGAGCAGCTCTTCGCGGAAGTCAGCATCGCCGTTGCGAGGCACATCGCGAACGAACCACCAACGCAGCCCATCCGCTCCGTAGCGCTCGATGATCTGGAGTGGGTCGATCGCCGTGCCGAGCGACTTCGAGAGCTTCTGTCCTCCCACGGTCAGGTAGTCGTGGACGAAGATCGTCGTCGGCGGCGACTGCCCGGCAGAGATGAGGATCGCGGGCCAGTAAACCGTATGGAAGCGGGTGATGCCTTTGCCGATCACGTGCAGCCGCTCGTCGCTCTCGCGCCACCACCGGCGGTAATCGTCGCCGTCGGAGCCACTTCTAAGCGCGGTGATGTAGTTGGCCAACGCGTCGAACCAGACGTAGATCACCTGCTCGGGATCGTCCGGCACGGGAATGCCCCAGCCGCGTGCTCTCTCCTGCGCGCGGGAGACGCTGAAGTCGGTGAGGCCCCCTCGGATGAACGCGAGAACCTCGTTGCGTCGGTGCTCGGGCTCGATCCGCAGGCGGCCGCTCTCGATCAAGTCGAGCAGCACGCCCTGGTGGCGCGAGAGCCGGAAGAACCAATTGCGCTCGACGATCAGCTCTGGCGGCTCGCCGTGCTCGGGGCAGCGCCCATCGGCGAGATCGCCCGGCAGGACGAACGCCTCGCAGCCGGAGCAGTAGAGCCCCTCGTAGTCACGCTGGTAGAGATCGCCCGCCTCCGCGCAGGCCTGCCACAACCGCTCGACGCCGGGGCGATGGCGCGGGTCGGTGCTCGTGCGGATGAAGTCGTCGTTCGAGAGCTGAAGCGGCTTTGTGAGATCGACGAATCGCTGCGCCTTCTCCGCGACGAACTCGCCGACCGGCCGCCCGGCGGCAACGGCGGCATCGACGTTCTTGAGCGCGTTGTCGTCCGTGCCGCTCAGGAAGCGAACTTCATCCCCACGAAGCCTTCGATGACGAGCGAGCACGTCAGCCTGCACGAACTCAAGCGCGTGCCCGAGGTGGGGGTCACCATTGACATAGGGGATGGCGGTTGTGATGTAGAAACGTCGCTTGTTGCTCATCGGGGTCCTCCTTATCTGGCCCCGCGAGGCCAGTCACCGATGAGCGTGCGGCCCCGCGTCCAAATGGGGCCGGTTGAATCGACGGTCGAAACTAGAGCGCGCCGACAGGCCCTGGCAGCCGGGCCATCATCAGAATCTGCGGCGCGTGCTCGAACATACTCAGAACATAGCGCAGCTCACGTGCGAGCTTGTCTCGATGGAACGGCGGCGGGTCACCGTCGTGTCGACTGCTCTCTTGGCGACGAGCACGCACCGGTTCCCGTCGCCGGAGAAAGGAGGACTACGCTGGGTCGTCCCGGGCTGGGCCGGCGGCCGCGGCCCGGACCTTCCAAATCGCTCCTTGAGCGGTATCGCGCACCTCGATCCCCATCTGATCCAGTCGGACGCGGATTTCGTCTGCGGTCGCGAAGTCTCCTCGGCGCCGCGCCACCGCACGCTCGGTGAGCAACCGTTCCACTTCGTCTGCGTCGACTAGGACCTCCCGCGGTTGTTGGTCGATGTCCTCGGGGATGAGGTCGAGGAGCCCGAGCGCGAGCAACGGCTCTGAAGCGGAGGCGAGAACGGCGACGTCATCCGGGTCGAGCGCCGAATCGCGCGACAGTTCCGTGAGCACGGCGAGCGCTTGCGCCGTGTTGAAATCGGTCGAGACCGCTTGGTCCAGCCGCTCGAGGTACTTCCGCCCGGCGCCCCTGAGCTGTGCCGCCGCCTCCTCGTAAGTGAGGGGATTGCGACCCGGCGGAACGCGTTCGCGTACGCGCTCCAGCAGCCGTCGTTGCGCGATGCGTGCCCCGTCGAGCCCATCCCAAGTGAAATCTGTCTGGCTGCGATAGTGGGAACCGAGCAGAAGCAAGCGGTAAGCGAGCGGGTGAAATCCCCGCTGCTTGAGGTCGGAGAGGAGGAGCGCGCCGCCCGTCGACTTGGAAATCTTCGCTTGGCGCAGATTGATGAACTCGTTGTGGAGCCAGAACGGCACCCACGATCCATCTAAGTACGCCTCGGTCTGTGCGATCTCGTTGGTGTGATGGATCGGGACGTGGTCAACGCCGCCGGTATGCACGTCGAAATGGTTGCCGAGGTACTTCATGCTCATCGCCGAGCACTCAAGGTGCCAGCCCGGCGCACCTTTCCCCCACGGTGAGTCCCACTCCATGAGGCGCACGGCATTCCGCGGCGAGGCGCGCCAAAGCGCGAAGTCTGTTGGATTGCGCTTGCCCGCGGTCGGCGCGACGCGTGCGCCCTCACGGAGCCCCTCGAGGGCGAGCAGCGCCAGCTTTCCGTAGTCCGGCACCCTGGCGGTGTCGAAGTAGAGCCCTGCGGCGATTTCGTAGGCGTAACCCTTCTGTTCGAGTACGCGAGCGAAGGCAATCATTTCCGCGACGTGGTCGGTCGCCCTTGCCCACACCGACGGGGATCGGACGCGGAGCTCCTGGAGGTCGCGAAGGAACGTCTCGGTGTAGTGGGCAGCGATATCCCAGACTGAGCGGCCCTCTCTCTTCGAAGCAACTTCGAGCTTGTCCTCACCCTCGTCCATGTCCGAGGTGAGGTGTCCGACGTCAGTGATGTTGATGACCTGAGTGACTTCGTAGCCCTTCCATTCGAGAACCCGTCGCAATGTGTCGGCGAAGACATAGGCGCGCAGGTTGCCGATGTGCTGATAGGCGTAGACCGTTGGCCCGCACGAGTACACGCTCGCCTTCTTGGGCTCGAGAGACGAGAACACCTGCAGCTGCCGCCCGAGCGTGTTGAACATCCGAAGCGGTGCACCCGACATGACTCGCATTTCACCATGCCCGACCCGGCAGGTCCCGGCAGGTCATATCGCCGCCCAGTGCCTTCGGCCCTCTTCACAGAGTGATCACTGAGGCCTCGAAGTCGGCCTCACCCCGGTTCGCGTAATACCCGGTTCGGCCCACCTTCGAATCCACGCCTGTGCGGGGATTCTTCTCTTTGGAGGGCCTTCCGTGTATTGCGCGAACCTGCCCGGCCGTTCTAGCCAGCCGCCGAGGCTGCGTCGATCCGGTTCCGGCATGCCTCGTCGTAGAGAGGCTCGGGGGCCATGTCCAGGCCGCCGGGCCAGGTAATCGTTCCTGCCTCCGGATCGACTTCGACGCGCGCGAAGTAGCTGGAGTCATTCAGCGGTTCGAAGACGCCGCGCCACTCGCGCCTGCTGAAGTCGATCTCGCCTACGGTGCCATCCGCGAACGACAGGCGCAGCCGGTATGACGCGACGACCTGGACGTCCGTGATGTCGACGAGTTCTTCCACGAGAGGAATCTTACGGGAGAGGATCGATCGGCTGGAGGCGCTCGTCGTTTCGAGCGCGCTCCCAGTTCGCCAGCAGCTCGTCCTCGTGCAGCGCAGCCCACTCCGCGACGAGTGCGCGTGCGCGCGGCGGCAGCGAGCCAGCGATCAGTTCGCCCGAGAAGTCGACCGACGCTGCCTGTCCGGCGTAGCGGGCGTGGAAGTGCCGCCGGGCGTGCACGCCTTCGTTCCAGTACATCCAAATCGTGATTCCATAGAACGCGCTGATCCGCGGCACGCACGAACGGTACGTGTCGCCGTTGACGGAGCCATCACAGCGCGAGTGGCGGCGCGACGACCTCGGTGTCAAGGCGGTTCGCGCAATGCCCAGTACCGCCCATGATTCTCCCTGCACAACGGCTATACGCGTTGCCCGATCTGCTGACGAAAACGGTTAGTCACGTTTTAGTCACGTTTTTGGGCACGTTTTTGGGCACGTAGCAGCGGCCGGTTGCGGGCCTTCGTGGACGGCAGCGGCGGCGTTGTGCTGCGGTGTTGGGAAGCCGCCGTGGCGTCGCGGCGCGAGTGAAGCGGAGGTGCCCGCCGGCCCGCAGGCGCGGCTCGAAGGTTCGGGTGAGAAGGTTGGCGAAGTCGCTCTTCGCGAGCTCGGCGCGGACGTCGGCGCCGTGGCGTGCTTCCTCGAAGAGGTGTGTGTACGTGTCGAGAGTCATGCTCGTGCGGGCGTGGCCAAGGATGCGGCTGACCTGAACGACGTCGAGGCGGATGTCGATGATCAAGTGGCTGGCGAAGGTGTGGCGGAGATCGTGGAAGCGCACCCGCCGGCCCGGCCGGTCGAGCCCCGCGCCGGTCGCGGCACGGCGCAGCGCCCGCTTAGACACGTTGTGGTGCAGAAACGCCGTGCCGTGGCCGGTCGCGAACACGTAATCGGAACCGCTCGTGAAGCGGGAGCCGCGTTTGTGTTGGCGGAGAACCGCGGCGAGCTGGGGGAGGAGCGGGATCTCCCGGACGGAGGCGCGCGTCTTCGGCGGAATCCGGTGCGGCGGTACGCCGCGCCGGCCACGCGCGAGCTGGTGGCGGACGTGAATGACGCCAGCGGCGAAGTCGACGTCGTCCCAGCTCAGCCCGAGCACCTCGGAGAGGCGCATGCCCGTGTAGGCGCCGGTGACGAGCAGCGGCCGGTAGCGGCGTGGACATGCGTTGAACATTCGAGCGAGCTCCGTGCGGGTGAGGACGCGCTGGTCGGAGCGCAGCGGATGCGGCCGCTCGTCGCGCTCAAGCCGGTGGAACGGATGCGTGCCGACGTAGCCACGGCGAAGCGCGAACGTGAAGACGCAGCTCAGCGCGCCGAGGATCCGCTTGACCGTCCAGGGCGAAAGACCGTTCGCCTGCAAGTCGCGTCCGAGGGCGACGACGTCGTCGGCTGTGATCAACACCAATCGGCGTCGGCCCAGCCGAGGTAGGAGGTGGCGGTGCAGTTGTGAGCGATAGAGATCGAAGGTTCGGTCGCGCCGCTCGCCCGCGATCACCTTCGTCTCAAACTCGGCGAGCCACCGAGCCGCGACCTCGCCGAATGTCAGGCGGGGTGAGAGCGGCAGCTCGCCGACATGCGCGAGGCGCTGGAGCAGTTCGCGTTGCGCGTGCGCCTCGGCGAGTGTGTCTGCTTCAAGCGTGCGGAAGCGCGCCTGTCCGTCGACCCTCACACAGACGGCGTATTTGCTGTTCGGCTGCTGGTATACGCCTCGCGCAACACGAAGACGGCGATCGGGACTGCTGCTTGCTGCCATCGGATTTCTCCTCCATCTGTCAGATCAATCAGCGAAGGATTCCGCGGCTCGCCACCGCCATGAACGTGTGCCGGTTCGGGATGCGGCGCGTAGGGGTCTTGCTCGGCAACCGATTGCTGGCAAGATGGGCGGCGCGGGAATCGGACAAGCTGAACACCTCTTCAGATACACTTGAGTGACGTGGCGCATTTCAAGCACGACAGGCGGCTTCCACTTGCGGTGATCGATGGGGATCTCGCCCGTGAGGTTGCCGAGACGATGCAGGCGCTCGCCACTCCGAGCAGGGTTCGCATCCTGGCGCGGCTCCGAGAGTCGCCCTGCTCGGTCAGCGATCTCGCCGACGATGTGCAGCTAGAGCCGTCGGCGGTGTCTCACCAGCTGCGGGTCCTGCGCCATCTTGGCCTTGTCAGCGGGCGGCGCGATGGCAACCGTGTCATCTACTCCCTGCACGACGACCATGTGGGAGACCTCGTCGCGCAGGCGATCTACCACGTCGAACACATTCACGTCGCTGCGCAGGAGGCGCGCGCCGCGCGACCTAAACAGACTTCAAGAGCAGCGCGAAGCCGCCGATGAGCAGCGAGCAGCCACGTACCGGCGAGGCGGCGACTGGATCGCCGCAACAGGATCACGCCCACGACGAGCACGCGCACGGGCATGACGGTCACGAGCACGCGCACGGCGATTCGCGCGACGGGCGCGGCGACGGCGGTCATGGCCACGCGCATGGTCTCGTCGATCGTTCGATCGTTCGCTCGCGGGAGGGCGTGAAGGCGGTCGCGCTCAGTCTGCTCGTTCTCGGTCTTGCCGCGGTCGGGCAGTTGCTCGTTTTTCTACTCACGCATTCGGTCGCGCTGCTCGCCGACTTGATCCACAACTTTGGTGATGCGCTGACGGCGGTGCCGCTCG
>WNGE01006887.1_pt1 | contig 12519 bp, 11 predicted proteins | sample 5400651 | NCBI WGS metagenome assembly WNGE01 (sample SAMN13153370, study PRJNA577476) | soil metagenome | isolation source: 60 cm soil or saprolite under grassland replicate 2 | place: USA:California | collected 2016-06-15 | reverse complement strand
AGCTCGAGCAGCGATCCCGACGGCTCGATCGCGAGCTACGCCTGGACCTTCGGCGACGGGGGGACGGCGACGTCGCAGAATCCATCACACCCGTACGGCGCGGGGGGGACCTATACCGTCACGCTCACCGTGACCGACAGCCAGGGCGCCACGGGCAACGTCTCGCACTCGGTCACGGTCAGCGCCCCGCCGCCGCCAACGCAGCCGCCGACGGTGAACGCCGGCCCCGATGAGACAGTGTTGATCGGCGCGCTGTACAGCCTGACGGCCTCGTTCAGCGACCCAGACCATGACGGGCCCTGGACCTACACGATCGACTGGGGCGACGGCTCGTCGTCGCGCGGCAGCGCGTCGAGCGAGGGCTCGTTCGGCGCTTCGCACTCGTATCTCACTCTCTTGCCCGCCACCTACACGGTGACCGTGACGGTGGTGGACAGCCACGGCAATCGGGGATCGGACACGAAGGTGGTCAAGGTCGTGTTGCTGTGACGGCGAGAGTCCCGTGATCCGCCGCTCGAGCGCGGACCGGCGGCGCAGCTTCGGGCGCCGCATCGTGCGCGACCGGCGTCGGGACCAGATGCCGACGCTGCGCGAGCGTCGCCGCGGCGTGGAGCGTCGCCACCGCCACGCCTGGCGCCCGCTGGCCGACCGGCGATCGGGGGCGGAGCGGCGGCGGTAATCAAGCAGTGGGGCGGGCTATTCCCGCGCGTCCCGCACCCACTTGCCTTCGAGCTGCGCCAGCTCGAGGGCGCGCGCGGCGCGCGCCACCAACCCCCTCGGATCGATCGATCGGGCGCGCCGGCTCCCGACGGCGTCGTATCCCGCGCGCAGCTCGGCGCCGGCCGACTCCCGCAGGCGGTGCGCGAGCCGGTGCGCCGCGGCGCGGTTCGCGCCAGCGGCCACCACCACAAACTCGCTCGGGCCCACCCGGCCGACCGCATCGGAGCGGCGCCCCCCTGCGCTCAAGCGCTGCGCTATCTCCCGCAGCGCGTCCAGGCCGGTCGGGCCAGGCAGACCGGGGGCGATCGCCACGCACGCGACCGACGCGTCGTGCTGCGCCGCCTGGACGAACAGCTCCGCGGTGCGGCGCGTCAGGCCGCGGCGCGTATACACGCCGGTCACGTCGTCCACCAGGCCGCGCGGGGGGGCGCGCCCCGTCTCGAGGCGGACGAGGAGATAGGTATCGAGCTTCGCGATCAGGTCGCGCGCGTTCACGGGGCTCCGTACCAGGGCCCACACCCCGGCGCGCAGCGCAGCGACATGATCCTCGCGGCTGGGCCGGCCGGGGACGAGCTGCACGATGGGCGTGCCGCAGCCGATGAGCGGCTCCGCCCGCAGGCGGCGGCTGAGATCGAGGCAGTCGGAGTCCGGCAGTTGCGCGTCGAGCAGGATCACGTCCGGGCACGTGGCGCGGGCGCGCTCGAGCACGGCGGCACCCGCGAACACCCGCAGGACCGAGTAGCCGTGGCGGCCCAATGCGCCCTGGACGTCCCAGAGAGCATGGTTCTGCTCGCTGGCCAGGAGAACACGAGGCGGGCGGATGAGGCGGCGCCGGGTCGGCACGCCGCTTCGGAAGTCGGGATCGATCACCGTCCCGGGATACCCCGGCGAGGGGGCCGGAGTTGCTGGTGCGGGTCTTTTCAGCCCACCTCGAAGGTGCCCTTGCAGCGCCGGCAGCGCAGCGTGGGCGGGTTCCCCGACAGCGGCATGCGCTCGCGGCAGCTCGGGCACACTGCGTAGCGACCGCTCGAGTCGGGAGCCTTCCTCCCCGGCCGTTCCACCACCGTCCAGCGGCGCGGCGGCACATGCGCGAGCTCCACGTAGGGACGGGCCACGAGCACGGATTTGTTGTGCACGTCCACGACGACTTCGAGGGGTGTGAGATCGAGCACGCGGTACCACGCGCCGCGACGCAACGGGCAGGCGTAGTCGGCCTGGAGGCGAGCCCACTGGGCAAGTGGCGGGGCGGCCATCGTGCGGCGATCTCCGGCGATCGAGGGGCTCAGCTCGCTATCCGGCAAACAGGGCGCGCAGCGCCGCGGGGCGACGGTCCTGGGCGCGTGCGGCCGAGAGATGACGGACGAGCGCGCGGGGCCGGCGCCGGGCGAGGAGCTCCGCCCGGATCTCCCACACGAGGATGCCGGCCCGCTGCAGCAGCGGCTCGAGCGGCGCGAGCTCGCGGGTGCACAGACCTGCCTGGTAGGTCACCCGCCAGGCGAGCTGTTCGATGCGCTCCGGCTGCAGGTACCCCGACAGGTGTTTCGCATGCTCGGTGATATAGGCGCCGAGCGCTACGGCTGCGGGGTACTGCCAGTCGTCCTGGGCGCCGAGTCGCTCCGCGATGAGGCGGGCTTCGGCGGCCGCGGCCCGTAACAGGGATCGGAGTTCGCGACGTTGGGCGTTCATGTGACCATGCCACATCGCAACGGGCGTGCCTCGCCGTACCGGGGCGCGCAAGACGGGCTCCGTGCTTGAAACGATGCGTCTGTGGTGCGTGCCTGGGGAGCCGGTGCGACAGTGGCAAACTCAGGTGTAGCGGCGCCGCGACGTGTGTACCGGCCTGCGCCAGCTAGGAGGCGGCCGCGGCGGGGTAGGTATGGGGGTGCGCGCGCAGGGCGGCGTCACGCGTGTTCTCGATCAGCCACGACAAAACGGGGAAGTGAGCGGGATCGAAGCGCGCGGCCTCGTACCGCACGTCCTGGAAAACGGACTGCACCACCAGCTCGGCCTCGGACGCGTCGCGCAGGATGCGGAACGCGACGGCACGCAGCGCGGCAGCGTGGCGCGCGCACAGCTCCCACAAGGCCCGTGTATCGCCTGCCGCGATGCGCTCCAGCAGGGCGGCATCGGACGGCGGGCGGCTCTGTGAGCCGGGCGTCTCCAGCGTGGCAGGGAACGTCATAGCGAATAAAGAGTGCCGCGCTGAGGGGGCGGTAACGGTGTCGAGCGCTCCCCGTTTCAAGGGCTTGACGGCCCGTCATTTAGCCGCGGCGGCACGTCTCAGCGTAACACGGTGTGAAACAGCGCGAGCATGGCCGCCCACGATTGCCGGTCCGCGGCAGCGTTGTACGCGAGCTGGTCCATGCCATAGCTGCCCGCATCCGGATTCGTAAAGCCGTGCTTCGCGCCGGGATACACCACCACCTCGAAATGCGCGGCCGCGGCCTGCATTTCCTTCTTGAACGCGTCCACCTGCTCCGGCGGCACGAACGGATCGGCGCCGCCCGTGAGCACGAGGATGCGGGCCTTGACCTTCCCGGGCTGCGCGGGAGTCTGCGTCGCGAGCGCGCCGTGGAACGTCACCACGGCAGCGAGATCCGCGCCGGCGCGCGCCATGCCCAGCACCACGGCGCCGCCGAAGCAGTAACCGATGGCGGCGATGCGGGTCGTGTCCACGTGAGGATCGCGCTTCAGCTGCTCGAGGGCGGCGTTGAACCGCGCCGCGAGCACCGCGGGGTCCTTGGTCACCTCGGTCACGAACGCCTGCGCATCCTGCGGATGGGTGGTGACCTTGCCGTTCCCGTACATGTCCAGCGCGAGACCGACGTACCCCGCCTCGGCGAGGCGACGCGCCTGGTTCCGCACGTGCTGATTCAGCCCCCACCACTCCTGCACCACCAGCACTCCTGGCCGCCTGCCCTGCGCGGCGTCGTCCCACGCGACGAAGCCCTTCAACACGGTCTCGCCTTGGCGGTACTCGATGTCGCGCGTCTGCACGCGGGCCCGCGGCGGTCCCTGGACGAGCCACGCGGCGGCCAAAGCCATTGCGACTCGGATGTGCATGGAGTCATCCTCCTCGAAGAAAGCCCCGAGAACGATGACAATGTAAATCAGAAAATGGGAGAGGGGAGAGGGGAGAGGTTCGTTGCGGTGCGAGGTCGAATTGACGGTGAGTTGTACGTCCAACTCACATTCCCCTCGTGCACAAGTACCGGTCCCTCGTTGCGTGGCAGCGAGCTCATGACGCCTTACTGCTCGCTCTCACTGAGTCCGATGCTGCGTTTCACCCTCGGACCAAGTCTTTGTTCGACCAGCTCCGTCGGGCGGTCATCTCGGTGGAGGCGAACATTGTGGAGGGGTACGCACTCAGTACGCCGGCGCTGTTTCGGCGACACCTTAGGATCGCCATGGGTTCCGCCGCGGAGGCCGAATGCCTGACCCGAGCGGCCGGCGAACTCAAGTACTTGTCCGAGGATGTCGTGAGGGAACTCGAGCGCTTGCTGGAGCGAACCATGGCTGCCCTGTACGGTCTGCTACGCCGGCCATTGCGGATCGGTGGCTAACCCGGGTCCGTTTTGGACCTCTCCCGTCTCCCCTCTCCCATTTTGTTGGGCTTTCTGTTTCTCAGTTGATATCGAAACCGACGCTCCGGACCGTGGTGAGGCCGGGCGCCGTTGCGGTGAGGGTGTAGCCGCCTCCGGCGAGGTCCACGCTCAAGTTAGAGAACGTGGCGACGCCGCTCACCGCGGCCACCGTCTTCAGCCCTGAGAGCGTGGCTCCCGTCGTCCCCGTGCCGGCCGTGATCGCGAGCGTCACGTCGCCGGTGAAGCCCGTCGCCACGTTGCCCAAGGCATCGAGCGCGGCGACCCGCACAGCCGGTCGCACGATGCCGCCTGCCGTGGTGCTGCTGGGCTGCACGCTGAAGAGCAGCGCAGTGGCCGGTCCCGCGGTGATCACGAAGGGATCGCTCTCGCCGGCGCTCAGGCCGCTCGCGGTCGCCTGCAGCTCGTATCCCGAGCCGGTGCGCTCGATGCTCAGGTCGTTGAAGATCGCGATCCCGCCGAGCGCGGCCACCGTCCTGGTGCCGGACAGCGTTCCACCGCCCGGATTCACCCCGATCGTCACCGTCACGTCGCCGCTGAAGGACCCCACCGCGTTCCCCAGCGCGTCCCTCACCGTGGCTCGGATAACCGGCATGGTCACGCCCCCCGGCCACGCCGAGGTGTTCGGGCCGAGGATGTGCTGTGGGTCGAAGGTGACTTGGGTGGGCGGGCCGGCGTCGATGCTGAAGGCCGAGCTCGTGGTCCCCGACACGCCCGTGGCGGTGGCCGACAGCTTGTAGCCGGTCCCGCTGGTGTCGATGCTGAGCGTGGAGAACGTCGCGACACCCGCCACGGCCTGAACGGTCGTGACGCCCGACAGGGCGCCGGTGCGGTTGCCCGTGCCAGCCGTGATGCTCAGCGTCACGTTGCCCGTGAAGCTCGCATCGGTCTGACCAGCCGCGTCGCGCGCCGCCACGCGTACGGCCGGCGTGATGGTCTCTCCCGCCGTGGTGCCGGTCGGTGCCACGGTGAACGCCAGCTGGGTCGCGCGCGTCGCGGTGACGTCGAACGGCGCGCTCGTGGCGTCCGTGAGGCCCCCGGCCGTCGCCGCCAGCCGGTAGCCACTGCCGGCCTGACCGATGCTCAAGTTGAGGAAGGCCGCGACCCCGGCGACGGCGTTGACAGTCGTGGTGCCGACGAGCGTGCCGGCGGCCGGATTGGTGCCGATCGCCACCGTCACCGCCCCGTTGAAGGACGTGGCCGTGTTGCCCAGCCCATCGCGCACCGTCACCTCGACCCGGGGCGTGATGGTCGCCCCGGCGGTGGCCGTGCTGGGCTGCACCCGGAACGCGAGCCGGGTCGGCGTTCCCGACACCACGCGGAAGAAGGCACTCGTGACCGGGGGCAGGCCCGCGGCCGTCGCCGTGAGCCGGTACCATGCCTCGCTCTTGTCGATGCTCAAGTCCGCGAAGGTGGCGACGCCGGCGACCGCGGCGACGGTCGTCGTCCCCGAGAACGTGGCGCCGCTGATGCCGGTGCCGCTCGTGATCGCGAGCGTCACGTTGCCGCCGTAGCCCGTCACGGTGTTCCCCGACACATCGCGCGCCGCGACCTGGAGCGCGGGACCGATCACGCCCCCGGCCGTCTGCGAGTCACGGGGCTGCACGCTGAAGAAGAGCTGCGTCGCCGTCGCGGGGACGACGTCGAACGTCAGGCTCGTGACTCCCGCGAGACCCGGTGACGCGGCCGTGAGCGTATAGCCGCTCCCCGCGCTGTCGATCGAGAGCGGGGGGAAGGTGGCGACGCCCGCGACTGCGGCGAAGGTGCGTGTGCCGGACAGCGTGCCGCTACCGGGATTGGCACCGAGGGCGACCGTGATGTTGCCGAAGAAACCGGCGGCGGTGTTGTCGAACGCGTCCAGCGCCGCGACCCGTACGGCCGGCTTCATGATCCCTCCGGCCGCCGTCCTGGAGGGCTGTACCACGAACGCGAGACGGGTCGCCGGGCCCGCCGTGATGGCGAACGCCGCGCTCGTGACCGCGGTCGGGCTCCCGCCCGCGGAGCTGGCCACCAGGGTGTAGCCGCTGCTCGCCTTGTCGATGCTCAAGTCACCGAACGTGGCGATGCCGGCGACCGCCGCGACGCTGGTGGTGCCGGAAAGCGTCCCGGCCGGCGGATTCGCTCCCAGCGCCACCGTCACCGTCGCCGTGAAGCTCGTGGCCGTGTTGCCTTGCGCGTCGCGAGCGGTGACCTGCACCGCCGGCGCCACCGTCCCACCCGCCGTAGCCGTGCTCGGCTGGACGGTGAAGGCGAGCTGGGTGGCGGGACCGGACGTGACCGCGAAGGGCGTGCTCGCGACCGCCACCAACCCCGGCGCCGTGGCCGTGAGTGAGTAGCCCGTCCCGCTCCGGTCGATGCTCAAGCTCGTGAAGACCGCGACACCGGAGGCCGCCGTCACCGTCGTGCTGCCGGACAGCGTGGCCGCACCGTTCCCCGTCCCTGCCGTGATCGACAGTGTGACGCTCCCGGCGTACGCGGGCACGGCGTTGCCCTGCGCATCCTGCGCCGCGACCTGCACCGCCGGCGTGAGCAGAGCCCCAGCGGTGACCGTCGCGGGGGGCTGCGCGACGAACACGAGCCGCGCCGCCGCGCCGGGCGTGACGTTGAAGGCGGCGCTCGTGGCGCCGGCGAGGCCTGCCGCGTTCGCGGATAGCCGATAGCCGGTCCCGCTGCGGTTGACCCGCAAGCTCGAGAAGCTGGCGACACCGGCGACGGCCGCCACGGTCGTGGTGCCGGAGAGCGTCGCCCCGCCGGTCCCGGTCCCCGCCGTGATCGTGACCGTCACGCTCCCGGTGAAGCTCGTGAGCGTGCTCCCCGCGCCGTCCTGGGCCGTGACCTGTACCGCGGGACTCAGCGTCGCTCCGGCCGTGGCGGCGCTCGGCTGCACCGTGAACACCAGCCGCGACACCGCCGCCGCGCTGATGTCGAAGGCCGGGCTCGTGGCCGGCGTCGGCCCTGCCGCGCTCGCGACGAGCGTGTAGCCGGTGCCCGGCTTGTCGATGCTCAAGGTCGCAAAGGCGGCGACGCCCGCGACCGCCGCGACCGTTGTGCCGCCCGAGAGGACCCCGGCGGACGGATTCGTGCCGATGGCCACCGTCACGTTGGAGCCGAAGCCGGTGGCGGTATTGCCCTGCGCGTCGAGGGCCGTGACCTCGACCTGAGGGGCGATGGTCGCGCCCGCGGTCGCGGCGGAGGGCGGCACGGTGAACACCAGGCGGGCGGCCGGCCCGGGGAGGATCGGGAAGGGCGCGCTGGTGGCCTGCGCGAGTCCTGTGGCCGTGGCCGCGAGGGTGTAGCCGCTGCCCGCTCGGTCGACGCTCAGCGTCGAGAAGGTGGCCACGCCGCCGACCGCGGCCACGGAGGTGGTGCCGGACAGTGTGCCGCCCGCTGGATTGGTGCCGATAGCGACCGTGACCGTTCCCGTGAAGCTCGAGACGGTGTTTCCCGACGCGTCCCGGGCGGTGACCTGGACCGCGGGCGCGATGGCGGTGCCGGCCGTTGTCGCGGACGGCGCCACGGTAAAGGCGAGCTGTGCGACGGTCGCGGCCAGAATGTCGAAGGAGGCGCTCGTCGCCCCCGCGACGCCGCTGGCCGTGACCGCCAGCGTGTAGCCGGCGCCGCTGTTGTCGATCCGCAGCGTGGAGAATGTCGCCACGCCCGCGACCGCCGCGACCGTGCGTGTGCCTGCGAGCGTGCCGGCGGCAGGATTGGTCCCGATGGCGATCGTCACGTTATCGTTGAAACCGGTCGCCGTGTTACCCTGCGCGTCCCGCGCCGTCACCTGTATCGCCGGGGCGATGGTGGCGCCGGCCGTCGTGGTGGACGGCTGCGCCGTGAACCGCAGCACGCTCGCCGGCCCGGGCGTGATGTCGAAGGGCGCGCTGCTACCCGGCGTGAGACCGCTCGCACTGGCGACGAGCGTGTAGCCGACGCCCGCCTTGTCGACGCTCAGGCTGGGGAACGTCGCTACGCCTCCCGCTGCCGCCGCCGTCGTGGTGCCCGACAGGGTGCCCCCCGCCACGTTCGTGCCGAACGCCACCGTCACGGTCCCCGTGAACGCCGGCACCACGTTGCCTTCCGCATCCTGGGCGGTGACGCGCGGCGGCGGCGCCATCGGCGCCCCGGCGGCAGTGGAGCTCGCCTGAATCGTGAAGACCAGCCGCGTCGCCGCGCCGGGAGTGATGTCGAACGGATCGCTGGTCTCGGCCAGAAGACCGGACGCGCTCGCCGACAGGGTGTATCCGGTCCCGGCCTGCGTCGTTCCGGCCTTGTTGATCCGCAGCGTCGAGAAGGTGGCCACGCCCGCGGCGGCGGGCACGGTCGTCGTCCCGGAGAGCGCGGCCCCGCCCACACCCGTGCCGGCGGTGATGGCCACGGTCACCGCCCCAGTGAAGGTCGAGACGGCATTCCCCAGAGCGTCCTGCGCGGTCACCTGCACGGGCGCCAAGGTGGCCCCGGCCGTGGTCGTGCTGGGCGCCACGGTGAAGACGAGCTGGCTCGCCGCTCCGGCACTGATGGCGAACAGGGTACTGGTCCCGCTCGACAACCCGCCGCTGGTCGCGACCAGCGTGTAACCCGAGGCTGTCTTGTCGACGCTCAAGGTGGCGAACGTGGCGACCCCGGCGACCGCCGCCATCGTGGTGGTGCCCGACAGGGTGCCGCCTGCCGGATTGGTCCCAATCGCGAGGGTCACGGGGCCGGTGAAGCCGACGGCCGTATTGCCGTAGGCATCCCGGGCCGTGACCTGCACGGCCGGTGCGATGATCGCGCCGGCCGTGGCCCCGGCGGGCGCCCTGGTGAAGACGAGCCCGGCAGCCGGGCCGGGGCTGATCTCGAACGGCGGGCTGACGGCGCTCGTCAGCCCGGTCGCCGAGGCCGCGAGGGTGTAGCCTGCGCCGCTTTTTTCGATCCCGAGGGTGGAGAAGGTGGCCACGCCTGCGACCGCCGCGACGGTCCTGGGACCCGACAGCGTGGCCCCGGGCGTGCCCGTCCCCGGGGTGATGGCGAGGGTGACGGTGCCGGTGAAGTTCGTGGCGATGCTTCCGGCGGCATCGCGCGCCACCACCTGGATGGCCGGCGTGAACGGAGCGCCGGCCGGGGTGGCGCCCGCCGGCGGGACGGTGAAGCTCAGGCTCCTGGCCGGCGCAGGGCCGGCCACCTTGTCGACCCGGCACGTTACGGACAAGACGGACAGCCCGAGCAGCGCGGCACAGCGCAGCACGGGGGTTCCCATCGAGCCGCGTATGGGGCACTATCCGGGCCGGTGCGGTGGCGTCGGCTCGTGGTGGACGCTCAGGGGGATGGGCGGCCGGGACCGGAGAATGTAGCAACCTTGTGACAAAGGTGCGGCCGCCTACCCGTTACTTGAGATCGATCTTCCCCAGCCGCTGCGTCCCCGACAGCGCCAGCCACAGGCGTGCCCGCGTCGTGTCCACCGCCATGTTGCGCACGACCGACCCCCGGGTGGGGATCGCGACCGTCTCGGCGCGCTCCGTGGCGGGATCGAACGCCACGATCGCGTCCTTTCCCGACTCGTCGTACCAGATGCGCCCATCGGTGCCGACGGCGATGCCGTACGGCTGGCTGTCGCCGCCGCCCGGACAGGGGAACTCGCGCACCGCGCCGGTGGCGGGATCGAGCCGGCCCAGCTTGCCGCGTGCGTAGTCCGAGTACCACACCACGCCGCGCGCGTCCGCCACGAGGCGGCGGGGCCGAGCGTCGGCAGCGGGGAGCGGGAAGACCTTGAGCTTGCCGTCGGCGGGATCGATGCGGCCGATCTGATTCGTCCCGAACAGCGCCACCCAGATCGTGCCGTCGGGCCCCGCGACGAGACCGTAGGGGCGGGCGCGAGGCGTGGCCACCGGGAAGAGCTTCACATCGCCCGACGCCGGATCGAGCACGCCATACACGTTCGCGCCCTGGGCGGTGAACCAGACTTTCCCCTGGTGGAACAGGGGCGTGTGCGGATCGCGCGCCTGGGCGGGCACAGGGTATTCCTTGATGACGCCGCTGGCCGGATCGAGGCGGCCCAGCCGGGCGCTGGCATTACCCGTGTACCACACGCCACCATCGGGCGCGACCACGATGCCGTGCGGTCCCGACGCGGGAGTCGGCGTGGGGTAGTCGGTGACCCTCCCCGTCCCGGGGTCGAGCCGGCCGATGCGGCTGTTCGCCTGGTCGGTGTACCAGACGATGCCGTCCGCGCCCACGGCGGGGTCGTGCGGGAACGCGTTGGCGCGCGGCAGCGGATACTCGACGACCGTGAGCACCGGGCGTGGGGGGCGTGGGGGGCGTGTCGAGCGGGAAGCAGGGAGCAGGCACAACAGCAGCGCGGGGCTGACGCGACGCAGGGACGAGCGAGTCATCGGTGGCTCCTCCGGGTTACACCAGCAAGGTCCGCATCGGGTGGAGGGTGCGGCGGAAGGGGTCGAACACCAGGCCGAGGATCTCGAGCGTGACGACGCCGAGCAGCGCTTCCGCGTCGCCCGGCTCACCCAAGATCACCGGCGTGTGACCCTCCCCTTGGGCGAGCGAAACGTGGCACTCCGACACCGTCCGGCGGACGGTCGTGCCGTCGGCGAGGACGAACTCCATCTCCCGTTTGGACGCGAGCCCAATGGCCCGCCACACCGGCTCCGGGAGGAGCGAGTAGGTCGCCCCACTGTCGATCAGGAACCGGACGGTCGCTTCCGCGCCCGTGGGGCCGCGGACGATACCCTGGACGTAGCTGATGCCCACGCTCCGAAGGATGGACGTCGATCGGGGAACGGTGTCATCGGAACATTGCGTCGAGGCGCGAGGATCCGCCAGGCGCGTCGCTCTGCCGCTGCGCTACGGCTTCGCCGGCCCGACGTTGCTCCGCAGACCTTCGAGGAACGGCTGGACGAGCGCGGGTCCCCCGGCTCCGGCGACATGGAGCAGGCCCGACACGTCACCCGCGCGGGTCTCGCCGTACACCGCCCGGTTCGCCTTCGCGTCGATCTCCCACTTGGTGCCTGTGAGATTGATCCCAGCGAACAGGCCCTTGGTCTTCGAATAGGAATAGATCTCGGCTGTGAGCTTGTAGTCGGTCTCGGCGGAGAGGTTGCGCCCCACCGGGCCGGCCGCGACGGAGGCCTGGCCGCCGAGATCGAACGAGCTCGATGCGATGCGGCGCGGGGCGTTCTCGTTGAGGAAGACCAGCACCACGTCCGCCGACTGCCCGCCGATCTGGAGGCCGAACGTGCCGCCCTTCAGGGCCATGAACGTCGGCAGGCTCCAGCCGTTCGGCGTGCGGCAGCTCGCCAGACCGTATCCGACTTTCCCCCCGATCCCCAGACCGACCTGCACGACCGCGGGCACAGCGGCCACGCAAGTCGCCTTGCTCAAGAGCGATTGAGGCGGAGAGTGGTCGGGCTCGCGCACCAGCTCCGCCACGATTTCGCCGGCGCGCGTGGCGCGTTCCGCCAGCTTCGGGTCCGGTTGGGACTGCGCGAACAGCGCCGCGGGCAGCAGCGCCAAGAGGACGGCTCGTGAGCATGGCAGCGCCATGGGCTTGACCCCCGGATCAGCGGTGAACGGCGGACGAGAGCAGCGTCCCGCCAGTATACCCGGAGGCGCTTCGGTCGGTGCGCCCCCTGCTCTTCCCTCGTCACGTTCTCCACAATCTCGTGCACATCTCAGCCACACGTTGCCCACACCGTGTGCAAACACGCGTGGGCGGGCGGCGCGTGAGATAACGCACGACGCGCGCGCGCCGGCCGCTACATCGTACAGGCCGGCGACGACGACTGGCGGCGTGATCGAACCGCAGTGGGCCCGGGTGAAGGACGTCGCGACCGCAGGGTTGCGGCGGGGGGCGTGGTACCGGGTGGTGCGGCTCTCGGCGCGCGAGGCGGTGATCGCCGTCGAGACCCAGCAGGTCTGCCTGCCGCGCGGCTCGCTCGAGTTCGCGTCCGTCCCTCCCCATACCTGGACCGTGGTCACGACCGCGGCGACGGCGCGCGGCATACCGGCGCGCGCGGGCGAGGTGTACGCGGTGTGTCCCGGCTGTCGCACCCGCGCGCCGCTCACCAGCACACCGCAGAGCCTGCGCTGCCCGCGCTGCGCGCGCGTCTACAAGGTCGGCTGGGAGGAGTGGTTCATCAGGGGAAACCGCTGACCTCGCGAGTTCGCGGCTCAAGCCGCGACTCGGCATTGCCGGTAAACCGGCGCGCTG
>WNGE01006885.1_pt1 | contig 12520 bp, 9 predicted proteins | sample 5400651 | NCBI WGS metagenome assembly WNGE01 (sample SAMN13153370, study PRJNA577476) | soil metagenome | isolation source: 60 cm soil or saprolite under grassland replicate 2 | place: USA:California | collected 2016-06-15 | reverse complement strand
GCGGCGAGCGCCTGCGGGAACGCGGGGAAGGGATGCGCGAGCACCACGCGCAGCTCGCGATCCGAGAGCACCTGCACCCCGCCGAGCTGTCGCGCGCGGCCGGCGCGCACCGCGGCGGCGCCGTCGATGGGCGCCGCCAGCCACGCGTGCGCCGAGTCGGGGCCGGCCAGCCGGGCCAGGCTCGCCGCGACGTCCGCCGCCGCGATCGGCTGCCCGTCGTGGAAGCGCAGCCCGGGCGCGAGCCGCAGCCGGAACGCGCGCGCCCCCTCCTCGGGCTCGGGCACCGCCTCGAGGAGCGCCGGGTGGAGCGCGCCGGCGTCGTCCACGTCGAGCAGCGTCGCGTGCAGCGCCCGCACCGCCGCGAGGTCCGCGGGCGTGGTCGCGCGCGCCGGGTCGAGCTCGCTGGGCGCGGCCGGCAAGAGGACGCGCAGCTCGCCGCCGTAGCGCGGGCGCACGCCGGCCGCCGCGGCGACGGGCCCGAGCAGCACGAGCAGCGCCGCCGCGGCGAGGCGCGCGCTCATCGGACCACCCCACGCGGATCGGCCGTGAGCAGCCAGAGCCGCGTGCCGCCCGCCGGGAGCAGCGCGGCGAGGACGACGTCGTCGAGCCCGTCCCCTGTGAGGTCGCCCGCCGCCGCGGCGAGGAGCGCTCCGTCGACGGGCGCCGACTCGTACACGGTCGCGGCCTGCGGTCCCGTCCCGAGGACGCGCACCCGGTCCGTTCGCCCCGGCAGCGCCGACGACGCGACGAGCTCCGGCTCCCCATCGCCGTCGAGGTCGGCGAGCGCGAACCCCGCTCCCACCCCGGGCACGTCCGGCGCGAGCCGGTCGAGCGTCGGTCCCAGCAGCCGCACGGTGAAGTCCGACCCGAGCACGGCGTAGGCGGCGCGCCCCGGCCGCGGCGCGGCAGCGGCGCCGAAGAGCTCGCGGGTGGACGCAGGGCGCGCGCCGGGATCGACGAAGGGCGTGAGCAGGTCAGCGAGCACGCCGCGCCCGGGCGCGAACGCGCCGAAGAGCGGCCCTGCGCCGCCGCACGCGAGCGGCGCCGCCGCGATCGAGGCGACCTCCTCGAGCCGGTCTCCCGCCGCGGACAGGATCTCGCCGCCGGGGCGCCCCGCCACCGCGTACCCGACGCGCCCTCCCCCGAAGTCCCCGATCGCGGCGACGGCCGCCGCGTCGCGCACGCGCGGCCCGGGGGGCGCGGGCGGCAGCGGGTAGGAAGCGAGGAGCGCGCCGCGCGCGTCGAGGAGGGTGACGGCGGCCGGCGTCACGGCGACGATGCGCACCGCACCGCCCTCCGTCGGCCCGGCGGCGAGCGCGAGCACCCGCTCCGCGAGGTCCGCGAGCGGGACGAGCGCGAGCGCGCCCGCGCCGGCCCGCGCCCCGCCTCCGAGGGCACGCGCTGCGTCGTCGGCGGGCACCGAGCACGTGACGAGGCGCGAGCCGGCGGCGCGGATCGGGCCGCGCTGCAGGAAGAAGTTGGGGCGCGTCGGGACCACCTCTCCCGCGAGCGCGAGCGTGCTCGCGGTGAGGGAGGCGCGGACGCGGAGGAGGAGGTCGACGCCGAGCGCGCGCGCGGCGCCCTCCGGGTCGCCGAGCTGCGGTCCGCGCAACAGGACCACCGACTGGCCCCTCCGCGCGAGCGCGCCCGCGAGCGCCGTCTCGAGGGGCTCGCGGACGCCGTCCGTGCCGGGGGCCACCACCGCCAGGGCGAGCTTGACCGGATCGGCGGGGTCGGCGGCCCGCGACGCGAGGTCCTCGGCCGCCCTCGCGAGGGCGCCAGCTTCGGGCTCACCCGCGGTCGCGGCGAGCAGGGCAGCGAGGAGGAGGAGCACCGGTAGCTCCTACCACGGGTCGTGAGACCCTCAGTGGTCGTCCATGAAGAAGTTCTGCGGCGCCGAGCCGGGCGCAGGGTCGGCGGCGCTGCGCGCCGGGGCGGTACCGGTCACGAACGCGACGAGCAGCGCGTCGGGGGCGCTCGGATCCGCGGCGAGGAGGCCGCTCTTCTGATCGATGCGCGCGAACTCGACGTTGTGCGGCGCCTGGAACTCGGCCGCCGGACGGCGCGCCAGCGCCTCGCGCATGAACGCCGTCCAGGCGGGAAGCGCCGCGCCCGCGCCCGTCTCGTGAGCGCCGAGCGGCTCGTGCGAGTCGAAGCCCACCCAGACGCCCGCGACGACGTCGGGCGAGAACCCCACGAACCACGCATCGCGGTGCTCCTGCGCGGTGCCGGTCTTGCCGGCGAGGGGTCGCCCGAGCGACCTCGCGCCCGCGCCGGTGCCGTACTCGATGACGTCGCGCAGCATCGTGGTGAGCACGTACGCGACCTCGGGCTCGACGCCGCTCTCCGGGAGGACGCGCCCCTGTGCCGGTGCCCCCGCGTCCGCCCCGTCCGCCGCGACAGCGGTCGCGGTCGGGATCGCGTTCGCCGTCGGGATCGCGGTCGGCGTGCCGGTCGCGGTCGCAGCGGCGATCGGCTCCGCCGTTGGACCCGCCGCCGGCCCGTACGCCTCGGGAGCGATCGCGGGATGGTTCTCCTCGAGCACCTCTCCCTTCCGGTCGCGCACGCTCAGGACGAGCAGGGGCTGCGTCGCGAACCCGCGCGCGACGAAGGTCGTGTAGGCGTTCACGAGCTCGAGCGGCGTCACCTCGCCCACGCCGAGCGCGAGCGAGAGGGTGCGCGGGAGATCGCTCTCGACGCCGCAGCGGCGCGCGAACGCGATGACCGCGTCGACGCCGAGCGCGTCCACGAGCTTCGCGGAGACGGTGTTCTTCGAGTGCGCCAGCGCCTGCTTGAGGAGCAGCGGCCCGTCGTACTCGTCGCGCTCGAAGTTCTGCGGCTTCCACTCCTTCCCGGTCCAGGGATCCCGGTAGAGGTCGGGCGTGTCGTACACGACCGTCGCGGGCGTGTAGCGCCGCGACTCCACCGCCGCGCCCCACACGAACGGCTTGAACGCCGAGCCCGGCTGCCGCTTCGCCTGGATGGCCCGGTTGAACTGGGAGACCGCGAAGTCGTAGCCGCCGACGAGCGCGCGGATCCCGCGCGTCGCAGGGTCGATCGCGACCACGGCGCCCTGCACCTTCGGCACCTGCTCGAGCGCGAGCGGCACGGCCTTGCCCGCGCGCGCGAGCTCGACCGGGCTCACCTTCCCGGGCGCGACGCGCACCAGGACCACGTCCCCCGGCTTCACCACGTCCTTCATCCGGCGCGGCACGGCCGTCGCCGAGACCGGGTTGTACTTGCGCGCCCACGGCACGTCGGCGAGGGCGAGCGTGCCCGTCGCGTTGCCGAGATCGACCGTCGCGCCCTTGTCGGTCACGTGCGTGACGAGCGCGTCGTAGAGGCCGTTCGCCGCGAGCGGCTTCACGGAGAGCATCCGGCGGATGTCGCGGTCCGTGTCGGCGCCGGGCTCGACGTCGTCGAGCGAGACGCGCCCGAGGTCCCACACCACCACCTCGCCGGGCCGCGGCTGGACGCCCTTCAGCCGCTCGCGCCAGAGCGGCATCGCGTTCGCGAGCTGCTTCTCGTCGAGGTGCGTGACCGCGCCCCGCCAGCCCTGCCGCTTGTCGACCGCGCGCAGCTGGACCTCGAGCGCGCCCTCGGCCGCCTTCTGCATGGCGGGGTCCATCGCCACCTGGACCTCGAGGCCGTCGGTCTCGACGCGCTCGGCGCCGTACTTCTCGTCGAGGTACTTGCGGACCGCGTCCGCGTACCAGGCGCCGGGCGGCTCCTCGGAGCGGTTCGCCACGAGCACGGGCTTCGCCAGCTCCGCGTCGGCCTGCTTCTGGGAGATGAACCCCTCCTCGACCATCCGGCGCAGCACGTACCTCTGCCGCTCCTTCGCGGCGAGGGGGTGCTTCGCCGGCGAGAGCCGCTCCGGCGACTGCACGAGGCCCGCGATCATGGCGGCCTCGCCGATGGAGAGCTTCTGGACGCTCTTCCCGAAGTAGAAGCGCGACGCCTCCTCCACCCCGTAGCGGCGGTGGCCGAAGTAGATCTGGTTCAGGTAGAGGAAGAGGATGTCGTCCTTGCGCAGGTTCTGCTCGAGGCGGCGCGCGAGCACGACCTCCTTCACCTTCCGCGTGAAGCGCTTCTCGGAGGAGAGCAGGAACGTCTTCACCACCTGCTGCGTGATCGTCGACCCGCCGCAGTACGTGTGGCCGCGCACCACGTTCTTGAGCGCGCAGCGCGCGATGGCGAGGTAGTTCACGCCCTGGTGCTCGTAGAACTTGGCGTCCTCCGAGGCGAGCACCGCCTTCTTGACGATGTCGGGGATCTGGTCGAACGGGACGACCGTCCGGCGCTCCCGGTAGAACTCGAACGCCTCGCTCCCGTCGACGCCGTACACGCGCGTGGCGATGAGCGGCTTGTAGTCTCGCAGCGTGTCGAAGGCGGGCAGGTCGTGCATCGCCGCCCAGGCGAAGCCGCCGCCGCCGAGCGCAACGAGGCCGGCCGCCGCGAGCGCGACCGCCCTGCGGTGCCCGCGCACGAAGCGCCGGGCACGCAGGAGGACGGTCTCGCGGGTCTGGGGTGGGCTCACGGTCGAAAGCGGCTCAGCGGGAGTGTCCAAGGTCGAGGCTCGTCGCAAGGTGCCCCTGCGCCGGAGAAGAGGGACAGGGGTGGGCTCGTCCAACGCTCCTTCGCCCCGGCGGGCAAGGACTCTCGCGAGCCGTGGCGAGCATTGATAGCACCGGCCGTGCCGGATGCCCACGGACCCACGAAACAACCGGTCGCCGGCGGCCATTCCGGGCGAGCAGGCGAGCGGTGTGGGCGACGGGACACGCGGCCCTGCGTCAGGGCGACCGCGACCTCGACCACCGGCCTACTTCCGTATCCCGAGCCCCTTCATCTTCTTGTACAGGTGGCTGCGCTCGAGCCCGAGCACGCGCGCCGTCTCCGACACGTTGTCCCCGTTCTTCGCGAGCGCCGCGAGGATGAACTCGCGCTCCGCCTCCTCGACGAGCTCGTGGAAGCTCGCGCCCTCGCGCAGGCGATCCTCACGCGGCTTGCGCGCGCCGGGCAGCACCCCCGTCACGTCGTCCGTCCCGAGCACGGGGCCGTCGCACAGGATCGCGACGCGCTCGACGAGGTTCCGCAGCTCCCGCACGTTCCCCGGCCACTCGTGTCCCTGCAGCACGAGGTAGGCCTCGCGCGAGAAGCTCATCGAGCGACGCCCGTTCCGCTCGCACGCCTCGCCGAGGAAGCGCTCCGCGAGGGCGGGGATGTCCTCGCGGCGCTCGCGCAGCGCCGGCGCATGGACGAGCACCACCGCGAGGCGGTAGTAGAGGTCCTCGCGGAACCGGCCCGCCGCGACCTCCGCCGTGAGGTCCTTGTTCGTCGCCGCGACGACGCGCACGTCCACCTTCAGCGTCTGCTGGCCGCCGACGCGCTCGAGCTCGCCCTCCTGGAGGACGCGCAGCACCTTGGCCTGCATCGCGGCGGGCATGTCTCCCACCTCGTCGAGGAAGAGCGTCCCACCGTCGGCGAGCTCGAACTTGCCGCGCCGGGCCGCCACCGCCCCGGTGAAGGCGCCCTTCTCGTGCCCGAACAGCTCGCTCTCGATGAGCTCCGCCGGCACGGCCGCGCAGTTCAGCTTCACGAAGGGAGCGGCCCTGCGTCGCGAGCCGTCGTGGAGCGCGCGCGCGATGAGCTCCTTGCCCGTGCCGTTCTCGCCCGTCACGAGCACGCGGCCCTCGCTCGCCGCAGCGCGCTGCACGAGGTGGAACAGCCGCTGCATGGCGGGGCCGCTCCCGATCATCTCGAAGCGTCCCGCCTCGCGGCGCAGCGCCGCGTTCTCCTCGGCGAGGTGGTGCATGGCGAGCGCGTTGCGGACGGTGACGAGGAGCTTGTCGCGCTCGGTGATGGGCTTCTCGAGGTAGTCGAACGCGCCGAGCTTGAACGCCTGCCGGACCGTCTCGATCGAGCCGTGCCCGCTCATGACGATGACGGGCAGGTCCGGGCGCACGGCGCGGGCGCGCTCGAGGACGGTGAGGCCGTCCAGGTCTGGCATCTTCACGTCCATCACGACGAGGTCGACGGGGAGGGCCGAGATCTTCTCGAGCGCCTCCTGTCCGCCGCCGGCCGTCTCCGCCGCGTAGCCCTCGACGGTGAGGGCGCGGGCGAGCGTGAGCTGGATGTTTCGCTCGTCGTCGACGATGAGAATGGTGGCGGCCATGCGCGCAAACTCTACATGGGAAGGTTTTCCTTTGACACGCGTTCCGAACGGAGCGACATACCAGCATCCCGACAACAGTGGCTCGACTGGAGGAGACGAAGATGCGTCGTGGCCTTGTGCTTTCGCTTTCGGTGACGGCGCTGTTCCTGGCGGGTTGTCCCTCGAAGCCGAAGACCGGCGAGTGCAAGTCGAGCGACGACTGCAAGGAACAGCAGGGCTACGGGAAGATCTGTGTCCAGGGCCGTTGCCAGGAGTGCGGTGCGGACAATGATTGCCAGGCGGGCTTCGTCTGCCGGCAGAACAAGTGCACCCCCCGTCCGGAGTGCTCGCAGGATGCCGACTGCGGGGCCGGCAAGACGTGCCGAGAGGGGCGCTGCACCGCGGCGGCCGCGCAGGCCGAGTGCGAGAGCGACGCACAGTGTGGGCCCGGTCGGGGCTGCGAGTCCGGCCGCTGCGTGACGCGGCAGGCGTCCGCCGACGCGACCGCGGCGGCCGCCGCCTGTGGCGGCGAGGACAACGCGGTGCACTTCGGCTTCGACAAGGCCGACCTCGATGCGCCCGCGCGCACCACCCTCGAGAAGGTGGCGGGCTGCCTCAAGGCGGCGAAGGGCGCGCGGATCACGGTCGAGGGCCACTGCGACCAGCGCGGCACGACCGAGTACAACCTCCACCTCGGCGAGCGCCGCGCAGAGTCCGTCCGCAAGTACCTCCTCAACCTGGGCGTCGACGCGAAGGCGGTCAAGGCGACGAGCTACGGGAAGGAGCGGCCGGTCTGCAGCGAGGCCAGCGAGGACTGCTGGTCGAAGAACCGCCGCGGCGTGGTGAAGGCGGAGGGGGCGGATCGCTCGTGATCCGCGCGACGCTCCTCGCGCTCCTCGCGCTCACCGCGTGCTGGGTCCCGATCAAGCGCGGGGATCAGATGGAGGCGCGCATCAGGCGCCTCGAGGGCGAGAGCGAGCTCTCGGCGAAGCAGCTCGACGAGCAGCGCGCCGTCGTCCGCGAGCGCGTCGCGGCGGTGGACGTCAAGATCGCCGAGGTGCAGAAGAAGCTCGACGAGCTCAACACGGCCGCGCACCGGACCGGCGCCGACCTCGCGGTGAGCCAGGACCGGCTCAATGAGGAGGTGCGGCGCCTCGGCGGCGTCCTCGAGGAGCTGGCGCACCGGCTCGACGCCATCGACAAGGCGCTCGCGCAGCAGAAGAGCGACACGGACGCGCGCTTCGCCGCGCTGAAGGGCGCGGGCGCGCTCGACGAGTTCGAGGCGAGGAGGAAGGCCGAGCAGCTCAAGCGGCCCGCCGACAAGGGCGAGTTCCTGGCGCTCGCGCAGGCGCAGGAAGGGAAGGGCGAGCGCGCCGTCGCGCGCGAGCTGTACGAGGAGTTCGTGAAGAAGTGGCCGGGCGACGCGCGCGCGGCCGACGCGCACTTCCGCCTCGGCGAGCTCTGGTACGGCGATCGGCGCTACCGCGAGGCGATCCTCGAGTACGGCAAGGTCGCGCAGAGCTTCCCGCGCTCCGACAAGGCACCCGACGCGCTGCTCAGGACCGGCGAGTCGATGCTGGCGCTCGATCTCAAGGACGACGCGAAGGGGCTCTTCGAGGAGGTGGGGAAGCGTTATCCCCGCTCCACGGCGGCGCAGCGCGCGAAGGCCCGCCTCGCGGAGCTCTCGCCGCCGCCCGCGAAGAAGAAGCCCAGGAAGCGCTGAGCGTCCCGCGCGGCACGCCGCCTGTGCCGCTGGGTCACGCTCGCGGGTCGGATCCGCCGGCTCGCGGCCGTAACCGCCCGTCGCGCCACGATCCGAGCGACTGGCATGCTCCGCGCAAGACCGGTCCCCGGCGCGCTCGACGAAGGGCGCAGGGGGTGTACCGTGACCTCGCGTCTCCCGATCGGGCAGCTGCTCATCCGGCAGGGCCGCATCGACAGCTGGCAGCTCCAGAGCGCGCTCGCGCACCAGAAGCGCTGGGGCGGGCGGCTCGGCGAGGCGATCGTGGGGATGGGGTTCGTCCCGGAGCAGGTCGTGCTCTCCGAGGTCGCGCGGCAGCTGGAGGTCCCGTACCTCGAGATGGCGGACCGCTACGTCGCGCCCGCCATCGTCCGGCTCGTCCCCGAGAAGCTCATCCGGTCCCGCAAGATCTTCCCCGTCGCCCTCGCCTCGCAGTCGCGCCGCGGGCCGCTCGTCGTCGCGACGAGCGAGCCGCAGAACCTGGCGGCGCTCGACGACGTCGTCTTCGCGACCGGGCTCGCCGTGAAGGCCGTCCTCGCGAGCGATCGCGACATCGAGCGGGCGATCGCCCGGCACCTGGACGTCCTCGACCCGCGCGGCGGCGAGTCGGCGGTGGAGCTGCCGCGCGATGCGGCAGGGCCGATGCGCGTCGTGCCGTTCGCGCACGACATCCACTGACGCTGCCTGGCGTGGCGAGCGCGACGGAGCGTCACTCGTCGTCGGCGGGGGCCGCGAGGTCGCGCCCCTCGTTCTGCAGCCCCCACTGGCCGATCCGCTTCATGACCGTGCTCTTCGCGATGGCGAGCTCCTTCACGACGGCGGTCCGCCTCCCGCGGTGCCGGCGCAGCGACAGCCGGATGGCCTCGCGCTCGAGGTCCTCCAGGGTGAGGCCACGCACGTAGAGGGTGTCGTCGTCACCGCCGCGCGCCTCCGCGCGCCGCGCGTCCTCGAAGGTCACGCTGGACGCGGCGACGACGAGCCCCTCGCCTCGGAAGAGGAGCGCGCGCTGCACCACGTTCCTGAGCTGGCGGACGTTGCCCGGCCAGTCGTAACCTTCGAGCTTCGCGAGCGCCTCGTCCGAGAAGCGCAGCGCGAGGCCCCGAGGCGCGCCGCGCCCGAGGAAGTGCTCCGCGAGCCGGCGCACGTCGCCGCGCCGCGCCCGCAGCGGTGGGATGGTGAGGGGGACCACGCAGAGCCGGTAGTAGAGGTCCTCGCGGAACTTCCCGGCCCGGACCTGCGCGCCGAGGTCCCGGTGCGTGGCCGCGACGACGCGGACGTTCACGATGAGCGGCCGCGACGCGCCGACGCGCTTCACCTCGCCGAGCTCGAGGGCGCGCAACAGCTTCGGCTGGAGATCGAGCGGCAGCTCTCCGATCTCGTCCAGGAAGAGGGTGCCGCCGTCGGCCTCCTCGAAGGCGCCCTTTCGCAGCCGCTCCGCGCCGGAGAAGGCGCCCCTCTCGTGGCCGAAGAGCTCGCTCTCGATGAGCGACTCGGCGATCGCCGAGCAGTTCACCGGGACGAAGGCCCGGTCGCTCCGCCCCGAGAGCCGGTGGAGGGCGCGCGCGACGAGCTCCTTGCCCGTGCCGGTCTCGCCGAGGATGGTGACCGCGGCGTCGGCCGGCGCGACCCGCTCGACGAGATCGAAGAGCTGCCGCATCGCGGGCTCGGCCGAGATCATCCCCTCGAACGCGGGCGCGCTGGCGCCCTGCGCGGAGGCGGTGGCGGTCGCCTCCGCCTCCAGCACGAGCTCGATGTCGCCGACGGCGAGCGGCGCTCCCGCGGGCAGCTCCGAGTCGGTGATGCGGACGCCGGCCAGCAGCGTGCCGTTCGTCGAGCCCAGATCGCGCACGTGCCAGCGCCCGTTGCGGCGCTCGAGGCGCAGGTGCCGGGCCGACACGAACGGATCGTCGAGCACGAGGTCGTTCGCGGGGTCCTTGCCGACCGTGACGACGTCCGCGCCGAGCGCGACGGCGCGCTCTCGCCCGCGCTCGGTGATCCTGAGCCGCGCCGCGCCGCCGCGCGGCGCCTCGCCAGGCCGCACCACCGTGCCGCCCGCGACGCGCGTCGCGGCGTCCGCCACGGCGCTCCTCGCGCGGAACAGGGCGCGCCAGGCGCCGAGCACGATCTCGGTGCCGTCGGCGAGCGGCGCCTCGCTCACGACCTCGGCGCCGACGCGCGTCCCGCGACCGGAGCGGTCTAGCAGCACGAAGGCGTTCCCCCGGCGCGCCACCTCCGCTTGCAGCCGCGAGAGCGCGGCGTCGGGCAAGGAGACGTCGCACTCGGGCGCGCGGCCCACGGTGATGCGATCGGCGAGCGCCACCCGCAGGAGCTCCTCGCCGTGGCGGAAGAAGGCCAGCTCGGGCATAGGGCTCGACCTTAGCGCAACCCATGCGGATCGTGAACGACGAACTGCGACTCGCGGTCCCGGTCGCGCTCGAGCTACCCGTGCAACAGCTCCTCGAACTCGGCCTTCCCCTTCAGCGCGTCGAACATCGGGTCGCTCGCGAGCCAGCCGCGCACCTTGACCGGGTCGGACGCGAGGGCGCGGCGGAGGGCCTCCAGCGAGGGGACGGGCTTGCCCCACAGCGCGTAGAGCGCGGCGATGTTGTAGTTGAGGAGGAGGTCGTCGGAGGAGAGCTCCTTCGCGCGGGCGTAGGCGCGCTCGGCCTCCGCATAGAACCCCTTCTGCGCGTAGCAGATGCCAAGGTCGAGGTGCGCCTCGAAGCCGTCGGGCTCGAGCCGCACCACCTCCTTGAGCTGCGTGATCGCGGCGCGGTAGTCGCCCTCGTCCATGAGCAGGGCCGCCAGCTCGTGGCGAGGGAAGGGATCCTTCGGATCGAGGGAGATGGCGACCTCGAGCTCCTTCAGCGCCTCGTCGTTCTTGCCCTGGTCGGCATAGGTGAGCCCGAGGTTCAGGTGCGCGTCCGGGTACTCCGGGTCGAGCTGGATCGCGTCCTTGTACTCGGCGATCGCCATGTCCGGGCCGTGCGTGGCGAGGAAGCAGGCGAGGTTGTAGTGCGCGGTGGCGCTGTCGGGCTCGAGCGAGAGCGCGGTCAGGTATTCCTGGAGCGCCTCCCGGTACAGCTTCTTCTCCGAGTAGACCGTCGCGAGGTTGTCGTGCGCGTGCGCCGACTGCGGATCGAGCTCGATCGCCTTCTTGAACTCCCGGATGGCCTCGTCGAGCCAGCCTCGGTCGGCGAGCTCGATCCCGCGCGAGTTGTGCTCGTCGGAGAGGGCGATGTGGTCCTTGTCGCGGCTCACGTTCGGAGTGTACCTGCTTGCGGCCCGGCGCGGGCGCGCGCGCGGAGATCTAACCCAGGTCGCCTGGCGCACCATGCGATCGCCGCCGCGCCGTCTGCCCGGCGCGCGGGCGGCTCCCCGGCGGGTCAAGCTCCGCGTCGTGACCCGGACGCGAGCGCTCGCCGCCGGCGTGGGCGTTGGCGCGGTCGTCCTCCGCGCCGCGATCGACGAGGAGCGGATCGCGCTCGCCGATGCGCTCGCGGGAGCGCCGCCGCTCGACGCCGACGGTCGTTGACGCGCCGGGCGGCGAGCGGGCATGCTCCTCGCGCCGCCGATGGCCCTCTACACGCCCCTCTCCGACCAGCAGCTCGCCGACGTCCTCCGCCGCTACGGCCTGCCTCCCTCGGAGCGCACGCTCCCGGAGCCGAAGGGCAGCGTCAACACGAACTACCACCTCTGGTCCGGCGGGAAGCGCTGGTTCCTGCGGCTCAACGAGGGCAAGACCGCCGAGGACGTCGCCTTCGAGGCGGACGTGCTGCGCTTCCTCGCGCGCGAGGGGTTCCCGGCCGCGCCCCTCGTGCTCGCCTCGGGCGGCGCCGCGCAGATCGAGGTCGCGGGCCGCCCCGCCATGCTCTTCGCCTTCGCGGAGGGGCAGGAGCTCGAGCGCACCGACGTGACGCCCGAGCGCTGCCGCCGCATCGGCGCGGAGCTCGGGCGGCTGCACGCGATCGCGCCACGGTTCGAGCGCGCGCGGCCGAACCCGTACCGATGGTCGCGCGTCTCGGAGTGGGTGAGCGAGCTCGAGCCCGACGGCGGCGGCGATCCGCTGGTGGCGCCGTGCCTCCCCATGCTCCGCGACGAGCTGGCGCAGTCCGTCAGCCTGCCGGCCGCGCCGCGCGGGCTCGTCCACGGCGACCTCTTCCTCGACAACGTGCTCTGGGTCGGGGAGCGCGTCTCGGCGGTGCTCGATTGGGAGATGAGCTGCGTCGACGCCTTCGCCTACGACCTCGCGGTGATGGTGAACGCCTGGTGCTACGGCGACCGATTCGAGCCGGCGCTCGCGCGCGCGCTCCTCGCCGGCTACCGGGAGCGGACCTCGCTGGACGCGGCGACCGCGGGGGCGCTCTTCGCGTACGCGCGGTACGTGGCGCTCCGCTACACCGCGTCGCGCATCCACGCGTTCCACCTCGCCGCGCTCCCCGCGGACCGCCTCGCGTGGAAGGACTGGACGCGCTACCGCGACCGGCTGGCGGCGCTGCGGGCGATGGGCGAGGCAGGGTTCCGCGCGCTCGTCGGCGTGTAGGCTCACACGCGAGCGAAAGCGAGCGCGCCGGGGCGCCGCCGAGGAAGCGGCAAACGCCGCGCTCGGCGGCGCACGGGACCCG
>WNGE01010193.1_pt1 | contig 12521 bp, 15 predicted proteins | sample 5400651 | NCBI WGS metagenome assembly WNGE01 (sample SAMN13153370, study PRJNA577476) | soil metagenome | isolation source: 60 cm soil or saprolite under grassland replicate 2 | place: USA:California | collected 2016-06-15 | reverse complement strand
TCTCCGGGCACCATGCCGGCAGCTGTGAGCATCGAGACGACCACGCTGAGGCAGGACCTGAGCGGCACAGCCAGGCCGGTGGGCGCTGTTGCGGTCGCCGGGGCCCTGACCGGCGCCGTGATCGGTGGCATCGGTGGGAGGCTGGCGATGTTCGTCCTCCGGCTGACGTCGGATCCGGCGCTTCGCGGCCTGAAGACCGACGACGACTTCACCATCGGGATCTTCAGCGGCGCCACCCTATTCCTCGTCATCGTCACGACCGTCCTGGGGATCCTCGGCGGGTTGGTCTATCTCGTTGTTCGCGGCTGGCTTGCCGGTGGAGCCAGGCCATGGCTGTTCGGCGGGCTGACCGGCATCGTGGGAGGAGCGACGGTCATCCGTCCCGGCGGGATCGACTTCACGCTCCTCGAGCCTCTCGGCCTGGCCGTGGCGATGTTCATCGCCCTCCCCGCCGCGTACGGCGTGGCCGTAAGCCTGCTCGCCGAACGGTTCCTCGCAGACGACTCTGCGTTCGGGCGTTCGAAGGCCTGGATCGCGGGACTCGTCCTGCTGCTCCCGCTTGGCTTCTTCGGTGTGGTCGGCCTGGCCGTGCTGGCTTTGATCCTTGCTGCGGTGCTGCTGAGCCGCGCCGCGCCTGAGATCGCGTCCGTATGGACATCGCCGCCCGTCGCGTGGATCGGACGGATCGGGCTCGTTGCAATCGCCATCGTGTGGGGTGCCCAGCTCGTCAGGGACGTCGTCGAGATCCTCTGACCCGATCCGACCGCTACGGGTGCGATGTGGTCGTGGGATCCGGGCCGGGGTCCCCGCCCGGCGTCGCGACGCTCAACCGCTCCACGTACATCGCCCAGCCCGCCCGATGGGTCGCGGCGGCCTCGTCGGTGGTGAACCCCGAGTGCCGGAGGCGAAGGATCGTGCCCTCGCCGTCATCCCGCAGCGTGATCTCCACCGTCGTCGACCCGGGCGGGACCGCCGTGTCTCCCTCCCACCCCCACGTGAAGACCACGCGCGACGGCGGCTCCACCGCCACATACTCTCCCAGCGCGACGGTGTCGCTGTTCATCCTGACCCGGTAGACGCCGCCGGGGCGGGGGTCGAGCTCGGCCGCCATCCCCATCCACCTCGTGTACTTGTCCGGATCCGTCAGGTAGACGAAGACCTCCTCCCGGGGTGCCTCGATCCGCCGCTCGATCTCGACGACGCGTTCGTTCTCAACGGCCATGTTCGATCGCGTCCTTCAGCCGGTCGATGTCCTGCTCCCACATGTCACGCAGCACCACCTCGAGCGACCCGAGCGCATCGCGGTCGGCCCGGTAAAGCCGGCGAGCGCCGTCGCGGCGCTCGAAGAGCAGGCCGGCCCGGCGAAGGACGTTCAGGTTCTGGGAAACGGCCGGCCAGCTCACGTCGAACCGGGCGGCGATCTGGCCGGCCGAGAGCTCCCGGTCCCATACCAAGCGCAGGATCTCGCGGCGCCGGGGATTCGAAATGGCTTTCAGATGGGCCTGCACGCTCGCTATTTAAGCACTTCCTTTTGCTTGACATCCAACTTAAGACGGGGCTTAAATAGACAGGCTCGGCCTGTCATGGCCGGCGAAAGGGAGGCCGCGATGCCACGGGAGATCCTGATCGGAGTCGACATGCACGCAGAGAGGAAGGCGGTGTTCGACGCCATCACCACGAAGGACGGGCTGGCCTCGTTCTGGACCCCCGACACGGTGGCCGAGCCCGAGGTCGGGAGCGAGGCTCGGTTCGGGTTCCAGGGGGCGCCGATGCCCCTTCGGATGCGGGTGGACGCGTTGGAGCCGGAGCGCGAGGTCGTCTGGACGTGCCTCGGGGACTTCCCGTACTGGGAGAACACGACCGTCACCTGGTCGCTCTCGAATGAGCCGGAGCACGGAGGGACGCGGCTGTTCTTCCGCCACGCTGGGTTCCCCGAGGAGCAGCCGGAATGGGAGATCGGGACCGTCACCTACTCGTGGGCGCACATCCTGGGACGGCTGAAGGAATTCATGGAGGACGGCCGGGCCGAACCGTACATGCACTGACCCGCGTCAGGAACGTGCGGGCGCCTGCTCCTCGTCGAGGCTCGGAAGCCGGGCAAGCGCGTCGCGGAGCGCTTGGAGATCGGCCCGGTCCAAGCGCAGCAGCTCCGGCGGCGGCTCGTACATCCCCTCGAGGATCGCCGCCCTGGTTTTCCGGCCGAGCGGCGTCAACACGACCAGCTTCACCCTGCGGTCGGTCGGCGACGAGCGCCGTTCGGCAAGACCGCGCTCCTCCAGGCGGTCCACCATCCATGTGGCATTCGACGCGTCGCATGCCCACTCCTCGGCCAGGGCTCCCATCGGCCGGCCTTCGCCGGCCTCGAGGCTGCCGAGCGCCCTGGCGTCCCCCGGCGTCAGGCCGTAGCGCCCGAGCACACGGCTCCGGTGCTTGACGGTCTTGAAGAAGAAGTCGACGAGGGGCCGCCACGCCTCGGCCGCCAGCGCCTTCTTGCTTGCGTCCACCTTCGTCCCCGCTCCCATACTCCGGATGGTAGCCGAGACATGGAGAAACTTCAACTGTCTCAAAGATTTAACCTCATGGACACTTGACGTAGCTCAACTATCGCGCGTAGGGTGTCCCTCATCTCCGAAATCTCCGAAGGGAGGTGCGCCCGTGAGCCAGAACGGCATCGCGATCAAGGTCGAGGGCCTGACCAAGCGGTTCCGATCCGTCGTCGCCCTCGGCGGCATCGACTTCCAGGTCCCCACCGCGACCGTCTTCGGGCTCCTTGGCCCGAACGGCGCCGGCAAGACGACCGCCATCCGAATCCTGACCACGATCCTCACGCCCGACGAGGGCCGTGCCGAGATCCTCGGGCACGACGTCGTTCGGGAAGCGGAGGCGGTCCGGTACCGGATCGGCCTCGCCGGGCAGTTCGCGGCGGTCGATCCCAACCTCACCGGGCAGGAGAACCTCCGGCTCGTCGGCAAGCTGGCCCAGATGCCACGGCAGGCCATCGGGGCCAGGGCCGACGAGCTCCTTCAGCTCTTCGACCTCTCCGGTGCGGCCGACCGTCCGGTCCGCACGTATTCGGGAGGGATGCGCCGGCGACTCGACGTCGCGGCCGCGCTGGTCCAACGGCCGCCGGTCCTCTTCCTCGACGAGCCGACCACCGGGCTGGACCTGCAAAGCCGGAACGCGCTCTGGGAGACCATCCGGGAGCTCGTGTCCGAGGGCACCACGGTCCTGCTCACGACCCAGTACCTCGAGGAGGCCGATCGACTGGCCGGCCGGGTGGCCGTCGTCGACGTCGGCAAGGTCATCGCCGAGGGCACGCCCGCGGAGCTGAAGTCGAACCTCGGCGACACCGTCATCGAGATCGGGATGCCGGGCGAGGTGGAGGCCCTCCGCGCCCAGGCAGCGCTGGCAGCGCTGAACGGCGAGCCCGAGCTCGAGGGCACCACGCTTCGGTTGTCCTCCGACAGTCCGAGGGTCCTGATGGACATGCTGCGAACGCTCGACGGTCAGGGGCTCTCGCCGTCCTCGCTCACGGTTCGCGATCCGAGCCTCGACGACGTGTTCCTCGCCCTCACCGGACGCCACGCCGAACCCACGACCGAGACGGCGGGAGAGCCGGCTCAGATCGGCGCGGCACGATGAGCCAGACATCCATCACCGTCCCGTTGCCCGTCGAGCGCCACGGTTTGAGCCGTCTGAGCGGCGCGGTCTCCGACACGCTTGCCATGGCCGAACGGAACCTCATCACCTACAGGCGGGTCCCCCAGCTCCTCGTGTTCTCCACGATTCAGCCGGTCATCTTCGTCCTGCTGTTCCGCTACGTGTTCGGTGGCGCGGTCAGGCTTCCCGGGTTCCCCTATCCCTACGTGGACTACCTGATGCCCGGGGTCTTCGTGCAGCTGACGGTGTTCGGGGCGATCGCGGCCGCCGTGGGGATGGCTTCGGACCTGAAGAGCGGCCTATTGGAGCGACTCCACTCCCTCCCCATGGCGCAGTCCGCGGTCCTGGCCGGCCGGACGATCGGCGACTTCTCCCGCAACGTCTTCGTCATGGTGCTCGTGACCCTGGTGGGCTTCGCGGTCGGGTTCCGCGTGCACACGAACGCAGTCCTGTTCCTGGCCGGCATCGGGCTCGTGCTCCTGTTCGCTTACTCGCTGTCGTGGGTCTTCGCCCTCGTCGGGCTGGCCGTGGGCGACCCGGAGACCGCGCAGGCCGCGGCGTTCCCCATCCTCGCTCCCCTGGTGTTCGCTTCCTCGGCGTTCGTCTCGACGCAGACGATGCCCGGGTGGCTCAAGGCCTTCGCCGAACACCAGCCCGTCTCGGTGACGGCGAGCGCCGTTCGGGCCCTGTCGAATGGAGGGCCGACCGCGAGTTACGTGCTCCAGTCGCTCGCATGGATCGTGGTCATCATCGCGGTGGCCGCGCCGCTCGCGGTCCGGCGCTACCGCAGGGCCGTGTAGCGGGCGAGCATCACCGGTTCCCGAACTGAAGGGTCTCGGGGCGCTCCAGCAGGAGAACGATCGCGCGTGTCGGCGTGGCCGGGCGGTGCTCGACCCCGCGCGGGACCGTGAAGAGATCACCCGTGTGCATCTCGACCGGAGGAAGGCCCTCGAGCTCGATCCGGAATTCACCCTCCCAGCACAGGAACAGCTCGTCCTCATCGTGGTGGTGCCACGGAAATTCGCCCTCGATGGCGGCGATGCGCACCACCGCGTCGTTCGCCACAACGAGGTCCCGCGGCTCGAACGGCCGCTCGATGTCGGCAGCCGCGTACGGGATCGAGACGGGGCCGTTCATGACGCCATGCTAGGTGAGCCAAGCCCACGGTGGTCGCGAGTGGAGGTACCACCTCGGTCGGCCCGCCCCCCGCTATCCTCAGTCGATGGGCCTGCACCGGCTCTCGGAGCCCGTAGACCAACTCGTCTCCCCCGCCATCGTCGCGGCGTTCGATGGGTGGATCGACGCCGCGGGCGCATCGACCGCGGCGACCGTGCTGGTCGGTGGCGACGGCGAGGCCGTCGCCACCTTCGACCCCGACGCCCTGTACGACTATCGTTCGCGCCGGCCCGTCCTCGACGTCCTCGACGGGAAGCTGACCGAGCTGGTGTGGCCCGACCTCACGCTGAAGCGAGCCCGGCACGGACCGCGTGATCTCCTCGTGCTGACCGGCCCCGAGCCGGACTTCCGGTGGCGCGAGCTGTCGCAGGACGTTCTGGAGATCACGCTCAAGCTCGGGGTGGTGGAATGGGTCAGCCTGGGCGCCATCCCGGCGGCCGTCCCCCACACGAGGCCCGTACCGATCCTGGCCACCGCCTCGAAACAGGGGCTCCTGGCGGAGGACGAGCAGCAGGGCCCGGAGGGCCTGCTCCGCGTCCCCTCCGCCGCCCTCAGCACCATCGAGCTGGCGGTCTCGAGCGCCGGTCTCCCTGCGGTCGGCTTCTACGCACAGGTCCCGCACTATGTCGGCGGTCCGTTCGCCTCGGCCACCATCGGGCTCCTGGAGCACGCCGGTCGGCACCTGGGGGTCGACCTGCCGCTCGGCCCGCTCCCCGACGAGGCCATGGCACAACGCCAGCGCCTCGATCAGGCGGTGGCGGACAGCGAGGAGTCAAAGGAGTACGTCCAGCGCCTGGAGCAGATGGCCGACGAGCAGGGGCAGCCCTCGGGCGAGGACCTGGTCTCGGAGATCGAGCGGTTCCTCCAGCAGGGCGGGGGCGAAGGCGGATCAGGGCCACGCGGCGAGCGATGACCATTCGGGAAGGGTCGATCCCATGCCCATCCGTTCGTCGATAGGGTGAAGCACGGTCCTCTGAGGGGAGGCGCGGTGGAAGGCCCCACGCAGATCAAGCCGAAGGGATTGGCCGACTACCTCGACGTGCTGACGAAGGCCGTGTTCCAGGCGGGCATCAGCTGGCGCGTGGTGGAGGCGAAGTGGGACGGGACGCGCGAGGCGTTCCGCGGCTTCGACCCACAGAAGGTGGCGAACCTGACGCCGAAGCAGATTGACGCGCTGGCGGAGGACACGCGGCTCATCCGCAACCGTCGGAAGATCGAGGCCACGGTGGAGAACGCTGAGACCATGCTCGCCCTGGAGGACGAGTTCGGCGGGTTCAAGAAGTACCTTCGGTCGCATGAGGACTTCGAGGCCCTCTCGGCCGACCTGGTCAAGCGGTTCAAGTTCCTCGGCGACACGGGCTCCTACTATTTCCTCCACGTGGTCGGGGAGCCCGTGCCGCCCCACGAGCAGTGGATGAAGTCGCACCGGCCCCAGGGGGCCGTTCCCCGAACGTCGAAGGCGAAGACCGCGAAAGCCAGGACGTCGAAGCCCAGAACGCGCGGCTAGCATGTCGGCATGCCGGAGACGCCGCCGAGCGAGCGGACGCGGGTCAAGCGCCACCCCGAGCGCGGCGCCTACGACCGCGCGACGACCGACGCCATCCTTGACGAGGCACTGTTCTGCCATGTCGGGTACGTGGCCGACGGCCACCCCCGGGTGATCCCCACCATCCACGTCCGGGTCGGCGACACCCTGTACGTCCACGGCTCGAACGCCAGCCGGACCCTTCGCACGATCAAGGACGGGGAAGAGGTGTGCATCGTCACCACACTGCTCGACGGCCTGGTCCTGGCCCGCTCGGCGTTCATGCATTCGATGAACTACCGATCGGTCGTCGTCTACGGACGAGCCCGGGAGGTCTCCGAGCGGGAGGAGAAGTGGATGGCTCAGAAGGCGTTGGTGGATCATGTCTGCGCGGGTCGCTCGGACCAGGTCCGCATGCCGACCGAGGACGAGCTCCGCCAGACCACGATCCTGGCCGTCCCGCTCGAGGAGGCCTCGGCCAAGCTCCGCACCGGACCGCCGAAGGACGACGAGGCCGACTACGACCTTCCGGTCTGGGCCGGCGTCCTGCCCATATCGACCGTTCCCCAGACGCCCCAGGACGACCCGCGCCTCGGCCACGGGCTGGAGCCCCCTCCGAACGTAACCGGCTACCGCCGCCCGCCCTCTCAGGCCTGACCCTGCACCTCCCCGAACTTGACGTCCCACCCACATAGTGGTTCGATATATCGGTCCGATATAGACAACCGATATATCGAGACGTAACTCAAGGGAAGGAACCGGATGCTCGAGCTCGCGATCCTGGGCCTGCTGAAAGAGCGGTCCATGCACGGCTACCAGCTCTCCAAGCGGCTGACCGACAGCCTCGGAGGGTTCTGGCGGGTTTCCTACGGCTCGCTGTACCCAACGCTCCGGCGCCTGGAGCGCGACGGCGCCGTGGAGCGCGTCTTCGACCAGCAGGAGGTCGGCCGGCGCAAGAACGTGTACCGCATTACCGAGAAGGGGGAGGAGCTCTTCCGGCGGCTGTTGGAGGAGGCCGGCGCCGAGTCCTCCTCCGAGGACAACCGGTTCCGGGTCCGCCTCGCGTTCTTCAAGTACCTGGCGCCCGATACCCGGATCCGCTTGCTGGAGCGACGGCGGGCCTACCTGGAGGAACGGCTCTCGACCATCACCGCGTCGCTCACGGCCACCCGTGAGCGCTTCGACACGTACACGCTCTCGCTGATGCGGCACGGCCGTGAGTCCACCGAGCAGGACATCGCCTGGCTGAACGGCCTCATTGCGGCGGAGCGACGCCAGTCCGATTCGTTGAGGGAGGGGACGAGGCGCGGCAAGACCCGAGCGCTTCGCAGAAAGGAGCGCACGATATGAGCAAGGTCCGCCTCGCGATCGTCGGCGTTGGCAACTGCGCCTCGTCGCTGGTCCAGGGACTCGAGTACTACAAGGACGCGGACCCGGAGGACCGGGTGCCGGGCCTCATGCATGCGCAGCTCGGGCCGTACCACGTGTCGAACGTCGAGATCGTGGCCGCCTTCGACGTCGACGCCAAGAAAGTTGGCAAGGACGTGGCCGAGGCGATCTTCTCGGAGCCGAACAACACCATCCGCTTCGCCGACGTGCCCCCGACGGGGGTGACCGTGCAGCGCGGGCCTACCCTCGACAGCCTTGGCAAGTACTACAAGGAGGTCATCGCCGAGTCAGAGCAGGCGCCCGTCGACCTGGCGAAGGTCCTTCGCGACGTCCAGGCCGATGTGCTCGTGTGCTACCTCCCGGTCGGTAGCGAGGTCGCCGCCAAGCAGTACGCGCAGGCAGCCCTGGACGCCAAAGTGGCCATGGTCAACTGCCTGCCCGTGTTCATCGCGTCCGACCGTGAGTGGGGCCGGAAGTTCGTCGACGCCGGCCTGCCGATCGTGGGCGACGACATCAAGAGCCAGGTCGGAGCCACGATCGTGCACCGCATCCTGACCAAGCTGTTCGAGGATCGCGGGGTGAAGCTGAACCGGACCTACCAGCTGAACTTCGGCGGCAACATGGACTTCATGAACATGCTGGAGCGGGAACGGCTGGTGTCCAAGAAGCAGTCGAAGACCCAGTCGGTGCAGAGCCAGCTGGAGAAACCACTCGACCACAAGGACATCCACATCGGGCCGTCGGACTACGTGCCGTGGCTGGAGGACCGCAAGTGGGCCCAGATCCGTCTGGAGGGGCAGTCCTTCGGCGATGTGCCGCTGAACATCGAGCTGAAGCTCGAAGTGTGGGACAGCCCCAACTCTGCAGGGGTGGCCATCGACGCCATCCGCTGCGCCAAGCTTGCCAGGGACCGCGGCGTCGCCGGCCCGCTCATCGGGCCGAGCGCGTACTTCATGAAATCGCCGCCCGTCCAGTTCACGGACGACATCGCCCGCGAGATGGTCGAGGAGTTCATCCTGGGCAACGGGGCTAGCCGGTCCGCCGATTGGACCGCGTTCTTCGACGCCCAGCCCGCCTGACCTCGCCTCCGAGGCTCGGGGGCTCCCTGATCTAAGGGAAGACTCTCGGGAACGAGAAAGGAGCCCACTCGCGTGGACTCCTCGTCTCGCGTTGACTCCTTCTCGCGTTGACTTCGGCGGATCGGATCAGACCTTCGCCGGAATTCCCTCGAGGAACGCGAGGTCCCCAACGTAGTTCGACCGCAGCTCGATCCGGTCACTCAGGTTCTCGCGAACCCAGGAGGCGGCCACGAGCGACGCGCCGTCGGCCTGCTCGCGCGTGTTCCAAAAGCTGATCGATACGCACGTCTTGTCGCCCACATCGGCCACGCCGTAGCGGACGAACCCGGGCTGCGACTGGAACTTGTGGAGCATGCCCGTCTGGGCAGCGTCGGCGACCTCCCTGAAGGTGCCATTGGTGATCCCGTAGGTTGCGACCCGTACATGTTCCATTGGTGCTCTCCCTTGTTCGGTGGTGTGCCCCTGACCGCCGTGCACCGGCTGGAACCAGATCGAGAGCAGAGACGCTCGCGGTATCAGGCCCTGCGCCGGGACTCAGCCAAAGGGCAGAATCGGAAGAGCGAGCCCGTTTGATCGGTAACTCCCCTCACTGACGGGGCCGCATCTCGCTTCAGTATACGTGTTTGAGCCGGGCGCCCCCTAGGATGCGGCCGTGAAGGGAACGCTCGCGCGGACTCGTGACGCGCTACGAAGCCAGGACTTCCGGCGGTTGTTCGCCATCCGGCTGGTGAGCCAGTCCGCCGACGGGTTCTTCCAGGCCGCGCTGGTCGCGTCGGTCGTCTTCAACCCGGACGGTCGGGGGGCTCGCCTTGCTGAACCCCCGGACGGTGGCGGTGCCGTTCTACGTGGGCGTCGTTCTGGTGTTCTCGGTCAACCGGTTCTACCTGGCCACCGCACAGGCCGTGGTGCCCCGCCTGGTCCCCACCGAGGACCTGCTCATGGCGAACTCGATCGCCACGGTCGGCGGGACCGTCGCGCTCCTGGCCGGCGTGTTCGTGGGAGGGTGGATCTCCGACGTGTTCGGCAATGTGCCGGTGATCGTGGCGGCCGGCGCGATGTGGCTCGTCGGCTCGCTGACCGCCACTCGCATCACGACGAGCCTCCCACCGCATCACCCGCCGGCCGACGCGGTGACCGACGAGATCCGACGGGTGGCCCGGGAGTTCGTGGACGGCGTCGGTCGACTGGCTCGGACCCCCCGGGCGGTCGGACCGATCACGTCGATCACCCTCGACCAGTTCGGGCAGGGCATCATGCTCGTGCTGTCGCTTTTCGTCTTCCGCGAGCTGTACCGGGAGGGCGTCGGCTCCTTCTCCAATCTGATCGGCGCCGGCGGGGTCGGCGTGCTGGTGGGGATCCTCACCGTGGGCAAGCTCGAGGAGCGGTTGGCCAAAGAACGGATCGTCGCCGGCGCGTTCGTCGCTGGGGGAGTCTGCCTGCTGGCGCTGTCGCTCCACCTGACCGGCCTCACCTTGCTGCTCGGCAGTTTCGCCGTGGGCTTGACGTTCGCGTGGAAGAAGATCCCGGTCGACACGATGGTCCAAGAAGCCATCCCCGACGGCTACCGGGGGCGTGTGTTCGCCGTGTACGACGTCTCCTACAACCTGTCGAGGGTGATCGCCGCGTTCGTGGCCATCGCCATGCGTCGCTTGCTCGGCCCGGAGGTCTCGGTGGCCCTGATCGGGCTGGCGTTCGTCCTGTACGCCCCGGTGCTTCCGATGTGGATCGCCCGCACGCCCGAGCTGGTCGTCCGGTTCTACGAGGGCGGCCGAGCCGAGGAGTGGCCGCGAGCCGTGGTGTGGGGTGGCGTCGAGGAGCGCGCCGAGGTGCAGCGATCGTGGATCGAGGAACGTGACGGCGAGCGGCGGAGGTGGTTCCGGCTGGCCCTCGAGGACGGAACCGTGATCGAGGTGTCCAGGCCCGAAGGCGCCGGGGCCTGGCGCCTGGAGCGCGAGCTGACCTAGGCGGTCGCGGTCTCTTCGGTCGCCAGCCTGGGGTCGATGGAGCCGCCCGAGACGGGAACTCCGACGACCTCCGGGCGGCTGCCCGCGGCGACCCGTGGGCGACGGGGGCGCAGACGGGAGAGCATCCACAGGCCGGCGAGGCCGGTGGCGATAGCGACGAGCCCCCCGAGGGCGATCCCCATCCTCGGACCGAACCGATCGGCGACCCACCCGGCGATGGGCGCGCCGATCGGCGTCCCGCCCAGGAACACCATCCCGTACAGGGCCATGACTCGGCCTCGCATGGTGGCTCGCGAGCTCAGCTGGAGGGTGGAGTTGCCGGTGATCATGAACACCATGCTGACGATGCCCATCGGCACGAGCACCAGGAGCTCCGCCCAGAAGGTGGGCGCGGCCGCCGCAAGGATCGAGGCCACACCGAACGCGACGGCCGCCACGGCCAGGCGCCGGGGGTTCGGCTCCAGCTGGCGGGCCATGGCCAGCGCGCCGAGGAGCGACCCCACGCCGAGGACGGAGAGCATCGTCGCGTAGGTGCCAGCGTCGCCGTGGAACACTCGCGTCGCAAGGACCGGGAACAGTACGGAGAAGTTGAACGAGAACGTGAAGATGACGGCCATCCACGTAAGCGGCAGCAACAGGCCGGGGGTCCGCCGAACGTACGCCAGGCCCTCGCGGAGCTGCCCCTTCCCGCGCACGGGGACGACCTCGCGATGGAGCTCGTCCGGCCGCATGGCGATGAGCGCCGCGATCACGGCGACGTAAGAGATCCCGTTGAACAGGAAGCTCGGGGCGAGCCCGACCGTCGCGATCAGCACGCCGGCCAGGGCCGGGCCGACGATGCGCGTGCCGGTCATGACCGCGCTGTTCAGGCTGACCGCGTTGGTCAGGTCCTTCTGCCCCACCATCTCCGCGTAGAAGCTCTGCCGGGCAGGGTTATCGATGGCCGTCACGATCCCGGCGAACAGCGAGAGCGCGTAGACCATCCACAGCTGAGCGACGCCGGCGAACACCAGCACCCACAGCGCCAGCGCCTGAAGGGCGAACGCCGTCTGGGTGCCGATCAGGATGACCCGCTTGTCCCGTCGATCCGCCAGCAGGCCGGCCCACGCGCCGAGCAACAGGATGGGGCCGAAGTTCAGGGCAAGCTGGATCCCAAGCGCCACGCTGCTCCCGGTCAGCTTCAGCACCAGCCACGCCGCGGCCACCGACTGCATCCACGTGCCGGTCACCGATACGAGCTGGCCCACGGAGAACAGCCGGAAGTTGCGGGAATGGGAGACCGAGTGGAACGTCCGGTGGACGGCGAAGCCGATCTTGGTCACGACTCGCCTTCCACCAGTTGATCCAGGATGGCGGCCGCCTCTTCCAGGACGATGAGGCGGTCCGGCTCGAGCCGGCGGAGCCGCTTGGCAAGGTAGGCCTCCTTGCGCTTTCGGGTCTGGGCCAGGGACCTCGCTCCGGCAGGGGTCACCCGGACCCACGCCACACGCCGATCGTCCTGATCGACGCTCCGTTCGACCAGCCCCGTGTCGACCAAGGAGGCCACCAGGCGGGTCATGGTGGGCGGTTGGACCTGCTCGACCGCGCACAGGTCGCCGATGGTCATGGGGCCGGACCGCTCGATCGTGGACAGGGCCGACAGGAGCGACGGGGTGAGGCCGGGCTCGGCCTGCTGGCGAAGCTTGCGGGCCAGCCGGGTCACGCCCAGGCGCAAGCGGGAGGCCAGCT
>WNGE01006884.1_pt2 | contig 12521 bp, 12 predicted proteins | sample 5400651 | NCBI WGS metagenome assembly WNGE01 (sample SAMN13153370, study PRJNA577476) | soil metagenome | isolation source: 60 cm soil or saprolite under grassland replicate 2 | place: USA:California | collected 2016-06-15 | reverse complement strand
GGTCCAGGCGAATGACGTGCACGCCGTTATCGAGGCGGTCGGCGTTGGCCCGGTCGAGATGTTCGCGAGCAGTGGCGGCGCGGTGACCGCGCTCGCGCTCGTGGCGGCATATCCCAACGACGTGACCACCCTGGTGGCACACGAGCCGCCCGTCATCCCGGTGCTCCCGGACGCGGAGGCTGCCGAGCGCGCCCGCGCCGGCGTTCGGGACGCCTACGAGGCCAAGGGGTCGGGTGCCGGAATGGCGGCGTTCATCGCAATGACGTCGTGGCAGGGAGAGTTCACCGACGACTACCTCGCCAGGCCTGCACCGGATCCGGCCCAGTTCGGGATGACGACCGAAGACGACGGCTCCCGTGACGACCCGCTGCTTTCCGACCGGTCCTGGGCGGTCACCAGCTATCGCCCCCACGTCGACGCGCTGGCCGCGGCGCCGACACGCATCGTGATCGCGGTGGGCGAGGAGTCCATGGGCACCTTGACCGGACGCACGTCGGTCGCCATTGCCGAACTACTTGGTCAGCAGGCGACGGTGTTCCCCAGCCATCACGGCGGCTTTATGGGCGGCGAGGTCGGATACCCCGGCAAACCCGAAGCCTTCGCGAGCAAACTGCGCGACGTCCTTAACGAGGACATCTGAGGCCGTGACTCGACGGGTGACACGTCGGAAACCGGTCGGAATCATCCGGGAGAAAAAAGACCAGTTCCGCGAGACCGAGGTACTTGAGCTGATTTCGCGGGGCATGACCAACCTAGAGATGGCCACGCACTTCGGTGTCTCGTTGAAGACGATCCAGAACCACGTGGCGAAGGTTCTGGGCAAGCTTCACGTGGTCGACCGGACTCAGGCGGCGAGCCCTACGCGCCGGGCGTGACGCGCCATGGCAATCCGGAGCCTGGCACCGTCTCGCGCATCCGGACCGCCACCAGCAGACCTGACATCCCCGTAAGCGCAGCCACTGTGACGATGGCCGCGGGGAACCCGGCGGCGTCGGCGATGAGGCCGGCCACGACGGCTCCGACCGCGTATCCGGCGTCGCGCCACAGTCTGTAGATGCCGACCGAGGTCGCCCGGTCGGGAGTCTGAGCGGCATCGCCGATGACGGCGAGCAGGGTCGGGTAGACGAGAGCGGTTCCGACCCCCAGCGCGATGCTCTCCACGAACCACCAGGCAAGGCCGGTGAAACCGACGAAGCCGGCGATCGCAAGCGACTGGAACAGCATTCCGACCACGATCAGGCGCTTGCGACCGACGTGGTCGCTGATCCAGCCCGTGCCCAGCTGACCGGCGCCCCACACCGCCGGATAGGCGCCGGCCAGGAGGCCGATCTCGCGAAGGCCGAGTCCGTGAGCGGCGAAGAACAGCGGCAGCAGTGCCCAAGCCATCCCGTCGTTGAGGTTGTTGACCATGCCCGCCTGGCAGGCGCTGGACATCGTGCGGTCCCGGAAGCTGACGCCGAGGAAGAGCGTACGAACCCGCTGCGTCGGCTTGGCGCCCGCAGCCTCTAGCTCGACGTGGCCTGCGGTCTCGCGGGTGAGTAGGGAGAGCAGCAGGCCGCAAGCGGCGAGGCCCTCAGCGACCAGGTAGGGAACGGGGCGGATGCCGTAGGTCGCGGCCAGGAACCCGGCGACCGCCGCGGCGGCGGACACGGCCAAGTAGCCGGAGGCCTCATTCAGGCCAAGGGCCAGTCCGCGGCGCTGTGGCCCAGCGAGGTCGATCTTCATGTTGACCGTCGTGGACCAGACGACGCCCTGATTGACGCCCAGCAACACGTTTGCGAACACCACCCAGCCCCAAGAGGGGGCCACGATGATGAGCACCGGAACAGGTAACGCTGCTGCCCACCCGATCAGTAAGACAGTGCGGCGGCCGATGCGGTCGCTCAACCTCCCGGCGATAAGGTTGCTGGCGGCTTTGACCAGGCCGAAGCTGATCAGGAAGGAGAGGATCGCCGCTCGGCTGGCAAGGTGAAAGTCGTGTTCGGCGAGCGGGGCCAAGGTCGAGCGCTCGACCCCCACCACGCCGCCGACGAAGGCATTGATCGCCACCAACAGCACGAACTGCCTCCAGTTCGCGCGCAGCCCCAGGCTGATAGTCTGCCGTGCCGTCATGCCCCCGCCGTCGTCAGGCGATTGCGCAGCGGTTGGCTCCTGCCTCCAGCTCGCCGGGAGCGTCGGGGAGTTCGCCGCGCTCGTTGAATTCGATGATCAGGGAGTGGTTCGGCGGGCTGGGCGGGATGCGCGCGAGAACGGCTTCGACGAACTCGTTCGGCTCCAGGCCGGCGAGGCGGACCGTATCTCGGATCGTCCCGACCGTTGTAGCCAGGAGCTGGCGATCGAAAGGGATGGGCTCCGCGGCGTGGCCGGGCAGCACCAGGAGTGCCTCCGGCAGCGTGAGGAGACGGCTGATCGACGCATGGAGTAAACGTGCGCGCGCCTCCACCTCCTCACGAGTGCCGCCCTCGAGGTCAGGCCGGCCAACCCCGGCAAGAAACAGGGTGTCGCCGGTGAACGCGGCGGCGCTGTCGAGCAAGTAGGTGGTGCTCTCGGCGGTATGACCAGGCGTATGGAGAGCGACCAGCTCACTCGAACCGAATGAGATCCGGTCGCCTTCGACGATCGGTCGATAGGGATGCTGACTCCGACCCAGGGCGGAGAGCCACTGCTCAACGCCGGCTTGCCGGGCGACCAGTCTCGACCGGGACAGATGGTCGGCGTGGATGTGTGTGTCGATCGCCGCCACCAGCCGCCATCCGCGTTCACGAAGCAACCCGAGGTAGACCTCGGGATCCAGCGCAGCGTCGATCACGACGGCTTCGGACCGGGACCCGATGATGTAGGAAAGGCATCCCTTGCCGGTGCGGCGGACCTGGATGACCTCGACGCCCGAGACAGTCGCTGCGGCGACATTCCACGCGAGTGACCAGGCGCGCATGCCGCCGTCGAGCGTCAGCGCCTCGACGCCGGCAGCTCTGAGCAGGTCGGTGGCGATGGCTGCGGTCCGCCCAACTCCACAGACGGTCACGACTGGTCCCGGAGGCAGGTTCAACTCCGCCAAGGGTCCGAGCCGACCGGATTGAAGATCACCGTACGCGTCCACCTGGATGGCCCCGGGAATCTCCCAGTCGACCTCCGAGGGCGACCGGACGTCGACCACGGTGACTTGCCGGCCCGCAGCGAGAAGCTGCTGGAGTTCGCCGACCGAGATCCGGTCAGCTGTCATGGCCGGTCGGATCGCCCCGTACGGGGACATGGCCAAGGAGTGGGACCGCCCTCCAGCGGGGCATCATGCCAGGCCACCCGGCGGCGGGCGCCGCCGCACCTCGACCCTCGCCCGCCACCTTCCGGACTCTGGCACTGGTGTCAGTCGCTTCAGGCGAAGGCGAGCGTCTTGGCGCCGGCGACGACCTCTTCCACGATCTTGGCGGCACCGACGATGGTCACGCCATCGGCCAGCTGGTCTTCGGTGATGCCTCGCGGTTTGGCACAGGCGCCGCAGAGCCAGACCTTGCCCTGGTTGGCGATGAACTCAGTCATGAGAGCGCCGAGCTTCGGCAGCCCGGTCGCCTCGACGCCCTCGCTGCCGCCCTTGCATCCCAGCCGAACTGCTTCGATCGTGCACAGCACGACGGCCTCCTGTCCCGCCGTGGCCGCGATGTTGGCGGCGACGAAGGGCAGCGTTGCCCGCTCCGGCTCGTCACGGCCCCAGGTGCAGGTGAAGATGAGCTTCTCGTTCACTTCTGTCTCTCCACGGTGATCGTGAGGCGCCCGTCGTCGTGCGCCTCGGTTGACGTGACCCGCTGCCCGAGCAGTCTTACCAGCGAAGGCAGATCCTCTTTGGCGGCCGGATCGCTGACGACGACCTCCAGCGACCCGCCGATCGGCACCCCGGTGATCCGGCGCCGGAATTCCTGAGCCAGGCCATCGGCACAGCCCATCGCGCCCGCCTCGAAGACCTGTATCGGGGCTGCGGCGACGGCCGGCTCGATCTGGAATCCGGAACATAGGAGATCGATCCCCTCGATGCCGTCGGGCCCGAGGTCCAGGTAAACGAGCTGCTCGATCACCTCGCGCAGGTCGCCATCCCGCACCACACTGAAGCGCCAGCTGAGGCGGTGTCGCGGCCCGACCGCCTCCTGGCTCGAGGCTGTTAGGTCGAAGACGGACGCCGACCCGAACCAGCTCTCGATGCGGCGAACGATGGCGTCTCTACCGGCGTACTCCTCCAGCCCGTGTGGAAGCAGGAACCGGGCGCGGGCGTGGCTCGCCATGCTGGCAGCCAGGCGCTCGAAGTCGCGGGCGGCCAGCAGTTCCAAGAACTTCTCCGACGTCGTGCCCTCGACGATGGCTGCAACATCTGCCGCCGCTGCCGGAGCGCGTTTCAGCTCGATCATCCTCAACCCTCCAAAAGTTCGTTGGGCGGGATTGTCGGCTGCCATTCTCAAATTGTCAAGAGATCAATTGAAGTCTTGACAGATGGGGGCGGAGGGAAGATACTGCCGGCCTATGACGGATCGTGCGTTGAAGATCGAGCTCTTCGATCAATTCGCCCGGGTCGCGCAGGCCGTGCCCAGCGGGCGGCGAGTTGAGATCGTCGACGTGCTCGCCAACGGCGAGCGAAGCGTCGAGGAGCTGTCGCGCCAGGTGGACATGTCAGTCGCCAACACCAGCCGGCACCTCCAGGTCCTGAAGGAGGCCGGACTCGTGGCCGCGACGCGAGACGGCACGCGCGTGCGCTACCGGCTGGCCTCGCCGATCGTCTACCGGTTCTGGGTGGCCCTGCGCTCATTGGCGGCCGAGAGGTTGCCTGGCGTACAGGGCCTCGTCGAGGCATACCTTGGGGCACGGGAAGGCCTCGAGGCGATTAGTGGTGATGAGCTCCTGGCCCGACTCAGGGCCGGCGACCCGCTGGTCGTGGTCGATGTCCGACCCGTCGAGGAGTACCGAGCAGCGCACGTTGCCGGCGCGGTGTCGATTCCGCTTGCGGAGCTGGAACGGAGGTTGCGCGAATTGCCACGCGACCGCGAGGTCGTGGCTTATTGCCGCGGTCCGTACTGCGCCTTTGCGCCGGAGGCGGTTCGTACCCTCCGTGAGCACGGTTACGAAGCCCGGCATCTCGCCGAAGGGTTGCCCGAGTGGTCCGCCGCGGGTCGCGCGGTCGAGTCTGGCCCAAACGGGGCTGGGCGCGCGAAGCAATGAATTCCGCCGACCAGCTGATAGCAGTCACCTGAAGGGTAGGAGGAGAACCGTGGCCGAGATCCTGGAACTGGTCGATCTCGATGAGCTCCGCAAAGAGGTGCGGGAGAAGTACCGCGAGGTCGCGCAAGATCCCACCGCCGAGTACCACTTCCACACCGGCCGGGCGCATGCACTTCGACTCGGGTATCCCGCAACCCCCCTGGATCAGCTCCCTGAGGAGGCCTGTGAGGCATTCGCCGGCGTGGGCAACCCGTTCTTCTGGGGTGGCGCCAAGCCAGGCGAAAGGGTGGTCGACCTGGGATCCGGGGCAGGCATGGACACTTTCCTGGCCGCGCTTTGGGTGGGCCCAGCCGGCCGCGTGATCGGCGTCGATATGACTCGGCAGATGCTCGAGCGCAGCCGGACTATGGCCGACCGGCTCGGCCTGGCCAACGTCGAGTTCCGCGAAGGCTTCATCGAAGACCTGCCGGTCGAAGACGGCTGGGCCGACGTTGTGATCTCCAATGGTGTGATCAATCTCTGCCCGGACAAGCTCGGCGTCTATCGCCAGATCAACCGCGTACTGCGACCGGGTGGCCGTATGACCGTCGCTGACATCTGCCTCGAGCGCCCGGTACCGGAGGAGGCACTTCGGGATATCGATCTCTGGACCGGTTGAATCGCTGGGGCCCTGCCGTGCGCAGGGTGGGAGACGGTGATCGGAGGTGCCGGCCTCGTCGACATCGAACTCGCTAATCCCGTGGACACCTTTGCCGGCGCCGGCGGGGAAGCGAGCGCCCGCGAGTTCGGGACGCTCGGGTACTCGATTCGAGCGCGCAAGCCGCTTTGAGCGCGTCAGGATGGCCAACGTGAGCGACTGCTGCACCCCCAAGGGCTACCGGCAGATCTTCAGCGAGAAGAACGCCCGCGGGGAGGCAAAGCGTTACCGGCGCAAAGGCCTCGACGGCATCTCCAGGCGAATCGCCGACTTGCTCAAAGAACGAGACGTCGACGGCAGGACGCTGCTCGAGGTGGGTGGTGGCATCGGCGCGATCCAGATCGAGCTCCTGAAGGCCGGCATTGCCCGATCGACTAACGTCGAGCTCACGCCCACCTATGAAGAGGCCGCGGACCAGCTGGTGCGGGAAGCTGGGCTGGCTGATCGAGTAGAGCGCAAGGTGACGGATTTCGCCGAGGCCGTTCCCGACGTGGAGGTGGCCGACTTCGTGGTGATGAACCGAGTCCTCTGCTGCTATCCGGACATGCCCAAGCTGGCCGCTGCCGCTGCCGACCACGCGCGAAGCGCGCTGGTGCTGAGCTTCCCGAACAGCCGCTGGTGGACGCGCTTCGGGTTGACGGTGGTCAACCTTGGATTCCGACTCTTCCGCGTGCAATTCCAGGTCTTCATGCATTCGCCGAAGCTCATCCTGGCCACCGTTGAGCGCCACGGCTTCACCACGAGGTTCAACCAGCGGGGCATGGTCTGGCAGGTGGCCGTCCTCGAAAGGACGGACTAACCAAGCTGCGAGCGCGCCGCCAACTTCGACAGTAGCTTGCATGACAAGGTAGCCGGTGATACCTTGTCACCGTGGGAGGCGGGATCGCGTTCTGGTCCGGGATCGAGGGGCAGTACGGGCAGGTATGGACCATCGACCCAGACGGCACCCGCAGCACGCAGCTGACCAATGACCCGTCTCACCGGAACAGCGACGACCCTTCGTGGTCACCGGACGGTCGGAGGATTCTGTTCAGCACCGGTCGGAGCGGCGTGAACGAGCTCTGGGTTTCCTGGCCGGGCGTCTTGGCAACCTGTCAGCGCCTAACCCCATGATGGCCGCGTAGGAGGCCTCGCGACGGGGAGCCGCCAGCCCCGGGGCGGGAGCGCGACCAGCCGGTCGGCACCGACCGCGGGCAGCTGGTCCAGCCCGACTGGGCCCAACTCGCCTTCGGCGGCTGCATCGCGCTGGTGGCGGGCGGGTGGGGATGCGCTTCGGGTCCGGGGGGCCGTCCTTTCCTGGTCTTCCCGCCGTCCTGGTGGCGCCGCTCGCGGTGGCCGTCGCGGCGGCCGCCTGGTTTAGCCAGCGGGCCGCATCTTTCCCCACCGTTTTCGCAGATACAAACTGATGTTCGACGTGGGCTGGCACGAACGCAACATCCAGGGCCTCCACGGAACACGACCACCACATCTGCGATTTCAGGCCCGCAGACCGCATGAGCACCTACGACATGTAGTGGCTAGAGGGTTGACACGGAACATGGGTGGGGATACTGTTCGTGGCGAATCGCGGTGATCAGTGGGGGAAAGTGGTGAACGCAACAACATCGCAGCATCCGTCGCAGCAAACGTTCCTGTACGGCACCCAGCACACGTCCCACCTGCCACTTCCTCCCACCGCGATGCCGTCCACCGGCAGCCAGCACCAGAGGGCACGATGAGTGTTCGTCGGCACGCACCGGGTGAGGGTCGACGAGAAGGGACGCCTGGCGGTGCCGGCCGTCTTCCGGAAGCAGCTCACCGAGGGCAGCTACATCTCGATCGGTCCCGACAACGTGCTGACGATCTATCCCCCCGACCAGTGGTCGGCGCTGGCCGCCCGGCTGACCAACCCGCTCCCCAGCCCGGACACGCGCGCCCTGTCGAGAGCCCTGTTCTCGATGGCGGTGCTCTGCGAGTTCGACAGCCAGGGCCGCGTGATGCTCAGCCAGGAGCAGCGCCGCCAGGCGGAGATCGAACCCCGCTCGACGGTGGCGGTGGTGGGCGGCGGGTCCCGGGTCGAGATTTGGCCCGAGCCCAGTTGGGAGCCCTACTCCGAAGACGCGCGAGGTCGGTTCACCGAGCTCGCTGACAGAGTCATAGAGGCCCGTTGACGGGCCACACCCCAGCACTTTCAAAATCGGTCATAGCGTTACTTCGGCCCCGGCCCGGGGCCGTCGTCGTCGACGGCACCCTGGGTGCCGGCGGGCACTCGCGGCTGCTGCTGGAAGCGATCCAGCCCGGTGGCCGCCTGCTCGCCATCGACCGTGACCCGGCGGCCGTAGCCGGGGGCCGAGCTCTGCTGAGCGAGTTCGAGCCCCCGGCCACGGTCGTCCGGGGCGACTTCGGCGACCTCGACCACATCGCCCGCACCCACGGGTTCGAGCGGGTCGATGCCGTGCTCTTCGACCTTGGCCTCTCCTCCCTGCAGCTCGGCGATCCCGGGCGCGGCTTCAGCTTCCGCGGCGAGGGACCGCTCGACATGCGGATGGACCCCGACGACCCGGTGACCGCGGCCCAGCTGGTCAACCAGCTCCCCGTCCGCGAGCTGGCGGACCTGATCCGGCGCCTCGGCGAAGAAAGATGGGCGACCCGGATTGCGAGCTTCATCGCGCAGCGCCGTCCACTGCAGACCACACGCGACCTGGCCGGCGCCGTCGAGGCGGCCGTGCCCAGGGGCGCCTGGCCGCGCGACATCCATCCCGCGACCCGCACCTTCCAGGCAATCCGGATGGCCGTCAACGACGAGCTTGGAAGCCTGGAGCGGGGGCTGAAGTCCGCACTCTCGATCCTCAATCCCGGTGGGCGCATGGCGGCGATCTCCTTCCACTCACTGGAAGACCGTTCCGTGAAGACCTTCTTCATCGCCGAGTCGAAAGACTGCATCTGCCCCCCCCAGCAGCCAGTCTGCACCTGCGCTCACCGGGCCTCGCTCTCCATCGTCACCCGGCGCCCGGTCACCGCGGACGCCGACGAGATCCGCGCCAATCCCCGAGCCCGCTCGGCGAAGTTGCGAGTCGCGGAACGCATCTGATTCCCCTCCCCAAGTCCCCGGGGTCGCCACCCGTTTCCCTCCCCTGTCCTGTCTCCCCACAACCGGCGGCCCCGGGGCACAACCTCTGAACCTCTCTTGCAACGTCCCACTCCACGTCACACCAGCGAAGAGGTAAAACACTTGGTCAACTCCCGAATACTCGAGCGACGGCGGCTGCGTGCCGCTCCCGCGCACAGCTCGGCTGTGCGCCGTCGCCGCGTGCGCCGGGACCTGCTTGAAGCGGTCGGCGTGCGGGCGGCCGACCGCCTGCGCGCGTCCGCCCACCTGCGCCTCTACCTGGGCGTGGTCGTGCTGGTGGCGGTGCTGGTCGCCTACGTGGTCCTGGCCTCGCAGATGACGCAGACCTCATACGAGCTGGCCCGCCTCCAGAACCAGCAGGCGCAGCTGCAGGCCGAACAGGCGCAGCTGCGCTACCAGGAGGCCAACTCCCACACCCCGGCCCAGGTCCAGCACGACGCCCAAGCGGCCGGCTTGCGACAGGTGCAGCCGACCAAGTACGTCGGCTCCCAGCCGGTAGCCATCGATCTCCAGGCGCCCACCGGGGCCGGGCCCGTCGACGACCAGGCCCCCTGGCAGCGCGCGGTCGCCGGCCTGCTCGGCGTCGTCACCGGCCAGCGCGACGTGCTGGCCGCGGACCGCTAGCGATCGCGGTCCAGAGCGCGGCTTTCCGCCGCGACCGGCACCGGCCGGAGTCGCGCGTGCGCGGCGACAACCCCCGCGCCCGCGTCATCTCCTTGACGCTGGTGATCCTGGTCGTCGCCTCCACGGTCTGGACGCGGCTCTTCTACTGGCAGGTCGTGGAGCATGGCGAGCTCTCGCAATGGGCGGCCCGGCAGTACGAGAACGTGGTGCCCCTGCCCGCCGCACGCGGCGTCCTCTACGACCGCGACCTCCACCCGCTGGCCGTCAACACCACCGTCTACTCGGTGTTCGTGTCGCCGGTCGCGGTGCCGCCCGAGGGGCGGGCCCACGTGGCGAGCGCCCTCTCCCAGCTGCTCGGCGTCGATCACGACCAGCTGCTGGGGGCGCTCGCCTCGGGCCGCCAGTTCGCCTACGTCGCCCGCCGCCAGGCCAAGGACAGGGCGGACCAAGTGCGGGCGGCCGCGCTCCCCGGCGTGGGCCTGGAGTCGGAGCAGCAGCGCTCCTACCTGCCCGGCGGCTCCGACGGCGGCAGCCTGGCCTCCAACCTGCTCGGCTTCGTCAACTTCGACGGTCAGGGGCAGTACGGGGTGGAGGCCTTCTACGACCAGCGCCTGGCGGGCAGGGCGGGCTATAAGACGACCTACCGCGACGCCGCCGGCCGCGACATCGCCCTCGGGCCCAGCCGGCGCGTCAACCCCGTCGACGGGCCGGAGATGGTGCTTTCCCTGGACGCCGGCATCCAGTACGCCGCCGAGCAGGCGCTGGCCGCCGGCGTCAAGGCCAACAAGGCGGAGAGCGGGTCGGTGATCGTCATGGACCCGCACACCGGCGGCATCATCGCCTGGGCCGACTACCCGACCTACAACGCCAACACCTACACCACCAGCGATCCCGCGACCATCAAGGACCGCATCGCCGCCGACCTCTACGAGCCCGGCTCGGTGATGAAGGTGATCACCCTGGGAGGCGCGCTCGACGCCGGAGCCATCACGCCCACGACCACCATCAACGACCCCGGCTACATCGACGTCGGCGGCGCCCGCCTGCGCGACTGGGACCTCAAGAACCACGGTACGGTGACCATGACGCGGGTGCTCGAGGAGTCCTACAACGTGGGCGCGGTGCGGGCACAGCAGGCGGAGGGCGCGGCCAGCTATTACCGCTACCTGCAGGCCTTCGGCTTCGACGCGCCGGCGGGGGTGGACGTGGCCGGCGAGCAGGCGGCCACGCCGCTCCGCCCGCTCGACCAGTGGCGCCAATCCGAGCTGGCGACGGCGGCCTTCGGCCAGGGCATCGCCGTCAACATGGTCCAGATGTGCGCGGCGCTGAACGTGATCGCCAACAGCGGCAAGTACGCGCAGCCGCACGTCGTGGAGCGGATCGGCGGCCAGCCCAGCCCGATGCTGTCGGTGTCGCAGCGGCAGGTGATCAGCGCCGACAGCGCCGCCCAGATGAACAAGATGATGCAGTCGGTGGTGGTCAACGGCTCCGGCTACACGGCGCGCATCCAGGGCTTCGAGAAGGACGCCGCGGGCAAGACCGGGACCTCGCAGATGCCCGAGAACGGACAGTATTCGAACGACCACGTCTGGGCGTCGTACGCCGGTTTCCTGCCCGCCGACAACCCGCGCTTCACGATGCTGGTGGTGGTCCGCAAGCCCAACAACGGGTCCTTCGACCACAACGAGGGCTATTACGTGTCGGCACCGATCTGGAAGCAGGTCGCCCAGGCCATGATCCTGCAATGGCGCATGACGCCGGATCCCAGATGACCGAAGTCGCCGTAAGGGCCGGCTGCGCCGGCCCGTGTGAGTCCGCGGTCCATCCGTTGGGGACGTCGCGCGGCGCCAAAAAGGGAAGAGGGTCCACGGGAGGAACCGTCGGTTCCTTCCGTGCCAAGTGGCGCATAACGCCGGATCCGCGCTGACCGTTAACTAACAGGCATGCGCTTGAGCCTCGCCGAGGTCGCACAAGCGGCCGGCGGGACGCTCCGGGGGCCCGGCGCCGCCGAGGTCGCCTCCTACCACACCGATTCCCGGGAGGTGGTTCCAGGTGGCCTCTTCTTCGCCTTGAAGGGCGCCGAGACCGACGGCCTCCGCTTCGTGCCTGACGCCGAGGCGCGTGGAGCGGCGGCGGTCGTCCTCCCCGCTGATCGGCGAGGTCCCTCCGGCGGAGCCGGAGGTGGAGGGGTGGCCGTGATCCGCGCGCGGGACACCTGGGAGGCCCTCTACGCGCTTGCACGCCACGTGCTGGACCGCGTGGACCCGCTCGTGGTGGGCGTGACCGGGAGCAACGGCAAGACCTCGACCAAGGAGTTCGCCGCCGCCGCCCTCGGCGCCGGGCTGCCGACCTGGAAGACCCACGGCAACCTCAACACCGAGACCGGCGTCCCACTGACCATCCTCCAGCTCGAGCCCGAGCACCGCGCCCTGGTCCTGGAGATGGGGATGCAGGCGGCGGGCGAGATCGCGCGGCTGGCCGAGCTGGCCCGGCCGCGGGTCGGGATCGTGACCACGGTGGGGACCGTGCACCTCGAGTTCTTCGACTCGGCCGCGGACCTGGCCCGGGCCAAGGGCGAGCTGGTGGCGGCACTGCCCGCGGACGGCCTGGCCGTGCTGCCGGCCGGCAGCCCGCACCTCGAGCTGCTGCGCTCGTTGGCGGGGGCGCCGGTCACCACCTTCGGACCGGGCGGAGATTGGACCGCCGAGGATTACCGCCCCGACGGCGCCGGCTGCCGCTTCACCGTGCGCGGGGCCGAGTTCCGGCTCCAGCTTGGCGGCCGCCACATGGCCGCCAACGCGCTGGCCGCGCTGGCGGCGGCCGACTTTGCGGGAGTGTCCCTTACCGAGGCCGCGGCGGCGCTGGCGGAGGTCACCGTCGGCCAGCGCCTGG
>WNGE01012556.1_pt1 | contig 12525 bp, 12 predicted proteins | sample 5400651 | NCBI WGS metagenome assembly WNGE01 (sample SAMN13153370, study PRJNA577476) | soil metagenome | isolation source: 60 cm soil or saprolite under grassland replicate 2 | place: USA:California | collected 2016-06-15 | reverse complement strand
GACCTCGGTTCGTAAGGCGTTCTCCCTCTTCTACAAGGGGCACGTTCGAGCGGTGCTTCCGGACTACTCGACCTATGAGTTCGAGAACTGGTGCGACATCCCGGTGCAACCCCAGGACGAGGTTGTTCTGACGCCTTCGATGGCGATCCGGATCCCGCGGGTGATCGCGTTGAAGGACTTCGACCGGCTCCCGCGGCAGGATGTCAAATTCTCGCGTCACAACATCTACCTGCGGGACGGAAACCGCTGTCAGTACTGCGGCCACAAGTTCTCTTCCTCCGAGCTGTCCCTCGACCACGTCATTCCCCTGTCTCGGGGAGGCCGCTCCAACTGGGAGAACGTGGTGTGCGCCTGCCTTTCTTGCAACGTCAAGAAAGGAAACCGCAGCCCCCACGAGGCCTCGATGAAACTGATCGCCCAGCCCAGAAAGCCGCGCTGGCACCCGGTCGGACACTTCGGCTCCAACAAGGTCCACCCCGCCTGGCGCAACTTCCTCGACCTCGCCTACTGGAACACGGAATTGAAATAGCGCGCGATGCCGCGCGCTATTTCATCCCTTCGCTTCTTCCCTGTCATCCTGAGCGCAGCGAAGGATCTCTAGGGGCCCGAGAGCAGATCCTTCGGGCCTTCGGCCCTCAGGATGACAGGGTAGAGGCGAGAATCTCTTCGACCGCCTGGAATGCCATCTCGGTTGTGATCTCCTTCATACACTCGTGCCCGTACGGGCACTCCTTGAGGTAGCAGGGGGAGCAGAAGACGTAGCGATCGAGGACTCTGGAAGGAGCACCGGTCGGAGCGGTGCGTCCCGGGTCGGTCGGGCCGAAGAAAGCCACGACAGGAACGCCCACCGCCGCGGCAAGATGCATGGGCCCCGAGTCGTTGGCCACGACGACCCGGGCACAGGAGAGCAGAGCGAGCAGCTCCAGCGGGTTCAGGTCCGCGCCGACGACCGGCAGCCGCGCACGCGCGGAAGCGGCCACCGCCGCGCCGAGCTTCTCCTCACCGGGTCCGATGACGACCGCGCAGCCAAGTCCTCTGACGGCGAGCAGATCGCCCAACTCGCCGTAGCGCTCGGCGGGCCAGCGCTTGGTCCACCCGAATGCCGCCCCCGGCGCCAGAAGAGCCAGGGGGCTGTCACGATCGACGCCCTCGGCATCGAGCGAAGACGCCGCGCGGTCCAGAGCCTTTGCCGTCACGGGCAGACGTGGCGCCTCGAGATCGGGCTCGATGCCGCGCGACCGAAGGAGCGCGTCGTAGTCGCGAAGCTGATGCTCGGTCCGGCGCGGCTCCTTCAAGCGGCGCGTCAGGAGCGGACCACGGAAGTCGGTGTCATAGCCGATTCGTTCCGGAATTCCTGCCAGCCAGGAAGCGAGCGCCGAGCGGAAGGAGTTGGGGAGGAGCCATGCCTCGGCGAACCGTTCTCGCCGCAGCCGCCGAACATCTGTGAAAATCCCCGACCGTTCGACGACCGTGTCCGCGCTCCCTTCGGCCAGGAAGAGATTCGCTGCCCCCGGCCTCGCAAAAACGGCCAGGCCGTCCTGAGGATGAGCTCGCCGGATGGCCCGCAGCACCGGCAGGGCCATCACGCAGTCCCCGAGCCAGTTCGGCGCCACGACCACTCGAGCGCTACGCATCAATTTTGGATTTTAGATTTTAGATTTTGGATTGAGCACGCGGGCCGGCTCTCGTAATCCAAAATCCAAAATCCAAAATCGAAAATCACTTCGGTCTCGTGCGCCAACGGTTGTGCATCCACAGCCAGGCGGCCGGATCCCCGCGGATGGCGTCCTCTGTCACCGCCATGTACCGCTCTGTGGCGCGCAGGACGCGCTCCTCCCTTCCCGCGCCGGACGCGAGTTCCTCGGCGAGGATGGGCTTCTCGAATCGAAGCCGGTAGCGACCTCGCCCGAGCGGCCAGGTGAAGACCGGCACGACCGCAGCGCCGGTCTTCATCTGGAGAAGAGCCAGAGACGGCGTCGTCGCTGCCGGGCGCCCGAAGAAAGGAACGAAGATCGCCTCCTCGGCCAGCACGTTCTGATCCACCAGGATCGCCACTGTCTCGTTGGCGCGGATGGCCCGCAGGATCTCGCGCGCCGCCTCTTTCTTGCGGATGACCCGGTTGCCGAAGCGGGTCCGCCGGTATTCGAGTTCCTCTTCCAGGAGAGGATTATCCAGCGGCCGCACGACCGAGGAGATCGGCCCGGCGATCAACCCGGCGCGGATGGCACCGATCTCCCAGCTTCCGAAGTGCGCCGACAGGAGGAAGACTCCCTTGCCGCGCGCCCGGGCCGCGGCGAAGTGCTCTTCTCCCGCGAGCGTGACCCGGGAGAGGATCTCTTCGCGCGTCAGCCGCGAAGACTCGAGGAATTCCATGAAAGCGGCTCCGAGGTTCCCGGCGCACGCGCGGGCGATCAGCCGGATCTCGGCGCCACTCTTCTCCGGGAATGCGCGAGTCAGGTTCTCCCGGAGGATGCGGCGGCGTGAACCCGAGAACAGGAAAAAAAGCCGGGATGTCGCGCGGCCGAATCCCGTTGAGGCGCCCCGGGGCAGGAGCTTCAACATCCCGAGAGCGCCGCGCAGAAGCGCGCGCTCCAGCCTGTGACGAACGAGGGATCGCTCGGAACGGCGGCGCGGGGCCGGGTCTCCCGAGACCCGAGACCCGAGTCTCGAGTCCCGATGCGGCGCGCTCACCTTCCGCCTCGCGCGGCGGTCCGGGGCGTGCCCGCGATGAGCAAAGCGAGAAAAGGAAAGAAGCCGGGCTCGGCGATCTCCACGGAGAGGCGGACGGTCGCGAGCGGCAGCCCCAAACGCCCCGAGAGCTTGACCGCGTCTTTCTCAGTCGTGAGGATCCAAGACCCGCCGGTGGCCTCCGCTCTCCGGTGGATGAGCGCGATGTCGCGCGGCGCATAGCGTTGGTGGTCGCGGAACACCAGTGTCTCCTCGGGAAAAAGATCGAGGGAAGCGAGCGCCGAGGTGAAGCTCGCCGGCTGAGCCACTCCGCAGACTGCCACGAACCGGCGGCCGGTCAAGGCGTGGCCTTCGATCGACGCTCCCTTCTCGTCGTAGAGTCCGGCCGGCTTGAGGTTGGCCGTGAAGACGGGAGCCCCGGGATTCCAATGCGCGAGAGTCGCGAGCGCCTCCTCGGGTGGCGTGTCCCTTTCGACCCGCGTAAAGATAAAGGCGTCGGCCCGGGCCAGCGCCGAGAGCGGCTCGCGCAGCCGCCCGCGAGGCGGGAAACGCGCTCCTCCGAATGGGTCCCTGCCATCCAGGAGCAGCAGGTTGGCGTCGCGTTCGACCGCCAGGTGTTGATAACCGTCGTCCAGGATAAAGATGTCGGCTCCGAGCTCGCCCGCGGCGCGCGCGGCCTCGACGCGGCGGCTTGCCACGACGACGACGACTCCCGGCAGGCGCAGGGCCAGCGCGACCGGCTCGTCTCCCCCCTCCTCCGCGGGGACCAGCGGGCCGTCTCCCGCAGACACGACGACCACGCCCTTCGATCTGCGGCCGTAACCGCGCGAGAGGATGGCTGGAAGCCTGCTTTCGAATCGCATCCGGCGCGCCAGGTGCGCCACGAACGGCGTCTTTCCCGTACCGCCCAGCGTCAGGTTGCCGACCGAGATGACTGGATGAGCGAGGCGGGCAGACTCGGCGCGGCCCGACGCGTAGCGTCGCGCCCGGGCTTCCAGAAGACGCGCGTAAAGACGGGAAATCACGGCGCTGCCGCCCGCTCCCGCCGGGGGTTCGGAGGACCGTAAGGGCCCTCACGAAGGTTGCGTCCTGGCGAGAGAAGTCTGACCACCGAGTCGGCCGTCGACGCTGCGGCGCCGCGGCTCTCGGCCACGAAGCGCCGGGCGTGATCGCCGCGCGCCGCGGTTCCTGCCTGGTCCTTGAGCGCGAGGTCGAAGGCGCGCGACAGCTCCCGCGCGTCCGCGACACTCTCGAGAATGCCGAGACGTTGCCCGGCCTGTGTAATCTCCCGAAAGTTTCCGGTATGAGGCCCGACGAGGACCGCGACTCCCTGGGCCCACGCTTCGATCGGATTGTGGCCGCCTGTCGCGATGAGACTCCCGCCGAGGAACGCGAGAGATGCCTCAGCGTAGACCGAGGCCAGCTCACCGATCGAGTCGAGGAGGTAGATGTCGGGGCGCGAGCCGAGAGTCGAGAGTCGAGTGTCGAGAGAGGCCGCCGGCGCTTGCGAACGGCGAATCAGGCGAAAGCCGGAACGCTCCACGAGAGCCGCGACGTCGTCGAAGCGCTCGGGGCGGCGGGGGGCGAGGACGAGGAGCGGGCGGTGAGCGAGGCCTTTCCAGGCCTCCAGGACGATTTGCTCTTCGCCTTCGCCCGTCGAGGCGGCGACGAGGATGGGCCGTCCTGCGGCGGCGGTGGAGAGACGCGCCGCGTCCGCGAAGGGCGCCGCGGACGCCAGGTCGTACTTGATGTTGCCGGTCACGAGGATCCGTTCCGGCCGGGCGCCCAGACGTTCAATCCTTCTCGCGTCCTCATCGGTCTGCATGGCGAAGAGAGAGATGTTCTCGAGAACCCGGCGAAACCACCCGCGCAGGAGAAGGTAGCGCCGGTAAGAGCGGTCGGAGATGCGGCCGTTGACCAGAGCGACCGGGACGCCTCCGGCCCGCGCCCTCTCGAGCAGGAGCGGCCAGAGCTCCGTCTCGGTCAGGAGAATCAGCCCCGGCCGGGCGGCCGAGAGCGCCTTCTCGACCGGGCCCGCGAGGTCGAGCGGAAAGGAGAAGACCGCAATTCCCTGGCCGGTAAGGGGGCGCGCGGCCTCCAGCCCCGCCGCCGTCGTCACCGAAAGACCGAGGCGGGCGCCGGGCGCTCTCGGGGAGAGCGCCGCCAGAAGATTCCGGGCGACACTGACTTCTCCCACCGACACCGCGTGGACCCAGATGCCACCGTCCAGATCGGGGATAGGCGCGAGCCCCAGCCGGCCTCGGATATCTCCCAGCCGTCGCCGCCCCGCCACCGACCGGAGCAGGGCATAGGGGGAGTAGATGAGGAGCGCCAGAACCGACAGAACTCGGTAAAGGAACATTCCGCAGCAATTATCGCCGACGCGATCGACAGGCAGCTTACAATTCAATGGCTTATGTTTCACAAAAAGCCTCCAACGGACGCCGGGCCGCCTCCGTATAAGGAACGAATGGAGCTCGTTTACAGCGAGGATCGCCGCCGCCAGGAAAGCCGGGAGCTTCCCGACAGGGAGCTCGCCATCGCCGCCCGCGCGGGGGATGTGCTGGCGTTCGAGGTCCTCGTCCTGCGTAAGACGCCGGCCGTCATTTCCGTCGCCCGCCGCATCGTGGGCGACATCGAGGATGCCCGTGACGTGGCGCAGATGGCCTTTCTCCGCGTCTGGGAACAACTCTCCCGGTACGACGAGACGTACTCCTTCAACACCTGGCTCTACAGGATCGCCACCAACCTGTCGATCGACTTCTTGAGATCCTCGCGCAGCCGCGAGAGGGCCCACACGGCGACTCTGCACCTGGTGCGCCTGCGCGAGAGCCAGACCGGAAATGAAACGTCGAGGGCCGCGGAGGACGACCTGGCCTCGCGTCTCTTCCAGCGAGTCTCGGGACGGCTGACCGGAAAGCAGAAAGCGGCCTTCGTCCTGCGTGAGATGGAAGACCTGGACACGAGCGAGATCGCGGCGATCTTGAACTGCGGCGAGTCCACGGTCCGCAACCACCTCTTCAACGCGCGGCGGGTGCTCCGCCGCGAGATCGAAAAGATCGCTCCGGGCCTCCATCGCCCGACACTCAAGGCGGGGGAAGAGAAACCGTGACGCTCACCTGCCGGGAGACCCGGGGCCGATTCGAGAGTTATGCGGCCGAAACTCTCGCTGCGGAGGAACGCCGCGGCGTGCGCGAGCACCTGGGGGCCTGCAACGCCTGCCGGGACGCGGCAGCCCTTGCCGACCCCCTGTTCGTTTTCGCCGCCCCGCGGGCGGCCGCGATCCGCGCCGAGGAGGCCGGCCTCATCCTCGCGGCGGTCCACGCCGGCATCGCCTTGAAGCAGGCGGAACGGCGGCTCGAACCGGCGTCGGGCCGGCGCCGCGTCGGCGCTTTCGTCTCGGCCGCAGCCGTCCTGGCCTTGACCTTGCTCGTGCCCGGAGGGCCGGTGTACCGGGCGCCCTTGCCCTCTCTCCCGCCGGTAGAGCGCGAAGCCGTGAAGTCGAGCTTTGTTCCGGCGGTCCATCCCGCGCCGATGCCGGAAGTTTTCGAGAAGACGGGCGGGACAGTGAAGTATCCGGCGGATGCCACCATCTACGACTTGAACCCGGGGGCCGGACAGCCCCGCGTGGTCTGGATCGTGGATCGCTCGATCGATATTTAGAGATTGAAGGATTGAAAGACTGAAAGATTGAGCCACGCGCTCAGTCCGACAGTCGTCAATCTCTCAATCGTCAATTCCTGGGTTGCGGGGTTCTTCATTCGAGTGAGAAAGGGAGTTTTCTTCGCGGCCTTCATGGCCATTTCGCTGACCGCTTCGGCGGTCCCGGCGGCGGCGGCCACCCCCGTTGCCGGGAGCGCCCCGGCGGCCGACGCCTCCGTGCGTGTCTTCGTGTTGAAGTACAGGCGCGTGGAGGAGGCGGCCCTGCTCATCCGGCCCCACCTGTCCGAGTCCGCTTCGGTCACCCTGACGCCGAGATTGAACGCCATGACCATCACGGACCGGGAGGAGAACTTGAAGACGGTCGCGAAGGTGATCGCCGATTTCGATGCTCCTCCGCGCGGTTTCAGCTTCGCCGTCAAGCTGGTGCGAGCGCGGGCGGACGCGCCGGCCGGCACAATCTCACAGGAGATCGGAGGCCTGGGAGCGAAGTTGAAGTCCATGTTCCAGTTCAACGACTATGTGCTGCTCGATTCCGCCGTGATCCAGGGGGTGGAAGGTCGGCCGCTGTCCTACCGCCTGGGCGACGAGTACGTCCTGACCTTCTCCATTGGCGCCGCCGGTTCGGGTGAGGAGCTTCTTCTCTCCCCCTTCGCGCTCTCGCGCGTCAAGAAGGACCCGCCCTACACGGTTCCGCTCTACCGGGCGTCGATCACGGTGAGGCTCAACCAGACGCTGGTCGTCGGGGCCTCCAAGGAGGAAGGCTCGAAGAACGCGCTCATTCTGATCCTGCTCGCGCAGGAGACGGCGCGGCCGGGGTTACCCGGCGGGAAATCGGTGGGGAAGCGATGAGCCGGGAGTTCCGGGTCAAGATCGGATGGCCCGACGGGAGCGTGGCCGAGGAGGCCGTGCAGGCTCCCGACGCCGCGGCCGCCCGTGTCGAAATGGAGCGGCGGGGAGGGCACGTCTTCGAGATCCGCCGCGAAGGCCTCTCCTTCGGCTCGCGCCGGCGTCGCCATGGGCGCGTGAAAATGAGGGACTTCATCATCTTCAACCAGGAGCTGATCGCGTTGCTCAAGGCCGGGCTGCCGGTCGTCCACTCCCTGGAGCTCCTGATGGAGAGGCAGGAGAGCGCGACTCTCCGGCGGGTCCTCGTCGAGGTCCGCGACCGGGTCAACGCGGGCGCCGCGATCTCCGACGCCTTCGCGGAGCAGGGGGATCTCTTCCCGCGCCTGTACTGGACCTCGCTCAAGGCCGGAGAGAAGAGCGGCGAGATCGAGAGCGTCCTGCGGCGTTACGTGAAATACCAGAAGACGGTCATGTCGCTCGCGCGCAAGGTGGTTTCGACGCTCGTCTATCCGGCGATCCTGATCGTGGTGTCGATCATCCTGATCGCGATTCTGATGACCGTCGTGATCCCGAGGTTCCAGGAGTTTTTCAGCGATTTCCAAGCGCAGCTCCCGCTCCTGACGGTGCTTGTCATGGCGATCGCGAAGTTCCTGCGCGGCAACATCCTGCTCTTCTTCGCGGGCGGCGCTCTCCTCCTCTTTTTCGGATCGCGCTTCCTCAAGTCGCCGCGTGGCGCCGAGTGGGGTGATTCCGTGATCCTCAAGATCCCGGTCGTCGGAGGCATCTTCCAGCGGTTCGCGATCACGCAGTTTACGAGAAGCCTGGCGACGCTCCTCGGCGGAGGAACCCCGCTGGTGCCCGCCCTGGAGAACGCAGCCGCTGCGGTCGGCAACCGTTACGTCTCCCGCAGCATCGCCGAGGTCATCCCGCGCGTGCGGGAGGGGGGAGAGTTGTGGAAAGCGCTCGAGACAACCGGCATCTTCACCAACCTGACAATCGAGATGGTCAAGGTGGGCGAGGCCTCCGGAGCGCTGGAAGAAATGCTGTCGTCCGTTTCCGATTTTTATGACGACGAGATCGACCTGCTGCTCGCGCGGGTCATCTCGTTCGTCGAGCCGGCGATCCTGGTCATCATGGGAGGCGTGATCATGACGATCCTCCTCTCCGTGTACCTGCCGATCTTCCGGCTCATGTCGCAGATCAAGGGCTGACCGGACCGCGAGCGTTAGAGGAGAAGCGCGATGGCAAAACAGTATGTCAACGGGACCTCGCTGGCGTCCGAGTCGGAGGCGCAGGCGATTGCGCTGGCGCAGCGGCTGTTAGAGGAGAAGCGCGATGGCAAAACAGTATGTCAACGGGACCTCGCTGGCGTCCGAGTCGGAGGCGCAGGCGATTGCGCTGGCGCAGCGGCTGGCCCTGCCCTACGTGGACGTGGCCGCCCACCGCGTGGACCCGGAGCTCTTCCGGTCCATGCCGGTCGAGTGGATGCTCCGCTACGGCTTCATTCCCGAGAGCCGCGCGGAGAAGTTCCTGACGATCATCTGCGCGGACCCGACCGACGTCGTCAAGTTGGACGAGCTCGAGCTCTTGACGGGCCTGCCGCTGCGGCTCAAGGTCGGCAGCCGCTCCGCGATCACGGACATCCTGCAGAAGAGCGAGTCCTCGCAGCGGGTCCTGGACGAAGCGACCGAGGAGTTCCGCCTCCAGCTCGTCTCGGAGGACGAAGAAGGAGAGGAAACGCTCACCATCGACCGGATCACGCAGGACGCGTCTCCGATCATCAAGCTCGTGGATTCGATCGTCTTCAATGCGATCCAGCGCCGCGCCTCCGACGTCCATATCGAGACGCAGGAGAACGTGGTCCTGATCAAGTACCGGATCGACGGAGTCCTCTACCAGGCCATGGACCCGATCGACAAGAGACATCACGGAACCATCATTTCCCGAATCAAGGTCATGTCCGAGCTCGACATCGCCGAGAAGCGCATCCCGCAGGACGGCCGCTTCAAGCTGCGCGTGCGCGGGCGCACGATCGACTTCCGCGTCTCGATCATGCCGACCGTCCACGGCGAGGACGCGGTCATCCGCATCCTGGACAAGGAATCGGCCAATGCCGAGTTCAAGAGCCTGAATCTCGACATCCTCGGGTTCGACATCGAGACCAAGAAGAAGCTTCGCAAGTTCATTCGCGAGCCGTATGGCATGGTGCTCGTGACCGGGCCGACGGGCTCGGGCAAAACGACGACCCTCTACGCCTGTCTCTCCGAGATCCAGTCGGTCGAAGACAAGATCGTCACGATCGAAGACCCGGTGGAGTACCAGCTGCGCGGCATCACGCAGATCCCGGTCAACGAAAAGAAGGGCCTGACCTTCGCGAGGGGACTGCGCTCGATCCTGCGCCACGACCCGGACAAGATCATGGTCGGAGAGATCCGGGACGAGGAAACCGCTCAGATCGCCGTCCAATCGGCACTGACGGGGCACCTCGTCTTCACGACCGTCCACGCCAACAACGTCGTGGATGTTCTCGGCCGGTTTCTGAACATGAAGGTCGAGCTCTACAACTTCGTCTCGGCGTTGAACTGCATCCTCGCCCAGCGCCTGGTGCGCCGCATTTGTGCGCACTGCCGGGAGGCGATCGAGATATCGGCGGAATCGCTCGTCGAAGCGGGGCTCGATCCGCTAGCCGTCCGCGACCGGGTCTTCTACGAAGGCAAAGGCTGCCTCGAATGCGACGGAACCGGTTTCCACGGCCGGATGGCGATCGCCGAGTTGCTCGATCTCTCCGACCGCATCCGCGGCCTGATCCTGGAGCGGCGTCCCGCTGCCGACATCAAGAACGCGGCCAAGGAAGAAGGGATGGCCTTCCTGCGCGACGCCGCTCTGGCCAAGGTGTTCGAGGGCTGGACCACGCTCAAAGAGATCAACAAGGTGACCTTTGTCGAGTAGAGAAGACCGAGGACTCAACCCGCTGTGAAACTGCCCTTTACCAAGCCGGTCGTGCCGCCGCACGTCTTCTGCCTGATGGCCGAGGGACTGACCTACGGGCACGTCCGGCGGGCCGAGCCTCCGGGCATCGATTTCTCCCAGCACTTTTCCTACCCGGCAAACACGCTCGGTGCCGGAGCCTCCGGGACGCCGCTCTTCTCGGCCGGGGCGATCGCTCCGGCCGTCGAGGCGGCGCGGCGCTTCGCCCAGGGGCGACTGTCGCGCGCCTCGGTCGTTTTTCCCGACGCCTGGGCGCGTATCCTGCCGGTGGATTTCGACTCGCTTCCCTCCTCTCCCGAAGCGGCCCGCGAGATGGTCGCTTGGAAACTGAAGAAGCTCCTGCCGGGGGTCACCGCCGAGCTCGAAGTCGTCTTTACCGAGATGACGCCCGCGGGCGAGCAGAAGCGGCTGCTCGTGGCGGCCGCGCCCGCCGACACCTTGAAGTCCGTCGCGGCGGCCTTCGAGGAGAAAGGCGTGCGGGTCGGCGCGCTCGCTCCCGCCAGCCTCACCCTCTTTGAGGGGCTCGCCCCCGTTTTTTCCGGCAAGGCCACGGGCGACTACGCCCTGATTCATCGCAGTCCCGGCTCCTTCGTCTTCATCGTCGCACGGGGCGAAGCCCCGATCTTCTTTCGGCAGAGGCCCTCGGAAGGAGAGGACGAAAGCCACGGGCAGGAGATGCGTCTCTCGCTCTCCTACTACTCGGAAAAACTGAATGGAACGGGTCTTTCCGCCGTATATCTGCACGACGCGGCGCCCGCGGAGAGCCTTCCGCTGGATTCCTTCCCGGTCCCTCCTCAACCGATCTCCGGGCGGCTCTTCGGCGCCGATCCCACCTTCGACGAACGGCTGGCCTCGAGGCCCGAGCTCCTGCCGGGGTTTGCGGCGGTCTTCGGAAGATGACGAGACGAGTCTCATGAGAGCTCGCAGGCTCGACTTCGCTCAGCGCCCGTTTCGGGACGAGCGGCCGGTTTTCGTGGTCGCCGGTCTGGCTTTCGTTGCGGCGGGTCTCCTCTTCGCCGCCAATGTGCGGCTCTACCGCGACTTCCATCGGGAGATCGAAGGCACGGGTCGGCAAATCGAGTTTCTCGAGAAGCGCCGCGACAAGGCCACCCGCGAAGTGGAGGCGGCCCGGACGGCCCTGAATAATTTCAAGGTGTCGGCGCTGGCGATGGAGAGCCGCGGCCTGATCCGGATCGTTCAGGAGCGGCGCTTCTCCTGGACTGGTCTGCTCGCCCGGCTCGAGCGCGTGCTGCCGCCGGAGGTGCGCGTCACCCGCCTGGCGCCGCACTTCGAAGAGTCCGGCGAGACGATCCTGAGCATCGCGCTGCTGGGCAAAAACGCCGACAGCGTCGTACACACGATCGCCGCGTTCTCACGCGATCCCGCTTTCGACTCCATGGTTCTGCACTCCGAGTCGAGCCCTGAAAGGGGCGTCCCGGAGGGACGCTCTTTTCTCATGACGGTGCGCTACCGCGCGGGGACGAAGCCGTGAAGGACACCCGTCGGATCTGGATCAGGCGCGCGGGGCTCCTCTCGGCGGCCGGGATCCTGCTCGCCGGGAACCTCGGTTTCTTCCTCTGGTACCGGGGGACGGCTCGCGACCGGAAGGTTGCGCTGGAAGGGCGCCGGGCGGCTCTCGAGCGCGACGTCCAGGCCCGGGAGCTGGACGCCAGTAAGCTCTCCGCCGATCAGGCTCGTCTCTCGGAGGTGCGCTCCGCGATCGATCGGTTCTACGGGCACAGCGTGGGCCGGCGCAAGGAGACGCTGGCGGGGGTTGTGGATGAGCTGCATGCGATCTTGAAACGCGTCGGGATCTCGCCCGGCGAGATCGGTTACACGGTCTCCCCGGTAACGAACCCTCCCGTTTCGCAGATGGTCGTTTCGTTTGGATTCAAAGGGGACTACGGCAAGTTCAAACAGCTCCTGGAGGTCGTCCAGACGGACCGGAAGTGGATTGCGGTTCGCGACATCGCAATGAACCGCGACCAGGACACGCCCGGTTCCGTGCAGGTCCAGCTGTCGCTCGTGACCTACTTCTCCGGGAAGGAGATCGAAACGGCGCGGGCGAGCCTGACGAGAGGCTCCGTACCATGAAAATGCCGGCAATCGGCACTCGCCGGCAGATCTATCTCCTCACTGCCCTGGGGATCCTCCTGATTCTCGCGGTCGTCAAGTGGGGAGGCAGGGGATCGGCCGGCGCGCCCGCTCCGGTTTCGTCCGCCCGCGCCGGCGCTCCCGGTCTCGAGGAGGACCGGCCTGCCGGCCGGGGACGCGCGCGCGCCGCGCAGGAGAAGAACGTCGACCCGGAAGACGTTCCGTTCGTGTCCGTCGAGGACTTGA
>WNGE01018648.1_pt1 | contig 12527 bp, 12 predicted proteins | sample 5400651 | NCBI WGS metagenome assembly WNGE01 (sample SAMN13153370, study PRJNA577476) | soil metagenome | isolation source: 60 cm soil or saprolite under grassland replicate 2 | place: USA:California | collected 2016-06-15 | reverse complement strand
TCATCTGCCTTCGGCGGCCGCCGGCGAAGATTGATTGCTTGCGAGCGCGCCTGGCAGCGCAATGCAAGCCCTCGGGTGGAAGTCGTGCAGCTTCGGAAAAAGCTGCACCGGAACAAGCAAGCGCGACCGCAGTTTCCTGTGCATGGCGATGAGCAGACAACAACTCCACTTCATGGTGCGCAAGCAAGTCAGAGGCGATGGATTGGCATTCTGGCTGTGGGAAGTCGTGGACGCGTGCGGGTGGACCTTGGTGTCCGGCACCGTCTACGGACCGCGCTCCAGGGCCGTCGAAAAGGCGAGGGCGACGATCCTTGCTTGCGAGAATCCCCCGAACGCCTGGGGCCGAAAAGCGTCTTAGGAAACTTGGAAACCTGCCCAACAAATGGCATCGCATTCCATTTGGAGGATGCCATGGCGGCCTTTTGTTGAGACACGCTGGGTGCAGCCACAGATCTCACAAGAATAAATATGAGAGCAGGCGCTTGCCGACGTCGCCATTGCGCGATCCGGGCTGCGGAATTTCCCGCAGGCGGGCGAGTCAGCGCTCCGGGTGGTGCGTCGGTTCGAAACGGATATTCAGGCTAATGGTCGGGGCGATCATCGCGTGGGCGAAGCGGAGTCTCGTAGACGAGGTCCGTGGTGCTGTTCTGCGCCGCCTGGTCCGCGAGCCTCGCCCACATCTGGGCCATCTTCAGCAGCACCATGCGCGATTGCTGGTTTTTCGACGCGTCCGCCAGCTCGATGCAATCCAACGCGGCCTTGCGGTATTTGCCGTAATTACCCACAGGATCGTCTCCCGAACTACCCACGGCATGGTTTAAACGATTTGAATCGAAGAACCCTCGCCTACCGGGTCGGTTCCGAGGCCTTGCGAAAAACTCCAGGCTTGTGCCGGTGCCGCCGATCCGGTTGCTCGCGACCCCTCTTCGCCAGCGGGGAGGGAGGCGCCGAGATCAATTCAGACCTTCAAGGCCGCCTCCAGGGCTTCGGCAAGCTGCTCCTGGCCGAACGGTTTCTGCAGCACCGGCCGGTCCTGCCAGGGCGGTTCCAGGCGGCCGTCGGCATAGCCGGTCGAAAACACGAACTTTATCCCGCGCTTGGCCAGCGCTTCCGCCACCGCATAGCTCTTCTCGCCGCCCAGATTGATGTCCAGCACGGCGATGCTGGGGGGCGTCCGGTCCAGCATGTCGATCGCGGTCTCGACGGTCGATGCCGAGCCGAGGATGGTGCAGCCGAGATCGGTGAGCATGTCTTCGAGCAGCAGCGCGATCAGGGTCTCATCCTCGATGATGAGCACGCGCACTCCGGTGAAGCGTGAGGCTTGATCGCGGTCCGGCACGGGGGATTCCATTCAGGAGCGCCGACTACCTAGGCTGGCAGCGCGGCAGCTATAGCCCAGGAACGGCTCGCGGCAAAACCGCCGCGCCACGAGGACGCCGGAGGCCGTCCGCGGCCGAAACCCTGTGCGGCTGGCGCGGCTTTTTTTTGAACGCGCGGCGACGCCCTCAGCGTTTGCGCTCGCTCGGATCGCCGTAGCCGCCCGCGGTCGGGGTCTGAATCACGACCGCTTCGCCGGGCCCGATCGTGGTCGCGTCGCACCCCTGCAGTCTCTCCACGCGGCCATCCTTGCGCCGCACCCAATTCTCGCCAACCTGACCCGGCTCGCCGCCGGCGAGCCCGAACGGCCGCACCCGGCGATGGCCGGACAGGATGGTGCAATCCATCTCTTCCAGGAACCGGATCGTGCGGCGCACCCCGTCGCCGGCGCACCACTTGCCCCGCCCGCCGGAATGCTTCCGGATGTGGAAATCCTCGAGCAGCACCGGATAGCGGAACTCCAGCACCTCGGGATCGGTCAGCCGCGTGTTGGTCATGTGGGTGTGCACCGCGTCGGTGCCGTCGAATCCCGGCCCTGCCGGCGAGCCGGAGCAGATCGTCTCGTAATATTGATATTTGTCGTTGCCGAAATTGAGGTTGTTCATCGTGCCCTGGGCGGCCGACAAGGCGCCGAGCGCGCCGAACAGGCAGTTGGTGACCGCCTGCGAGGTCTCGACGTTCCCGGCGACGACCGCGGCCGGATATTTCGGCGAGAGCATGGAGTTTTCCGGAATGACGATGCGGATCGGCCGCAGGCAGCCGGCATTCATCGGGATGTCGTCGTCGACCATGACCCGGAACACGTAGAGCACGGCCGCGCGCGTTACCGGCTCCGGCGCGTTGAAATTGCTGTCCTGCTGCGGCGAAGTTCCGGTGAAATCCACCGTCGCCTCGCGCCTCTTCTTGTCGACACTGATCTTCACCTTGATCCAGGTGCCCTGATCCATCTCGTAGGCGAACGAAGCGTCGTAAATGCGATCGATCACGCGGCGCACGCTCTCGGCGGCATTGTCCTGGACGTGGCCCATATAGGCGCGCACCACGGCAAGCCCGAACTGCGCCAGCATCTTTCGCAGCTCCTGCGCGCCCTTGGCGTTGGCGGCGATCTGCGCCTTGAGATCGTTGATGTTCTGGCGCGGATTGCGCGCCGGATAGCGCGCGCCGGTGAGCAGTGCTTCGAGCTCGCGTTCGCGAAAGACGCCTTCCGCGACCAGCTGGAAATTGTCGATATAGACGCCCTCCTGCTCGATCCCGGTGGCGTGCGGCGACATCGAGCCGGGCGAGATGCCGCCGACGTCGGCATGATGGCCGCGGCTCGCGACCCAGAACAGGATCTCGCGGCCCGGCGCATCGAACACCGGCGTGCACACGGTGATGTCGGGCAGATGCGTGCCGCCGTTGTAGGGCGCGTTGATCGCGTAGACGTCGCCTTGCCGGATCGTTCCGGCATTCTCGCGAATGATGGTCTCGACCGCGCGGTCCATCGAGCCGAGATGCACCGGCATGTGCGGCGCATTGGCGACGAGCGATCCTTCCTGGTCGAACACCGCGCACGAGAAGTCGAGGCGTTCCTTGATGTTGACCGAATAGGCGGTGTTCTGCAGCGATACGCCCATCTGCTCGGCGATCGACATGAACAGATTGTTGAAGATCTCCAGCATGACCGGATCGGCCTCGGTGCCGATCGCCTTCTCGCGCGCGAGCGGCGCGATGCGCTCGAGCATCACGTGGTTCTTTTGCGTGATCCGCGCCTCCCAGCCCGGCTCGAGCACCAAGGTCTGATGCGGCTCGATCAGGATGGCGGGTCCGGCCAGGCGATGGCCGGGTCTGAGCCGATCGCGGACGAAGACGCTTGCTTCGCGCCAGGAGCCGCCGGAGTAGAACCGGGTGTGCTGCACGGCCTTGGGCGGCGCGTCCCCGGCAATGGGCAGCGTCGGCTCGGCGAATTTTTGCGAAGCCCCGATCGCTTCCACCGATACCGCCTCGACGACCAAGCTCTTGCTGGCATCGATGAAGCCGAACCGGGCGCGATGCGCGGCTTCGAACGCGGATTTCATGGCGGCGAGTCTTACCTCCCCTTCAGGGGAGGTCGCCGGGCGAAGTCCGGCGGGTGGGGCGTTGTTGTGAGCGCGGACCCCACCGCCGCCGCTGTGCGGCGGACCCTCCCCGTTCCGGGGAGGGATCGAGAATGCCGGCACGATGAGCCCGGTGTCGGTCCCGGAGTAGCGGATGTGCGCGCGGACGTGGACCTGTACGTCGGCTGCGCCCACGCCCTGGGCGGCGACCTCCACGCGAGCGTCCTCGCCCAGTCGGCGGCCGACGCTCGAAATTTCGTCGAGCACCTCCTCGCCGAACGGCGCCTCGATCGCCTGCTCGCGCGTCGCGCGGATCTGGGCCAAGCCCATGCCGTAGGCGGACAACAGCGACGAGAACGGATGGATCAGGATTTTCGTCATGCCGAGCGCGTCGGCGACCAGACAGGCATGCTGGCCGCCGGCGCCGCCGAAGCAGTTGAGCGCGTAGCGCGTCACGTCGTAGCCGCGCTGCACCGAGATTTTCTTGATGGCGTTCGCCATGTTCTCGACCGCGATCTGGATGAAGCCGTCGGCCACCTGCTCGGGCGTGCGGTCATCGCCGACCTCGCGCGCCAACGCCGCGAATGCGCCGCGCACCGCCTCGGCATCGAGCGGCTGGTCCTGATGCGGTCCGAAAATCTTCGGAAAGAATTCCGGGATCAGCTTGCCGGCCATGACATTGGCGTCGGTGAGCGCCAGGGGCCCGCCGCGGCGGTAGCATTTCGGGCCGGGATTGGCCCCGGCCGAATCCGGCCCGACCCGGAATCGCGCGCCGTCGAAATGCAGGATCGAGCCGCCGCCCGCCGCCACGGTGTGGATCAGCATCATGGGCGCGCGCATGCGCACGCCGGCGACCTCGGTCTCGAACGCGCGCTCGTATTCGCCGTCGAAATGGCTGACATCGGTCGAGGTGCCGCCCATGTCGAAGCCGATCAGGCGCTCCAATCCGGCGACGCGGCCGGTCTCCGCCATGCCGACCACGCCGCCGGCCGGGCCGGACAGAATGGCGTCCTTGCCCTGGAACAGATCCGCGGCCGTGAGCCCGCCCGACGACATCATGAACATGAGGCGCGCGCCGGAGCGCGCGCTGTCGAGCTCCTTGGCGACCCGCGCCACGTAGCGGGCGATGATCGGCGAGAGATAGGCGTCGACCACGGTGGTGTCGCCGCGGCCGACGAGCTTGATCAGCGGCGAAATCTCGTGGCTCGCGGATACCTGCGGGAAGCCGAGCGCGCGGGCGAGCGCGGCAATGCGCTCTTCGTGCGCCGGATAACGATAGGCGTGCAGGAACACGATCGCGACCGCGGCGATGCCGTCGGCCTTCGCGCGTTCGAGCGCGGCGCCGGCTTCGGCGAGATCCGGCTCGCATTCGACCGTGCCGTCGGCGCGCACGCGCTCGCCGATCTCGATGACGCGCTCGTAGAGAATCTCGGGCTTGACGATGTGTCGGGCAAAAATCTTGGGCCGCGCCTGATAGCCGATTTTCAGCGCGTCGCGGAACCCCCGGGTGGTGACGAGCAGCGTGCGCTCGCCCTTGCGCTCCAAGAGCGCGTTGGTCGCAACCGTGGTGCCCATCTTGACCGCGCCGATGCGGCCCTGCGGGATCGGCGCGCCCGGCTCGAGCCCGAGCAGATCGCGAATGCCCTGGACCGCGGCGTCGCGATAGGCCTCCGGATTTTCCGAGAGCAGCTTGTGGGCGACGAGCGTGCCGTCCGGCCTCAAGCCGATCACGTCGGTGAACGTGCCGCCGCGGTCGATCCAGAACTCCCAGGCTTGTTGCTCGGCAGCGGTCATCCGCCCAGTCTGGGGCATCTCCTGCGCGTGCCGCAATCCGTCCCGACGGCGCCGAACCGGCGCACCGATCTCCGCGTTGTTCCGACGGAGGAACGCGACAGGCGGCCAAGCGCGGAGGCAAGCATGACCAGCGATATGGCAACTCAGCCGGTCTCCGGCGCCATCGGATGGTACGCCGCGCTCACCCTGAAGGAGAAACGCACGTTCTGGGCCTGCTTCGGCGGCTGGGCGCTCGACGCCATGGACGTGCAGATCTTCAGCTTTGCGATCCCGGCGATCATTGCTGCCTTTCACATCTCCAACGCCGACGCCGGCCTGATCGGCACCGTCACGCTGCTCACGTCGGCATTCGGCGGGTGGGTGGCGGGTGCGCTCTCCGACCGCTTCGGGCGCGTGCGCACCCTCCAGATCACCATCCTGTGGTTCGCATTGTTCACGCTGCTCTGCGGGTTTGCGCAAAGCTACACGCAGCTCCTGATCTTCCGCGCGCTGATGGGCTTCGGCTTCGGCGGCGAATGGGCGGCGGGCGCGGTGCTGATGGGCGAGGTGATCCGGGCGCAGCACCGCGGCAAGGCGGTCGGCAGCGTGCAGAGCGGCTGGGCGATCGGCTGGGGCGTGGCGGCGCTGATGGCGACGGTGTTCTTCAGCGTGCTGCCGCAGGACACCGCATGGCGCGCGCTGTTCTGGGTCGGCGTGCTCCCGGCGTTCCTGGTGTTCTTCATCCGCCGCTTCGTCGACGAGCCGCCGATCTTCGAGGCCGCTCGGCGCGGCGCCGCGGCGAAAGCCGAAACGGCGAGCTGGGTCGAGATCTTCTCGCCCGCCATGCTCAAAACCACGGTGCTGACCTCGTTGCTGGCGACCGGCGCGCAGGGCGGCTATTACGCGATCACCACTTGGCTGCCGACCTATCTGAAAACCGAGCGCCAGCTCTCGGTGATCAACACCGGCGGCTACATTGCGGTCATCATCGTCGGCTCGTTCATCGGCTATCTGGTCGGCGCCTATCTCGCCGACCGCATCGGACGGCGCCCGAACTTCATCCTGTACGCGGTATGCTCGCTTATCACCGTGCTGGTCTATACGCAGCTGCCGGTCAACGATGCCTGGATGCTTGTCCTGGGCTTTCCGCTGGGCTTCTTCGCCTCCGGCATCTTCTCGGGCATGGGTGCGTTCCTGACCGAGAATTTCCCCACCCGCATGCGCGGTTCCGGCCAGGGTTTTGCCTACAATGACCTTCGTCGGGCTGTTGAGCGCGGTCCTGCCGCTCGGCCAGTCGATCGGCGTGTTCGCCGGCATCGCCTACGGCATCGTGGTGATCATGGCGCTGCTGCTGCCGGAAACGCGCGGGCGCGAGCTCACGGCGGATTGATCAGGCTCCATCTCGCTCAGACGCCGAGCAAGCTGAGGCCGAGCGCTCGACTTGCCGCGCGCAGCTTGCGGTCAAGGGACGCCAGCGGCAGTTCACGCCGCTGCGCCAATTCAAGATAGGTCGCATCGTAGATCGTAAGACCAAATCGCACGGAGAGTTCAAAAGTGGGACCCCAGGCGCGCCCTGTCGTTTCCGTATCGATCTCGATTGGAAGCCTCACGAGGGACTCCAGGGCGCGCTCGCAATGCGTGCGAGACACGCGATTTCGCCGCACTGCGAACAGGAGAGCATTGGCGACCTCGAGCGGCCAGAGGCTGGGCACCAGTGCGCCCTCATCGGTCACAAGATCGAGGAGTTGCTCCGACCCGGCGTCATGCTCGTCCGGCATGAACCACGCAATCGTGGCCGAGCAATCGATCACAGCAGCCGGCACGTTACCGACGCCCTTCGTCGCGGTAGCGCTTCCATTCCTCCCAATCGAACGAGCCAAGATTCATCGCTTTGGCGAGCTCGCGGATGTGGCGTGCGGCTTCCCGTGCCTGGCTGCGATCCGTGACCTTCGTCGGGCTGTTGAGCGCGGTCCTGCCGCTCGGCCAGTCGATCGGCGTGTTCGCCGGCATCGCCTACGGCATCGTGGTGATCATGGCGCTGCTGCTGCCGGAAACGCGCGGGCGCGAGCTCACGGCGGATTGAGATGGTTCGTCAGCGCCGCACCCGCATGGTGCGGCCGATCATCAGCGTGACGACGACCGCTGCCGCGAAGCCGATCGTCTGCAGATCGATCGCTTCGCCATTGACGAGCGCCGCAAGTCCCAAGGTGACGAAGGTCTGCAGCAGCTGCACCTGGGCGGCGCGCGCGATCCCGGCGAGTTTGAATGCGAGATTCCAGGGAAAGAACGCCACGAATTGGCTCAAGATCGCGACATAGAGCAGCGCCATCCAGGCGTTCACGGGGACCGCGCCAGGGTTTTCGGGCGCGAGCAGGAGCGCGATCGCGAGCGACGGCGGCAAGATGAGGACGAGCGCCCAGCTGATCACTTCCCAGCCGGGCATCGCGAGCACGAGCCGCCCCGAATAGGCGTTGCCGATTGCGCCGGTGGCGATGCCGAGCAGCAAGTAGAGATCTCCGCCCGCAAAGCCGCCGCCGCCGCCCCCGTGCCACAGCGCGTAGGTCACGACGAGGGCGGTGCCCGCGAAAGCGGTGAGCCAAAATCCGGGGCTCGGCCGCTCGTGCGCGATGAAGGCGCCCGCGAGCGTGGTCGCGAGCGGCAGAATGCCGACCACGACGCCGCCGTGCGCGGCCGGGACCGTCTGCATCGCGAGCGCGGTCAGCAGCGGAAAGCCGATCGCGGAGCCCAGCCCCACGATCGCGAGCGCAGCCCAGGTATCGCGCGGCGGCACGCGGGCGCGAAACGCGAGCAGCAAGAGGAGGGCCGCCGTTCCCGCGATGCCGGCACGCGCGAAGGTGACGAACCAGGGATCGAGGAACTCTACCGCGAGCCTTGTCGCCGGCAGCGTGCCGCCGAACAGAACGACGCCGACGAAGGCCAGCAGCAGACCGAGGGTTTCCCGGCGCAGCAACATACCAGGACGCTAAGCCGGAGCCGTTCTCACGGGCCAGAGCTAATCCATGATGGTCGACAGCTGAAGCAGGATGCCCCAAATTGGTGGGGCGCCCGACGGTCTCCCGCCGAGCGCCCCGTATCACGCCAGCCGGCCTGTAAGCCGGGTTCTGTACGGCGCAAAGCAAGAACGCACTTCGCGCGTGACGGCCATTCCTCTGGATCGCCGGTTGCCCGGCGTCTCGAGCAACCTACCCGGGCGGCCGATCCGGACATCGATCCGGGGATTGCTCCCCGTGCCGCCCCTATTCGGTCTTGCTCCCGGTGGGGTTTGCCGTGCCGCCTCCGTTGCCGGAGGCGCGGTGCGCTCTTGCCGCACCGTTTCACCCTTGCCGCGGGATTTTCACCCCGAGGCGGTCTACGTTTTCTGTGGCACTTTCCCTGGGGTTACCCCCGCCGGACGTTATCCGGCACCGCATGTCCATGGAGCCCGGACTTTCCTCCCCGGCGACCTTTCGGTCCTTGCCGGGACGGCCGTCCGGCCGACTGACCCGCTAGGAATGGGGAACCGGCGGCATAAGGTCAAGGGGCGCGGGCATTGGCGCCGTTCGCCGCCGCCAGCAAAAAACGCCGGCCGATCACCAAGCGCTCCAGCGTGTCGAGCGTCGAGCCGTCGGCGATGCCGTCGACGCCGACGGGGCGGAAATGGCGCTGGAACGCGGCGACGACGTCGCGGGTCTGGTCGCCAAAGAATCCGCTCGGGTTGAGGCCGTAGCCGTATTCGGCCAGCAGGCCCTGGAGCTGTGACACGCCGGCGTTGCGGTCGCCCAGCTTGAGCACCGGCCCGGCCGCGATCGGCGTGGGCTCGACCCAATGGCCGACGCCCGCCTCGAACAGCCGGGCCCAAGGGAATTTCTCGCCGGGGTCCTGCTTGCGGCTCGGCGCCACGTCAGAATGCGCGAGCACGCGGTCGGCGCGGATGAAATTCCGCCCGCCGATGTCCCGGCACAGCGCGATCACCTGGCGGATCTGCGCTTCCGGAAAATCCGGATAGCCGAAATCGTGTCCCGGATTGGCGATCTCGATCCCGATCGAGCGCGAGTTGATGTCCTCATCGCCCTCCCAGGAGGACGCGCCGGCATGCCAGGCGCGCCGCGCCTCGGCCACGCACTGGACGATTCGGCCGTCCTCGTGGACGAAGTAATGCGCGGACACGCCGGGTTCCGGACCGCCGCCGCACAGTCGCTCGAGCGCGGCCTCGGCGCTCTCCATCCCCGTATAGTGCAGCAGGATCATGTCGGCGCGCCGATGATCGCGCCGCTCGCCGTGGTTCGGCGAGCTTTTGACCGAGGTTACGAGCGGGGAATCCGGCGCAAAGCCCGACATGGCAACCGCACGGGATGGAGGATCGTCCTGAGGCGGCGGCACGGGCCCGCCGCAAACCCTTCCTTAAGTTTATACCGCGTTAATCGGTCAATCGGGCGAAGCGCCGTGAGGCCCGCGCTTTCCATTGACGACCATAATATCCCATGATATCCCAAAAATTCCCATTCGGGTTCTTGCCGGCGGAATCGCAGCCCGTGTCTCGATCCGCCGGCGGCAGCGGCTCCCATCCCGGGGAAAAAGACGCCGGTGAAACGGCGCATCGGGATCGAGCAGGGCGAGGCGAGGAGCGACATGGACCGGTTCGTGTCCAATTTCACGCTGCGCCTCGATGCCAAAGGCCGTGTCTCGATTCCCGCCGCCTACCGCGGCGTGCTGGCGCGGGACGGGTTCGACGGCCTCTATGTCTATCCCACCCTCGATCGGCCGGCACTCGATGCGGGAGGCAATGCGCTGCTCGCCGAGATCGAGCAGCTGATCGACCGCTTTCCGCCGTTCTCGGACGAGCGCGAGGATTTTTCGACGGCGCTCTACGGCACCAGCGAGACGCTGAAGATCGACGGCGAGGGCAGGGTGATCCTGTCCGAACCGCTCAAAGCCCATGCGGAGGTCACCGAGACGGTCGCCTTCGTCGGGCTCGGCCACAAGTTTCAGATCTGGGAGCCCGAACGCTTCCGCGCGCAGCTCGCGGAGGCCACCGGGAAAGTGCGCGCGCTCAAGAAGCAATTGGGCTCCCGGATGGCGGCGGAAGACCCGCATGGAGCACGGGAATGATGATGGGCAGCGACAGCGGGCAACCGGCTGTCGCTGGCGGACTGGCCCCTCACATTCCCGTGCTCGGTCCGCAGGCGGTCGAGCTGTTGGCCGTGCGCGACCGCGGCGTCTATGTCGACGCCACCTTCGGGGCCGGCGGGCACGCCGGCGCCATCCTTGCTGCCGGCGACGTGCGCGTTCTCGGGCTCGACCGCGATCCGAGCGCGATTGCGCTGGGGGCCGATCTCGTCGAGCGCGCGGCGGGGCGCCTCACGCTCGTCGAGACGAATTTCGCCGAGCTCGATGCGGTCGCGCGCGAGTTCGGGTTCGACGCCGTGCAAGGCATCCTGCTCGATCTCGGCGTCTCCTCGATGCAGCTCGATCGAGCCGAGCGCGGATTCTCGTTCCGGCTCGAAGGGCCGCTCGACATGCGCATGAGCGGTTCCGGGCCGAGCGCAGCCGATATCCTCGCGCGGGCCTCGGAGCGGGAGCTTGCTTCGATCATCGGTGTGCTCGGCGAGGAACGCCACGCGCGGGCCGTGGCCCGGACGATCGTGGCGGCACGACGCGAGCAGGAGATCCGCACCACTTCCGAACTTGCGGCGATCGTCGCGCGGGTCGTCCGCGGGCGCCCCGGCGACATCCATCCCGCCACCCGCACGTTCCAGGCCCTGCGCATCTTCGTGAACGACGAGCTTCGCAGCCTCGCCGAAGCGCTCGCTGCAGCCGAGCGGCTGCTCGCGCCCGGGGGCCGGCTCGTCGCGATCGCGTTCCATTCGCTCGAAGACCGCATCGTCAAGACGTTCCTCAACGCGCGCAGCAGGCCAGCCGCCCCCTCGCGCCACCTGCCGGAACGCGCGCAGGCGGCGCCGAGCTTCCACGTGCTGACCAAGCGCCCGATCGTGCCCGACGAGACGGAAATTTCGGCCAACCCCCGCGCCCGGTCGGCGAAGCTGCGTGCGGCCGAGCGCACGAGCGCCGCAGCGCAGCCGGCAGAGGCCGAGTTGGTGCCGCGGCTGCCGACGCCGGACGAGATCATGGGGCGAAGCTGATGCTGCGCATTCTGCATATCGGCGTTTTGGCCGCGCTCGTGCTCGCCGCCGCCGACGTCTACAAGATCAAGTTCGATTCCACGCTGCAGGCCGAGCGCGTCGCCAAGCTGCGCGCCGAGATCCGCCGCGAGCGCGACGCAATCGCGGCGCTGCGCGCCGAATGGACCGCGCTCGACCGTCCGGAGCGGATCCAGGCGTTGGCGCGCCGTCACCTGCCGCTCAAGCCGATCGAGATCACCCAACTCGACGCTCTCGACCAATTGCCGGACCGGCCGTTCGATCTGGTGCCGCCGGTGGATTCCATCGGGATCATGGTCGACATCGATGCGCACGGCGATCGGCCGACCGGAAGCATCCCGGCGGGCCCGCGGTGAGCCGATGCACGCGCCCGTTCCACAGCCTGGACCCGACGCCTCCGGCGACAAGTGGCGCGAGCGCCCGCTCTACCGGCTGCTGTATGGACGAGGGGCCGATCGCGGCGCCAAGGCCAAGGCGCGGGTGGCGCTCGCCATTGCGGCATTCGCAGCCGTCTATGCGGTGATCGCGACGCGGCTGGTGATGCATGCGGTCGCGCCCGACGTGCACGTCGCCCGGCGCAGCACCGCGCAGGACGCGGTCGCGACCGCAAGGCCGGATATCCTCGACCGCAACGGCGAGATTCTGGCGACCGACGTCAAGGCGCCGTCGCTGTTCGCCGAGCCGCGCAAATTGATCGACGTCGACGAGGCGGTCGAGCTGCTCACCGCGGTGCTGCCCGACCTCGACGCCGGCGAGCTCCGCGAACGGCTCGCCTCCAAACGCGGCTTCGTCTGGCTCAAACGCGAGATCTCGACCAAGCAGCAGCAGGAGGTCCATCACCTCGGAATCCCGGGGCTCGGGTTCCTCGACGAGAACAAGCGCATCTATCCGAACGGCGAGGAGGTCTCCCACGTCATCGGTCTCGTCAACATCGACAACCAGGGCATCGCCGGCATCGAGAAATGGCTCGACGCGAGCGGGCTCGCCGCCCTGCACACCGCGGGCTTCGCCGCCGACCGGCTGCAGAACCCGGTCACGCTCGCGCTCGATCTGCGGGTCCAGCATGCGTTACGCGACGAGCTCCTCGCGAGCCAAGAAAAATTCAAGGCCAAGGCGGCGGCGGGCCTCGTCACCGATGTGCGCA
>WNGE01006881.1_pt1 | contig 12527 bp, 26 predicted proteins | sample 5400651 | NCBI WGS metagenome assembly WNGE01 (sample SAMN13153370, study PRJNA577476) | soil metagenome | isolation source: 60 cm soil or saprolite under grassland replicate 2 | place: USA:California | collected 2016-06-15 | reverse complement strand
TTCGGTTCGATTATGACGGACAACGGGCTCGATCTCGCCACATGTGGTTGGTCAGCGAACAGTATTTCTGGACTTCATAGAGCTTCGCAGTCGCGATGATCGCGAGCGGGTTCTCTTGGCCTTCGACGACCTTGGTCTGCAGAGCAGAGTAAACCTCGTTGAAGTTGATCGAGGTCGGCGACGCCTCGAACGCCTTGTACATCGATGTCCAGAGCGGCGAGACCCGGACCCTGATCTTGAAGCCGCGCAGGTCGTCGGGCGTGTTGATCGGCCTCGTCGAGGACGTCGTCTGACGGAACCCGTTATCCCAGATCTTGTCCATGGCGAGGAGATTCGCCTTGGCGATCTGCTGACGAATCAACTCGATGCTTTAGCTCCCCGAGCTTTTGCAATCCAAGCCTGTTGCGCATTCTACCCGGAGCTTTTTCAATCCAGGCAGCCATGATCCAGGCATCCGCGTGCCTTGGATTATCGTGTACTGATACCGCGTGACTGCAAAAAACAGGATGGAGGGCTTTTCATCGACGCAGATGACGATGGCGTTCTCAGGCAGCGCCATGTAAAGCCCGACGATATCGGCGGCGAACTCGGGGTCATTGCTCTCGCACCAGGATTTGCGCCCGGAAAGATCGATCTTCTGCGCCCTCAAGAAGCGCCAGACGTGCTGAACGTCGACGTCGCCCAGCGCTCTGGCGATCAGCGGGCCAGTCCAACGGCCATAGCCTTCCGGCGGCGGGCCGTCCAACGACAGGTCCCCTGCGGAGGGTCGTCGTGAGCGACGCCGCCGCTGAATTCGCAAAGCTCAAGACGCTCCATGCGGCCGCCGTCCTCCTGCAGGAGGGCGGCCACCTTGCCGCAGTTTCCCTTCCGGGCGGCCTGGCGGGATTCTCAAGGGAGCCAAGCCGGCCGATCTGCCGGTTCAACAGCCTGCAAGGTTCAATTTGGTGATCAATACCGCGGCGGCCAAAGCGCTCGGTCCCACCATCCCGGAGTCCTTCCTGCTGCGCGCCGACGAGCCGCGAGTTAGCGATTAATCCGCAGTTAGAAAAATAAGGAGCCCCGGCCTGCAGGCTGGGGGGCGGGCGGGCCGGGGCTCACAGCGGACGCGGGTTGGAGGCCCCGCGCGGGTCAATCATGTTGCGGAATTCTTAATGCACGGTTGCCCCCGCCGAGCTGCGCACAAAATTCGGCAGTAACGGGTAGGGGCAGCGCACGATCTTACCGGCAAGGTCCCGGTGGAGGAGTGGGTGGCCGCGGGCCGGGGCTAGCTTGCCAGCAGTGCCATCACCACCAGACGCTAAGCGCGACCATCATCAGGGCCGTGCCCTGCAAGATGCGGTCATCAGTCGAAATCCTCTTGTTGTGCGCGAGTGGCGATGATCGGTCCGGCCATGGTCGCAATCAAGGCGGCGGCCGAGCAACCGGGCGATGGTCTTCACCTGCTCCGGCCGCATATCGCGCTCGTCGAGGATGGAAATCTTGCTCTTGGCCTTGCGCAGGTTGAAGAACAGCTTCTTTTGGTTGGCCGTGGTGCCCATCTTCACCAGCGACCACGAGCGCAGGCTGTATTCCTGGATCGAGGCCTTGATCCACCACATGGCGTAGGTACCGTTCCTGCTCATCGCGGCTGGCGCAATAATTCACGGGCCGAATCGAGAGTCGAGACAAATTCGCAATTGCCGCCGTAACTGCCTTAGCTAGCCAGCCTACCTAATTCGGCAGCGCTAGTGTCCAAATCCGCAACCAATAGACTCGACTCTTTCCTCCACGAGGCGGACAATGGCTTTAAGAGCGACCGCAAAGCCTTTCGGGATTTCAACTCTCGACCGGCACCCCGATTAGTGGGCGACCGTTGCCATCACGTCGAAGCACGTCGAGGAAAGTGCCCCCAATGCGTACGCAAAAGAGCGTGTCGGAAGGGCGCAAGCCGTTTACACCGCCCGCCGGCCCAGACGAAACTCCCGAGGTTCGGCAAGCCCTGGCCAAAGCCGAAGAGAACGCGGCATGCGCCCGTTCGGCTCGGACCCGCGAAGATCGAGACTACTACGAGCGGATGAGCCGCAAATGGCTTAACGTCGCTCAAGGCTGGCGCGTGATTGCCGACGTGGACAAGGCGCACTGAGGCCGTCTCAGTTGCCGGCTCGCGCCGGTAACGACATGAGGCGGGCCGCTCGCTGGGCGCGGAGGGAACTTGCTGCGATATGGTGAGTTGCTATGGTCCCGGAGGTCTCCACGCCACTCCAGACCATTCTGATAGTCTCTGTCGCATGCGAACCGAGCCCGCACGAGCGGTGGGAGGCAATTACCCGTCGTGACGCCGGCGAGACGCTGAGCGATATTGCCAGTGTCATAGGTGGTGCCGCTGGGTACCAAGCACCACCGGACCATCTCGAATCTCTTGACGCAAACCGGTCTCTGTCGCATGCGAACCGAGTCTCTGGCCGGGCCTTCACCGCGCACCGGGAAACGGATTTCGGGCGTCCAGAGACGAAGGGCCCCAATTCGCTTCCGGACGGTCTTCGTTTCCCGCAGAGACCGCGAACGGGCCATTGCACCCGCCGCAAACCGCGGAAAATCGAGGGTGTTACGCGGAGACGGGGAACTCGGGGTTAGCGCAGGACTGCGTGGCGGGGCTGGGAGGACTCGAACCTTTAACCGGACAGTTATGAACAGCATGGTACGCCTGGAGCGGCCGCGATAAGGTGTCCCTGCCGGAACGGCAGTTCCAGCAGTTCCGTCAGGATGAGCCACTCGATCTCTCGACGACCGCAGTCTCAAGCAGGATTCGGCGCGAAGCCAGAAAGCGGGACAGCCGCTTCGTCAAGGCGCCGACGAGATAAACGCAGTTTTATCGCCGGGAATGAGCAAAATGAGTCTGCGCGCTCGAGCTTGTCCGCTTGTGCCTGCCTGGTTCGTGCGGCCGCGGTTTCCACCGGACGTTCAAATCGAGGATGTCCGTCGAAGAATGACGCGCTCCGTGCATCTCATTCCGCGCCCACCGTGCGGAACCGAGGTGATCGCAGGCGAAGCCGGCGGGGTCAAAGCCGAGCGTATATCGCGGCCTTTGCGAAATCCGCTGCTGCTCCGTCCCGCGGACGAGCGTCTGTAGACGCGCCATGACGGCTTCGCCCAATACCGGGTCGGCAGCGCCGATGGCCATGAAGCTGCGGCCGCGCCACTCGTCTCGCCACCAATCTCGTGCGAGCCGCGACAGCGCCGCTCCGGGAGCATCGGGCCTATCCGGTACCAGATTAGGGGACCGCCGAACCCTGCCTTGAACCGCGCGTCCGGAAACGGCGCATCACAGGCGGCTGCCTCCACGTCTGATAGATGCGGACAGGTGCGCTTGAGGAGCCGGCCCACCGCCATGTCCGGATGGGCATTCGACTAGGCGCGCCACGCGATGAAGCCTTCGGTGAGCGGCACGTCGCCGGTCAAAGTGTCGAACTTGCATACACACTTCGCTGCTGGCTGGTGGAGCGGGATCTTAAACAAGCGCTCGCAACCATGGATTTTTCGATACTGAATCGATGCCAGGCTTCTCGAAAATTCAATAGCTGCGCCTCCAGAGTGAGAGCGCCGTAAAAAGGCCTACAGCCATGAGGAGCCCCACATCAATCGGATCCACCGGGTACATTTGGATATATTCAAACATTCGCCGCCAGGTCTCGCGTTGAGACTGCCGATTCGCATATGCACCCGCCACCTCGGTTGATTCCGGCCGGTGTGAGTGACGAGAGTTATCGGGCTCTTCGATAAATGTTATCGCTGAAAGTACGTCGTAAGAGCGGGCTTTGAAATTCGGGAAACTCACGTGGTAATTTTACGGACTAGCACGACTGCATGCACCGGAGACAACCGGAGTGTACCCGCGCGGCGCGACAGTGCGTCGCACTAAGCCGTTCGACGACTAGGGCGGCATGCCTTGATTCGGCCACGCGCTCCACTAACATGAGACCACATAATCGAATCCGGGCCCCTCTGGCGAGGACGCTGACGCGTGTCGCTAACCTCGCGATGTCGGATCACCGAAGTCCCGCGCCGGTGTGCGCTGGATCGACCGACATCGGGGCCTGAAGTCTTACCAAAGCTCCCCGACAAGGCCGGTCTAGCTCTTCTAGCGCGCGGCGCAGAGAAGAGGAGCAGACATGCGAAAGCGATGTACCGGTTCGGGGACCATGACGGCCAAACTACTGGCCGATTATTATATCGATCACCGTGACGAAGAGCTGATGCAGGGCTTGGTCAGCGCGGGCGCCCTCGTGGCGCTCGCGGATGGCCGGGTCGCCGGCGCTTTTTGCACGCGGCTGAACACCGTCGCCGACGCAATCTCGCTTATGTGCCGCTCCTGAGGTCGGTCCGGTCCCGGATTCTGGACTGGATCGAACGCCGCCATCCGCAATGGTTCGCTACATTAGCTTAAGAAAGGAAATCCGATGACTTTTGCTCCGTATATGCAGGGCGCGACGGCTCGCACAGCACGCGCCGACCACCCCACACTTGATCTCGGTCTGCGGCAATACATGCTGCGGGTCTACAACTTGATGGCTGGCGGCCTCGGCCTTACCGGCGTTGTCGCCGTCGCTGCTGTCGCGAGCGGCTTCTATCAATCGATTGCCGCCACGCCACTGATCTGGGTCGTGATGCTGGCGCCGCTCGCGGCGGTGCTTTTTCTGAGCTTTCGCATCGAGCGGATGAGTGCCGGCGTGGCGCAGGCAGCGTTCTGGGGCTTTGCCGCCATCATGGGATTGTCGATTGCAGGGATCTTCCTCGTCTACACGGGTGCCAGTATCGCGCGCGTCTTCTTCGTCACGTCAGCAACCTTCGGGGCCATGAGCCTCTATGGCTACACCACCGGGCGGGATCTGTCCGGTTTTGGCGCGTTCCTGTTAATGGGGCTGATCGGCATCGTGCTGGCGGCGCTCGTCAACATCCTTGTTGCTTCCAGCGCTTTGCAGCTCGTGATCTCAGTAGTCGGCGTGCTGGTGTTCACCGGTCTCACCGCCTATGACACCCAGCGCATCAAGGAGGTCTATCTCGCAAGCGACGCTGGCGATGTGCTGGCCAAGAAATCGATCCTGGGCGCGCTAACACTCTATCTCGATTTCATCAATCTATTCATGATGCTGCTCCAGCTTGCCGGGCAAAAACGAGACTAACTTCGGTTGAGGAGGTAGTAATGGAATGGGCGGGCGATCCGCAAATCTGGGCAGCGCTGCTGACGCTGACCGCAATCGAGATAGTCCTCGGAGTGGACAACGTCATCCTAGTCTAATTTCGGTCCTGGCGAACCGCCTTCCGCCGCATCGTCAGGCGCGAGCTCGCCATCTCGGCCTCGTGCTTGCTTTGGTGACGAGGTTGGCGCTGCTGGCCTGCATCGTGTGGGTTGCCAAGCTTAGCGCGCCCATGTTCGAGCGGTTCGGCCGCACGTTCTCCTGGCGTGACGTCATTTCCATGGCCGGCGGACTATTCCTGGTTTACAGCGGAACCCGCGAGATCCACGGGCACATTGAAGGTCACGAGTCAAGCGGGGGTCTGCGCTCGGCATCGGGACTAGCTTTGCTCGGATCATTACCCAAATGGTGCTGCTCGACATGGTGTTTTCGCTCGACAGCATCATTACGGCGGTGGGGATGGCGAACGAGCTTTGGGTAATGGCGCTGGCGATCGCCATTGCGTTCCTATGTGGGTCGTCTTCTTTTATTAGGTGAGGGTATCGCGTCATAAAATGAGGGTATCGCGTCATAAACCACCACAAGAAAGCTTTCATCTCGGGGGTGAGCTTGTGCCCTAAAAACTGATAAGATGAGAGTGTAATCATAAGCAGGAAATCAACGGAGAACTCTGCCCGCTGCTCCGGTCGGGGCTCGATTCCCGCCTGCTCGGATAGCATGGACATGACGACGGATCACCCTCCGGCCGGTGCCGACGCTGCGGCATCCCCGGCGAGCGGTTCGTGGGCGCGCGCGTTTGGCGTCCATATGCTGACTGCCTGCGGCGCCGCGTTGTGCTTTTTGGCATTGCTGCGATCTCGGCGAATTGGCCGCTGATGTTCGCATGGCTCGGCCTGGCGCTCATCATCGACGCGGTCGACGGCACGCTCGCCCGCCGTTTCCGGGTCAAGGAGCTCCTACCGCGCTGGTCGGGCGACACGCTCGACCTCGTCGTCGACTATTTCGGTTACGTGTTCGTGCCCGTGTTCGCGATCGTTTCCGGCAGCCTGCTGCCCGACATCGCGGCGATTCCGGCCGGGCTCGTGATCCTGGTCACGAGCGCGCTCTATTTCGCCGACCGTAGAATGAAGATGGCGGACAATCATTTCCGCGGTTTTCCGGCGCTCTGGAATGTCGTCGCGTTTTATCTCTTCCTGCTGCGGCTTCCGCCCTGGCTTGCCGTCGCCATCGTGGTTTTGCTCTGCGGCGCGAGCTTTGTGCCGTTTCCCTTCCTGCATCCGCTGCGCGTCGCGCGCCTGCGTCGCCTCAACATTGCCCTGCTGCTCGCCTGGTCGGGGCTTGCTTTCGCGGCCGTAGTCCAACAGATGGAGCCCGGAATCTTGATCAAGCTCGGGCTCGTGGCGCTCGCGGCCTATTTCGTCACGGCCGGTCTGCTGACGCGTGAGCTGAACGGGGAGCTCAAGCCGTGACACCGCAGAAGCTCGTTCTCCTCATTACCGGCGCGAGCCGCGGCATTGGTGCGGCATGTGCGAGGCTCGCCGGCGCGCGCGGGTTTCAAGTCGGCGTGAATTATCTGCGCGACCGGCGCGCCGCCGACGAGACAGTTGCCGCAATCGAGGCAAAGGGCGGCAAAGCGCTTGCGATCCAGGGCGACATCAAGGCTGAGGCGGATATCGCGCGCGTGCTGCAGACCCTCGAGCGTGCGTTCGGGCGCCTCACGCATCTCGTCTGGGGTTGGCGGGGATAAGGGGAGAACGGATACATGGAGGCGGCGAGGATGAGCAGGACGAGCAGAACGATGCCGGCGACCAGGATCACAGCGAGGAGGGTCACGGTCTGCGATAGGTGCCGGCTGTTAGTTCCATCGCAGCAAGCACGGCCGAGGAACGCATGCCGACCTTAAGCATCGCGGCTGGCTCTTTGCGGATGATCGTAACTGAGCTTGCCCCGTCTGTTTGCTCGATTATCGCAGTAACCTTGACCATGCCCGGGAGCAATTGACGGTCATCGGTAAGGGGAACAAGACGCGGGTTATCTTCCCTCCCAATCCAAAATGGTATGTCGGCAGCCTTCTACACGGCATCGGGGGACTGGTCGTCATCTTCGGCTCGCCAATGGTGTTCACGCTGGTGAGCAAGGGCTTCGTACGCAACGAGGCCTCGGCGACGGCCCCACGACCGCTGATTTGGATGGCCATTTTGACCTGGCTAAGCTTGTTTTTGTTTTACGGAAGATCCACCTGATTTCGCGTGAGCGGTGGTGTCGGCAACAGCTCGGCGATCCGCGCCAGCATGTGCCAGACTGTGAACGGCACGAGAAGCACAACCGGCCTCCATCCAGCCTGCCGCGCGATCGTTTCGGTGAGCTGTTGGTAGTCGTAAATCGGGGGGCCGCCTAATTCATAAACAGCAGCCTCACGACCGAGAGCACGCACAATCGCCTCGGGCACAAGCCTTGTGTTGCCGGAACCAAACATCGGGAATGCCGGCAGGCGCTTGAGCAGCATCAGCATTGTATTGAGAAAGGCATCATCGGGCCCGAACATCACGGTAGGTCGAACAATCGTGACGCCGGGGAACACGGCTTGAACCGCAAGCTCGCCTTCACCGCGGCTGCGAATGTAGGGAGAAGCCGACGCAGGGTCAGCTCCGACCCCGGAAACGTGCACGAAATGCCTAACTCCGGCCCGACGCGCCTCCGCCGCAAGGTTCGCTGCCGCCCTGACATGTACCGAATGAAACGTGTGGGGCCCATGCTCGAGATAGAGACTGCAAGCCAGCCCAGCGACCCCCGCAAAACCGGGAGTATTCGTCAAACCACGGGAAATCTCGGTGGTGGGGCTGAGAGGACTCGAACCGGCAACCAAACGGTTATCAGCCCCGGCATCCAAGGATGGTCGCAGAAAGGACTGGCATTCTGCTGCGAACCGAGCGGTAGTGTCGTCGTCCTGGGGTGACCGGCTTCTCCCGGATCCTGCCCCGCCGGCTCGATGCCGAAGCGGGGCTGCGGTGGTGACGGCGCGAGGGTCGCGCTGCAACACCGGAGGATCCCAACCATGTCTGCGACCAGACTCACCGAGACCCAATGGATGGTTCTGACTGCCGCTTCGCAGCGGGATGACCATTGCGCGATGCGACCACCTCGCCTGAGAGGCGGGGCCGCGCAGAAAGTCGTCAAGAAACTGCTTAATCTCGGCCTCGTCGAAGCGGTGCGCGCCCGCGGCGATCTGCTGGTGTGGCGAGGTGAGGATGAAAGTTGCCCCATGGCGTTACGCCTCACAAGCCGCGGCTTGGAACGAATTCAGACCGAGCGTGGGGAGTTGGGGCCGAACCAGCAAGTTCTGGAGCAAGAGGTTGGTGCGAAGACGGAAGAGAGCCGCGGCAGGTTTCGCCAGAACGGGCGGTCCACCGTGGAGGCAGCCGCCGGACGTCCGGCTTCCGGCGCCCGCGCTGGCTCTAAGCAGGCGCGGGTCATCTCCATGCTTCAGCGCCCCGATGGCGCGACCCTTCAGGCCATCATTGCGGTGACGGGCTGGCAGCGGCACTCGGTCCGAGGGTTCTTCTCCGGAGTGGTGCGCAGAAAGCTCGGACTTGAACTCGCTTCCGACAAGGCCGGCGATCAGCGGCTCTATCGGATCGTGACGATGGGCGGACGGCAGGCCCGGAAGCAGTCGGCCCGCCGCGCGCGCTGATCTGCGGTCCGATGATGGTCGATGGAAGCGAGCTGGAAGACGAGATCGCGCGGCTGCGCGATCTCGATCTTCCGACCTTGCGTGCGCGGTGGCGGAGCGTGTTCCGGCGCCAAGCACCGGAGCCTCTACCGCGGCACCTGCTGTTTCGCGTCCTCGCGTATCGGCTCCAGGCCGAACGCCTTGGTGACCTCGACCAGGAAACCGTGCACCTCTTGGACCGCATCGCTTCGGTAAGCGGTGGCAAGGGTCTCAGATCCGTTCTTGGCAACCGATCCCGCTTTGACCGGCTTCAGCTGGGATCCATGCTGGTGCGGGAGTGGGACGGGGCGCGGCACCGCGTCGAAGTCCTGGACAAGGGCTTTGCCTGGAACGGCAAGACCTATCGAAGCCTCTCCGCCGTCGCGCTCGCCATGACCGGAACCCGGTGGTCGGGGCCGCGCTTCTTCGGCCTGCGCGATCGCAGGGAGGGGCAGTCATGAGCCATCGGCCCGCCAAGCGGGTGCGTTGCGCCATCTATGCCCGGGTCTCCACCGAGTATGGTCTGGAGCAGGATTTCAACTCGCTCGATGCCCAGCATGAGGCCGCCGAAGCCTATGTGCGCAGCCAGGCGCCGGAAGGCTGGACCCTGATCCGGGCCCGCTATGCCGACGGCGGCTATTCCGGCGGCTCGACCGACCGCCCGGCGCTCCAGCAGCTCCTGGCCGATATCAGGACCAGGAAAATTGAGGTTGTGGTCGTACAAGGTCGATCGGCTGACCCGCTCGCTGGCGGATTTCGCCAAGCTGGTCGAGCTGTTCGATGCCCACGGGGTCTCGTTCGTCTCGGTCACCCAGCAGTTCAATACCACCACCTCGATGGGGCGGCTGATCCTGAACGTGCTGCTCTCGTTTGCCCAGTTCGAGCGCGAGGTGACCGGCGAGCGCATCCGCGACAAGATCGCGGCCTCGAAGCGGAAGGGATTGTGGGTCGGCGGCATGGTGCCGCTTGGTTATGAGAGCCGCGAGCGCAGACTGGTGATCAACGAGCAGGAGGCCTGCCTCGGCCGGGATATCGGCATTCCGGCCGTCCATGGCCCGTTGAACATCCATGGCACAGCGGACGGCATCCACAACGGACGAAAACTCAATGAGGATGCCATCGCCTGTGGTTTTCACGATCCGGCCGCGATGGAGCGCCACGGCCGGGTTGATCAGCTCGCGGCGAAGCTTGCGGAGGCGCTTCAGCGTGCCTTCTTCATCCAGTCCGGTCAGCCGGGAGTAGCCCACCACATCGGCGGCCAGGATGGCGGCGAGCTTGCGCAGCGCGTTCATGGCCCCTCCGCGTCGGCTTCAGAGGAGGTTCAGCCTACCATAGGATGAGCTTGCGGTGGATTGGGCGGCCGGCATGGTCGGCCAAGCTCCGTGCGGCGATCGCGGAGGTGACGGTATGCAAATCGTTGAACATGAACGTCAACGGAGTGAACAGTGGCGCCTCGGCGTGCTAACGCGGATGCGTATCTCGGCCATCACCGGCGCGAGGCAGCTTTGCATCTTCGAGCAATGGTGCGAGCCCGGCACTGGTGCGCCTGCACATCTGCACGCGGTGGAAGAGGTTCTGACGGTACTGCAAGGAGAAGCCGAGTTCTGGCTCGATGACGAGCACTCGCACTTGTCCGCAGGTGAATCCGTAATCGTACCGGCTGGCAGAAAGCATGGTTTCAGCAATGTCGGCCGTGGAACGCTTCACGTACAGGCGACGCTGGCCGCGCCAATCTTTGAGGCATCCTTCGATGATCAGCGGGAGATTTCGCGGCGCTGGGTGCCTTAGAGCTTGCGGGAGGATCGCCTCGGGACCAACAGCTTGCCAGCCTCTGGGCCGGCCCCTAGGCTGGCACATCAGCTCTGAAGGCGTAATCTTTCTCCGAGCCGAGGAGGAGAGCCATGGCGGCGCAAGTTCAATGGCATTTGTCTGGGGACTATTTTGAAAACTGCAACTGCAGCGTTGTTTGCCCGTGCTTGGTGTCGAAAAGCGCGCCCCTGACAATCGCGGCCGACCGAAGGCGTCTGCGACGTGGCGGTGGTTTGCCATATCGACAGGGGTAGGTATGGCGACGTGGCGCTCGATGGGCTCAACGTGGCGCTCGCGATCCATACTCCTGGTCCCATGGGAGAGGGTAATTGGGCAGTCGCGGCCTACATCGATCAGCGAGCTGACGAGAAACAGACGGAGGCGTTGGGCTCGATTTTCACTGGCGCAGCTGGCGGGCCAATGGCTGCCTTCGCGCCGCTCATCGCGAAGAACCTGGGCGTCAAGAAAGTTCCGATCACGTACCGGATTGATGGGAAGAGGCGATCGGCGGAGATACCGAGCGTCCTTCACATGGCGGTCGAACCGCTGCCAACCATGCATCCGAGTGGCGAAATGTGGGCCAACCTCGGTCATCCGATCAGCCCTGACAGGCTGGCGTTGGCTGTGGGCGCTTCCGGGAACACATTCACCGACCATGGCATGCGATGGGACAACTCCGGCAAAAATGGCCATTACGCTCCGATCAAATGGTCTAATACCTGAACTCGGCGCCGGATAATCCTTGGCCAGCGCTAAACCCGGATGTAGTCTTACAAGGCGGCGGGGACCTCTAGGGAGGACAACGCCATGACCAGCAGCGAAACAGGGTCTGAGAAAAAATCGCTCTACGATCGGCTGGGCGGCGTCTACAGCATCGCCACCGTAGTGGATGATTTCATCGACCGCATCATGGTCGACGCAAGGCTTAACGCTAACCCCGTGTAGATGACGCTCATCACAAGGTGCCGCCGGCCGGGTTCAAGTACCTCGTCACGGAGATGCTGTGCTGGGCGGCAGGAGGCCCGCAGAAATACACCGGGCGCGACATGGAGGCATCGCACCGACATCTCGCGATCACCGAAGCCGAGTGGCAAGCCTTCATGGATGATCTGCAGATCACACTCGACAAGTTTTCAGTCCCAGCTGCGGAGCAGGCCGAGGTGAAAGCTTTGGTGCAGAGCACCCATGCGGCAATCGTGGTTACTGATGGGGCTCGGATCGACCCGGCGCCGATGGTGGCGTAAGCGGTAGAGCAACAACTCGGCGATAGGCTGAGCCTAGGCCAGCCGATTTCGAGGTCCTCGGGCGGCGCCACATGATTAGTCCGGTGCGAGGATGCCGATCACGTTCACGATCGTGTTGAGGAGGAGATCATGTTCGGGTTCAACTTGTCGGTCATCGTGGTAGCGGCGGTCGTCATCGGGTCAGCTTCCGCCGCCATCGCCTCTGATAACCAGCGATCACGCCACAACACCGGCTATGCGTCACTGGACTATGCACCGCGAGCCAAGTTCGATGGCACCTGGAACCTGAGTGCAAACACCACTGCGGGCAGCTGTGGCTCCTATGGCTTCCGGGTATCAGTCGTCCATGGACGCGTGGTCTCGCCCGGTGTGGGCGGCGTGTCGGGCCGCGTCACACCAGCGGGGAGCGTGTCAGTAACCGTCCATCAAAGCAGCGGCACGGTTTCCGGCACCGGACGGCTCTATGGCAGATCGGGGAGTGGCCGTTGGGTGGCTCGCTCATCGACGGGACGGTGCGTCGGATATTGGCAGGCGCAGCGCGGGTTCTAGGCGAGCACAGGTCTGTCTCCAGTTCCGGCCGGGTTCTGACCT
>WNGE01017500.1_pt1 | contig 12529 bp, 11 predicted proteins | sample 5400651 | NCBI WGS metagenome assembly WNGE01 (sample SAMN13153370, study PRJNA577476) | soil metagenome | isolation source: 60 cm soil or saprolite under grassland replicate 2 | place: USA:California | collected 2016-06-15 | reverse complement strand
CCGGCGATGATAAGAAGCACTACTTCTTGGTGAGAGCCGTTGCGTGCGGAGGGGGAAACTTCGAAGCATTTACGGCTGGAACAGAGCTGGGAGTATTTCACGGCAGTTTGGGAGGGACCGGCTGGATCAGGCGACGCGCTGTCGTAGTGGCATTAAAATTCACTCCTACCGCCCTATATTCTTGGTGCTCGTCCGCTCAATAGTTGACGGCCTGAGGTGCAATGAGCACCTCGATTACGAGAGATATTCTCAAGAGCCGCTATCTGCCCGATGCGGTCGGGTTGTGCTTTGGGGTTGCTGTGTCCGCCTTTCCCAAGGGCATACCATTGGCGCGGGGCGCAAGTTGTCAAGCGAAATGAGACAGTCAGCATCGGAAATTTGTGAGCAGCTTTCATGAGCGGCCCCGGTCTGGGGCGGTGATACCCGCCGGTGAGAATGCCGAATATGGCGAAGCACATTGGCCCGCTCGCGGCGCGGCTGGATCGGGAGAGGGGGAGTGCCGAGACCGTCGGGTCAGCGCTCGGCGTACAGGTCCTCGCGCGTGGTGGGGGCCGAGCCGCCGGCGCGGTCCCACTGCTTGCGCGCGAGCACCTGGTAGAGGCCGATGGAGCCGGCCTCGAAGGCGACGGCCGAGCACGTCAGATACAGGAGCCACGTGCGGTAGGTGCGCTCGCCGACGATGGCGCGCGCCTCGTCGGCGCGGGCGCGCAAACGCTCCACCCAGTGGCGGCAGGTCCGCGCGTAGTGCAGCCGGAGGTTCTCGACGTCCAGGACCTCCCAGCTCGCGCGCTCCATCTCGGTCACGGTCTCGGTGAAGCCGGAGAGGTCCCCGTTCGGGAAGACGTGGTGGAGGAGGAAGTCCGTCTGGCTGGTCCGCTTCCAGTGGAACTCGTGGTGGATGCCGTGGTTGAGATAGAGCCCGCCGTCGTTGAGCAGGCTACGGACGCGGCCGAAGAAGGCGGGATAGTTCGGGATCCCCACATGCTCGATGATCCCGACGGCCGCGATCTTGTCGTAGCGCGCGTCGGCCGGGAGGTCGCGCCAGTCCCGGTATTCGACGAGACAGCGGCCCGCGAGCCCTTCTCGTCCGATGCGCTCGCCCGCCCACTCGGCCTGGGCCCGCGAGAGCGTGACGCCGTGGGCGCGCACGCCGTAGTGCTGGGCGGCCCACACCGAGAGGCTCCCCCACCCGCACCCGATGTCGAGCAGGCTCTCGCCGGGCTGGAGCCGGAGCTTGCGGCAGACCAGATCGAGCTTGTCCTGCTGGGCCTGCTCGAGCTTGCCGTCGGGCTCACGGTAGTACGCGCAGGTGTACACCATGAGCGGATCGAGAAAGAGCGCGTAGAACTCGTTGGAGACGTCGTAGTGATGGGCGATCGCGCGCGCATCGTGCTGCTTGCCTCGAGCGCTCATGACACCACCTCTCTCATGCCGAAGATGGAGTCGAAGACCACGCGCCGCCGGGCGACGCTCGATCCCAGGACGAGCTTGACGGCGAGCCGCCCGACGGCCTCCGGAAGCCGCGCGACCTGGCGCGCGAGCCAGCTCGGCTCGCCGGAGCCGTAGAGGGCGACGATACGCCGCGCGTAGCCATCGAGCGGCATCCCGCGCCGCAGGAAGTCGGCCACCGCCAGGGCGGCGAGGCCGCCACTGCGGATCGCGGGGCCGATCCCCTCGCCCGACAGGTCACGGGCGAGCCCGGCGGCGTCGCCGACCAGGCAGAAGCGCGGCCCCGAGAGCCGGCGGGGCGCCTGGCGGCGGACGACGTAGGCGTGGCCCTTGAACGGCTCGATCGGCAGATCGCCAGGCAGCCGGCCGGAGGCGCGGAGCGCCGCCAGCAATTCCTCGCGGCGCCGCGGGAGCGTCCCGTCGCTGCCGCCCGTGCACCCGATCCCGATGTTGATGAAGTCCTGCTTCGGGAAGAACCACCCGTAGCCGCGCAGGTCGGGCTCCACGTAGATCTCCGGCGCCTCCATGAACGGCCGGAGCCGCTCCGTCCATTCCGGCCCCAGGCGCGTCTCGCTCTCCTGGGCCACCACGACCTCCTCGCGCTCGGAGACCTCGCCCAGGACCCGCGCGATCGGGCAGCGATGACCGCCCGCGCCGATCACCACCGGCGCCTCGAACCGGCCCCGCTCGGTCTCGACCGCGACCGCCGCGGGCCCCGCGCTCACTCCGGTGACCCGGATCCCCCAGCGCACATCCGCGCCCGCCGCGGCGGCGCGCTCGAGCAGGAAGTGGTCGAACTCGCGGCGGATGATCCCGTAGCTCGCCGGCCGGCGCCAGCCCGTCTCGTGGCGCCCGCCCCCGAACTCGAGCACGCAGGCCTTGAAGGGCTGGATGGTCAGCGGGTACTTCTCGGGATCGATCTCGAGATCGTCGAGCGCGGCCGGCGTCACCCAGCCCGCGCAGATCTTGACGCGCGGGAACACCGCCGCGTCCAGGACCAGCGGGCGCAGCCCCTCCCGCGCCAGCCGCCAGGCGGCCGTGCTCCCGCCCGGGCCCCCACCGACCACGATGACGTCGTATTCGCCGCCCTCGTCCTGGCCGACCGGAGACTTCATGGCTACCTCCTCCATAGCGAGAGCAGGAGCCGGAGCTTCCGCAGGGGGGAGAGCCGGATCTCCTCGACGGCGTTGGCCACGTCCATGGCGGCGAAGAGATCGCCTTCGAGCTCGATGGCGCTCTCGACGTACGCCTCCGCGAAGGTGTAGGGCGACGGGTCGCGGATGAGTCGGAGGAAGGTCCCGGGCGTCTTGATCACGGCGGTGCAGACCGGCTGGTCGGAGCCGAGCCTGACCTCCCGCCCATCCCAGAGGCGGAAGGCGAAGGGGGCCAAAATATGGCCGAACACCTCGCGGAGAACGCGTGCGGCGCCGGCCGGGCTCGGACTGGGCAGCGCGATCATTCGGATCCCCCCGCGCTCTTTCTATCGGGGAGCGCCCATCGTTGTCAACCCCTGCCGGGGCGCCTCACCCGCGGATGGTCTTCATCACCTCCACGTCCTCGAACGCCCGGCGCGGCGCGCCCTCGAAGATGATCTCGCCGCGGTCGATGGCGTAGAGCCGGTCCGCGACCCGGGAGGCCGTCATCAAGTTGGACTCGGCGATGAGGAGCGCGATGCCCATCTCCTTGATCTTCTTCACGGCGTCGATGAACCGGGTCACGACCACGGGCGCGAGGCCCTCGAAGGGCTCGTCCAGGAGCAGGATCCCGGGCGAGAGGGTCATGGCGCGGCCGATGGCGACCATCTTCTTCTGGCCGCCCGAGAGGAAGAGCCCCCGGCGCTGGGCGAAGTCCTTGATCTCCGGGAACAGGGCGAGGACCCGCTCATCGATGCCGTCGGTGGACGCGGGGGCGCGCCGGCCGGCCGCCGCGCTCGCCAGGGACTGGCTGATCTGGAAGTTCTCGGCCACCGTGAGGTCGGGGAAGATCCCGGCGTCCTCGGGCGAGTAGCCGATGCCGCCCAGCGCGCGCCGGTGGGTCGGGAGGCGCGTGATGTCCCGCCCCTTGAACATGATCGTCCCGCTCCGGACGGGCAGCAGGCCCATGACGCTGTCGATGGTCGTGGTCTTGCCGGCGCCGTTGCGTCCCACCAGGCACACCGACTCGCGGTCGCCGACGGCGAGGGACACGTCGCGCAGGACGTGGGCCGGCCCCCGGAACGTGTTGATGCGCGTGACCTCGAGCATCGCCGTCGTCCCGTCCGCGCCTCAGGGGTGGGTCTGGGTCCCGAGCAGGTTCGCCGTCACCTGCTCGTTGTTCCGGATCTGCTCGGGCGTCCCGTCGGCGAGGATGGCGCCCTGGTGCATGGCCACGATCCGGGGGCAGTAGGTGAACACCACGTCCATGTCGTGCTCGATGATCACGGCCGTGATCTTCCCCGACCGCACCACCGAGGTGATGATGTCCATGATCGGGGCCTTCTCCCGCGTGCTCACCCCGCTCGTCGGCTCGTCGAGGAAGAGGAGCTTGGGGCGCAGCGCGTAGGCCACCGCCACGTCCAGCAGCTTCCGCTCGCCCTGGGAGAGTCCGCCCGCCACCATCCGGGCCCTGGCGTCGAGGCCGAACTGCTGGAGGATCCCCACCGCCTCGTCACGCACCGCCGTATCGGCATCGGACAGCGTGAGCAGCTTCCGCGTCTTCCCGTCCCGCGAGAAGAGGGCGAGCGCGACGTTGTCCAGCGTCGTGAGCTGGTCGAAGAGGTTGACGAGCTGGAAGCTCCGGGCGATGCCGAGCCCGATCTTCTTGTGGATCGACGCGGAGGTGATGTCGGCCCCCTGGAAGCGAATCGTCCCGGAGTCGGGCGGGATGAGCCCGCTGATCAGGTTGACGAGCGTGGTCTTCCCGGCGCCGTTGGAGCCGATCAACGCCAGGACCTCCCCCTCGGTGACCGTGAAGTCCACGTGGTCGACGGCGTGCGTCTCGCCGAAATACTTGGTGAGCTTGTCCGTCTCGAGGATGCTCATGTGGCGGGCGCCCTCCGCAGCCTGAGGACGAGCCGGTTCGCGGTTCCCACGATGCCCGAGGGCAGCACGAGCACGAGCACCACGAGCACGACGCCCAGGAACATCTGCCAGTAGACGGTGTAGCCCACGGCAAAGGTCTTCAGGTAGTTGAACACGATGGCGCCGATGACGGGACCGAAGAAGGTCTGGAATCCGCCGAGCACGGTGAAGAAGACCATCTCGCCCGAGAAGGTCCAGTGCATGATGTCCGGCGTCGTGAGCCCGTTGAGCGGCACCCACAGCGCGCCGGCCAGGCCGGTGAAGACGCCCGAGATCACGAAGGCCACCCAGCGGTAGCGCCACACCTGCACGCCCACGAACTCCGCCCGGGTCTCGTTGTCGCGGATCGCCTGCAGCGCCTTGCCGAACGGGGAGTGCACGATCACCCACATGACCGCCACGCAGATCACGAAGAAGGCGAGCACGTAGTAGTAGTAGCTGTGCGACAGGAAGCCGAGCTTGTCCTCGGCCGCCCCCGTCGCCATTCGGATCGCCCCGCCCAGGAGGTGCGGCGTCGGCACCCGCAGCCCGTCGCTGCCTCCCGTGTACCAGAAGAACTTGTAGGTCAAGCTCCAGAGAACCTGGGACAGCGCCAGCGTGAGGATGCCGAAGAAGATGCGGATGTAGCGCACGCACAGGAAGCCGAACAGCGCCGCGACCAGCGCCGAGGCCAGGATCCCGCCCACGATGAAGACCTCCATCGACTCGATCTTCAGGTACTTGACGATGAAGGCCACGGCGTAGGCCCCCACGCCGAAGTAGGCGGAGTGCCCGAAGGAGAGGAGCCCGGTGTACCCCAGCAGCAGGTTGAAGCCGAGCGCGGCGATGGCGAAGACGAGGCCGTAGGACAGGAGCACGGTCTGGTACGGCGGCACCGCGAAGGGCACGAGCAGGAGCGCGAGGAGGGCCAGGAGCGCGGTGATCGTGACGCGCCGGGGCGGAGCGGGAAAGGGATTCATGCGCGGCCGAGCAGCCCGGCGGGCCGGATCAGGAGCACGATGGCCGCCATCAGGTACAGCACCGCCAGCTCGATCTCCGGGAAGAAGGTGATTCCCAGCTCGCGGACCACGCCGACCATGAGGGCCCCGATCAGCGCCCCCTCGAGGCTCCCGAGCCCCCCGATGACCACGACGACGAAGGCGAGGATGAGGGCGTCCGGGCCCATCCCCAGGACCGCCCCCTGCTGAGGGACGACGATGGCGCCCCCGAGTCCCGCCATGAAGCAGCCGAGCGTGAAGGCCTGGACGTAGACGCGGTTCACGTTCACCCCGAGCGCCGAGGCCATGCGCATGTTCTGCGAGGTCGCGCGGAGGACCACGCCGAACTGGGTCCGGTAGACGAAGGCCCAGAGCCCGGCGGCGGCCGCGCCCCCGACGACGATCACGACCAGGTTGTAGGTCGGGTAGATGGACTCGCCGATGGAGAGGCTGCCGAGCCCTTCGTAGAGCGCGCTCACCGAGAGCGGATACGGCCCCCAGATGAGGCGCATCAGGTCCTCCAGGATGAGGAGCAGGCCGAAGGTGATCAGGAGCTGGTACTCCTCCGCGCGCTTGTAGAGGGGGCGGAGCAGCGTGGGCTCGAGCAGGGCGCCCAGCCCGGCGGCGGCCACCGCCCCCACCGGGAGGAGCGCGTAGAGGGCCGGGCTCGCGCTCGGCGCGTTCCCGAGGACGCGGCCCACGGCCCACGCGCTCGTGTAGGCGCCGAAGGCGTAGAGGTTGCCGTGGGCCATGTTGACGATGCGCATGACCCCGTAGATCAGGGAGAGCCCGCCCGCGATCAGGAAGAGCACCGAGGCGTACAGGAGCGAGTTGAGGATGTGGATCAGGAGGGTGTCCATGGGCGGTGGTCCCCGATAAGATGCCTCAACTCAGGGGGCGGCTTCAACCCGATACTGCGTCGTGGCGATCTCGGGGTCGACCTCGTTGTCTCCCAGCGCCAGCGCCACCAGCACCGTGTAGGTGCCGGGCTTGAGCCGGCCCTTGAGATCGATCGTGAGGTGGCTCCCCTGCGCCTCGGCGGACATGCCGGCGGCGGCGGCGGCGCCGTCGGCGGCCACGACCACGTACCGGCACCCCGGGATGTCCGAGGCACCTCGAGCACGACGCCCGCGTCCGACCACTTGTCCAGGCGATACGGCCCGTTCGTCACCAGGAAGTGGCCGCGGCGCTGGACGAACTGCCGGAGCGCGGCCCAGCGAGTCTGCGCCTCGTCGGCCGTGACGAACCGCCGGAGCGTCTCGGGGACATAGGCCTCCTTCGCGAACGCGTCCACCAGCGGCGTCAAGGTTTCCCTCAACTTGGCGTCACGGGCCAGATCGAGCCAGCGCACCCCGCGACGGCGGGCCTCCTCGGCGGAGAACGCCCCCAACCCGCGCTTCACGGCCTCCTCCATCAGGACCAGCACGTGCCAGGGCACCGTGCTCCAGGGGGGCGCGAGGGCGGCGAGTTGCTGAGGATCCGGGGCCGTGGTGTTCAGGTAGACGTCGACGACCGGAACGACATAGGTCAAGGTGACGTCGCTGTACTTCTTGACCTCCGAATCCACCCGCACCACCTTGAAGGCGGCCAGGGCCCGGCGCAGGAGCGCCGTCGAAGCCTCGACCGCCGGGTCGTAGTCGTTGCCGGCCCGGGATCGCTTCGCGCTCCAGCGCGACGCGAAGAGGTAGGGGTACACGGCGTCGGCGGCCGTCATCCGGGTATTGTCGTGGAACGCCGAAGCGCGGAGGCGATAGGTGATCTTCGCCTTCGCGGTCTTCCCCTCGCCGATCTCGCGCGGCGCTCCGGTCCCGGGCTCGGCGACCAGCGCATCCTCCGGGATCGTCGCGCCCGCGCTCGCGTTCATGGTCACCGCCGACGGAATGACGCGGTTCGCCACCCAGCTCCCTCCGTAGGGGGCAGGGAACATGGCCGGGTCTCCCAGTGCGGCCCAGATGAGCCGGCCGGCGGGATCGGAGAACCCCGCGACGGGATTCCAGGCGGCGGCCGGCCTCGTCGCCGTCCCCAACCGGAGCCAGCCGTTCCACGGGAAGTCCTTGAGCTTGACGGTGCGCACGAAGATCGGCGAGTTGAAGCCGCTCTGGGAGTCGAAGGCGATGTTCTCCACCCCCTGGGAGAACTCCGCGCTGAAGCGCTCCCGTCTCGACGCGTAGCCGACGACCACGCGCTCGCAGCCCGCGACGAGCCGGGAGACGAGCCCGCGCTCGAGGTTGACGTGCTCGGTGAGATCGGCGTAGGCGCCCGTCACCAGGCGCTCATAGAGCGCGTCCACCGCCTGGCGCGCGGCGCGGTCGCCGATGGCGGGCGCGTGAAGGAGATAGGCGTGGAACCAGCCGGCCTTGATCCAGGGCGGGGCGAGCCAGCCGCCGGTGCCGATGCCCTCGGGGGCGACCAAGCCGTCGAGATCCACTTCCTCGACCGTGGCATCCCACCCGGATCCGTCCGCCTTGCTCCGGGGTCCGAGAACTTTCTCGGCGAGCGCTCCCTTGGCCCGGACCCTGAGGGTCGCGGTCGAGCCCGGAGGCCCGGGGCCCTGATACGCCCTCCGGCGCGCCGCGGCCAGGTCGAAGTGAGCGAGGTAGTCCGGATCATACGGCGTGACCGGGTACGGATGGGCGATGTACAGGCCTTGCCCAGGGCCGAAGGATCGGGCGATCTTGAGCGCGCTCTCGCACCGGCTCTCCCGGCTGCCGAGCGCGGGGGCCGCGGGGTTGAAGGTGATGACGAGATACGAGCCGAAGGACTCCACCGAGCGGACGTCGGCGGGATCCTTTCAAGCCTCGGCGCGGCCGCTCCGGGGGCCACCGTCTCGATGCGGATCTCCTGCGGGTAGTACCCCGGGTAAAAGGGCATCTCATGGCCGGCGCCTACCCCGCCCGGGTGCAGGAGCGCGGCGAGCAGCGGCGTCGCCAGGAGGGCCAGCCCGCGCAACGCGCGGGCGCGCGACCGCCTCGCGAGCCGAGCGGGGTAGCTCATGAAGCGCCGATCATGCGAGCCCGGCCGCTCGGTGGGAATCGGGCCGGGAGGCCGGGGAAGAAGGGCCAAGGCGTCGGCCCTCTTCCCCGCGCCGGGGCTGGCTTCAGGCCTTCACCGTTGGCCAGGTCTTGTCGATCCAGGTGAAGGTCGACGTGGGCTCGCCCTTCGGCCAGCCGGGAGGCGCCGTGATGCTGCGAATCGGGATCGTGATGATCCGGTTCGGATCCAGGATCTGGAACGGGTAGTCCGGCGAGTTCACGCTGAAGCCGGTCATGGCGTCCTTGTAGCCTTGATGGATGTCCGGCCGCATGTAGAGATAGCCCGCCGGGCCGGGATGCATCAGTCCCTCGAGCTGGCTGATGATGGCGTCGTCCTCGGGCCAGCCGTTCGTCAGCTTGTTCGCCTTCTCGATGGCCGTCTTGAACATGTACAGGGTCGAGTACGCCCCCTCGGCCTGGAAGTTCGGGTACTCCTTCCAGCGCTCGTAGTACTTCTTGACGAAGGTGTCGTTGAGCGGCCATTTCCCGCCCGGCGGGTAGTTGAAGTAGTAGTTGGAGTGGACGCCGGCGATCGCCCCCTCCGGATGGTCCTTGCCGATCGCGTGCGGAGCCACGCCGAAGGCGATGGTGCTCGCGAACTTCATCTTCTTGAACATGTCGTAGCGCAGGGCCTGCTTGTACATGGCCACGTAGTCGCCGCCCCAGACCGAGGCGACCAGCAGGTCCGGCTTGGCCGCGATGGCCTTGGTGATGTGCGAGGTGAAGTCGGTGCTGAAGAGCTTCGGCCAGCCCTCGGACACCACCTGGGCGGCGGGGACCAGCTTCTTCATCACGATGTTGAAGTGGTCGAAGGCGTTGCGCCCGTAGGCATAGTCGGGGTGGATGTGGGCGATGCGCCGCACCTTCGGCCACGTCATCGCCGTGGCCAAGGCGCAGGTCACGCCGTCGGCCGACTGGATGTTGGTGATCCGGAAGATGTAGTGGGGGTTCGGCACGGCCTTGTCGAACAGGAAGTCCGTGCAGCCGTCCACGAAGATGGTCAGGAGCTTCAGCTCCTCGGCCACGGGCCCCAGCGCCGGCGTGGTGCCGCTCGAGATGACCCCGGTGAAGAGGTCGACCTTCTCGCTGAGCTTCATCCGCCGCATTTCCTTGACGTTGGCGTCGGTGCCGGCCGCCTCGTCGGCCTTGAGTGTCTCGATCTTGCGCTTGCCCAGGAGACCGCCCTGGGCGTTGATCTCGTCGGCGGCCAGGATGTGCCCCTTGTAGGAGGGCTCACCGAGCACGGCTCCCGGACCGCTGAAGAACGTCATGTGGCCCACCTTGTAGGGGGCGTCCGGGATCTTCCCGGCGCCTTTCACCTCCTGGGCCTCGGCCCTTTCCGCCTTGCTCAGCAACGGCACCCCGGCCGCGGCACCGGCAGCGGCTGCGCCGACCGTCACACCCAGTTGAGCCAAGAAATCCCGCCGGTTCACGTCTGCCGCCATGGTGATCCTCCTCGTTGAGGGTGCGTTCGAGGCTCCTTCGGCTAGTCGCCTACATACGCCCTAAGTCCCGATCTGTCAAGACGATCTCGCACCAGGCCGGCCCCCGAGCGCGGACGGGGAATCCGGTTGCCGAGAACCGGGGAGAGGGGCGCTCCGCGCCGCCTCGTTGTGCCCACCCGTCCCGCCGGGCGCCGTTTCGAACATCAACTCCCGGACCCGCGCGAGAGTTCCTGTCGGCCGGCGCGCTTCAAGGACGCTCCGGCGTGCGCTTTGTCCCCGGCGACTCTATAATCGGTCCGGGTGATCGGGGGGCCGGCTGCTCGAGGAGGACGCGGTGCTCGACCGGGTGATCAGAGAACTGGGCGAAACGCTCCGAGGCATCGCCGGCGCCGTCCGGGCGCGGAAGACGCTCTTCGCGGCGGTGACGGCTGGCGTGTTCGTCATGGACATCGTGGTGCCGCCCGCCGTCCTCTCGCTGAGCCGCAAGCCCGTCGATTACTTCACCTTCAATCCCTGGCTGCCCAAGCTCCCCGAATACCTGAGCTCGGGCCCGGGCCCCCTCGGCCAGCGGCTCGAGAAGGTCTGGAGCCTCGCCCTGTTCTGGTTCTCCTCCGACGCCCTCTTCGACGTCGAGTGGGGCTTCGCGGTGACGGTCGGAGACCTCGCGCGGTTCCTGCTGATGTCCCTGCTCGTCGGCGCCTACTTCGCCCTCTGGGCCCAGCGCCGAGCACAGCTGGGAGGCCACGGCTGGGCCCTCGGAGCCGGCGGACAGGGCGGGGTCCTCGGCGCGTTCTCCAGCGTGTTCGGGCTCGCCACGGGGGGTTGCACGGTGATGGGCTGCGGCGCGCCGGTCATCCCCGTGGTCGGCCTGGCCTTCGTCGGGCTCTCCAGCGGGACACTCAAGTGGATGTCACGGGCTGCCGCTTCTCCACGAAGGCCTTTGCCGCCTCGCGGTGATCCTCGGTCATCCCGCACCGGGTGTGGTGCCAGGCTTCGAGGTCCAGGAGCTCCTCGAGGGTGCCGCTCTCGGCCGCGTTCAGGTTCCGCTTCATGTATCGCAGCGCGATCCGCGGCCCATTGGCGAGGCGCGTGGCGAGGGCGAGCGTCTCCTCCTCGAGCCGCGCGTCGGGAATCACCCGGTTCACCAGGCCGAGGGCCAGCGCCTGCTGGGCGTCGAGCAGGTCGGCGGTGAAGTACAGCTCGCGAGCCTTGGCCGTTCCCACGAGCTGGGTCAGGAAGAAGCTCCCGCCGAAGTCGCCCGAATAGCCCACGCGCGCGAACGCGGTGCCGAACCGCGCGCTGTCCCCGGCGATCCGTAGATCACAGGCCAGGGCCAGCGAGAGCCCGGCGCCCGCCGCCGCGCCCCGGACCATGGCAATCGTGGGCTTGGGCATCTCGTGCAGCCAGCGTGACACCTCCATCCGGCCGCGGAGCGCTTGCGCCCGCTCCTCGAGCGTGACGCCGCCCATCTCGCTCCCTTCCGCCATGGCCTTCACGTCGCCGCCGGCGCAGAAGCCGCGCCCGGCGCCAGTGAGCACCACCGCGCCCACCGCCGCGTCCTCCGCCAGCCGCGGCAGCGCCTCCAGGAGCCCGTCCAGCATCGGTCCCGACATCGCGTTCAACCGCTCGGGGCGATTGAGCGTCAGCGTCGCCACCCCGTCCTTCACCGCTTCCAGCAGGTCATCACTCATGAATGTCCCTCCGCGCCGGGGCGCGCGACCGCGCGTGCCTCCGGTGACTCCGGTCCTGGTTGCGCTACCTCCTCGTCCCCGTAGGGGATCCGAAAGGCATGGATCAGCTTGCCCAGCATGATGTAGGAGGCGATGGTCCAGGCGAGCTCGATGACCTCGGGCTCGGAGTAGTGCCGCCTGAGGTCCTCCCACACCGCGTCGGGAATCGTCCGGTGGTCCTCATAGAAGGCGTTGGTGAAGCGGAGCACCGCCTTCTCCGCCCCGGTGAAGTCCTCCGCCTCGAAGCGGTCAACGCGGCGAAGCTCGGCCTCGGTCGTGACACGCCTTGCCAAGGCGTAGCGAGTCACCTGTCAGTAGTGGCATTCGTTCAGGTTCGCGACACGGAGACGGGCCAGCTCCTTCACCCTGAGCGGCACGCGCCCCCTGTTCACGAGAGGGCCGTAAAAGTCGATGAACTTGGCGAAGAAGTCGGGCATCTGGCCGAAGACCCGGTGCATGTTGACGTTGCCGCCCTGGGCCTGCCATTTGAGGGCGGCGTCGCGCAGCCCGGGATCGAGCTCCGACAGCTCCAGCATCCGTGTGATCGGCATGGTCCTCCCCCGTTCGGTGGACCTCGGCGCACCCGAGGCCCTCGTCAATGCTTTCGCCCACGAAATCATACGCCTCAACGCCGCCGGACGCACTGCGACAAGAACCACGGAGTGATGCTAGGCTTATCTTGCGGATGGAAGCTCTGCGCCCGCGAGAGACACCGATGACGGCCTGGCTGGTGCTCATGGTCAGCGTCCCTCCCCACCCGTCCAGCTTGCGGGTGCGGGTCTGGCGAAAGCTCCGGGCGCTGGGCGCCGTGGCGTTGAAGAAGTCCGTCTACATCCT
>WNGE01009635.1_pt1 | contig 12530 bp, 15 predicted proteins | sample 5400651 | NCBI WGS metagenome assembly WNGE01 (sample SAMN13153370, study PRJNA577476) | soil metagenome | isolation source: 60 cm soil or saprolite under grassland replicate 2 | place: USA:California | collected 2016-06-15 | reverse complement strand
CCGCGGCCCCCGGGTTGTCGAGCGCGGTTCCGGCGTTGCCCCGACCCTGCCGGGCCAGCTCATCGGACCAGCGATACCACTTCTCGACGTGAGCCTGAAGCTCCGAGGGCGACAGATCGTGCCGCGCGACAGCGCCCCCGCGAAAGATCAACATGAACTTGCGCCGCAGGGCACGTTCCCCGCTTCCAGGTTCCGCCATCATGGCTCCCAACCGTATCCGCCGCCGGGCCTCATCGAACCCCGCCACCGGGGCATCAGGGCCTACCCCGGCGGCACGGCCACCGCACCCTCCTGAAGCTTGCCCAAGTCCCCGGATCTGGCACGGCCAGCCCGCCGGCCTTGATGCGCCTCACCACCGGAATCCACAGCCGCCAACCCACAGCCGACGCTCAACATCACGCGTCCCCCAACCGTTGACTGACCCCACGCGTCGTGACCAACTCGAGCATTAAAGATCTTCCCCGACTGATGCAATTTGAGGGGCACGATCGCCCTTCCAGATCCCACCTCGCCGCGTACCGGTCCTAACGATCAGCGACAGGCGCCTGGCTGGTGCGGCCAGGATGTGCCACTTCCGCCGCGCATAGTCGGCAGATCTGTGCTCCATGGCACAGCCCGGGCCAGCCACAACGAGGCGCGCCGAGTCGGCGATATGTGCCGAACGTCCCTTGCGGTCTCCGGTGACTACTTACGCTCCGTGACACCCACGCCGCCAGGAATCCGCCGGGCCATGACAGCCTGAGTTTGTCAGTGGGACCTGCTACAACGTTGTACGTGGCGCACATTGCGGGACTTCCGGCACGCGAGCATGCCGGGACGAGCTGGTGCGGCCCAGCTCCCGGCCAAGTCAGGCACGCGATTACTGTGGCCCCGCCAGCGTCTTCCCGGCCCGCTGGCACGGTGGTGGCGCGGTGAAGCTTCCCGAGCCGAGGCAGCTCCCTGACGGCCGCTGGTGGATGCGGTACTCGGCACCGCCCGGACCGGGAGGGAAGCGGCGCCAGCCACGGCTGTACGGCCGCACCGCAAAAGAATGCCGCGAGAACTACGTCACCGCGATGGGCGACATCCAGGCCGGGCGGCTCGCCGACGACCGCCGGACCAAGTTCGCCGATTATCTGGACCGGCGGCTGCGCTGGTGGGAGTCCGAGGACGATATCAAGCCGTCGACCCTGGCCAGCTACCGCGAGGCGATCGAGCTGTATTTCAAGCCAGGCCTTGGCCACCTGCGCCTGGCCGACCTCCGTGACCACCACTTCCGTGACCTCGCCGCCGCGATGCGGAAGATCAACACGCCTGCGGCTGATGGTGACCTGTCCGACTTGCTGCGCCGTCTCCTGGACGCGCGGGCGACTCGCGACGGCAAGCGGATCTCCACCCGACCGCTGACCGACGCCCGGATCCGCCGCATCCTGGCCGTCGCCAGCTCGGCACTGGGCGGCCTGGTGCCGCACACACTGCCGTTCAATCCAGCGTCGAATGTGAAGGCCGGGAAGGCGCGGCGCCGTAAGCCGCTGCTGTGGACCGCGGCCCGCGTCGGACGGTGGCGCCAGACCGGCGAGATCCGGGCGCCGGTGATGGTCTGGTCCCGCAAACACTGCGGCGCGTTCCTGGACTCGATCGAGGGCGAGCGGCTATGTGCGCTGTTCGAGCTCGCCGCGTACACCGGGCTGCGCCGATCCGAGCTCGCCGGGCTCGAATGGGCCGACGTCGATTTCGCGACCCGCCGCGTGCACGTCCGGCAGGCCCAGGTCGATGACGTGCTCGACGACACCAAGTCCGAGGACTCCGAGCGGATCATCACGCTGGACAGGGCCGAATCGCTGAAGGCCTGGCGGAAGACCCAGCTCGCGGAGCGGCTCGCCTGGGGCGCCGAGTGGACGGACTCGGGCCGGGTGTTCACCCGGCAGGACGGGACACCGCTCCGGCCCGCCTGATCAGCGTCCGGTTCGACACGCTCGCCGCGCGGGCGGGCTTCCTCCGATCACCCTTCACGGACTGAGGCACGGCGCTGCCACCATGCTCCTGGCGGCCGGCCAGCCACCCAAGGTGGTCAGCGAGATCCTGGCACAGCACCGTAGCGTTCACGATGGACGTGTACACCGAGGTCGCCGAGGAGCTGGCCGAGGCCGCCGCCGAGGCGCTCTCCGCCTACGTGCCGCGCGGTGCGCGCAAGCCAGCCGGCGATTCTCGTTGATTGTCTCACATGAGACATGTATCATGTGGTACATGAGCCCGGAAGAGGCCGAGCAGATGCTGAGCGAGTGGGCGGTCACTACCCGGGACCGGGACACTCGCGTACGCGCTGCTGTCGCGGCGGGGCTCAGCAAGCACCGCGTGCACCACATCACGGGCATCGGCCGGTCGACCATCGATCGCATTCTGACTGGCACCCCTGGCGCCGAGTGTGCCAACTCTGTGCCAGATAGAGGCCAAGATGATCACTGACACGAGAGCAGGCACCCTGCCTGCCCGGCAAAGTGCCTGCTCAGTGGCGGAGGCTCGGGGATTTGAACCCCGGAAGGGCGCGAACCCTAACCGCATTAGCAGCACGATTACTCCCGTCCCGAGCGATGCCGATCATGTCTGAAAACCTCCGTTCTTGCTGGTCAGGAAGCTGGAAGGGTGTCAGATGATGACGGCGGCGGATGACCGATTCTGGTTAGTCCGTGCACCCCCGGTGCACCCGTCATCCGGCCTTGGGCCTGCGCGGGACGACGGCCGCCCTTGCCTCGGCCGCTTCCTTGGCGACGTCGGGGAAGACGTGGACGTACACGTCGTCGGTGAAGCTGGTGCGGTGATGACCCAGCAGCTCACTGATTATCTTCGTGTCCTGCCTGGCCGCTTTGCTCAGGCTGGCAGCACCGTGGCGGAGATCGTGGAAGCGGATGGCGGGCAGGCCTGACTGGTAGGCGAGGGACTCAAACCGGACCGATACCCACTGCGGCGACAGCGCCGTGCCATCTTCGCGGGTGAACATCAGCCCGGTGTCCGTCCAGCCCGGGCCCCAGGCGAGCCGCTCTTCGGCCTGGCGCTTGCGCCAGGCCCGCAGCACCGCGATCGTCAGGGCATCGAGGGGAACGGTGCGGTCGCCGGACTGGCTCTTGGGGTCGTCGGGATCGTCGTCTTCGTCGGCGCGGGTCTCCCGTACGTGGAGAACTCCCTCGTCGAGGTCAACTTCAGCCCACGCGAGCCAGATCACCTCGGCACGGCGCAGGCCGGTGAAGGCAACCAGGTGAAACAGTGCATACAACCGCTCGCCCTCGATGAAGTCGAGGAAATGGCCGGTGTGCGCGGGCAGCCACACCATGACCGGCGACGGCCGCGGCGTGGACCGCCACACGTCCAGGGCTGTCGGGGTCCGCTTGCCGGTGCGCTTGCGTAGATCCTTGGCCTTAGCCAGTCCCCGGTGGTAGTCGGCGCGCCATTTGGCCTCGCGCTCAGCTGTCCACACGCGCGGCTTGACCTTCTGCTTGATGCGCGGCAGTTTGACCGACTCGACGGGGTTGTAACTGATCTTCCTGGGCACGGCATCGTTGAGCGCCGCGCTCAGCACCGCGATCACCCGCTTGACCCGGGCCGCAGACAGCGGCCGGGTCGACTTCTTGTGCCGCCTCTCCCCAGGCGGAAGGTGCGGGCGCTCGTCGTCCGCGCGTACCTCGATCAGTCGGCGCAGTATCTCGGACGGGCGATCCCCTTCAGGCACTGGGCGGTTGATCTTCAGCATCTCCTGGACTAGTTCCTGGATGTGATAGTCGCGAAGATCCACCAGGCGCACGTGCCCGAACGCGGGCTTGAAGTAGAGGGTGACGGCTTCCACATAGGACGCGTAGGTCCGCGGCTTCAACTCCAGCTTCTTTGCAGCTAGCCAGTTGTCCAAATATCCACTGACCAGGATCGAGCGGTCCTGCACCTGACCACCGCCAGCCACCCGGGCGAGTTCGATCGCGAGCGCGTCCTCGGCGTCCTTCTCGGTTGCGAATGGGCCGACCAGTGGCTGGCGGCGTTGGCCGTCTGCCCCGCGTGGCGCCTCGTAGCGGAACCACCAGGTTCCGTGGTTCTTCCTCTTGAGCAGGGGGCACTTGTTGCCCAGATCCTTCCCGGTCTGGGGGTCCCGGCAGCGGCACCGCTTGAATACTGTGCCCCTCATTGTTCGCCCCCCGTCCCCGGATCCGGCCGGGAGAGCTGTCCCAGCCTTGGCACGGCTGTGCGGCGGGTCGTTGCGTCTGTGCCATGGGCAGACCGACGCCTACCCATCTCTGGGGAACGGGGTCCGCCGTGCACGAACTTGGAGTCGCTGCCCAACGAGCGCTCCTTTCTAACGATCGAACTTGGTACCAAATATAGGTACCTACTTGAGGTACCTGAACCTGCTTCGGCCGGTACCGATCTGCGGTACCGAACCGCACGTGCGGCCTTGTGTGGCAGGCTCTGACCAAATCCGCAGATTGGATGTGGAGGGAACACGCATGCCGCGCCGACATCCGGCGGAGACGGGCCTGCCGCCGCTACCGGCGCGCGAGAAGCGCGAGGTCCAGGTGAAGATCCGCCTTACACCGAGCGAGGCTGAGGCGCTGGCAGCGCTCCGACCGGATCTGTCCGTGTCGGGGATCGTCGCCCAGCTCGTCGACGATGTGCTGACGGGCCGTCACCGGCCGGCATGGGCGGCGCCAGCAGATCAGGGCCGCGGCAACTGAACGGCAGCTACCGAGCGCTACAGGTGCCGCGCGGTCCCTGGGATCGAGCGCGACCTATTGATCAGCACTCCCACCGTTGTCTTCCAGCATCCGCAGCAACCTGTAGCCGGGTGTCGTCTCGCCTGGGTGCACGCCGACCGTGAGTACCTGGGGTTCGGCGAATACTGGCTCGCCGTTGGGCCGACGGGTGTAGGCAACCCGGCCGTAATCCACCCCCTCTTGCTGGTCGTAGGCCGTCCAGGTGATTGCTTCCTGTTCGTCCTCAAGCAGTGGGTGGTTCGAGACGGCACGGGCAGAGATCTCGCCCGCCGTTATCCGCCAGATCTGCGGGACGGCGAACACCCACCGTGTCACGCCGATTTCCCTGGCCTTTGCGGCAACTCGCTCTTCAAACGCCACCGCTGTGGCCTGGTCCCGCAGATAGTCGTAGTCGCTCAGCACGAGCTTGAGCTGCCCCTGCAACGCGACGATGGCCGGACAGTCACGGGCGTGGATGTTCTGCTGAAGCCGCTCAACGACGTCGAACAGCAAGCTGGCGGTGTCATCGTTCATCGGCGGCCCCGGCCCACGGCTCTTCGACCGGGTCAGCACCCTTCTTGAAGGAGAAATAGGTGTCCATCACCTGTACCCTGGCGCGATCGCCGAGGTGGGCCAGGTAGAGCAGCGTCCGGGTCAGCTCGACCCGCTGCCGCCGCGCCGCCCGGGTCGGAGCGTCATCAGCCTCAACGCGGTGCAGTTCGCGCAGCCTGGCCAGCAACTCCTCCGTGGTCTCGATTGCGGCGTGCAGGTCGATCTCCATCGGGCTTCCCTCCAGGTGTGTCCTGGCAAGTCTGGCGCACTCGCAGGCCTTCGGGCTCCCGGTAAGCGCTCGTGGTAGATGCGCCGACTTCGTTGGCACCCTGAGACACCACACGACCTGGGGCATTGTCCGTTCTTCAGGTCATGCAGGCGCTCATCCCGCCCGGACGCGTTGCAGGACGCGAATGGCAAGCTGGTGTATCTGAGCCGAGTCTAGGAACCCTTGGTTGAGCACCGATAGCGCCCGCAGGTAGCCGTGCTACCCGTGTCGGGGCGGTCGCGGTGTTCGCCTGCCGTAACTGCGGCCAGCATGACCAGTGTCTCCGCTTCCTCCTCGGACAGGTCATAGAGCGTTGCGGCGCCGGGGATGCCTGGCACCTCCTCGCTGTAGAGTGCGTAACTCTCGATGCCCGACCGGTGCCGGAAGTACATCTCGACCGCGGCGTTGTCATCCAGGGAGTCGCCCGTAGCAGGTACGCCGGGATTGCCCGTGATGTTGTCCCAGCGGGAACGGACGGTTTGGGCGAGCCCACCCAGACCTTCCCCACGGCTCGCGTGCAGCGAAATGTCATCGCCGTGTTTGTCCTCGTGCCGGAGTACCCACACTTCGACACCTGGTACTTCCGGCCGCGGTGAGGATTCCGCAGCAGGCGGCGACGTGTCGTCGGCCGTCAGCAGCGCGTATGCCCGCGTGGCGAGATCAACTTGGCGTGAGCTGAGGTCGTCGAGTTGGCCGCAGACCGCTTCTGCCGCCGTCTGTACAAGGCCTTCGATCCCGTCAGCGCGAAAGTGCCGACTGATACCCATCAGGGTTACTTGTGTAGCCATACGATCACTCCCATTGCGGCCTTCGGTGATCGCCTGATCCACGATGTCGTCGCCAACAGAAGGCGGCGGACCTGCTTGCGGAGCGCGACCGATTCTGCGTTGACCCCAAACGCGACATAGCCCGTCCGGCAGGCAGAGGGCTAACTATCGTGGATGATCAGATCTGATCCGTGGTTTCTCGCAGGCGCGATCCAGTGCGCGCGGTCGCCGCATCGCCGGGCAGGTGATCTCAACCATCGGCGGGACCCTCGTCGGTTGGGCCTTCGTCCACGGGATGGACTCCCGCCCGCCGTTGCTGCTCACGTTCGGCTGCCGCGACCGCGTCCAGGAATCCCGGTCTGGTGCGCAGGCGGTCGAGGAATTCGGTGACTGCCAAGTCGATGATGTCCTGTAGCGACTCGTGACCGGTGAACATGCCAGCCATGCGCAACTCGAAACGTCGGCGGTCCGAGACCCGGTAACCGCTGGGTGACAGTGTCGGCTGTCGGCCGATTGGGCCCCGTGAACCAGCCGTCACCGGGCGCACCGCCGGGCCAGTTCCCATATCTACGCCTTCCCGCCTGCCGAAAACTGTGAAACAATGTTTCGCATGCGGCGGGGTGTTGTCCAGACCGTGGGCGCTGCGGAGTCCATCTGCCTCCCTGTGGGCAGGAGTCGGATGGGGACTCCATATCACCCAGGATGTGGAGCACCGCCGCTTGGTACCCGGAGCCTGGCCTACCCCCCGGGGATCGCGGCTAGTCCTTGACCGCTAGTGGATTGGGGGCAGGATGCAGCGCACGAGTGCGTTCGGCGCGTCCTGCCTCGTGAATCCCGCGGCGGGATCAAGTGACCGTGTTTGCGTCGGGCTGGTGAACTTGCTTGGCGTTCGTGTGAGCGCCCGCGCGATCCTCAATCAGGCCGAGCATGAGCGTCGCAGAGCCCTTGGGATCACCGCCCTTACCGACCCGGCATTGCTGGGCCGCCTGCTGGAGCTTCCCGTCGGATGTTCTGTTCTTGACCCGGTGGTCTGGGCGGAAGCCGCAGGCCAGCCGACAGGAGTTGTGATCCGGGGCGATGATGGGCACACGGTCACGCGCCTGCTGGAACCGGCGCTGACCGTGGAGGACGTGATCGTCCCGGGTCCGCCCGGCCACGAGATGCAGGCCGTCCAAGACGCTAGCCTCTTCGCCAGCTTCACCACGCGGTGGGTCACGGTCGAAGCGCAGGGGGCACCGGACGCCATGGTGATGGAGGCCAAGCTGTGCGGGGTTGGCCTGCTCGGTCAGGACGGCCAGGTCATTCTTGCAGCTGAACAGCCGACGTCCAGTGCCATCGACGGATGGGCGTGGCTTCTGTGGGAGAAAACCTACCGGCGCTGGCTCAAGGAACACTCACCGGCTCATGAGACGGGGAACCAAGCTCAAGCCACTGGCGAAGCCAGCGCGACGCCGACAAGCTGATCCCGCGCTCGACCAGGGACGCGGTCACATCTGCGCCGGATTTGCATAGTTCCCACCATGCATCTTTCGGTTCGGCGGAGCTGAACACCGATTGGGCGATGTTTTCTTGGCTGGCCAGGTTGTGCTGGTAGGCCTGCGCTCGTGCCGCTGCCAGGTCGACTTCGGAGAGGCGAGCCAGCCGAAGGAGACTCCCTCCGCCGCAGGCCCGGTCGTGACAGGTGAGAATGCTGGCGCCCTCATCCCGGGAAATCGACGGCAGCTTGCTCGCCTTCACGTAGTCGTGCAGCGCAGGCACGAACACGCTCGGGCTGTTGTCCGGGTCGTCCTCTTCGCCATCCCGCTTGGGGTTGCGGCGTGGCATCGGGCCATGCCGGTTAGTTGAAGAGAGGCCGACGAACCCAGCGAAACCACCGTAGGCGACGGCGCCAACCGCCGATACGTCACAGCGCATCAGCACTACCGGGAGCCCGTCAATGGCCGACATAAACGCGACAAGCCCTGCCACAGCGTCGGCCTCGTCAAGGCCGTTGTAGTGGTGGAGCAAGACGAGGGCCACAGGGCGCTGCGCAGACTTCACCTCGTCGATGAGGCACGGCAGCCCTCCTTTCAGCCACCACGGCTCGATCGGCAGAACCACCAGGGCGGGCTCGGCAACAGACCGCCAGCGCCCCAGCGCTGCCCTGAGCGCCTCCCGGTCGCGTTTCCTGATCCGGGGGCTGTCGGTCAAGATGATAGGAACCTGTGCCAGCCTTTGCCGTTCCAGCCATTCGTCGTACCCGAACAACTCAGGATGCGTCTCGGCCGTGCCCGGGAGGCCAGGCGCGTACTGCACGGGATCAGCAAGCGTGTTTCCGGCCTGGCGGGCCAGCTTCACCCCACCTACGCCGGACACTGTGGCATACCCGTACTCACCAACGACTAGGCGCAGGTCCGCGACACTTACCGATCCACCGAGATACGGGTAGATCCCGCTGGGCAACCCGGGCAGGGCAGCGCAAGGCTCACGGTGGGTAGGGCTGATTCTCACAGGCGGGGACCTCAGGGAACGGGAGATAACGGTGCGTTCCAGCCCGATGCTAACTGTGACCTCCGTCCTAGCTCTGCGTGACACGCCGGCGGGAAAGGTAGCTTCAAGAGCTTCCAAAGCCATAGAAGGGCGGCAGACCAGCAACCAGTGGGTGCACGCAACAGGACCCCGCCGGAGACTTCCGGACGTCACGGAATCGGGTCAGAGCCAGACACGCAGGTTGTGGTCCAGGCGGCCACGTAGCAGTACCCGGCCGAGGCGAGTGTGTCCGCGGCGACGGTGAGGGTGGCGGATTTGTAGAGCTCGAACCGTTCCCGTCGGCGGGTGCTCATCTGCCCCGGGCGCAGCAGCGCGGCGAGGGATTCGGTCAGCTTGACGATAGGGAACTGGGTGTCAAGCAGGTGGAATATCAGCTCAGTCCCTTGCTGGTCGGTTCGGTCCGGTACGAGGTCGACGTAACCGTCTTGGGTGACTATGGCGCGGCAGCCCCAGGCGCCGGTGGCGTCGGGGGGTACCGCGTCGGGCAGTCCCCATTGCAGGCGCGGAAGCGGCATGTTTCCTCCAGGTGCTGTAGGGGCAGCCGACCCTTGGCGGTCATAGGCGGTGAGCTGCCTGAGGTGCGCGAGCGGCGATTCCATCGGGGGTCAGGCGCGGGTGGACATTGCAGGCGAGGTCAAACGGCCCGTTGGGATGGATCGGAGGCTGATGGAATCACGTCAGGTCGATATGTCCGTTGCCGAGGTAGTCCACGCCGTTGAGGTACGCGAGCCGGTCCAGTCCGGGGGTGAGCGTGTCGGCCAGGGCGGCGAACGCGTGGTCTGCCGTGGTGGTCAGGGTTTCGGCGTCGGCCAGCAGCGAGCCTGCCGGGCCGAAGATGCGGACGCCGCGTAGCTGCTGCTCCTGGTCCTCGTTGAACAAGCCGTAGGTCTCCAGCCAGGCCGCTTGCGGGAACGCAGTCCGGATCGCGGCGGACAGCCAGCGGAGGATCTCGCTGGTGAACGACTCGGCTGCCTGCATGTAGCGTGCTTGGGCGGCCTGGTAGCGCACTTCAGCCGACCGCACGTTGGCCGCGTCCGGGGACTGTACACCGCTGGTCTCGTGGCTGGACTGCGCCTCGGTCACGGTGGCTGTGGTGCCGGGCGTGTCTGGCTCCTCGCGGCTGTCCCGGTCAGCATGGTGATGGGTTTGCTGGGCCGTGCGCCGGCTGACCTCCGTCTCGTACTCCGTGGCCAGGGCACGCGCCGCTGAGAGCACGTTGGCCAGCACGTGACGGATGACCGCTGCGCCGTCGGCGGCCTGGGTGTGATCTGGTACCAGGTGCTTGTGGCTGATGCATAGCGTGCAAAGGCGGATCCCGCTGGGAAGGTCTAGGGTGATCAGCGCTTCAGCTTCGGCGGGAAATGGCCACACTGCGATTTCCGTGATCAGGTGCGCGGCGCCGTGCTCGTGCACTTGCCCGGCTGCCTGGCCGACGAGGCCGGCAAGGTCCTCCAGGTCTGTGATCAAGGCGTCTTCGCCGTAGTCTTCGAGGTACTTCGCGGCGGTCCAGCCCATCACCTCGGCGTCAGTTGCCTGCCTCAGTTCACCCATCGGGCAGTCTCCTTCCTGCTTCTCCTTGGGAGCTGGTTCCGCGCCCGCCTTCAGCGACGAGCCGGGGCGCTGCCGGATGCCGACCGCGGGCCGTGGGCGACGCGGCAGCGGTGGCCCGGCGTAGGTTCTGGTCTCAGATTCCCGCGCTGCCCCCGTCCTAGCCGGTTTCGCGTGGGGATTCGCGGGTGCCTTTCTCCTGCTGTCTCGCTCGCCCGGCACGTTCGGCAGCGGCGGTGATCAGGCGGTCGGCGTCTAGGAACCGGGCGACGAGCACCCGTGCGTTGTGCTGTTCGACGGCGGCTTGCTGCTCGGCGCGGGCGCGGCGTTCCCAGTCGGGTTCGGCCAGGACGTTCGTACAGCCCACCACGACGTGTGAGCCGAGATCCCATAGGTGCATGTTGACGGCCAGGCCGCTGACCACGACCGGGTCGATGTCGGCGGCGTACCAGTGGATCGTGTGGGGGTCGACGCCGTCGGCCCGCAGTTGCTGGGCGGCTGCCCGCAGCAGTCCGCCTGTGCCGGCGCAGGGATCGCAGATGCTCTGCCCGGGCTTGGCGCCGGCCAGGGTCAGGCGGGCCATCGCGGTGGCGAGGGGCGCGGGCGTGTAGATCTCTCCGTAGGCTTTCCTGGCCTTGGGGTTACGGAGTTCCTGGTAGACGTGGCCCAGCAGGTCCACCTCGCAGGCGAGGTGACGGTCGCCAGTCAAGCTGAGCTGCCCGGCCTTGACCACGGCCTGGGCGGTTGCCTGGGCGCCGTCGAGCTGCGCGCTGGTCGGGTCATCCAGCCAGGCGGCGAACGGCACAACCCGGATGCACAGCTCGGGCCGGGCGATCGCGAACAGGGTCCAGATGTGGCGCAGCAGATCGGCGATGTCGTCCCGGCCGGCGCCGAGGATGAGCTTGGCCGGGTCGGGGCCGACTGGGTCGGCTTGGGTGGTCAAAGCCAGGGCCGCGACGACGCCGAGCGGGATCTCATCCCGGCTGCCGCCATGCACTTTCCACCATGCAGTAGCAGCCGCCTCGGCGATCTTTGCTGCCCGCGATCTGAGATCGGGCATGCTCGTTTCCCTCCCTTCCGGTGGAGTGGTGGCGAAGCCGGGGAAATTGGCGTCACTGGCATCGCCGACTGGATGCCTGCGTGGCATTGAGGTCCTGGATGCGTCAGTGACCTGAGTGGCCTTGCCGGAGGTCAGTGCAGGTAGGGCAGGCCCTTGTCCCCGCCCCAGATCCGCACCTGGTATTCCTGCTGTTCGTCCAAGACGATGACCGGCAGGTCCGTGACGCCGTTATCGCGGGCTTTGGCGAGCCGGTGCCAGCCGTCGATGATCAACGCGGAGCCGCCGAGTTCACGGATCTTCACCACCAGCAGCGGCCGGTCCAGGTCGGCGTCTTTCAGGTGGCCCTCATCGACGTTGATCAGGCCGAGCCAGCCGAACCAGGGTTCGGCATTGAAGCGGTGGACTGGCAGGGTGGCGGCGATCTGCCAGGCTTTGGTGATGTCCCAGCGGTAGGTGAGGAACTGGAACATTTCCCGGTCTGTCATGGGCCGTCCTCCTCCTGGTCTGGCCGGTGTGGGCCGGGCGGGTCGGGGAGGCTGGCGCGGCTGGTGAAGCTGGCGACTGCTTGGGGCCAGGTCAGGTCGTAGCAGCCGTTCTCGGCGGCCCACTGGTGGCCGTCGCGGCTGCCTACGCGCCAGGTGACGTATGGGCCGGTGCCTGGTGCGGTGCGGTGTTGCTGGCAGATCACGATGAACTGCCAGGGCAGCTCCCCGGGCCGGGCCGCGACAGCGATCGCGGCTACCACCGGGTAGCTGCCGATTGTCTGGGGGACGGGAACTACCGAGGTCATTGGCAGCCTCCATGGCGGATCTGGCGTTGGTTGCAGGAGTTGCGTGTCTGCCTGGGGCGCGCGCTGGTGGCGCTGCCGGGCCGCTGCCGGTGATGGCCGACTGGGGTGCGGGCTGCGGGCATCGCGCCGGCATGGCAGGCGGGGAACGATGGCGTGCGGCGCGGTTAGCCGGGCGAAGGCTCGCCGAGGGTGGTGGCGTAGCTGGCCGCTACCTCGTCGGGGGTCATCGGCAGGCGGGCCTGTGACGGTGGCACCGCGGCGGCGAGGATCTCGCGCAGCAGCCGCGCCATGGAGTAATCCGGGT
>WNGE01008361.1_pt1 | contig 12530 bp, 11 predicted proteins | sample 5400651 | NCBI WGS metagenome assembly WNGE01 (sample SAMN13153370, study PRJNA577476) | soil metagenome | isolation source: 60 cm soil or saprolite under grassland replicate 2 | place: USA:California | collected 2016-06-15 | reverse complement strand
GTCTGGAACTGTCGCATGGCGTCAACCCGAAGCATTTCGACGATTGCATCATCGCGCCTGGCTTCATTGATATTCATGTCCACGGGTCGGCTGGCTACGATGCCATGCAGGCAGATCAAACTGTGCGTGGCGACTTTGAAAAATTTCTTGCGCGGCACGGCGTCACCGCATATTGCCCAACTACAGTCGCGGCGCCAATAGATACGACTCAAGCAGCTCTGGAGCGCTTGGCAGATGCCATTGAGGCCGAGCCAGATCAAGCAAGCGGAGCGCGGCCGCTTGGCATTCACTTGGAGGGCCCATTTATCAGTCGTGTATGCAGGGGCGCCCATCCGGCGGAAAACCTGCTCTCTCCGACTGTCGCAACATTCCACAAGTTCTGGCAGTCGGCTCGCGGCCACATTCGGATGATCACGATTGCGCCGGAACTGGACGGCGCGACCGAACTGATCGCGGAGGCGACGCGGCGCGGAGTGTGCGTCAGCCTGGGACACTCCGACGCGACTCTTGAATCGGCTCGGCATGGATTTGCGGCGGGCGCGCGGCATGCGACGCATACATTCAATGCCATGCGGCGACTGGACCATCGCGATCCCGGCATTCTAGGCGAGGTCCTCACCAATGATCAGGTAACCGCCGACGTCATCGCCGACGGATTCCACGTGGCGCCCACCATGATTGATCTTCTCTTGAAGACCAAAGGGATAGAAAATGTGGCGCTCATCACGGACGCTATCTCCGCTGCCGGAATGCCCGATGGCCGCTACAAGTTGGGACCGTTCGAGGTAGAACTGCAAGCAGGCAGGTGCCTGATAGGTGACCGGCTCGCCGGAAGCGCATTGACAATGGACCGCGCAGTTCGCAATCTCGTGAATTTTGCAAAAGTGGACCTCCAGCAAGCGGTGCGAACGGCCACCATCAACCCAAGTCGGATTGTGAGTGCGCAAAAGAATGGAGTGCTCGAGCCAGGGGCGGATGCCAATTTTGTGGTATTAACGGCGGCTGGAGAAGTTCGAGCCACCGTGATCAAGGGTGCCGTGGTGCAATAAGAAGGTTAGTTGGGCTTGCGGATCTTTCCGTCGGCGAAGTGGCGCAGCAACGCGGCGTCGGTCATGGATTTGTATTTTTCGATAAAGGAGCCCGCAGTGGCGCTCGTGATTTTCGCCGGAGCCCGGAGCGTCGGTTCCTCAGCCTCAGAGTCGCTTGTCATTACTTGAACATAGAACCAGAGGAAATGCCGCATCTGATCGAGCGCTGAACGCAGCAGTTCGAGCGATTCGATTTCAGGCAGCTGCGTCAGTGCCTCCAACAACTCGGGGTCACTGGGGGCTTGCATCGCGGCGCAGTTCAGTTCGCGCTGGATCACCCGCAGATCTTCTGTCACGCGCAGCATACGAATGTGAACATCGTCGAGGCAGTTGTCTTCGGCCATGGCTAACTTTCTTGACGATTCAACATCTCATTCCAGGGCTGAAGCTAGAAGATGTCCCATGTGCATGCGCTTTCGTAATTCCAGCGACAGGCGGGCACTTCGAGGGAAATCAGGAGGGCACGGTGCCGGTGCGAATTTGCGGTACATCGATGAAACGTGCGCCAACACTGGCGTTTTCAACGGCCGACAGAAGAAGTCGAACCATCTGATCAAGCGTTACCAGGCCCAATCTTCTTGCTCCATCGCGAGTTGAGGGAATCCGCTCGCAAAGCCAGTACATCGGTAACAGCACGTAAGGCCAACGATGGCCGGGTCCAAGGACGTACCACGGCTGCACCATCGTTGCATTCATTCCGCTTTTTTGAAGTGCCGCTTCACACTCAGCGCGCACAGCGATGTAACTCCTCATCATGGGGGCAGGGTGGGCCACACTCAAATAAATGAAATGTTGAATGTCGGCGTGGCGAGCCGCCTCAATCGCGCCGAGCCCTGAGACTCTGTCAATCGCCTGGAACGCTGCCGCCTTTGCTGGACTCGGATGAGAAACCCCGACCAACTGCACGAACGTGTACGCGGGCCGAATGCGGTCGGCGTAAGTAGAGGGATCCAGCGCATCGCCGAAAACCGGCTCGGCGCAGTGCTTGGGAAGTTTGACCTCGCTTCCAGGTCGGACAAGCGCGCGAACGTGATGTCCACGTTCGGACAAACTGCGAACCAAGGGATTACCGATGTAGCCGGTGCCACCGGTGATGAAGACAGAGCGACTTTCAGGCATGCGTGTAGAGTACGCTTCCGGAATCGTGATGGATTTCAGGTTCGCAGCCCGAGGAATCTAGGGCGCTGGACGGGCGAGGCGCCCGTCCCCACACGAGACGTTATGGCCCATTTCGCGAATATAAGGACGCTTATTTCCCTGCGTAGCTGACGCGCCAGATCGAGCCGGTTCCGTCGTCGCTCACGAGCAATGAGCCATCTTTTGCGACTGCGATCCCGACTGGCCGGCCCCAGACCTTGCCATCTTCAGTCACAAACCCAGTCAGAAAGTCCTGGTACTCGCCTGAAGCCTTTCCCTTCTTGAGCGGGACGCGGACCACCTCGTAACCGGTGCGATGCGAGCGGTTCCACGAGCCGTGCAGGGCAAGGAACATCTCGCCGCGATACTCAGCGGGAAATTGCTCGCCGCTATAAAACGCGAATCCGAGCGGCGCGCTGTGCGCCTGGAACAGAACGTCGGGAGTAATCATTTTCTCGCGCCAATCCGGATGGCTGTCCTTTAACCGCGGATCATGGTTCTTGCCGATGTAATACCAAGGCCAGCCATAGAAGCCGGCGTCCTGCACGTGAGTGGTGTAGTCGGGTACTAGATTGTCGCCGAGGGCGTCGCGTTCGTTCACCGCCGTCCAAAGCTCTCCGGTTTCCGGCTCGATTGCCAGGCCCACAGGATTGCGAATGCCTGATGCAAAAACTCGCAGGCCGGAACCATCGGGATTGCACACTAGAACGTTGGCGCGGTGAAATTCCGCCGGATGAGAGTCGGGGTCGTCAATATTCGAAACCGATCCAACAGAAATAAATAGCTTCTTTCCGTCTGCGGAGAAGGCCAGATCGCGCGTGGAATGTCCGCCGTGGGACTGATGCGCGCCAGGATAGATTTCATCAACGACAGTCTGCGCTTCCCCTCGCGCCTTCAAGTCGCCGTTTTTGTAAGGAAAGCGCTTGACCGAATCCGTGTCGCCAATGTAGATCCATTCAGGATTTGTTCCCGGAGGAAAAAAAGCAATACCGAACGGCTCTTTCAAACCCGCCGCAAAGGTTTCCGCCTGCTCGGGCCGGCCGTCCTTGGTGACGCCGCGAAAAACTTTGATGTCGCCTTTATCCATCTCCGACAAAAAGACATCGCCATTCGGCGCAGCCCGAAGCTCGCGCGGATTCGTGAGGTCAGTGGCAAAGATATTGACTTTGAAGCCCGGCAAAGTCTTGGGCATCGCACCTGCCGGGCGGGGTTGCGATTCCGGCGACGCCACGCCAACGTGCTGACTGCTGGGCGAGGGCAGGTCGCTCACCGTGACCTTGTGCGTCGTCCCGGGGCTTTCTCCGGTGTAGTCGTAAAAGGGAGATTGCGGATCAGACGCATAAATAACGAGGAGGGAGACAGCAGCCACCCCGAGCAATTCAAGACGATATCTCATGATTGGCACCTGCTGGAAAGATTGTACTTACAAGATGGCCGAGGGGCATCTTTGGTCGCACGGCTCTGACACCCATGGCTCGATGGACCGCTAGTCCTCTATGCGAGGATCATGCCGCGTCCTCGTCAGGATTGGGAATCGAAGATGGCGGATCGCTGGCAGGAAAGCTGTCTTCGATGGTCCGATCTAGAGCATCCTCTTCCGGCTCAGTCGGGTGCTTAGGTATTTCTTCGTCGCGCCGAAGGCTTTTCTCGGATTTTTTAGCGGATGATTTCTTGCTCGAAGTCGAGCCGCCTTTTTGCTTGTTCATACTTCCTCACTTCTGGTTGATCTTTGTTCTCACAGGATTGGATGAGGCTGCCCGGTAATTGGTCACTCGAGTGGGCCGAAGAAGATTTGACAAAAGAACAGACGAGAACAGAGATATATCGGAGGATGTAGTGCCAGAACGCGCTAAAGCCGTTTAGCTCTTGGTTTCGGTGCTATTCGAAGCCGGTGTAGAAGGTGGCTTGGAGGCCTGCTCGTCGGCGGCAGGTGCAGCGGCTGGTTTATCCTTCATGCCTTCTTTTAAAGCACGGAAGCCTTCGCCAATGCCTTTGCCCAATTCGGGCAGCTTTTTCGGCCCGAACAATAGCAAAGCGACCAAGAAGATGATCAGCAAGTGCATGGGTGACAGCAATTCCATAGAAACCCCGCTAGTTAAACCTTACTGAAGTCACCTACCCACGTCAACTGGCTGCTTTCCGCGTTCCGGTGCTCCGCGGGTGTTTTCCAGTCCGGTCCCTGTACTGTTTTCTTCCCTCCTTATTACTTACGTGACCTTCCGGAGATTACCCGGCGCCTCTATGTTGCTGTCAGGTAAGCGAGTACGGCAAACCAGCAATGGAGTTTCGCAGTGCGCAGTAAATTCATTCTTTGTTCCTTAGCCGTCGCAGCTTTATTGACTCCTGCCCTTGCGGCGGATGCCCCCGTTGACTGCAATCGTTTGATGGCATGGATGGCTGGCGGCGCATCCACTTCCAGCCTGACCACCACGCTGAAAATTCGTGGCAGTGCGGTCACCTTGACACCGGCTTCAGAAAATGCCCTACGTACAGCCGGCGCATCTCCCGAACTGCTAGCAGCGCTGCAACGGTTACAGCCTGGGGATGGCGTTCACAATCTTTGTTCCGCATCATTGGCGAAGGCGGCATCACTGGTGCGCCACAAACAATATGAAGATGCCGACGACCTTCTCAGCCGCTTGATTGATGGGGATGCGCACAACGGCGCATTGCACTTCGCTCTCGGATACGTCAAGCAGCAACAGGGCGACTGGAATAGCGCCTTCGACGAATACAGCATTTCCAAAGAAGCTGAGCCGCGTTTTGCTCCTGTGCACAATCGCCTGGCGCTGGTCTTCTATCAAGCGGATGACGCTGACAACGCGATCGGGGAAGCCCGTACTGCGCTGAGCATGGACTTTGACGATCCTGAGGCCTACCGCATGCTCGGTCTCGGCCACTACGCCAACGAGCAGTTCGGCGCGGCCATGAATGCGTTCCAGGAATCGCTGGCGCGTGATCCAAAAAATGCCGAGGTTTACTACGAGATGGGCCTGGTCGCCCGCGATCAGGGCGCGCCTGGACAAGCCATAGGATTTTTCTTGAAGTCTTTGCAGTTGAAGCCACAGGTCTGGCAAGTTCACAGCAGCCTGGGCGAGGTGCTCGGACAGCAGAAGCGTTTTGATGAAGCTCTAACTGAGCTGAACACCGCCAAGGGCATGGCGCCGCGAGAACCGTCCATACACGAGACGCTCGCCAATGTTTATTACGGCCGGGGCGACTATGACGCCTCCATCACGGAATACCGTGAACTATTCCGTCTAAACCCGAACTGGCGCCGAGGCCATGATTCCATGGCACGCGCATATATGGCCAAGAAGGAGTTCGCGCCCGCCGTTGCTGAGTTGAAGCTGGCAGTGCAGCAAAATCCGACGAGCGCCGCACAACATCGTGCTCTCGGACAGCTTCTCTTACTTTCTGATCAGCACAGTGAGTCTGTCCGTGAATTGAGGATTGCGGTCGAGCTCGATCCGGACTCTGCATCCTCTCACTACTACTTGGGCACGGGATTGCTCGAATTACAGCAATTGCCTGCTGCACTCAAGGAATTCACGGAGGCGGTCCGCATCGAACCTTCCGCCGAGCATCACTATGCGCTGGCTGCATGCCTGATGAACCTGGGTCGGGACAGCGAAGCTTTGGCAGAGATGCAGGTCGCCAGTCGGCTTGATCCGGAAAAGAAGTTGTATCACGCTCGCGAGGAAGAACTGATGAAGCTCATGCACGCCAACGCGCGATAGCACAACCGTTCATGGACTTAAGTCGGTCCGGAACTTGGTAAAACGCCAACTAGAATCGCACTTTAGGACGATTGGAACATTATGGGCACTGCAAATTCTTCATCTGCATCGGGCCACGGGACAGCAGCGGTACCCGCGCGTGAGGTCCCGCATTACGCGATCCAGCCGGCGATGGCACGCCACATTGGCTATGGGCTGCCATGCTCCAAGTGCAAGACCTATTACACCGCCGATCTTCAAGTGTGTCCGGTGTGCAAGAGCCCGCAGCGAGTCTCGGCTCTGGAGCCACTATCCACCGTTTCGCCAGCGGAGAAGCTGCCTGACCCTGCACAGCTCGAGCAAGAGCGCGAACGCTTTCTACAGGAATTCAATTCGCAGGTTATAGCGGCTCCACTTCCCGCAGATTCTCCCACTCCGGCAATGCATTGCAACCGCCTTGAAAACCATCTCAACGCTCCGGAACCTGCCAGCATCTGCCAGGATTGCTACGATCAGCTTCAGGAGCGGGTGGATGTGCTCGAAGCAGCCATGCACATGGACATGCACGAAGCCGCGCAGATCGTTTACGACGCTGTATGGGCAGACCCATCGGATCCCAGTAAGACCTACCAGAACGCGGCGCAGGCAATACTCATCGAATTACGCCGGCGCTCCGCCATAACCCAAGTCTTCGGACAGCTTCAACCGCCATTGAACTAGTCCCGCGCTCCACATTGCTCGCCTGCCAACCGGGTAAACACGCGTTACCTTCGTACACAGACTTACGGACTCCCTTGTGGGACGATTTTGGCATGCATTGGAGGGTCCCACGGCGCCTTGCTGCGTCGCTGGCTCTGTTGTGCGTTCTTGCGGGCTGTAAACATGCGCAAGAGCGGTCCGTGCCTCTTTCTGAAATCGTGAGCGCTAGCCATTCCGCGCGCGGCACGCGAATCCAAACAAGTGCAATTGCAACCTATAGCGATCCCGAATGGCGCGTATTGTTCGTGCAAGACCAGGGCGTCGGCATGTTCTTGTCGCTCCCTCCGAATTCCAAAGTTGCGGCGGGAGACAAACTTCAGATCGTAGGCAATATTGCCCCAAGTGGAGAGCTCCAAGCATCCAGGGTTCAGGTTGTGAGCAAAAATAATCTGCTGCCCTCACCGGTGTCAGTGAAGGATTACTCGACCTTGCCCGCGTTTTTCTCGCAATTTGTTGAGGTCTCGGGCATGGTTCGATGGGCCGGAAGTGCAAACGGCCGTCCAACAGTCCAGCTTGCAACGGGAAGAGATGAATTGCCCGTGTACTTTTTCCAGGCGCTTGCTCAGGATCTGCCCGTAGTTGGATCGGTAGTCACGATTGACGGTGTTGCGGCGGCAGACTTTGACGGTAGCGGAAAATTTCGTGGATCCAAGCTCTTCAGCCCCTCCGCACAGCAGATTCATCTTCTGAAATCAGGCCCTGTGGATCCTTTCGCCTCTCCGCTAAAACGATTGGCGGAATTGAAAAATCTCCGAGCAGGGACGCTGGTGCATGTCACCGGAGAGATAGCCACAACGACGTCGCTCGCGGTTAGTGATGGTATTAATTCAGTCCCTATCAGCCTTGCCGATTCCACGCCTGCGCCATCAGGAGTATGGGACATCGTCGGATTTTGGACGGGCCAGGCGATTACGAATGCATCAGCACGGCCCATGAGCCATCTACTGGCAAAGAATGGGGACATCGTGCATCTGGCGGAGTTGAAGCATCTGAGTGTGTCCGCCGCATCCGCAGAGCGTCCGATTACAGTGCGTGCTGTGGTCACCTACGCCGACCGCGCATGGGGTCTGTTGTTTGTGCAAGACAAAACCGCGGCCGCTTACGTGGACTTTCATAAGCTTGACATCCAGTTGAAACCGGGTGATCTGGTGGACATCTCGGGAGTTAGCGGCCCCGGTGGTTACGCTCCACAAATCGACAAGCCGAGTATCGGATTCGTGCGCCGCGCTAAACTTCCGGCGCCGATAGAAGTGAACATGTTCCAGGCAAATATGGCGGAAGCGGACTCGATGTGGTGTCATTTCCGCGGCGTCGTCCACACCGCCCGAGAGGTGGATGGAAGAACGATCCTCGAACTTGGCCTTGGACCTTCGGATGTCAGCATTACCTTGCCTGTACCCATACATGGAGAGCAACTGCTGGACCGCGAAGTTTCAGTGACCGGCGTGTTTGGTGTATTGTTCAACGATCGCAGACAGGCAATCGGCCATCAGATTTTTGTGCCTTCGCCACAGTTTCTGAAAGTAATGGATTCAGGCACCCGGCAGGCCGACCCACTCACTATCATTTCTCTGCAACGCTACAGCCCCAATACCGATGAGCGCCACAGCGTCGCAATCAGCGGTACGGTAGTGTTGAAGTCGGACGAAAATACATTTTTCGTTGAAGACAGCACTGCGGGTATTCAAGTGCGCAGCGCCGAACCCGTCGAAATCGTGGACGGCGACCACATATCGGTCCGCGGGTTTGCAACTAACGGCGTGTATTCGCCGATGCTCGCGCACAGCGTCATTATTTCGCACACTCCGGGCAAGCTGCCTGATCCATATTCCATTACAGCGAAATCCGCACTGGAGGGGCACTACGATTCGGAATACGTCACTATGCGGGCCAATCTTACCGCCGTACGTTCCTCGCCGAACGGCGCGATCTTGGTACTCAATGACAATGGCACCCTCTTCGAGGCCTTTGGTCCTGCCGGCGACACAGTGAATTCGTTGCGGCCGGGAAGCGAGTTGGAAATTCGCGGAATTTGTCGCGTCCAGGTGGATCGCACGCGCTACTCTGTGGGCGGCTTCAATTTGGCATTCGATTCGGAGCAGTCAGTGTCTGTCCTGCAAAACGGCCCCTGGTGGGACGCCCGCAAGATTAGTTGGGCGCTACTTGCAGTGGCTCTAGTCTCGATATTGTCATCGCTCTGGATCATCATCCTCCGGAAAAAAGTGGAGACGAAGACGAGCGAGTTGCAGTCTTCAGTGCAGGCGAAACGCAAAGCGCAGCGTTTCGATGTTGCCCGCAACCAAGTGTTGGAGGCCATTGCACGCAATGCGCCGCCGCCCGAGAGTATGGAACACCTAGCACTTGCAGTCCAGGAGCAGATCGAGGGTTCTATCTGCGCCATTGCGATGGCCCCAGACGGCAAGTCGTTTCTTGAGGGCAAACCATCTGCGGTATTGATTGCCCCCAATCTGTCCGAAGATTTGCAACGCAAAATGTTGCCCGTACTTTCTACCGTGCTAGTGAACGTAAGTGAGGGAGCGGGACGGATCGAGAATGATACCGACGTCATGGCGAGGCTGCTGGAAACTGCGAAACAAGCGGGCATGGGTTTCTGCGACGCAGATGTCGTAGTTGCCTTTTCTGGCGCCGGAGAACTCGCGGGACTGGTCATGGTTTTTTTCCAAGACACGCCTCCGGCCGACCCGGACAACGCAACCCGTGTTCTGCAGTCAGCTTCGCGACTGGTTTCGTTGACCCGCGATCACTGGCACATGCACGAGAGACTGGTCTTTGACGCCCGGCACGACGCACTCACTGGTTTGCCGAACCGCAATGTTGCCGAAGACCGCCTCGAGCAGGCCCTTGCCCGGGCCCACCGCCGTAGGCAGATGTTTGCCATCTTCGTGATTGACCTCGACGGATTCAAAGCTGTCAACGACAATTTTGGACACCCCGCCGGCGATGAACTCCTCCGACTCGTTGCGGCCCGGCTGCGTAGCCGCATCCGTCACTCCGATACGCTTTCGAGAATTGGCGGTGATGAGTTCCTCGCCATCATCGAAGATTGCGCTGGAGATTCGGCCGCTCAGTCTGTGGGCGAGTCCCTGGTTGCTAGCCTGCAGGAATCTTTCAACGTAGACGGCACGCCAGTCTCAATTTCGGGAAGCGTCGGAATCGCGATGTACCCAACCGACGGCCAACATGCCGCCGAACTCAAGCGAAACGCCGACCAGGCCATGTATCGCGCCAAGGCGAGTGGCAGAGGCAGGATTTGTTTCTGGTCTGCAGAGCCGGTAGCGGCAAAAAAAGCTAACCTGGCATCCTCGACTTTGGGTTAGGAGCGAGCGGCCCTGGCAGTTCCCACGGGTGTGCCCCGCTTCTCGCGTTTTTCGAGAAGCGGGGCCCTTTCGTTCCGACACGCCTTCACGGCCAGATGCCGCGAGTGCGCATGGCATTGGCGACGCGATCTATCGCCAGGATGTAGGCACCGGTCCTCAACTCCACGCTGTACTTGGTCGCTGTTGCGTGGACGTCCGCAAATGCTTTCGTCATGACTCGCTCTAGACGACGGTTGACGTCGTCTTCATCCCAGAACAACTCCTGCAGGTCTTGCACCCACTCGAAGTAGGAAACGGTAACCCCGCCCGCGTTGGCCAGCACGTCCGGAATCACCATGATTCCGCGGTTATGCAGCAACAAGTCGGCATCGGGCGTGGTCGGCCCATTCGCCGCCTCGGCTACAATGCGCGCTTTCACGCGCTCCGCATTTTGCATTGTGATCTGGTTCTCAAGCGCTGCGGGAATCAAAATGTCGCACTGCAACTCGATTAGCGCTTCGCTTGAAATGGCCTCTGCACTCGGGAAGCCCTCGACTGAGTGAGTCTTCACCTTAAAGGCTAGAAGCTCTTCGACATTGAGGCCTGTGCGGTTCACAACGCCGGCGTGGGAATCGCTGACCGCAATGACCTTCGCTCCGTCTTTCGCTAGCAGCTGTGCGGCGATGCTACCCGCGTTGCCGAAACCTTGAACCGCAACCGTCGCGCCACTCAGGTTGATGCCCAATTCCTTGCATGAGCCATAACTTGCGCATCGGTGTAAACATCGGGCGCAGGAATGTCTTTGTCCGGCCCGATCAACGGCGAAATCTCGTACGCGTAGCGCCGCGTGAGCCGTTCAAGTTCGTTGTGCGAAAGCTTGTGAGGGTCGCAAACAATGCCGCCTTTTGCGCCTCCGAATGGGATGTTGACGATGGCGCATTTCCAGGTCATCCATGTTGCAAGGGCCCTTACTTCGTCGAAGGTGACATTGGGATGATAGCGAATGCCGCCCTTGCACGGCCCACGCGCGCTGTTGTGCTGCACGCGGAAGCCTTCAAACACGCGAATGGAACCGTCGTCCATCTTCACAGGAAGGGACAATGACAGGGCCCTTCGAGGACGGCGCAACACCTCGCAAAGTCCAGGTTCGAGGCCGCATTTTTCCGCGGCGTAGTCGAATTGACGCATCGCGATTCGAAAAGAGTTGAGATCCTCTTTCACAGGAACAGTTGTGATTGGAACAGTGGGAACAGGAAGCTGAGTCGACATGGACTCTCCTTTCGCCCGTTCAATTCAAGCCACGTCAGCGAGCTCCATATCCAGCAGTTGCAACTCTTCACCACCAATCATCTCGGTATGCGGATGTCCGCAAGCCGGGCACGGACAATCGGTCGGCGAGGCCTCGAAGTTGTTGCCGCAATTCCGACAATGATGCCGCACCGGCAGGACCTTGACCGAGAGCGCGGCGCCTTCCGCTACAGTGCCTCGGGCTGCGACCGCAAAAGCCGTTTGCAAACGATCGAGGTCAAGCACACGGCGTCCGCCAATTGCGAGGTGAACAGTTGAGATTCGAGTTGCTGAGTTGCGATATGCCGCGTCATCAACCGCGGCCAGGATCTGACTAGCGACTTCGTGTTCGTCCATCACCCCACCTCCAGACCGGAGATCTCTCAGGGGCTTGTGTGAGGGATGTGGGCGGGGATCCGGCCCTCACTCCAGAATCCGTTTTGAGTTCTACACCGGGCGGAAGGCCAAAGTCAATACAGGGATTATGCCGTCAGGAGAAGATCAATTGGCTGGCTGTGCGCTGCCTGTTTCCGGCTGACTCTTGAATTGCTGCAGCGCACGCTGGGTCATGTTCCAGGCTTTCGCATTTTTCTTTGTGTGGAAAGGCGCGTTGAGGTCTGAGTAGAAGGCCAGGACGTTTGCCCGCAAATCCGGGGTTGGTTGTAAGTACTGCTTGGCGGCAAGATCTCTCAGCAAATGCTCATAGGTCTTGTCCGCGAGCGAATACTCTGCCGCGCTAGTGGAGCGGCCGGTATCGCAGTCGGTGTCGGGTAATACAAAATTCCCTCGGCGCACTTGGCGCAGCAATGAGTTGTAGTTATCAAGCGTTTGGTTGACGCTCTTGATATACATGTCTTCGGCTTGCGTGCTCGGTACTTTGAACGCCAGGGCTCTCGCGGGGCCGACCTTGGGGATGACACGCAAAAGGAAAGCCAGCACGCGCTCCGGGAAGCCTGGTTTGCGGTATCCCCTTCCCCATTCTTTCTCGTAGTGTGTGCGCGAGAGGTGATAGCGAAATTTCCGTTGATCGAAATTTGGCGTCTCGCGAACTAATTCCTGCCGCCGATTCAGCAGGGCGACCCGCGTCATCTCGGGAACGAACTTGCTCACAGCGCGGCGAAAGCTGCCGATGGCCAGGTCTTCGTCGCCGCCCAGCACTTCGTCGAGGCTCAACCCGTATGTCTTCTGAAAAGCGCGTTCGAGCAGAGGCGTAGCGATCTCGA
>WNGE01009897.1_pt1 | contig 12531 bp, 9 predicted proteins | sample 5400651 | NCBI WGS metagenome assembly WNGE01 (sample SAMN13153370, study PRJNA577476) | soil metagenome | isolation source: 60 cm soil or saprolite under grassland replicate 2 | place: USA:California | collected 2016-06-15 | reverse complement strand
CCCGCCGTGCGATCTCCCCGCTGCACACCCACGACACCACCGGCATCGTCCATATCGAATCCGGCCAAGAGATCCCCTTCACCCTCGGCCAGCTGTTCACCGAGTGGGGACAGGCCCTCACCAGTCAGCAGGTCGGACCCAAGACGATCAGCGCCAGCGAGGCACTGCACGTCTACCGCAACGGCAAACCCGTCCCCGGCGACCCCGCCACACTCAAATTCCAGGCCCGCGACGAGATCGCGATCTGGGTCGGCCCCAGCAGCGCGACCCCAGACCCACCAACCAGCTACCAGTTCCCGGCCGGGCTATAGCGGCGGTTTCAACATCAGGAGCCTTGACCGTGAGGAGAGTTGGTTGGGACCCGCAGACATCTACCTGCAGCCGGACGCCGGTGACCCGGTCTTGCCGGCAGGCACCGTACTCAAGCTCGTCCGGGCACATCGTGGGCACGCGGAGGCCGTGACTGGGATTGACGAATCCGGCGGCGAGGCGCGCGTATATCTGGTGGACGACAGCGTCGTGGTGAAGACGCAACGGCCGCACCGGGTGCGCCCACGCACGAGTCTGGCCAAGGAAGCACGGCTGCTCGCATATCTGTCCGAGCCGCTGGCCGGGTGCGTTCCGTCCGTGTTCGGCTACGACCGCGTCGAGACCCTCGAGGGCAGCGTCGAATACATCGTGATGAGCCGCATCCCTGGCCGCGCCGCGCGGCATGCGTCCGTGACCGGTCCGGCTCGCACCCAGTTACTGCACGCGCTGGGCAAGCTGCTGCGCCGGCTACACACCCAGCCGGCTGCTCCTCTGGCTGGCAGCGGCCTGTTCCCGGCCGATGACGGCGCCGGGGCGTTACGGCACCGGCTGGAGTCCGCCCTGGCCGACGCGGTCGACGCGATCTCCAGCCGTCCGGGTTGCTGGCAACTTGGATCGAGCCCGGAAGCGGTCGCTCTCCGCGCGCTGGAGGCGCTTCCGGCACGGTTCGATGGGTTGACGGTCGTGCACTCGAATCCGGGCCCGACCCACGCGTTCGTCGATGCCGATGGCGCGCTGACCGGGTTGATCGATTTCGGTGATTCCTATCTGAGCCACCCGGCTCTGGATCTGCATAGGTGGCCGGCGGCGCCCGATCGGCTCGCGCTGCGCGACGGCTATCTCGACGGTGAGACGCCGCGAAGCGACTTCGAGGCGGTCTGGACGGCGGCCATGATCTCCGCCGATATGAAGGCGATCATGGGGCCTGCAGAACTGGCCGCGCAGGCCCGCGAGGATCTGCATCAGCGACTGGCAGGGTTGTGAGCGACAGGCGCAGCGGGCCGATGGTGAGCGCCGGCGACGTGACCGCGTCCTCGGAGAGCGGGCGATCCGGGGCGGGCTTCCTGCGCCAGATGCGGCCGTACTTCCGTCAGGTCGCCGGCCTGCTCGTCGTCGGCTCGCTGGCCGGCATCGTGATGAACACCGCCGTTGTGCTGCCGTCGGTGCTGCTGGGTCGTGCGGTCGATGCGGTGCTCGCCTTCCAGCGCGGGCAGACCACCGGCGGCGCGGTGACCCTGGCCGCGTTGCTGCTCATCCTCGGCACCGCCGCGACCGAAGTGCCGCGGATCGGCAAACGCTGGTGGCTCGGCGTAGCCCGGGCCCGCATCCGTGCAAATGTCCGGGCTGACGCGCTCCGCGGCGTACTGTCCTGGCCTGCCCACAAAATGCACACGACGTCGATCGGTGACGTCATAGCCCGCATCATCGGCGATGTCGAGGTGCTCGGCACCGGCATCGGTGAGCTCATCGTGGAGACGTGGGACACGGTGCTGTTCTCCCTGGCGCTCGTCGTGGCCATGCTCGTCTACGACCCGACCGTCGGCGCACTGGCATTGCTGCCGGTGCCGCTCGCGCTGGCGTTGGCCAAGGTCGCCGGGATCTGGGTGCACCGGCGGACGCTCCGTGCACGGCAGGCCAACGCCACGCTGACCACATTCGTTCAAGAGGGCCTGGTCGGGCTGCGAGTCCTGCACGCGTCCGGCCGGCGCGCGGCGTGGGTTCGGCGCCTGGACCTACTGGCCACCGACCAAGCCGATGCGGAGCTGGCCGCAACCCGCTTGAGCTCTGCGCTGGCCCCGATCTACGGCACGCTGACCGCCGCCGGAATCCTTGCCGTGATCTGGCTGGGCGGGACGCGGGTCGCCACCGGTGCGCTCAGCGTCGGTGATCTGGTCGCCTTCCTCGGCCTCTTCAGCCGGTTCACCGGACGGGCTTTCCGCATCCCGCAGATGGTCAACAGAGTCCAGGCCGCCGCAGCGGCATTCACCCGCATCGCACCGCTGCTCGCAGCGGTGCCCCCGTTGGACGAAGAGCCGCCGCATGCCTCGTGGCATTCGGATCGAGTCGCGGGACTGGCGCTCCGGCCGCGACTCGACGCGGGGACGGCGCGGCGAGGGCCGGTGAAGATCGTCCTTGACCACGTCCGCTTCGTCTACCCCGGTGCGGCGCATCCCGCGTTGAACGAGGTGAGCCTGACGGTGACCCCAGGTTCGCTGGTCGCGGTCACCGGCCCGGTCGGATCCGGAAAGTCCGCGCTGGCCAGGGCAGTCCTCGGCCTCTACCCGGTCCAGGACGGACGGGTACGTGTCGACGGCGCGGACCCGCACAAGTGGACACCGGCCGAGCGCGGCGACACGGGTTACCTGCCACAGGGACATCTGGTGTTCTCCGGCACCGTCGCCGACAACGTCCTGCTAACCCACCCGGACGCCGAGGCGACCGGCGATACAGAACCCTCCGGGTCACCGGAGCGCCTGGCCGAGGCACTGCGGGTGGCCGACCTCGACGCCGACCTGGCAGCCATGCCCGACTGGCTGGACACTGAAATCGGTGAACTCGGTGGGCGCCTCTCCGGAGGCCAACAGCAACGCCTCGCGCTGGCCCGCGCCCTGGCCGCGCCGGCGACCAGTCCACGGCTGCTGGTTCTCGACGATCCGTTCTCCGCGGTCGACGCCGACACCGAAGCCCGCATCATCGCCGCGCTGCGCGAGGCGGTGGGTCCGGCTGCGCCACCGGAACACCAGGCCACCGTCGTGTTGTGCTCGACCCGCCTGGCCGCGTTCGCCCACGCCGACGAGGTCATCGTCCTCGACCACGGCCGCATCCACGAGCGCGGTAAACACCAGGAGTTGCTCGCCGCCAACGGGCTGTACGCCCGTATTTTCCGGGCTCAACGGCGGGGCCACACCGTGGTGCGGCCATGAGCGCCGCCGAAACCCGCACCGGGGCAAAGGCCACGCCGGTGTCGGCACCGACGGCCGTGGGTGCACAGCTGCTCCAGCTGGCACGGCCGTGGTCGGCCCGGCTGCTTCTCGTCGCCGCCGCGGTGCTGGGCGCCGCGGCGCTCGGGCTGATCCCTGCGCTGATCGTGCGCCACGTGGTTGACCACAACCTGACCCCGCACCGCACCGAAGGGCTGGCCCCGGCGGCGCTCCTCTACCTCGCGGCCAGCGCTGTCGTCGCCGTGCTGACCGCCGCCTACGGCTACCTCGCCGCGACCGTTGCCCAGCGCAGCCTCGCCGGCCTCCGGACCCGGCTGTTCTCCCACCTGCTGCAGCTGCCCACCGGCTACCACGACCGGACCCCGGTCGGCGACTCCATCAGCCGGTGCACCGCTGACATTGAAGCCATCGACGACCTGTTCTCCTCCGCCGCCGCCACCCTGCTCGGGCAAACCGCGCAACTGGTGACCGTCGCAGTCACGATGCTCATCCTCAGCCCCACACTCACCGTCGCGGCCGCCCTGTTCCTGCCACCGGTGGCACTACTCACCAAGTACCTGCGGCGGCGGATCCGCGACGCCGAACGCGACACCCGGCACACCATCGGGCAGCTCAACAGCCAACTGCAGGAGGACCTGTCCGGCGTAGAGGTCATCCGCGCCTTCGGCCGGCAAACGACATTCACGGATCGATTCCGCCTGACACTGACCGACTGGCTCCGCGCGACGAACAGATCGACGCGCTACAACGCCTTCTACGCCCCCGGTCTCGCGCTCTTGTCCGCGCTGGCGACCGCGCTGCTGCTGTTTCTGAGCGGCCACAACGCCTTCGACACCATCGGAGTGTCGCTCGGCACCTTGACCGCCTTCATCTTGCTGTTCGCCCAGTTCATCACCCCGCTGATCAACCTCGGCGACGAGTGGCAATCCGTGCAGGCGGCGCTCGCCGGCGTCGAACGCGTCTTCTCCGTCCTCACACTGCCCACTGACAACCAGGTCCGGCCTGCACCGGCGATCCCTCCACGCAGCAAGGACGACCGAGACGATCGAGAAGATCAAGACGGTGCGGCAGCGCTGGAAGTGGAGCACATAACGTTCGGTTACGCGCCGGGCGCGCCGGTGCTGCACGAGGTCAGCGTCGCGGTGCATCCCGGCGAGCACGTGGCGGTTGTCGGCAGAACCGGCGCCGGCAAGACGACCCTGCTCGCCCTCCTCGCCGGCCTGTACACGCCATGGACGGGACACGTGCACGTCGCCGGGCAGGACCCCCGCACCCTCGACGACGCGGAGCGCCGGGCGGTACTCGGATTCGTTCCGCAGACGGTGCAACTGTTCAGCGGCACCGTGCTGGACAACCTGACCCTCGGCGATCCGACTATCCCTGCCGAGAAGGCACGCGGCGCGGCCACCCTCGCCGGTGCGGACCGGTTCATCCGCGCACTGCCCGACGGCTACAACACGGTCCTGTCCGACTCGGGCCGTGGCACCGGGGTTCAACTGTCAGCCGGGCAACGCCAGTTGCTCGCGCTCGCACGGGCCCTGGTCACCGCCCCGGTCGTCCTTCTGCTGGACGAAGCCACCGCAGTCATCGACGGCGCCAGCGATGCCGCATTCCGGGCCGCCCTGCACGAACACGTCCTGACGGCCGGCACCGCCGTGCTCACCGTTGCCCACCGGCTGGCCACAGCGCGCGAAGCCGACCGCGTCCTGGTCATGGCCGGCGGCCGCATCGTCGAGCAAGGCCCACCCGGCGAACTCCTCACCTCCGGCGGCCGGTTCGCCACCCTGATCGCACTCGAAGACGCCGGCTGGGACTGGCAACACGACCTCGATGACCCCTGACCAGACCAGTGAGCCGGTAGGCAACGTGCCACGAGCCGCCACAGTGAGATCGGCTAGCGAGGCGGCTCGGCCAGTGCACGGTAGAGCGAGGCAACTGAGGGATGCTGGCCAGCGTTTTTCCCGGTCTTGATGGTGAGCTTCTGGGTGATCTCGCCGATCGGTGTGCCGCGGTCTCGCAGCGCGCGGGCGAACAGGACCATGTCCTCGTCGATGACCTTCGGCCGGCCGCCGTGGTTTCCCTTGCTCGCTGCAACCTGTTGACCTTCGAGGGTCTTCTCGCGGATGTAGTTGCGGTCGAGCTGGGCGGCGACCGCGCACACGGCGAAAAGCATGGAGCCCATGCCGTTCGGGTCGTAGATCCCGGTCTGTGGCCCGGTGAGGAGCTCGAGCCCGATCCCGCCGGCCTGCAGTTGAGCGGACAGGGTCATCAGCTCGGCGGCCTTGCGGGCCAGGCGCTTCATCTCGTGCACTGTGAGGATCACCGGCTGATCGGGTGCGGCTTGTTTTATGTCGTGGGCCAGCGTGAGGGGCCTTCTCCAGCTCGAGGCGGACCTTATTCCTGGTGCTGATCTTCTCGGAGAACACCCGGGTGCAGCGCGCGCGGCCGAGGGCGTCGAGTTGGCTTTGCAGTTCCTGCTGGGCGGTCGAGCAGCGAGCATAGCCAATCCGGATCGGCTGACCACCGATCCGCGGCTCGGCTGCAGCGACTGAAGGCCCGAGCTTCCAGGGCGCACCAGGTGCCCGGTCAGCCCGGCGCCGATCATCGCACTGCGAGCACCATGGTCAGACGTTCTCAAACCAACAGCTGAACACCAGTTGCAACTGCCGACCGTTCACTTCGTTCCCGTCCGGAACTCGACGCTGTTTCAGGGAACGGCGTGGAACCACTCGGTTCCGAGGAGGCGGCGGGCGAGTGGTCGGGGAAGCGCGAGGATGATGCGGATGGTGCGGATTCCGCCGCTGGTTTGCGAGTGGTGTGCGGCCAGGGCGGCGCGCTTGGCCTCGAGGTGTGCGCGTACGTTAACGGCCATCGACAGGTCGGGGCGAGAGGCGTAGATATCGTCGCCCGGGATGGTGAGGCCCGGCAGCAGCCGGGCGATGGGTCGCAAGAGGCGCAAGAGGCGCACCAGCCAGGTTCTGTCGAGTGTTGCTTCGAGTAGCACCGGTCGGCGAGCGGCGGCCTGCCGCGCTGCTCGCGCGATCCGGTGCACTTGGACGTGGTCGGGATGTCCGTAGCCCCCGTTGGCGTCATAGCCGGTGAGGATGTCGGCGTCCTCGTCGTCGAGGATCGACGCCACCGCCCGGGCTGCTTCCTCGACGGGCGCGTCGGCCAGCCGATGCCGGCCGGCTGTGGGCACGCCGGCCATGCCGGAGTCCCCGTAGCCGAGCCACTCCACCCGCGTCACGCCGAGCGCTCTGGCTGACGCCGCTGCCTCGGACCGGCGTAGTCGACCGAGCGAGCCGCGGCTGTGGGAGTCGGCCGCGAGTCCGGCGTCGCCGTCGGTGGCGAAGATGAGTACGACGCGGTCCCCGGCGGCGGCGCGCTGGGCGAGCCATCCGCCGGTCAGCAGTGCCTCGTCGTCTGGGTGGGCGTGCAGCGAGACGATGGTGGGCATGGCGGTCCTCAGGCTTCCGCCCCGAGCGGCGCATACGTTGCCGCGACCGTCGGGATTGCAGTGCCGGCTCGTTCGGCGGCTCGCTGGTACAGCGCGTCTGTGCGCTGGAGGATGCCGCTCCAGTCGAGCGTGGGGGCGACGCGCTGGTTGTGCGCGGTGATCTTGTTGCGCAGGGCATCGTCGCTGATGAGTTCTGCGATGGCGACGATCATTTCGGTGTCGTCGGCGACGAGGATGCCGTCGACGCGATCACGAACGAAGTCGGCGACGCCGCTGCGGCGTTTCGCGATGACGGGTAGTCCGGTGCACCGTGCTTCCAGTGCGGCGATGCCGAACGATTCCTTCGCCGCGGGCGCGACGTACAGCGAGGCGGCCGGGAGTTCATCGTGGACCTGGTGCCGAGTGATGCGCCCGGTGATCCGGACGTGGTCCGACAGCCCGCGGCGCTTCAGGTACCGCTCGATCCGTCGGCGTAGCGGTCCGTCGCCGACAATCACCAAATTGACGTCGTGCTGGGGGCTGAGACGTCGGACTTCCTCGAACATCTTGACCAGTTGGAGCGGGCGTTTGCGGGGCATGAGCCGCATGACACTGACGAGGGTGATCGGCCGATCGTCAGGGAGCAAGGCCCGCGGCGCCGTCGTACTCGGTCGCCAGGATGCGACGTCGATCGCGTTCGGCAGCACTGTGACACTGGTTCCTCCCAGCGATTGCCGGAGGGCGTCGGCTGCCGCGCTACTGACTGCGGACCAGGCGACGGGCCAGCGGCGCAGGGAAGCCAGTGCGGCGAGTCGGAGGATGCCGCCGGCGCCTGCCCACATCGAGTGCAGGGTGATCAAGGTAGGGAGGCCGGCGGCCATCGCGGCCCGGGCCACACTGACGCCGTATGGCGACCACAGCGAGAGGTGTACGTGGACGGCGTCGTACTCCGTGACCGCGCGGCGGGCCCGTACCGACGGCATGCGGTGCACCCAAGCCGGGTCTCCATGGGCGCCGGATGTCGGGGTGAGCACCTCGGCGTCGAGGCCGGACGCACGTTGGTGGCGGACCAGGTCATCCACATGAGTCTCGATTCCGCCCAGGCGTGGTAGGAAGACGTCGGTGACGTGCGCGATGCGTGTCCGTCCGGTGGGTGGCGCGGTCGCGAATCGCCGGGGCCGGCGGGAGCGGCGTTGCCGAAGCAACCAGATGCCGAGGACACTGCCTCCGACTGGGATCTCCAGGGCGAGGACGAAGGCCCGGTACAGTACGGCGGCGGCCGTGATGCCGGCGGGGTCGCCGCCCAGAGCGAGCAGGACGCCGACGAGGCCGAGGTCCGCCACCCCGATCCCACCGGGGGTGATCGGGACGACCGTGAGCAGTCGCTCGACGGCGAATCCGGCGAGTACCGCGGGCCAAGCGGTTCCGGCCCCGGTCAGGTGGAGGCACAGCGCGAGAAGCAGGCACTGGAGGGCAACGTAACCTCCGATGCCGGCCGACATCCGAACCCAGCCACCGGCGACCAGGTCGGCGCAATCCCGGCGGATTCTGACGAGGGCGTCGGCCAGCCCCAGCGTCCGGTCCCGGCCGAGCAAGCGCAGGACGAAGTGTAGGGCCCGCTCGAGGAAGCGCCCGGCCAGGTCGGTTGCCCGTGGGCTGACCAGTAGCACGGCGGCGAACGCTGCGAGGCCAAGGAACCCGGCTCCGGCGATGAGGGACGCGGTCCGTAACACCGGCGTGACCGTCTGACCCTCTTGGGTGAGCACGAGCACTGCAAGAACCGGGAGGAGCAACTTGGAGCCGACGTCCCACAGATTGGTGAGGATGGTGTAGCCGGTGAAGGTCCGGGTGTCGATGCCCCAGGCCTTCATCATTCGGCGGTTGAGTTCGACTCCCGCCGCGCCGCCGAGCGGCACGACGTTGGCGACCGCGCTTCCGGTCATGTTGATGGTCAGGGCGCGGCGGTGAGTGAGGCTGGGCGCTGCCGCGGTCAGGACGAAGGAGTGCACGTAGAGCCCGGCCAGCCAGAGCCCGACGAGCGCGAGCAGGGCCGGCCAGTGCACGGACATTAGCACTGGAATGACGCCGTGCCAGGAGACGTCGACGGAGCGGGGTAGGACCACCCCGACCATGATCAGTGCCATGATCCAGCAGGAGACGAAACGCAGACGTGCGGGGAGCTGTGACCGACGTGATGGGCGACAACGTGCCTGCCCCGGTTCGTCCCCCGGACGTAGCTTGCACCTCATGGCTTGGACGGTAGGTGCCATCCGATGAAGCGCGGATTAAGACGTTGAGGAAACTCCGGCTGTGGGTGCCGTGCTGATCGTGGGCAGCAGGACGATGACGGTCATGGCCGGTCCGTGTGCGCACGGCACAGGTGCTGGGTGGCCATGGGAGCTGTGATGGCCATCGTGGCACAGGCGAAGTTCGCCGCCGGCCTGGGCGACGAGCGTGTCGACGAGTGCGAGTCCGAGTCCGGACCCGGGACGGCTGCGTGCCTCGTCAGCCCGTGTGAATCGTTGGGTGGCACCGGCGAGTAGGTCGGGTGGCATGCCTGGGCCCGCGTCGGCGACGGTCAGGCGTGCCCATCGTGGCGTGGGCTCATCGACGGCCGCCTCGTACGGCGCGGTGCCGTGCAATGCGGCGTTGTCGAGGAGATTGGTGAGGATTCTGTCGATCTCGAAGTCGGCGAGCGGCACCGCCAGTTCGTGCGTGGGTAGCTTGACGATGATCTTGCCAACGTGTCCCGGATCGGCCAGACGCCGCTTGTTGATCACGCGGCCGGTGGCGGCGACGAGACCGCTGGATCGTTGGCCTCTTATGCCGTCGACGCTGCTGAGCTGCAGGAGTTGCTCGGCGAGTGCGGCGAGGCGATCGAGGTCGACCTTGAGCTCGGTGAGGGTGCGCTCGTGCTCGGCCGGTGTCCGGGGCTTGCGCAGCGCGAGCTGAATCCGGCTGGTCAGCAGCGTGATCGGGGTGCGCAACTCGTGACTGGCCTCGTTGACGAACTGCCGTTCCCTCTCCAGCGCGCCTTCGAGGGTGGCCAGCATGTCGTTGAACGTGTGCCCGAGGCGGGTGATCTCGTCGTCGCGCTGGGGTGGCGGCGCACCCCGACGAGCAGGTAGTGCCGTGGAGACGTGGACACCTGGATGACTCGTAGCCGATAAGGCTCGTGGGAGCCGGGCAGGAAGGCGCCCACATTGAAGGTGCGCGGGGTCGTCCCGACCTGGCCGAGTTGCCGCGCGCTGACCAGGCCGCTCGTGCCGGCGGGTCCACCGTGGTCAAGTACCGTCCCGTCCCCGTCCAGTACCTGCCACGCCACGCCGGTGGCTTCGGCCGCGGGCCGGTTGGACACCTGCCCGCCGGCTCGTGTGAGCGGCCCCAGGGTTTCGCTCGCCTGCGTCAGTTCGGTATCCAGTCCGCGATCCAGGGCGTAGTCGACCCGCCAATACACGAACGTGCCGGCTGCGACGAGCACGACGAAGGTCGTCGCGGAGAACCCGGCGACCAGGCGAACCCGCAGGGGCAGCCGCGACAGCCGCACCTGCAGCCTGTTCATCGGTTCCCACGCGCGGTCTCGAGGCGGTACCCGGCCCCACGCAGGGTGGTGATCGTGTCGGTGCCGAACGGCTTGTCGATCTTGGCCCGGATGGCGGCCAGGTGGACGTCGATGACGTTGCTGCGCAGGTCGGTTTCACCGTCCCACACCTCGTCGAGGATCGTCAGGCGCGTGACGACCTGCCCGGCATGAGACGCCAGCAGGTAGAGGATGTCGAACTCGCGCGTGGACAAGCTGATGTCCACACCACCCCGGGTAACCCGCCGTGCCACCGGGTCCACCACCAGGTCACCGACCTGTGCGGGAGACTCACCACCGAAGCCTCTGCGGCGGTAGAGCGCGCGCAGCCGGGCCAGGAGCTCGTCGAGGTCGAACGGCTTGGGCAGGTAGTCGTCGGCGCCCGCGTCGAGGCCCTCGATCCGGTCGCGCACGGCACCGCGTGCGGTGAGCATCAGGACCGGTACGGCGACACCGATGCCACGCAACTGTCGCGCGACGCTGACCCCGTCCATTCCAGGGAGCATCCAGTCGAGCAGCGCCACGTCGTACCCCGTGTCAGTGAGCAGCCGGTCATATGCCGCGCGGCCGTCATTGACCACCTCCACCTGCCACCCGGCCTCCTCGAGCGTCTCCCGGAGCAAGGCAGCCAGCCGGACATCGTCCTCGGCGACCAGGACCCTCATCGATCACTCCCTTCGCCACTACTCAACGTAGTACTCGCTCGAGTGACCGTCTGGTCAAAGCGTCGTTCGAGGTGCCGCTGTCAGCAGGACCCGCACGCGGGTCCGCCCCAGGAACTCCACCAGGCGCGTGGCCAGCGATCGGATGAGAAGGTGCGACGCCAGCGCGATTCCCGCCCCGACGAGCAACCCGGCGGCCAGGTGAACGCCATCAGGACCGCGAGCGCCGCAGTGATCAGCCCGAGCCTGCGGTGCGCAACCCACACCCCGGCCGCGACCGCGCCGGCCATCACGGCATGGTCGCTCGGAAACGAGTAATCGGCGCTGCGCGAGACCAGAACCAGCGTGTCCGGCAGCACCGTGTAGGGGCGCGGCTCAGCGAAGGCCGCCACGAGGAACTGATTGACCCCGAGCGCCGCCAGCACTGCGATCGGAGCCCACAGCGCCGCCGCCGCCCGGCGCAGATCGCCGTCGCCGCGTGCGAGCCACCACGACAACAGCAGCAGACCGGCGAACGCTCCGACGCCGAGTTCGGCGTACATGCGGGCTGGGGTATGCAACCACGGAGTGACACGCGACAGGTGATTCACCGCACCAAACCAGTCCTCCTGGACCCGACCCCACACCACTGATCCACTGCTCACACGCACCACCATGTCTTCGTTGCGCCGGCCGAGTTGCCCGCATCCCGCCGACCGTAGGCAGCACCAGATGAAGCAGCCATGAAGACGGGACCTTCACGCGCTCTTCACACAGCTCGGGCCACTCTTGCCGCCATGAACTGGACGAATCCCGTTTGGCTGCTGCAGCAGCTCGGCCTAACGCTGTTCTGGCTGCGCCGGCGAGGTGACACTCATGCGACGTAGGCGGTCGCCGAACGCTCCCCAACCACGCCGCGACATCCCATCGGACACCCCGGCCCCAGTTGGGGTCGGGTTCAGTGTGGTGATCCCCGCTTTCAACGAGGAACGACTCATCGGGGACTGCCTGCAGTCGCTGGCCCGGCAAGATTTCACCGGCGGGCACGAGGTGATAGTGGTCGACAACAACTGCACCGACGACACCGCGGAGATCGCCCGCCGCTACGGCGCAATCGTCGTACGCGAGGAAAAGCCGGGCGTCTGCGCGGCGCGCCACCGCGGCACTCTCACCGCCCGCGGACAGATCGTCGTCTCGACCGACGCCGACACCGTGTTCGACACCGGATGGCTGTCCCGCATCGACCGGACGTTCCGACAGGATCCGGTCGCGGTGGCTGTGGCCGGTCCCTGCCGGTACCCCGACGGACCATGGTGGGGCAAGGTGTACGCCCGGATCCTGTTCGAACTGGTGTACCTCACCTACCGGGTGACCGGCCGGGTCGTTTACATCACCGCGACCAACATCGCATTCCGCAAGGACGTCTGGTCCGGTTACGACCTGACCGGTACTCAGGGCGCCGACGAACTCGGCCTGCTGTGCCAGCTGAGGTCACGCGGTAGGGTCGTCTTCGACCGACGCAACCCCACCTTCACCTCCTCGCGCCGGCTGGCACAAGGCCTGTCCTACAACCTGGTCGTGTCGTTCTTGTTCTACTACGTCCTCGCCGTCACCTTGAACCGC
>WNGE01013144.1_pt1 | contig 12537 bp, 11 predicted proteins | sample 5400651 | NCBI WGS metagenome assembly WNGE01 (sample SAMN13153370, study PRJNA577476) | soil metagenome | isolation source: 60 cm soil or saprolite under grassland replicate 2 | place: USA:California | collected 2016-06-15 | reverse complement strand
CACCAACCAGCTGCTGACGATCACCACCAGCAAGGTTCACCCGAGCCCGAAACCGTCCGCCCGGGCAACACACACGCGCGCATCGGCCAATGAGTCAACGAAACCGGCTACGCGCGCATCTTGACATGATTCACCGGGGCGCCCGACCGCTGAACACCGCGCCGCGGCGCGGACCGGATAGGCATCCCCGTCGCCTCACGGACACTCGATCGCGGCGCACATCCCCATCGACACCCCAAACCGACGAATGGCCTGATCGCCGTCGCACCCTGGGGTGGTGTCGTTCGCGTAGCGGATGACGGGTGATAGGTCTCAATGGTTCTGCTACGCGACATGTACTCCGCCACAGCCCAAGCGGCTGAGCGATCCCCTTCGTCACTGGCTCTGAGGTCCCGATCGCCCTTCGGCATCCCGTTGGTCTCCCTCCTGATGCTGCGACTGGTGCGGTAGCGGCAAGACGGAGTTGGCGTGACAATCGTGGTCTGCTCGTTCCTGCAGAGGAAGTGGCGACCAGCGGTATGCAAGGAGGAAGGAATCCGGCGAACGTCGACCGCGAGCCGGTCGGGCTCGAGCGCGTGACCGCTTCGGATCTCATGCTGATCTGGCCGGAGAAGGAGGGCTGGCCCCAGTACATCGGGGCACTTCTCGCCCTGGACGGCAGATCGCTGTTCGACGCCGATGGCCGATTTCTGATCGAGCCCGTGCGCGAGGCCATCGGTCGGAGGCTGCACCTGGCCCCACGCTTTCGTCAGATCCTGTACTGGCCCAGACCAGGGCTGGGGTGGCCGGTGTGGGCAGATGCGCAATCGTTCGACATCGCCGAGCACGTCCGCGTGCACCCTGTGCCGCCTCCGGGCGACGAGCGACAACTCCTCCTGGCCTGCGAGACACTCCGCCGCCGCCCGTTGCACCGGGCTCGGCCGTTGTGGGAGATGTGGTTCTTGACCGGCCTGCCGGGCGAGCGCGTGGGGTTCTTCATGAAGATGCACCACGCCATCGCTGACGGCGTCGCCGGTGTGGCCACGCTCGCCGCGTTCTTCGATCCCATCCCCAACCCGCCGCAGGTGAGTGCGCCTCCGTGGTCGCCGTCCCCGCCGCCGTCCACACGCCAACTCTTCCGGGACAACCTGCGCCGACGAGGCCAGGAGCTCGGTCGTGCGCTCTCGGCCGTTACCCAGCCCGCCGCCACGGCTCGGCAACTCCGCCGCTCATGGCCGGCGACGCGAGAGCTATTCGCGGAGGGACGGGCCCCCCGGACCAGCCTCAACCGCAGAATCGGATCGGACCGCCGAGTCGCGATCATCCGCGGCTCTCTCGACGTGGCCAAGAACATCGCCCACACCCACGGCGCCACGGTGAACGACGTCCTGATGACCGCGGTCGCCGCCGGCTATGCGGACCTGTTCCGAAGCCGCGGCGAGCCCACCGAGGGTATCGTCCTGCGCGCCTTCGTCCCAATCTCGCTCCACCGAGAGCAGCCGGGAGAGGCGCGCGGCAACGTCGACGCCGGGATGCTGGTGCCGCTTCCCATCGGGGAACGCGACGACATCCGACGGCTCGAGAACATTGCCGCGGACACGGCCGAACGCAAGAGGAAGAGCCGACCACCCGCAGGAAGCATGTTCCGGACGATGCTCCTGCAGCGAGCCTTCCTACGGCTCATGCCCCGTCAGCGGTTCATGAACGCATACGTGGCCGACGTTCCCGGCCCCCCGATCCCGCTGTACTTCGCTGGCGCTCCCCTTCTCGAGATCTTTCCGATCGTGCCCCTCACCGCGAACATCTCCATCGGCGTCGGCGCGCTCTCCTACGCCCGACAGTTCAACCTCGCGGTCGTCGCCGACCGTGAGCTCTGCCGAGACGTCGAAGTGTTCGTCGATGGAGTGCGGCGTTCCCTTGCGGTGCTTGAAGCCGAGTAGCTCCCACGGAGTCCTCGATCACGCGCCCGTACCACCCGGCGCGGCGAGTTCCTCGCCATAGGCGTGTCTCCCGGACTTACCGACGTGCGCATCAGAGCCGTCTGCGGCCACGTATCGGTCGGACCGACGCGCGGCGCGCGGGGCAGTAGACGTCGAGCCAGCGCTGGCGTCGTTTTGGTGCTTTGGTGCGTCTGCGCCGGCCGTCAGTGCAAGAACCGGACGATGCGGTCGCCGACGAACCCTGGCTCGTCGACGCTCATGCGTGACCGGCGCCGGGAAGGATCTCGATCTCGCATCCGGCGAGATTGCGGCGGGCGCGCCGGGCTGCGGCGGTGGGCTACCAACGAGTCCGTCCTTCCCGCCGAGGAATATCAGGGTTGGTGCGTGGATCATCCGAAGCCGGCGGGCCGGGATCTGGAACGACTGTCCGACGCATGCCTTCGTGTATCCCAGGATGCGCATCCAGGGGTCTCGAGCCGCACATATCGCGCAGGCGTAGGCGACGATCCGATCGATGGACCAGGCACGTAATCGGCAACTTGTGCTCGGTTAGGGCCGGACGTCATGTTGATCATTCAGTGGGCGGCCTGTCCCAGCCGAATCTGCTCGGCAGCGTAGGCCGACTCGTGAGCAAGCCTGCAAATACAACCGCGTTAGAAATCCATACAGCGTCGTGCAATGGGTCGTGCAATGAAAGCCTGTCAACGGGTGCTGCTCGCGGTCACTGTGGAGGACAGAAATGTTGGCCACGTTGGGCACGGAGGGCCCTGGCTACGCGTCTGCCCGGCCTCCTAAGCCGGGCGTCGCAGGTTCGAATCCTGCCGGGGGCACCTCGATGTTTGCTGGCGTGTACCGTCTTCCGGCTTTCGCGTCGCGCGTCGTGGAACGGCTCGTGCAACGTGGCGCCTTCTTCCGCGCTTTACCATGCGGCCGCTGACCGTGATCGCGAGCGGGCGGGCATCGGGTCACTCACGTGGTGTATTGGCGGGCGGCGTCACACAACGGCGGGTGGGTGTCGTGTCCGGCGAGCTTGACGATCCCGAGGTAGTCGAGGAACTCGTCGTCGGAGGAGTCCTGCGGGGTGCCGTTGTCGTCGATGAGGAATCGGTAGATCGCGACTCCGTCGGCAGCGCCGATGACGTTGCCTGATGAGTCGTAGTCGACGACCCGGGACGGCGAGAGGCTGTCGATGGTGAGCGTCCCGTCGCCGTTGTCGGTGATGGTCTGGTCCTTACCGAACAGGCCCTTGACGACCTGAACGATGTACTTGCCGGTGTCGGGGTTCGTGAAGGTGCGCGTGTGGGTGGAGACCTCCAGGGAGTACACGAAGCCGTCCGGGCCGCGCTGGACGGCGAGGAACCGGCCGTCGGCCACCTCGACGCCGTCCAGCTGCAGGTCACCGCAGTCGACGGTGAAGGTGTTCACGTCGTGGAACGTGCCCCTGTCGTACGGCTGCGCCGCTGCGGGAGCTGCCGGCAGAACCGCCAGCGCCATCGCTGACGCGGCGAGCAGTGGTCGGACCAGGTTGCGCATCGCTTCCCCCTATTTGATTCCGATGGTGGCTGCCAGCGTCGGCGAGGCGGGTTGGAACTGCCTTGAACCGCATGCTTGGAACTCGGTTGGGGACGAGGAAGACCGGTGTCTGCCCGGTGTTTGCGGGGGTAGCGTTTGGGCAGCCGATCCGGGGGGTGTGCGAGCGGTGACCGATACGGCCGTTGACACCAGGCGGCGACTGACGTTTTCGACCCTCGGCCCGTTACGGGTGGCGCGGGGCGAGGACGCGGTGCCGCTCGGGGGGCGGCAGCAGCGCGCGGTGCTGGCCGCGCTCATCGTCCACCGGCCGGGGGTGCTGTCGGTGGCGCGGATCGCCGACGAGCTCTGGGGCGAACGGGTGCCGGCCGGTCACGTCCGCACCATCCACACCTACGTCCACCACCTGCGCGAGGTGCTCGAGCCCGACCGGGCCGGCGGTGGGTGGAAGGTGCTCACCACTGTCAACGGCGGGTACCGGCTGGTCACCGATGAGGACGCGATCGACGCGGTCGCCTTCGCGCGGCTGGTCGGCTCCGGGCAAGCGCTGCTGAAGGGCGGGCGAGCCGGCCGCGTCGCGGGAGGAGTTCGGCCGGGCTCTGGCGCTGTGGCGGGGTGACGACGCGCTGGCCGATCTGGCCGACTTCCCGTTCGTCCCGGCGTATGCGAGCCAGCTCGAGGAGTTGCGGCTCACCGCGGTCGAGGGTCAGGTCGACGCTCGGCTGGCGCTGGGCGAGCACGAGTCGGTCGTGGCGGAGCTCGAGGACCTGGCCGGGCGCTACCCGTTACGCGAGAACGTCCAGGCGCAGCGGATGCTCGCGCTGTACCGCACCGGCCGGCAGGCCGACGCGCTGACCGCGTACCGCACGCTGCGCCGGACGCTCGACGACGAGCTCGGGGTGGAACCCAGCACGCCGCTCAAACGGCTGCACGAGGCCATCCTTGGCCAGGATCCTGCCATCGCGGCGCCGTCCGTCGCGCCGTCCATCGCCACGGACGCCGGGCAGCGTCTCGTGGCCGGCACCGCGAGGCGGCGGCGCAGACGCACCGTGGCCGCCCTGGCTGCTGTGGTGCTCGCGGTCGGCGTCGGGGTGGCGGCCTACGGCGCCAGCCACTGGCACACCAGCAGCCTGTCGGCGCTGCCCGCCAACAGCGTCGGCATCATCGCCGCCGACGGGAGCCTGCACGACGCGGTCATCGTCGGTCCGAACCCATCGGCTGTCGCCTACGCCGGCGGCACGGTCTGGGTCACGAGCAGCACCGACCGGCGGGTGGCCCGCGTGGACGTCCGGACCCACCGGGTGGTGGAGACGATCCCGGTCGGGCTCGCCCCGGATGCGGTCGCGGTGACCGCGCACGACGCGTGGGTGGTCAACACCGGTGACGGGACGGTGTCGCGGATAAATACCGATGTCGACGCGGTCGTGCAGACGATCGCCGTTGGGACGCTGCCCTCCGCGATCGCCGCGGGGCCCAGCGGGGTGTGGGTCGCGAACCGCGGCGACGACACGATCCAGCGCATCGACCCCGCCACCGGTGTCGCCGGCCGGCCGATCGGTGTGGGCGGGCGTCCGGACGGGATCGCGGTCGGCGAGCACGCGATCTGGGTGGCGAACAGCGCGGACGGCTCGGTCAACGAGATCGACCCTGGCAGCGGGCAGGACGTCAGCGGGCCGATCGCCGTCGGGTCCGGCCCCGGCGCGATCGCCGTGACCGGCGACGCGGTCTGGGTGGCCAACACCGACGACCAGAGCGTCAACCGGCTCGACCCGCGTACGCGGACCGTGGTGGCGCGCGTCCTCGTCGGCGACGGCCCCATCTCGATCACGTTCGCCAAAGGCCGCGTATGGGTCGGCAACGCCTACGACGGCACCGTCACCGAGATCGACTCGGCGAGCAATGCGGTGCGGCACCGCTACGCCATCGGCGCCGCACCGCGGGCCATGGTCGCGGTGGGCTCCTCGGTCTGGGTGGCCTCCGGCGCGCTCGCAGCCACCGCGCACATTGGCGGGACGCTGAGCTTCGCCGGACCGTTAGTCCCCGGCAACGCGGTCGGGATCGACCCGGCCAACCAGTATCTGCAGACAACGACGCTGCGGGCGCTGCGCCTGGTCTACGACGGTCTGGTCTCCTACCACGTGGCCGGCGGCTCCGCGGGGCTCACCATCGTCGCGGACCTGGCCACCACGGTGCCACGACCCAGCGACAGCGGCCGGACCTACTCGTTCACGCTGCGCCGCGGGGTGCGCTACTCCGACGGCACCCTCGTGCGCGCCTCAGACATCAAACGGGGTGTGCTGCGATCCCTGACGGCCGCGACCTACCCCGGCGGCTGGGCCACCACAGTCGGGATCGTCGGCGCCGAGCAGTGCGGCCGGCCGCGCGCGCGGTGTGACCTGAGCCGCGGCGTGGTCGCCGACGACGCGACCAGCAGTGTCGTCTTCCACCTCGACGCGCCCGACCCGGACTTCCTGTTCAAGCTCACCTACTTCGGTCAGGCCACCGTGCCCAACGCGCCCGCGACCGAGACCAAGACCCCGCTGCCCGGCACCGGGCCGTACCGGATCTCCCAGTACCGGCAGGGCGAGGCCTTCGTACTGACCCGCAACCCCTACTTCCAGCAGTGGTCGTTCGCGGCCCAGCCAGCGGGCTACCCCGACACCATTCGCTGGATGAAGACCCCGGACGTCGCGACCGCGATCGCCGATGTGTTGTCCCGGCGCGCGGATCTGGTCCGGCTGCCCGGGGTTCGCGCCGACGCGGTCAGCAGAGCCACCACGGACCTGACCCAGGCGCAGCACCCCGGCCAGTTTCACGTCGAGAACCCGTTTGGCCTCGTATGGCACTACCTCAACACCAGCGTGGCGCCGTTGAACGACGTCCGCGTCCGTCGGGCCATCAACTACGCGGTCGACCGCCGGAAGATCGTCGACATCTACGGCGGATCCAGCCGCGGCACCCCGACCTGCCAGCTGTTCCCGCCGGACTTCCCCGGCTACCGGCCGTATTGCCCGTACTCGACGGGACCCACCGACGCGGCCTACGACGGCCCGGACCTGGGACGCGCCAGGGCACTGGTCGCAGCGTCGGGAACCCGTGGCATAAGCGTCACGGTGACCGGCCCGCACGACCAGCTGAGCCACGCGACGAACGCCTACCTCGTCGACGTGCTGCGCTCGCTGGGGTACGCGGCGCACCTCAACGAGCTCACCGAGGACAGCTACTTCGACCTGCTCAGCGCCCCGAACGCGCGATGGCAGATCCTGCAGGCGACCGGCTGGTTCGCCGACTACCCCGCTGCCTCCGACTTCTACCTGCCCCTGTTCTCCTGCCTCACCGGCCCGCCAGGTGCAGGAATACTCACTGCCCGCAACTGCAACCGAGGGCTGGACGCGCTCGCCGACAGGGCGTATCACGCCGAGGGAACCGACCCGGGGACCGCCCGCGCCACCTGGGCCGCCATCGACCGGGCGCTCACGGACAACGCCGCGTTCGTCGCGTTGGCGAACCAGTTGGAAGCCACTGTGGCCTCACAGCGGGTCGGCAACTACCAGAGCAGCCCGGAACTCGGCCCGTTGCTCAGCCAGATCTGGGTGCGGTGATCCGCAGCCATCCGCGCCGCGAGCCAGCCCTCGACACCGTCCACGCGCTGCGCGGCGACGACGCGCGGGCCGACTGGCTGGACATCGTCGACGCGCTCGTGACACCGGGCCGCACGAGGTCCGACAACACGCGGGCGAGTTCTTCGACGCCGTCGTGCTGCTGCACCGTGGCCGGCCGGACGAGGCGATGCGCCGGGTCCAGGCGCCGCCGGAGCAGTTCCACGCGTGGGACAGCGGGATGTGGCGCCCGTGGTACGCGGCCGTGTGGGCCGAGTCAGCAGTCGCCGCCGGACACCAGGACGCCCCCACCCGGATCCACCGCGCTCGGCTGCTGACCCTGGACAACCCGACGCCGCGGCGATGGTCGAACGGGCCGCCGCGCTGCACGACCGCCGCGGGGACGGCTTGACTGCTGCGGCCACCGCCCTGCACGCCGCCGGGTGCCGTTACCAGTGGGCCCGCACGCTGGTCCTCGTCGGCGGGGACGACCGGGCGCGCGGCGAGGCCGCACTGGAAGCGATGGGCGCGACACCGATGGCCGCCGCCAGCAGCGTGCGCTGACCTCGCATGACGGCCGGACGGCATCGGTGCGGCTGGCGCCGCATTTGGGTACTTCCCATGCGGAAAGGCCTGGGAAGGAGGAGCGGCGGTGGCGCGCTACAGATCCACGATCAGCGCCCGGTGGTCGGAGAGCGGCAACTCGCATGTCCCGGCGTCGCGCGCTGCCGCCAGCCGGCCGCGCAGCAGGATGTGGTCGAGCTGGTGCCGGGGCACATCGGCCGGGAACGTCGGCCCGGCGGCCAGGGGCCGGTACCCGGTGATGCGCGCCGGACGGCCGCCGGCCATGTTCAGGTCGCCGACGAGCAGCAGCGGATCCGGGAGCACCGCCAGATCGCGGCGCAGGCGGCGCAGCTGCACGCCGTTCCAAAACGGCACGTACGACAGGTGCGTGTTCGCCACCGCGACGTCCCCGAGCGGGGTCTCGACGATCCCGGCGACGGCGACGCGGGGCTCCTCGAACACCATGGCCACCTTGCGCGGGGTGGGCAGCCACATGGGAAAGCGGAACGGGATCCGCGGCAGCCGGGTGACCTGCCACGACCGCACCGGATACCGTGACAGCAAGGCGATGCCGTACGTCGCCGTGCCGGGCTGTTCCCGGCCGGTGGCCGCAACCCACGTCGCGCCCGGGGCGCCCGAGATCGCGGCGACGAACCCCGCGAGATCGGAACGCTGCTGGTCGCGGTCGACCTCCTGCAGGGCCAGCACGTCCGGGTCGAGGTCACGCACCGCCTCGGCGAAGCGGCGCACGTCGACCCGGCCGTCGACCATCGACCGTCCGTGCAGCATGTTGAACGTGACGACCCGCACGCGTGGGTTCATACCCACCCGCGACGACATCGGAGCCCGCGATGACCGATGAGAGCCACGATTCGCTGCGGGCCGCGCTGAAGCGGGTCGGCTCGCTGCTCAAGCAGAGTGGGCTGCCCTTCGCGTTGGCCGGCAGCTACGCGCTGTGGGTAAGGGGCGCACCGGAGTCCGAGCACGACGTCGACTTCCTCATCGCCGAGGACGACATCGAACGGGCGGTTCACGAACTCAGCGACGCGGGGCTCGCCATCACCCGCCCGCCCGAGGACTGGCTGGCCAAGGTGACCACGGACGGCGTGGTGGTGGACCTGCTGCATCGCGTCGCGGGCCTCCCGGTGACCGTCGAGTTGCTCGAACGGGCCGAGCCGGTCGAGGTTCTCTCGATCATGATGCCAGTGCTCAGCGCGACCGACCTGCTCTCGGCCAAGCTGCGGACGTTGTCCGAGCACTCCTGCGACTTCGGGGCGCTGCTGCCCGCCGCCCGGGCGGTTCGCGAGCAGGTCGACTGGCAACGGCTTCGCTGCGAGACCGCGGACAACGACTTCGCCGTCGCGTTCCTCGTGGTGACCGACCGGCTCGGCATCAGCGCGTAGATCGGACACTGATTGCTGAACGGCGCCGCAGACCACGCGCTGCGCGGCTAGGGCTCGTCTTTTGCTTGCTCCCGGCTCCGACCGAGATGTGCCCCGCTCTCCGGGTCGCGTGAATCCATGACCGTCACCCGCGAATGCACGCCGCCAGCGTGGGCTTCGGCCTGGAGGCGTTCGAGGAGTTGGGGGTAGTGGTATTCGAAGGCCGGGCGCTCGGAGCGGATGCGGGGGATGTAGGTGAAGTTGTGCCGCGGTGGGGGGCAGCTGGTTGCCCATTCCAGTGAGTTGCCGTGTCCCCATGGGTCGTCGGCGGTGACGATTTCGCCGTAGCGGTAGGACTTGTAGAAGTTGTACAGGAACGGCAGCATCGACGCGCCGAGGATGAACGAGCCGATCGTCGAGACGGTGTTCAAGGTGGTGAACCCGTCCTCGGGCAGGTAGTCGCCGTAGCGGCGGGGCATGCCTTGGTTACCCAGCCAGTGCTGGATCAAGAACGTGGTGTGGAAGCCGATGAACGTCAGCCAGAAGTGCAGCTTGCCGAGCTTCTCGTCCATGTAGCGGCCGGTGAACTTGGGGAACCAGAAGTAGATGCCGCCGAACACCGCGAACACGATGGTGCCGAACAGCACGTAGTGGAAGTGGGCCACCACGAAGTAGCTGTCCGAGACGTGGAAGTCGACCGGCGGCGAGGCCAGCAGCACCCCGGTCAGGCCGCCGAACAAGAACGTCACCATGAATCCGACGGAGAACAGCATCGGGGTCTCGAAGGTGATCGAGCCGCGCCACATCGTGCCGATCCAGTTGAAGAACTTCACCCCGGTCGGGACGGCGATCAGGAACGTCATGATCGAGAAGAACGGCAGCAGCACGACCCCGGTGGTGAACATGTGGTGCGCCCACACCGTCATCGACAGCCCGGCGATGCTCAGCGTGGCCAGGATCATGCCCTTGTAGCCGAACAGCGGCTTGCGGCTGAACACCGGCACGATCTCGGTGACGATGCCGAAGAACGGCAACGCGACGATGTACACCTCGGGATGGCCGAAGAACCAGAACAGGTGCTGCCACAACACCGCGCCGCCGTTGTCGGATTCGAACACGACGGCGTGCAGGTGCCGGTCGATCCACAGCACCAGCAGCTCCGAGGTGAGCAGCGGGAACACCAGCAGCACCATCAGGCTGGTCACCAGGATGTTCCAGGTCAAGATCGGCAGCCGGAACATCGTCATGCCCGGCGCGCGCAGCGTGATCACCGTGGTGACCATGTTGACCGCGCCGAGGATGGTGCCCAGACCGGCCAGGGCCAGCCCCATGATCCACAGGTCGCCACCGGTTCCCGGGGAATTGACGTCGTTGTTCAACGGAGCGTAGGCGAACCACCCGAAATCGGCCGCGCCGCCCGGCACCGCGAACCCCGACAGCACCATCACCCCACCGAACAGGAACAGCCAATACGACAAGGCGTTCAGCCGCGGAAACGCGACGTCCGGCGAACCGATCTGCAACGGCAACACGAAGTTCGCGAACGCGAACACCATCGGCGTCGCGAACAACAACAACATGATCGTGCCATGCTCGGTGAACAGCTGGTTGTACTGCTCCAACGACAAGAACTGCAGGCCCGGCCGGGCCAACTCCGCCCGCATCAGCATCGCCATCAGGCCACCGGCCATAAAGAAACCCAGCGCCGTGACCAGATACAACCGCGCGATGATCTTGTGATCGGTGGTACGCAGCAGCTGCAGGAACCACGCCCCCTTCGCCTCACGCTGCACCGGCCCACGCGCGATCGGCGTGGGACTCAGCTCGGCGACGGGACGTTCGCCGGTCACCGTCACGACGACGGTCCCGCTGACAGGGTTCGAAGCATCGCCACTTCCGCACCTCGGCGCGTCACGCTGCTGGTTCTTTCAGCCTCTCTGCACGCTAGCGGACATTCACCCTGACGCAAGAGGGCCGCGGGTCAGGTGTCGCCGCTGGCGAGCCGCTCGAGCGCGGCGTACCCGAACTGCAGCGAGTCCGACACGGCGATCGCGGCGAACGTCGTCGCGGCCAGCCGGGTAGGACCCGGCGCCAGGACCGAGCCGGCGACGAAGCCGGTGGCGACCCACTGGGCCAGGCAGAACGGGCAGGAGGTCAACTCCCCCACGGCGTGCTTCACTCCGCCGTGCTCGCGCACTTCCTCCTGCACCTCGGCCGGGCCGCCCGGCCCCCGGTAGCGGACGAACGGCGCGCGCAGCGGGCTGGTGACCGCGTCCTTGCTGAGCAGCCGGCTGACCTTGTGCGTGGCCACACCGAGCAGGACGACGTCCCACGGACCGACCCGTTTCGGCGCGTGCCGTCCCATCAACCGGGCCCACGCCGCGGCGCCGCCGACCAGCAGTGAATACACCCCCATCGCGGCGGCGTAACCGCGAAGGGGCCGCTGCTCGCCCTGCCGGTACGCGTCCGCCTGACCGGAGGCCCAGCGACGCGCCTCTCGCGCCTGCGATCGCATGTAGCAGCCTTTCCCGACGGTGTGCCTGCTCAAACGGCTGGCTCAGGGCAGCAGATGGTGATGCGCCTGGGCCTCGTGCAGCGCCTCTCGCCTGCCGAGGTCCTCGTCGCCCTGCGGTCCGCAGAGCCGGCTGAAGATGGACGCGTAGCGAGCGGCCCACGTCGCCCAGTCCTGCTCGCTGCGCAGCAGTGGCTGCTCGGCAAGCACCGGGCCATCTTCCGAGCCGCGGGCGACCTGCTGGAGCAGGTACCGCCGGGTGAGCTCCAGTTCGCTCCACAGGGCGCGGCCGTACTCGCACGCCTGGTACAGGGCCTCGGCGACGAGCCGATGGTGGCGCTCGCTCCCGCCCTGCTCCCCCAACGCGTCGATGCGTTCGGGGTTCAACACCTCTGGCATCGGAATCTCGGTCACAACCGCTCCTCCGCTCGCGTCCCGGTCGGCTCCGATTCATGGATACCCAGCGAGCAAACGGTCCAACCTCGGAGCGGTCCGGTGCGTCGAGCGGCAGCGCTAAGAAGCCGGTGAGAAACCCGCGGACGGTGGGCATACCGACGGCCGTCACCAGGTTGAAACGCTCGTCCGTGTTCGCAGCGCCGGGAGGAACGACGACCATGACCGCGACCATCACCCGCTCTGTTCGCCGCGACGTTCTGGCGGCGCGGCTCGCGTCGCTGCGGGCCGAGCGCGACCAGGCGCTGGCCGAGACCATCCCATCCGGCGGCGGCGACATGGCCGATCGGGCCACCAATGTCGACGGCCACGTGCGCCTGGCCATGCTCGACGAGCGCATCGCCACGGTGGAAGCGGAGTTGGCGGCCGGCGACCAGCCCTCGGCGCGCGGGGCTCAGGACGGTGTCGCCGTGGGCGACGTGGTGACCCTCGACTTCGGTGACGGGCCCGAGTCGTTCCTGCTCGCCTCGGTCGACGAGGCCGGCGACGGTTTGGACGTCATCACGCCCAACAGTCCGCTCGGGCGCGCGTTGCCGGGCACACGCGTCGGCTCGACGGTCTCCTACGCCACCGGACCG
>WNGE01018304.1_pt1 | contig 12538 bp, 10 predicted proteins | sample 5400651 | NCBI WGS metagenome assembly WNGE01 (sample SAMN13153370, study PRJNA577476) | soil metagenome | isolation source: 60 cm soil or saprolite under grassland replicate 2 | place: USA:California | collected 2016-06-15 | reverse complement strand
GGACTTTCGACCGCCGAACTTCGTTGGAAGAATTCGGAGGATGAGTTCTCGACGCTGGAAAATTTCTGCCACCTGAGAGATCTGGAATTAGACGGTTACACGCGAAGAATCAACCAGATTCTTACCGAAAGTGATCCTTTGCTGGCTGACTTCGACGGCGCGCGTGTAGCCGCCGAGAGCAACTACAACAACCAGCAGCCCCAGGTCGCACTGCAAACTTTTCAGACCGCGCGAAGAGAAAACGTGGAGATGTTGAGAAGCTTGACTGAGGAACAACTCGAACGCGGAGGCACGCTTGAAGGGGTTGGCAAAGTCACCTTGAAGCGGTTGGCTGTAATGATGCGTGAACACGATGAAGGACATCTTGAAGACGTGCGCGTTCTGCGGCAGCGACTGGAAAGGCAGCGGTCTCAAACAAGCATCGGCATAGTCAGGCCTTAGTCTGAAATCTCTGTGCCGCCCCTGTGTGCTCCGTGTCTGTGATGAATGCTTTGCGTCTTTCATTAACCACAGAGACACGGAGGACGCACAGAGAAGATTAGGCTTTAAAGGTCGTTAAGATTGCCCGTGTCCCCGGACGAAGTCTTCAGTCTAACAATCGTCGCGCCCAAACCTCCTGCCTCCGGTGGCGCGTCGGTCCAGTCGAGAACAAATGGCGTTCTTGCCAGTATTACCCGCACCATCTCCCGCTGCACACCGATGCCCTTACCGTGAATGATCCTCACGCTGCGAAAACCAAGGCGGCGCGCTTCATTTAGATATTCCGCTACTACAACTTTCACATCGCGTGGCTGAATAGTATGCAGATCGAAAACATCAGTAATCGGAATCCTGACCGGCTCAGGAAAAGGATCGAACGGATCTGGTGGATTTAGCGAATCGTCATCAGCAGGCATGGTCTGGTGATTGTCGGGAAAATTGTCAGCATCAAGACTCACGTCGTTTGGGATCGAACCTCCTCGTCAAGACTAATGAATGCAGATTTAAAATAGACTGGACCGATCTCCCATACTCCCGCTCATTGCTTTGGAGCGAGATAACTTCTCCGGGCTTTCACGACCAACTTCCCCTGCGATTTTTCGACCGCTGGCATGACATTAATCTTTAGTTTTCGCAAGGTGCCGTCTCGCTTTCGATTTGAAGATACAAAGGCCAGACTATAGCGCGTGCGCAAGTGATCGATGAGCGTAGCGAAAGTTGTATTAAGCTGCTCGGGTTTGTCCTCCAACACTTCGCCGCCGGTTTCATCGGCGAGTTCCTTGATATCCAGGGTCGGGGCTCCAAATACACCGGCCATGCGCGTTCCCCAGACCATGTATCCGTTTTCCATTCGCTGTCCCGTGGTTTTGGGAATCAGCCCGCACACTACGCTGCCCGATTCATAAAGGGAATGTTTGGCTGCTTTGCCTGATGGCCCATGGCCGCAATCGAAGTTGCGCGTGATGGTAGTGATGGCAATTATGACGCGCCGGCCGACAGGATTGCCGGATGTGACCATGTAATCCGCGGCTTTGGCGAAGGCTTTGTTTAAGCAGTGATCGGCCCATTGGTTCTTCTTCGGAATTCGCTCAAGCGCCCTTCCGATTTGTGAACGGTCGCGCGTGAATTCCTGAACCAGTTCTGCGTTGTCGGCGTAGGTCATCACGGCCACCTCATCTGTTTCCTTCAAACGTGCCAATGCCTCATTCGCAGCTCGGCGCACTTCTGTGCCAAAAGGATCAAGGCATCCCCCGCGATCAATCAACAACAATACCGATAGCGGCAGACTATCCTGGCTAAAATGCGTGACCTGCTGATTCGTCCCGTCTTCCAGAATCACAAAATCGGTTTGCTTTAGATGACCAACGACGCGCGCAGTCTTCTTTTGCAACACCAGCGCATCGACCGTTACAAGGTCGACATCGACCTTTACGACCTCGGCTGGTTGGGCTACTGATCTCTTGTCTGAATTAATAGTTCTTTCGCGGCTCTGTGACGCAATCCGCAACGAGAGGTAAGGCAACAGGAAAAGTAATAGAACGGGAAGGAGATACTTGCATCTTGCGACTGCTGAGAATATCTGGTTCATAAGCACTCCAAAGTGGAAATTCGCGCGCCGAACTCGTTTTTGGGGAGAGTGCTATTGGGAAGTAGATATCATACTCCGTAAAAGTTCTCGCAGAAAAGGACGTCTCGTCAGGCAAGCGTTTCACGCGGCTGTCTGAGAAATCCCGTTGCTCGCCGGTCTTGCAGGCCACCACTTGTTGGCCTTTCCGTGAAAGCAAACGTACGGGTGAGAGTTTGAACCTAATGTGAAAGTCGATTAAAGTATGCGGCGTCTGCCCACATAAATTGCCGTATCCAATTCCCAGTTTCAACGCAATTGAGTTTTCCAGTCTCTAACCAAATACCGGGAGATGAGCCAATGAAGAGGAGCATTTTGCAGGTTCTAGTTTGCAGGGTTCAGCGCGCGTTTTTGCCGCTGGCAATCCTGACCTTAGCGCTGTCGGTTTTTTCAGTTTCGCAGTTGACGCCGCAAACGCGTGCGCAACAGGCGCAGAAGACGGCGTCTGCGCCTGCGCCTGGCGGTGCAACAGGCTCGCCGAGCATTGTCTACCCGGAAACCAAAAAAGGTGCCACCGTTGATGATTACTTCGGCACCAGGGTCGCCGATCCATATCGTTGGCTCGAAGCCGACGCGAATGTTCCTGAGGTGGCCTCGTGGGTGGAGGCACAAAATAAAGTCACTTTCGCTTATCTCGAAAAGATTCCATTTCGTCAGAAGATCAAAGACCGCCTGACCCAGCTCTACAACTATCCCAAGTATTCCTCACCGATGCGCCGCGGCGATTATTTCTTCTACACGAAGAATGATGGCCTACAGAATCAGAGTGTCTGGTACAGGCAGAAGGGCCTCGATGGTTCGCCGGAGATTCTGCTCGACCCCAACAAGCTGTCCGTTGACGGCACAACGCGCCTGGGCTCCGTTGGGCTCTCGAAGGATGGAAAGTATTTTGGCTATGGCGTTTCTAAAGGCGGTTCTGATTGGAACGACATTTACGTACTGGAGGTTGCCTCAAAGCAACCGGAACCAGATCACATCGAGTGGGCGAAGTTTACCGGTATCTCCTGGCAAGGAAACGGTTTCTACTACAGTCGCTATCCCACGCCGGAAAAAGGTCATGAGCTGACCACGAAAAATGAATACCATCAGGTGTTCTACCACAAGGTGGGCACGCCGCAGTCTGACGACGTGATGGTCTATGAAGACAAGGCGAATCCGTTGCGCTTCCACTCAATGGAGACCAGCGACAACGAGCGTTTCGCTTTTCTCACAGTCTCAGAAAGAGGGAAGGGCAAAAAAGGCAATGCGCTTTATTATCGCGATGCAACCGCACCAGATAACAGATTCGCGCCCATCGTTGCTGAAATTGGAGAAGATGCTTACAGCGTAGTCGGCAATGTTGGCGACAAATTTTTGATCTTCACAGACCATAACGCGTCAAACGGTCGAGTGTTTCTGTTTGATCCCAAAAGCCCGGACGAAAAGAACTGGAAAGATGTCATACCTGAGAAACCGGAGCCGCTTGATATCGCCAACGCGGTAGGAGGAAAACTCTTTGTCGTTTATCTGAAGGACGTCACCGCGCATGCGTACGTCTATAGTCTCGACGGCAAACTCGAAAACGAAATCGCGTTACCGGGCCTGGGAACCGTTACCGGCTTCGGAGGCAAAGAAGACGACAAGGTTACCTTCTATACATTCACCACCTTCAACTTCCCGCCGACCATCTACAAGTATGACATTGCGACTAAGAATTCGACGCTTTTTCGGCAGCCTGAGATTGCCGGCTTCAAGAGCAGCGATTACGAAACCATGCAAGTCTTTTACAAGAGCAAAGACGGCACGCGCGTGCCGATGTTTATCGTCTACAAAAAAGGAGTGAAGCTCGACGGGAATAATCCGACCTTGCTTTACGGTTACGGCGGCTTCAACATCACGAATTCACCAAATTTCAGTTCCTTGCGACTCGCGCTACTCGAGCAGGGCTTCGTTTACGCATCGGCGAACATGCGTGGAGGCGGCGAGTATGGCGAGAAGTGGCACGAGGCAGGAACGAAGTTGCAGAAGCAGAACGTCTTTGACGACTTCATCGCCGCCGCCGAATATCTGATTGCAAACAAATACACCTCATCGAGCAATCTCGCCATCCATGGAGTTTCAAATGGCGGTTTGCTGGTGGGGGCGGTGGCGAATCAGCGGCCGGAGTTGTTCAAGGCTGTGATCCAACAGGCAGGTGTGATGGACATGCTTCGCTTTCACAAGTTCACCATTGGTTCGGCATGGATAGCTGATTATGGTTCGAGCGATAACGCGGAGCAGTTTAAAACGCTCTACGCTTATTCGCCGATTCACAACATTAAGGCGGGAACCAGCTACCCGGCGACGCTGATCACGACAGCAGATCACGACGACCGTGTGGTGCCGGCGCATTCCTTCAAATATGCGGCTGCGCTTCAGGCGGGGCAAGGTGGCGACAATCCCATTTTGATCCGCATTGATACGAAGTCAGGCCACGGCGCCAGCAGCACAACGAAAGCGATCGAGCAGACCGCGGATATTTATTCGTTTCTGATGTTGAATTTGGGCGTGACTCCGAAATAGAAGACAGCAAACAGTAGACAGCAAACAGTAGACGGCAAATCAAACAGCAGTAAGCGGTAAACAGCAAGCAGCACTAGCAAGACGACTGTCTATCGGCCGTCTTGACCATTGACTAGAGGTTGCTTGCTGTTTCATTGGGCGCATGTTAAGGACAGTTCATGCGCGACTTCAGACAAATACGAGTGTGGGAAAAAGCTCACCTGCTTACACTCGAAATCTACAAGACCACACTGCGATTCCCACGAGAAGAACTGTATGGACTAACAAGCCAACTGAGAAGAGCGTCTGCCTCAATACCAGCAAATATCGCGGAGGGTTTTGGTCGGGGAGGAAATGTTGAGCTTGCGAGGTTCTTGCAAATTGCAATGGGATCGGCTTATGAGGTTGAATATCACGTGTTGCTAGCGAAGGACCTCGGCTTTATAAGCACGGACAGTTATGCCCAACTTGAAACGCATATAGTTGAGGTGAAACGAATGCTTGCGGCGCTCCTACTAAAGGTGAGAGCCGAACGCTAATTGTTCCGGCTGTTTGCTGTCTGCTGTTTGCTGTTCGCTTCTATTGGCAGAAACATTGTGACAACGAGACCCCCTGTAGCTATGTTGGCGGCCTTGACACTTCCGCCGTGCAGGCGCAGAGCTCGTTCGGCGATTGCCAGACCCAAGCCAACTCCCCCCGCTTCGCGATCACGCGCGTCGTCTACTCGGTAAAAAGGACGAAAGATTTCGGTCAGCGCATTCTCCGGTACTCCCAAGCCGTGATCGCGTACCGTAATTACCGCACGCTGGGAATCCGGCTGGAAGGAGCCTTGAGTAACTCTAATGTTTTGAGCTTTGTCCTTTGTGCTCGGAACCTTGCCATACAATTCTCTGTTGCCTGGATCATCAAGGCAATCGAGTTTGACTTCAACCTCCGTATTTTCTGCCGTGTATAAAACCGCATTGCGCACGACGTTTTCGATGGCGCGACGCAGTAGTTGCTCGTTGCCAACGATCGTGCACTTATCAACCGATTGGAGTTTCACAGACCTTTTGCGGCTGCGCGCCTCGAAGGCGGCATCATCGCTTATCTCGCGCACGAGCAGCGCTAAATCAAATTCACTTTTCCGGACTTCCTCAGCGCCACTCTCCAGACGAGTCAACGCGAGTAATTGTCCAATCATCTCGTTGAGAATTTCGGCTTCACGTTGAATGCGTTCGAGCGCGCTGACGGCTTCCGTGCCCGACCTTTGCCGCGCCAACTCTAAAGCAACGTTCAAGCGTGCGAGTGGCGAACGCAACTCGTGAGAGATGTCACCGAGCAGGCGACGCTGACTATTGATGAGCGACTCGATCGTTTCAGCCATCCTGTCGAAGTCGGCAGCAAGTGACGCCAATTCGTCGCGACGTTTTCCCAGCGTCGGCGCGACGCGAGCGCTTAAATTTCCGCGGGCTAATTCCTGGGTTGCGGCGCGAAGTTTGGAGACCGGCGAAGTCAGATATCTGGCCAGGCCGTAGCAGAAGAGGCCGCCCACAAACATGATAGCCAGCACGTGAGCGATCGCTATCACATGCATGATCGAGTGGAAGGAACCTGGTGGCATTCGAGCCGGCATCTGGGCGACGAGCACGTATTGATCGCCGCCTGATGTTATTGCCGGCCGGGCCAGCAATGGCAGGGCAACTTCCGGGAGTTGCGTTAGAAGTACTCTCTGCGCCAGCGCCTGCGCGCCGGCTGGCACACGGCGGCCCGAAACCTCCTGGAGCCGGCCGTTGAATAAGAATGCATGGATGCTTGTCTCGCGTTGGATGCGGTCCAGGTAAGCGACTAGTGCGGTTTGACCGCCGCGCTCGTACTCGGCGGCGGCGTCATGGGCATACTCACTGAGAATGGGATCATGCGGCCGGCGCGCTGGCGGTTCAGGCGGCCGCACCAGCTCGCCGACGACGAATGTCCGCGCAGATTGCTGATGTGCATGTCTATGCTGCGGTCGAACGGCGACGAGCTGCGTCCCAGCACTTCCTTCGAAAGCTCCTCGCGCGTGACGATCCGTCCGGCAGCGCGCAACAACTTTTCCAGGAGGTCAAACTCGACGGCCGTGAGTTCTACGTTCTCGCCCGCTCGGTAAACCGCGCGCGTGCCGCTATCCAGTTCCACATCTCCTACGCGTAATTTCCTGGCGGCAGCCTGTTCCGCGGGCTCATCCGATTTCACACGGCGCAGAATGGCGCGAATCCTTGCCGTCAGTTCTCGCGGGTTGAAAGGTTTCGGCAGATAATCGTCTGCGCCGATTTCGAGTCCCACGATGCGATCGACGTCATCGCCGCGCGCCGTCAGCATTAGGACCGGGACCTTCGACTCGGAACGAATTCGTCGCAAAACCTCAAAGCCGTTAAGGCCCGGCAGCATTACGTCCAACACAACGAGCGAATACTTGCCGGCGAGCGCCATTTCGGCGCCCGCATCTCCGCGATGCACCGATTCGATTTGAAACCCCAGCGGCCCGAGATATTCGGTCACCAACTCGCACAGTGCAACGTCATCGTCGATGATGAGTATGTGATCCATGGTTGCTATACGACAGGCATTCCCGGCTGTCTTTGCTTCAAAGAAGGACAAGAAAGTCTGTCTTACTAAAGCGCGCCATTGTAGCCCAACGTTGCTTTGGTCTTTGTAAAGAAGTGTCAACCACTTCTGGCGCGGGAGCGGGGGCAAGCCCGCCTTTCCGACCTGGAGACTTGGCAGCTGGAGCGTAGTCATCCCTTGAAAGCCTCTCGAGCAAAAATCAGAACTCAACTTTCATCACCTCGAGGTCGGGAAGGCGGGCTTGCCCCCGCTCCGGGCCTGCGAGTCGAGCGCTCTTTACAAAACTTTACATGAGTTTAACTGACTCTTTACAACCCACGCGCTGAAAGTGGCGTATAAGAGTTGTACTGCAGAGCGGCCTGATGGATAAACTGTCGGCCTAACAACTAAAAGGAGACGGATGAAATGAGAAATCGAATCTTAGTGATTGCCGGCATCGGCGCGCTCGTTATCGGCGCAACGATTTTTGCGCTGGGGCAAGGGCATCCGGGCATTGGCGAACGAATGCACGGTGGCGGACCGCAGGACATGGTTGAGCACATCTCTCGCGAGTTGAGTCTGACTGACGCTCAAAAAGAACAGGTAAAGACAATATTCGAGTCACAGCGCGCAGTGGCAGAGGAACGGCACGCCAAACTTGAAGAGCTTCACAAGCAAATCGATGCGGCCACTGCTAACGGCCAATTCGACGAGGCAACAGTGCGTCCGCTCGCCAGCCAACAGGCGCAGTTGATGACCGAAGAGATGATCGATCATTTACGCCTGCACTCGAAGCTATATGCTTTGCTGACTCCCGAGCAACGCACGAAAGCTGACCAAATGATGAAGAAGCATGGTGAGATGCGGCACGGCCCTGGTCCCGGTCACGGTCCTCCGCCACCGCCCCCTTCGGAGCAGTAATACTGTGTATCGCAAACGGTTGGTTTGCGAACGCTGAATTCAAACAACAAAAGGATCATCGAGCATCGCTCGGTGATCCTTTTTATTAGTTCGCTCGCCGCGCAAACTAACAGTTTGCGTTACAGGCTGCGCGCAATTTCTACTTTCGCTTCCAACGTACGCCGTCTTTCGTGTCTTCAAGGACGATGCCGCGGGCTGCGAGTTCATAGCGAATCTCGTCCGCGCGGGCAAAGTCGCGGCGGCGGCGGGCCTCCTGGCGTTCATTAATCAGATTTTGAATTTCGCTGTCCAGCATTTCCTGCTGCTCCGTGCCGAAAATATTTAGAACCGAATCGAAGCGTTTCAATAGCTCGAGCAACTCCAGCTGGTTGGTTTCCTGAACCTTCTTTCTGGCGAGGGCAGTGTTCACGACCCGCGTTAAATTATGAATAACGGCGAGGGCCACGGAGGTATTGAGATCGTCGTCCATGCCCTCTTCAAACTCTAAAGCAGCGCGCAGCGTTGCCTCGTGTAATTCAGCGTTCATTCCGGGACTGGTCCTCGCCTCACCCAGGCGCGCGCGAAAGTCACGTAAACCCGCCACGGTTTTCTCGGCGCCGGCGAGCGCGTCGAAAGTAAAGTTGATCTGCTTGTTGTAGGGAACGCTCAGAAGGAAATAGCGTATGGCGCCGGCTGAATGTCCTTTGGCGGCGACGTCGCGATAAGTATAGTAGTTGCCCTTCGACTTCGACATCGTTTCGCCTTCCACTTTGAGATGTTCAAAGTGGATCCAGTAACGAACGAACTGCTTCCCTGTTGCGCCTTCACTCTGGGCAATCTCATTCTCATGATGCGGGAATACGAGATCTATTCCGCCGGCATGAATATCGAAAGTTTCGCCCAAATACTTCATCGACATCGCCGAGCATTCGATGTGCCAGCCGGGACGGCCGCGTCCGATTGGCGCATCCCAGGCCGGTTCAGTGGCCGAGGCAGGTTGTTTCCAGAGAGCAAAGTCGCGCGCGTCTTCCTTGTCATAACGATCGGTGTCGACGCGATCGCTGGCGCCGGCAATGTTGCCGGCGAAGTTGATTTTCGACAGCTTGCCGTATTCTGGAAACGAAGCAATGCGGTAGTAGACGGAGCCGTCTGACTTATAAGCGTGGCTGGTCCGTAAAAGCCTTTCGATCAACTCGACCATCTCGGGAATATGACGTGTCGCGCGCGGTACTATTTCCGGCCTTTCGCAACCAAGCGCGTCGAAGTCTTCCCAGAGCGCGTCGATATATTTCGCTGTGTAGTCGTCAATGCTGAGCCCGGCTTCCTGTGATTTGGCTATGATTCGGTCCTCAACATCGGTGATGTTCATCACGTGTGTGACCTTGAAGCCCTTGAATTTTAGATAGCGGCGCACAACGTCGGCGGCGATCGCTGAGCGGAAGTTGCCGAGGTGGCCATAGTCCCACACTGTTGGCCCACAATAATAGAAACGCACCTCGCCTTCGCGTAGGGGGTGAAACTCTTCGATCTTGCCAGAGAGTGTGTTGCGAAATCTAAGCATGAACTCTGTTAGTAGACATCCTCCTGGGAATTCTTCCCGGCAATTCGGATCGCAAGTTTGGGAGTCTAGGTTGGGATTGATTGTGAGTCAAACCAGAGGGGCAAAGAAGGAGGGATGAGGGATGAAGGATGAAGGCTGAGGATGAAGGATGAAGGATGAGTCCGGAAAACTGATGATTAGTTTTCTGATATCGCCGCCAGGGTGACCTTCGACCTTTCGTCTCTCATCCCCCAGCCTTCATCCCTCATTCCTCAGCAAGAGTTCAAAGTCTTCCCCGCCATGGAGCGCGAGCATCAGTGGATCCAGGGCGCGACGCCCGCTTAGCTCTTTCACCAGCGGATCGATGGGAATGCTTGAGGCATCGATAAGCGCGCCGACTTTGCTTTCACTGCAGAGATGGTTGAGATCCGAAGACAGTCCATCGCTAATATCGATCATCGCAGTCGCCAGTTGCTTATGGCCCAGCAAGAGACCCCAGCCCACCCGCGGCTCCGGTTGCAGCTGACGGAGCAAAACGTAGTCAATCGGATGAGACCCGTTTGCTTGAGCGCCCTCCGAGGATAGAACAGCTTCTCTTGGCGCCGGCCCATGCAGTCGCGCGCCGCGTTCGATCAAACGCAGTCCGGCCGCCGCATCTCCCAGAAAGCCGGTCACGAAGATTTGATCGCCGGGCTGTGCGCCTGAGCGAAATATCTCACGCTCCATCAAGCACTCACCGATAACGTTCGAATCGATGACGATCTTCTCGGGTGTGCGCGAGACGTCGCCGCCAATCAGTTTCACGCCATAGCGGTCGGCTAACTGGAAGAAGCCCTCATAGAAACTATCGAGAAATTCAGATTCCCAAACGTCATTCGGAACGCCTATTGTCAACAATGCCCAGCGCGGTCGCGCGCCCATCGCCGCGATGTCGGAAAGGGAAACGGCGAGGGCCTTGTGGCCAAGCAGATCCGGATGCGTCGTGTCGCGATGAAAATCAACGTCCTCGACGAGGAGATCTGTGCTGACAACAACGTCAGTGCCCGCGAAAGAGTTAAGAACGGCCGCGTCGTCCCCGATCCCGCGCACAAGTCCAGATGCAGCACCGCGGTCCTCTGCTAGTAGTCTGATCTTCTTGATGAAATCGAATTCGTTCATTGGGCGAATGAGCCACAGATTAACGCAGATTTACACGGATAATAAGACGGCAAGCACCAGGAAGGAATAATTTTCTCCGGTTTGATCCGGTTTGATCCGTGAAAACCTGTGGGCGAGTGTTTTTAGTTCGCTTAAAGGTTGCGGCGGAGTGAATCGAGGCCGGCTTCGATAGTTTCAATAGAAGTGGAGAAAGAAAAACGCAAGTGACCCTCACCGTGTTCGCCAAAGACGATGCCAGGGACCGTAGCGACTTGCGCGCGATCAAGCAAGATCTCAGCGGCTTCGCGGCTGTTAGCGCTGATGCGCGAAACGTCGGGAAATGCATAGAAGGCGCCGGCCGGCTTTTCACAAACCAGCCCCAATTCATTGAGGCCTGCCAAAAGTAAATTGCGCCGCTGAAGATAAGCGACGCGATTCCTCTCCAGCATGTCCGACTTAGTTGTAAAGGCGGCCAGCGCCGCCCATTGCGTCGGCGTGGAAACTCCGTTGGAAGAATAGAGTGTAGTTTTACTCAAGCCAGTCATCCATGGTTCCGTGGCTACGGTATAACCCAGGCGCCATCCTGTCATGGCATAGGACTTAGAAAGTGTGAACACACTGATGGTGCGTTCAAACATTCCTTCGATAGACGCGATTGAACAGTGCTCGCCGTTGTATACCAAATCCTCGTAGGCTTCATCCGCAATCACGATTAGATCTCGCTCTTGCGCAAAACGTGACACCGCTCGCGCTTCTTCGCGAGTAAAGACAACGCCGGTAGGGTTCTGTGGAGTGTTGTAGTAGATCGCCCTGGTTCGATCGCCGACGTAACGTGACAGCGTTTTTTCGAAACCCTCTGCACGCGCTTCGCTGGTTGGAACGAGAATAGTCTTGCCCTGGCAATGAGCGATTAGATCTTTTATGGGTGTCCAGTAAGGCGAGAAAACCAGGACCTCTTCGCCGGGATTGACCACTGACTGAAACGCGCCAAACAATCCCTGCATTCCACCGTTCAAAATAATGACGTCGCTTGCCTGCGCCGGTATATCGTTTTTTGTGGACAGCTTATCGGCAATCGCCGCGCGCAGCTCCGGTATGCCTGATGATGGAGCATACCGAGTTTTGTTTTCGTTAAGAGCGCGCACCATGGCTTCCTTAACGAAATCCGGCGTATTCATGTAAGGCTCACCACCCTCAAACTGGTAAACCGTTGCTCCCTGCGAGTGCAGCTTCATTATCCGGTTACGGACGTTTACGATGTCGGAAAATCCAATGTCGTCGAGTCGAGAAGCGAGGCGGAAAACGGTTGGGATTGTGGGAGACGCTTGGGATATAGTCGTCACTATTGGAAATAACCCTCCCGGGAAGTGGCACTGAAAGCTGAGTAGAAGGCGGATTATAGCTTGGCGGGGAAAGCCCGTCTAGCAAGGCCTTCTCTTTGGAGTGGGTAAGGTGTTACCGCTTGCCCGCGGCAGTTTGACGCCGCTTCGTGCAGTGAATTCAGTGTACAAAGGCTGCGGAAGGTGGCGACGAACTAAAGCGGGTGCCTATGCGATTAGCTTGGTACCCTCCACAGCGAAACCGGGGTGTGGCGCCAAACAAATACGGAACCGGGAACTGTAGCGACCGGGTGCTGGCAATCAAGTTGGACTTTACTCGTAGCGATTAGATTAGGAACAAACTCGGTTCGGTTATCCAAGTTGATCTTGAGACCCATTCGCTACCGAGGCTGTTTGAAAACTAAAAGTTGATCAGCATCGAAAGAAGAGCGG
>WNGE01006876.1_pt1 | contig 12538 bp, 12 predicted proteins | sample 5400651 | NCBI WGS metagenome assembly WNGE01 (sample SAMN13153370, study PRJNA577476) | soil metagenome | isolation source: 60 cm soil or saprolite under grassland replicate 2 | place: USA:California | collected 2016-06-15 | reverse complement strand
CGGGAGCCGGCGACAGTGGCCCACCAACGCAGAGAGGAGGTCGACGCCAACTACATCAAGGTGGCGCGGCAGGTCCTGCGCAGCGGAATCTTCCACGCCCTGGCCACGCACGACGAAGCGATCATCGCGGAGATCCAGTCCTGGACCGCGCGCGAGGGCATTCCCAAGAGCGCATTCGAATTTCAGATGCTGCATGGAGTGCGGCGCGGCCGTCAGTTGGGCGTGGCCCGCGAGGGCTGGGGCATTCGCTGCTACATCCCGTTCGGCACGGAGTGGTATCCCTACCTGATGCGCCGCCTGGCGGAGCGCCCGGCGAACGTGCTGCTGCTGGCGCGAAGTTATTTTCAGGACTGAGGGCGAGACTTCAGTGCGCTCATCCCACTTCTGCCAAAATAAGGCAGAAGTGGGGCACCAAAGACATTTTCAAGCAGGGCGCCCCGTCCTAACCTTTTGTTGGTTAGAGCGGGGTTTTGACTTTGTCGTTGATTTCAGCGGCTGAGCCCGCCGTCAGCGGTCCCGCTCTGCGAAGCCGAGTGCGTTGAAGCCGCGCAGCATCTGCATCTCCTCGGGCGAGAAGTGCGTTTGCGTTGTCGGCGAGTTCAGGAAGCGCTCGCGCGCATCCGGAGGCATGGTGCGCATCTGGCGCAGGGTGCGGCGCACCATGTCCTTGCGCTCGGGATCCATGCCGCGGAACTGCTGGAACAGTTCATGGGTCTGACGCTGCTGTTCGGGCGGCATGCGCTCGATCGTCTCCATCCGGTCCAGAACCCGCTGGCGCTTCTCCGGCGGCATGGCGTTGAAGCGCTTCAATCGCCCGCGGAGCTCGATCTGCCGGTCGGTTGGAAGCGAACGGTAGTATGGGTCCTGCTCCAGCCGCCGCTCTTGCTCCTCGGGAGGAAGCCTCATCTGGTTACGCAGCCAGTCGCCGTGGCGCGGCCCTTCCCCCCTGACCACAGGAGGCCGCTCCGCAGAGCCTGGAGCTGCATAAGGCGAGCGGCCGGACGGAGCACGGCCGGGATACTGTTGTGGCTGCGAAACTCCTGGCAAAGGGCTGGGGTAGGGCCGTCCACCATACTCCGGACGCCCGGCTTCCGGCCTGCCTTGTGGTCCCGGATAGGGCCTGCCCTGAGGGCTCGGGCCGCGTTCGCGGTATGCCTGAGGCGGACGCTCAGGGTAGCGACGGTCCTGGTATCCACGAACGGGTTGGCGATCAGAGCCGGAGTAAGCAGGACCGGAATAAGCAGGGCCAGAATAAGCAGGGCCGGGACGTTCGCGATATTCCGGCCGTGGGCTCGACTGGCGCGGTTCGCGGTACTCCGGCCCGCTGCCATGGCTCCGGCCATCCGATGGCCGGCCGTACTCTCCGCCTCTCGAACCTCGCCCATACTGCCCGGAGCCCTCGGGTTGCCGCCCGTAGCGCCTGTCGCCCTCCGGCCGGCGGTCCAGCTGTGCGCCGCCCTGATCCGAGCGCCCGCCGCGCTGCCCATTTCCCGGCTGCCACATTTCGGCGTACAGGGGAACTGCCAGCAGAACCGTGGCCACCACTACCCCGGCCAGCCAAAACCACGCCCTAGCAGGCCGACAAAAAGCTTGCTGGGGACCCCGGGCTTGCCGGGGTCCCCGAAACCGCGCCGGAATGTGGGTCTTACGCGTCAATGTCGAAGTACCTGGGTACTAATTCACAATGTCTTCTATATCTGCATCCCCATCGATGTCGTCAAGGGCGGTGAAGTTCTGCAGCAGATCCGAATTCCTGTCCAGGTACTGCAGGTCGGAGACCGCCGTTCCCGTGTTTAACTGAATCCCGCCCGTGTCCTGGTGCAGGAAGCGCATCATCGAAGTGACGCCAACGCCCAGCGCCAAGACGAGTGCCGCGGCCAGGCTAAAGGCCGGACGGCGGAGCCACTGCAGCCATCCCACATGGCTTTGCTTCCGCTGCTGTTCCTCGCGCAAGCGGGCCTGCATGCGGACATTCCAATAGGGCGAGAGCTCGGGAGCCTCCCATTCGTCCAGCAGATTCATGGTGGCGCGCAGCGCCCGCAGCGTCTCGGCACACTCGCTGCATTCGCTGAGATGGAGTTCCATTTCAGCCGCCATCGGCGCGCTCCCGAGGGCGACGTCCGGCAACTGTTCTTGTATCGTTCTGCAGTTCATAACGGCCCCTGTCACTCACTTACTAGATAAATTCCCTCAAATTCTGGCGCAGCGTCTCATAGGCGCGAAACAGCAGGCTCTTCGTGGCCGATTCGCTCAGGTGAAGGACCTCGGCGATCTGCTTGTAGTCCAGTTCCTGGTACTTATGCATCATAACGGCCATCCTCTGCCGCTCCGGCAGCGCCTCTACATGACTGCGAATCGCGTTCAGGCGCTCGCGGCGCAGCAGCTTCTGCTCCACGTTCAGCCTGGAGTCGGCCACGTCCATCGCATGCCCGGTCTCCTCGTTGACCTCATCGAGGCTCGACTTCTCCTCCGGGCGCTCGTGTTTTGTGTCCCGCGCGTGGTTCACCGCCAGGTTCGTCGCGATCCGGTACAGCCACGTGGTGAACTTGGCGTCGGCGGAATACGTGCTCCGCGAACGATACACGCGAAGAAACACCTCCTGCGCGAGCTCTTCGGCAATGGCGGCGTTGTGCACCATGCGGAACATGAAGCTCATCATGGGCCGCCGGTAGCGCTCCACCAGGTAATCGAAGGCGCCATCGTCGCCGTTTCGCACCCTTAGCATCACCTGTGCGTCTTCCATGCCTGCCAGCGCTTGGCGGTCGGCGAAACGGAGCTGCCGCCCTTCCGGGTCCCCGGCGCGCCTGCTGGCGTCCTGGGGCTGAGCTACACTACCGCTCGGGATTGCACCGCCCAGCGCCACGCTGCTCATGTCATCTGGAACCCCCTCTGAGGGCGAAAGTTGCGGGGATTCCTCGGATTCAGAGCCGGTGGCCCGGCTGCTGGCGTGCTGGGGTGAAGCGCCGGTCCTGGCCCTGGGGTCAACCGGCTTTCCGGGGTCCACAGCAGGCCTTCCGGAGCTCCCGCCAGGTCCGTGGTCGGCGTCCTGGGGTGGAGAGCCGGGCTTTGCGGTTTCCGGTTTTTCAGCCTTCCTGCGGTTCCTCATCGTGTCCACCCCAGACAGACGACCCAGGCATGCCGAACGCGAACAGGGCGCTCACCCCCAACAAGCCAACTGCGGGCTTAAAACCCTGGGGTTTGGCAAACCTTGCTATTATGCCCGTTTACAGCCGCAGGGGGAAACTCACAGGCATGGCAATTTGCCAAATCCGAGCGGTTTGCTACAATCCGAGGTAGTAGCCGAGGGCGCTTAACTCAGCGGTAGAGTGCCATCTTCACACGGTGGAAGTCGTAGGTTCGAATCCTACAGCGCCCACCACTCCCACCTCCGGTCGAGTGGTCAGGGTCAGGAAGAGTATCCGGCAGGGCCGGACTACCGGGGCTCCAATTTTCGATTTGGAGTACAGCTCCCGGCGCTCGTTGAACGCGTGGGGCTACTTAAGCCCGGGTTTTCACATCGAAAGATAGAGCGAAGGACAGCACCAACGCGAGGGTTGCCAGCAAGCGTCTGGTTGGCTTGCTGAACTGGCGACCTGAAAAGGCGACCGCAGCAGAGTTTCGGAGTGCAAGCCGCAGGCCGCTCCCCAACTGTTCCGTCGCAGGCCGCTCCCCAGTTCCGAAGATGCTGGGGCCCCACATCCGCCTTCCTTGCAGTGTGGATGTGATAGAGCGGCAATTGTTTACAGGCCGCTGCCGAAGACGTTCAGGAACCTGGGAAACCTGTTCCGATCGAGAGTAGTAGCCGGACACTCCGGCCCGCAACACGGCGAATAACACAACCGAACTCGCGGGCCCGCGAAGCACAGCAGGTCCCCAGCAGCCCGATTTTGACTTGCTGTGGCTTGCTGGGACGAGAAAGCAGCCGGGGAGCCATGCGGGTCAATAGGGAAAGAGCTACGAAGCACACGAGAAACCGACCATATGAATAGTGGAACGAACCATCCTGCCGGCAGCGGCGGGAGAGGACGTAAGCGGCGCCGCGGGCGTCGCGGGAGCCAAGGTGCGGGAGCGCACGGCGGCACGCAAACGGGCATCTACCCCAGCACGCCGAAATCAGGCGCGCCGGGGACCCCGCAAGCCGGAAATCAGGGCCAGGAAGCGCCAGGGCAGTCGAGCCCGCATTCTCCTTCTCATCCCAGGCCGGCCCATGGGAAGTCTGGAGCCAAGCCGCCGCACAAGCGGCAATTCAAGGCCAAGCCTGCGGCGCACAGGAACGCGGAGAATAATGGCAACCAACCCAAGGGCGCCAGCCGTGGCGTGCGCGGCGTGATGAGCCACAAGACCCCGGATGCGGGCATCTACAGCGCGCCCATGGACCACTCCTATCGCAGCCTCCGTCAGGAGGGAAACACCGGACAGCAGGGGTATTCGGCAATGCCAGTTGGCGAAAGCACCAGCTCGCGGCCCATCGTGGCCTTTATCGACGACCTGTTCTTCATGGCCAAGGTGCAGGAGACGGCCCGCAAGCTCAACGTGAAGCTGAAATTCGTCAAGAGCGACAAAGAAGTCCTGGAGATGGTTGCGGCCGGCGAAGAGAAGCCTTCGCTGATCATCATCGACCTGAACCATCACACGGTGAAGCCGCTGGTCGTGATCCCCAAGCTGAAGGCGAAGTTCAAGAAGGAAACCAACATCATCGGCTTCCTCTCGCACCTTCAGGGCGAACTCAAGGTAAAGGCCCAGGAGGCTGGTTGCGACATGGTGCTGCCCCGCTCGGCTTTCTCGCAGAACCTGCCGCAGCTTCTGCGCCGCCACGCCACCAGCGAAGCCGAGATGCAGGAATACGAGCGCCAGCCCTGATCGGGTGGCCCACTCAAGCTTCTTTTGCTTTTGATCTCGTTTCGAACGCCAACCCTGCCTCTATTTACCCCGGAGGCCACTTCATATCGCGCCCGCCGATGAGGTGCAGATGCAGGTGGAAGACCGACTGTCCGGCGCGCGGGCCCACGTTGAGCACCGTGCGGTAGCCATCTTCAATTTTGCGCTCGCGCCCGAGCTTGGCGGCGATCAGATGACAGTAGCCGATGATCTCCGCATCGGAGGCCGTCGCCTCTTTGAGTCCCGCAAAATGGCGCTTGGGCACGATGAGCACATGCGTCGGCGCCACCGGCTGGATATCCTCGAAGACGTACACGTGATCGTCCTCATAGACCTTCTTGGATGGAACTTCTCCGGCAATGATCTTGCAGAAAAGGCAGTCGCTCATCGGGCGCTCCTTGTCTCTCGAGTGAAGCGAACGCCAAATTTAGCACACAACTTATGCCGTGATCTCGATCGCAAGTTTGCCACTTTCTTGAGGGGTCATCATGAGCGAAGCGAAGGACCCCAGCATGGTGCACACCAGCAGGGCGGCCCCAGGGTCACCGGCCGATTAACTTCACAACGGCGTCTGCGCTCGATTCAAAACGCGGCGCCGATGCCGCAGCACCACGCTGTGCATTTTTCAGGGCAGGAGCAATGCAAGGTCTCAGTTGAAAAGCTCCGGGCAGCATCGGAGATTCGAGCATCGCTGGGATCCTTCACTTCGTTCAGGATGACCCCGCCACCTTGAGCGCTAATCCAGCCGCACCATAAACACCCCGCCCTCGTTCACCCGCGTCGTCTCGTACACCTCGCGGGTCTTTTCCTTGTCATCCTGCGCCACGCGGATGCGGACCCAATATCCGGTGGGCCCCTTGAACTGCAGAACATTCGAGCCGGGGTAGCGATCGAGAAGCTGCGCCTTCAGCTGCAGCGCGTCCGACTGCGCCTGGAATGCGCCGATCTGCACGCACCAGCGGCCGCCGGTCTCGATCGGTCGCGGGACTTCCAGCACATCCAGCCGCACCTTTGCCGTGCCGGGCAGATAGACGCTCACCGCCTTGGCGGCTGCCATAGAAAGATCAATGATGCGACCGTAAACGAACGGCCCACGGTCGGTGATGCGCACCACGGTGGACTGATTGTTCGTGAGATTGACTACGCGCACGATGGAGTTCAGCGGCAGCGTGTTGTGCGCCGCGGTCATCCCGTCCTGGTTGTAGATCTCGCCGTTGGCGGCCTTTCTCAGGTGGTAGTTGGGGCCGTACCAGCTGGCGTAGCCGACCTGTGTCCAGATGGCGCGAGCGTTGGGGTCAATGTGAATTCCGGGGACCGATTCGGGCGCAGGTTGATTTGCCGGCGGCGCCTGCTGGGTTGCGCGCGGTTCCGATGGTCGGGGCGGTAGGGCCTGCGGAGTCTCAATCAGCTCGGGCGCGGGTGGAACGTCGCGCGCGCTGTGTTTCTTCCCGCCGCAGCCGGTGCCCGCGATTACAAGCGCGATAAGCGCAGCCAACAGCAGCGCAGGACGCGGATCGATGAAGCGCATCGGCTTGATTGGCGGCGAAGTGATTCGCGACCACCGAGGTGCCCCACTCAGCCTCAGGGTCCCCGGCAAGCCCGCTGTTGGCTTGCTGGGGTGGAACGTTCTTTTCGTTGAGCGGGGCTTTGGGGTGGTACGAGCAAAACTACCCCACTCAAGCAAAAGAAGCTTGAGTGGGGCACCCGAAATCGTGCGCGGCGAAATGGCGCGCGAGGAGACATCGGCGGCTTGCAGGACGGATTTCACGGCACATCGATTTTGTCGGGCGCCAGGCGTGCCGGTCAATGAGGTGGAACACCGATGATCACTCCGCGCAAAGAGCGAAGTTCCGTGGATTCAGGGCAATTACACGGGCTCAGGAGGCGGCCCGCCCGCGGGATCGAGCGGCATCGCGACCCACAGCACGACATAGGCGATCGGGCCGGCGCCCCAGAGAAGAGAGCAAAGCAGCCAGATGGCGCGCACAAGCGAGGAATCCAGGTCGAAATAGCGGGCCACGCCGCCGCAGACGCCGGCGATCTTCTTGTCGTTGCTGTAGCGCGCAAAGGGGCGATTGGATGACGCTATCTTGAACGGGAACGAAGACGGCTTCTGCTGCGCGGTGCGCGCGCCGCAGAACTGGCAAAACACCGAGCTGTCGTCGATGCTCTTTCCGCAGTTTGAGCAGTACACGGTCACTCCCGAAGCGGTTGTCTCGAACCGCTTTCATCTGCCGCTTCGCAGTCATCATACGACGGATTGCTCTATGAATTCCGCACTCTCCCGGGTTGCCTGCCGAAGTATCGGAACGCGTCTGGTTTCAGATGTTTAGAGTGGTGATGGGCATCACCGCTCGATGTGATATTTCCCCGGTCAGCCCCGGAATGCCGCCGTTCATGGTATCGGCGTTGGGGATCAGAGCTGAAACCCGTAGCATCTTGACGTGGGGCAGGGTCTGCTTCTCTTTACAATCTGCGTTTTTTGGAAATCAACCATGCGGGCCGCGCGGCGGACCCGGTCAGGAGATAGCGGTTCATGCATAAGCCGATCAAATATGTCGAAAAGATTCTCACCTATGTCGCCAAGGGCGGATGGGTGGTCTTTGACCAGCTGAACAGCATCCACCCCAACCCGTCGGTGACGCCGAAGTGGGCCGACCAGCCGCTGCTCAAGTCCTATCAGAAGACCAAGCCTCCGTTGGGCTGGCCGCGCACCACCGACTCGCTCTGCCCCAAGTGCGTGCCCGAGGTGCGCCAGCAGATCGTCGACGGCAAGCTGCCCTATGAAATCCTGCTCAATGAAAAGGTGGGCGAGATCAAGGCGCAGATCATCGAGCGCGACGGCAAGATCCTGATGGTGAAGGACTGCCCCAAGCACGGCCACTTCGAGGACGTGATGGCGGTCGACGTGGATTTCTTCCGCCACCTCGAAGAGATGTTCCCGGGGCGCGACATGCGCGCGCACAACGACGAGCGCCTGCACAACCACGGCACCTCCACCGTCAAGTACGGCCGCGGCTCGGTGCTCACGGTCGACCTCACCAACCGCTGCAACATGATGTGCGATCCCTGCTTCATGGACGCGAATCAAGTGGGCTTCGTGCACGAGCTTAGCTGGGAGGACATCAAGAAGCTGCTCGACAATGCCATCACCATCAAGCCTCGCCGCCAGATGAGCGTGCAGTTCAGCGGCGGCGAGCCCACGCTCTCGCCGCACTTCCTTGAGGCAGTGGCTTACGCCCGCAAGGTGGGCTACAACTCAGTGCAGGCTGCAACCAATGGCATTGAGTTTGCCAAGTCGCCGGAGTTCTGCCGCCAGGCTGCCGAGGCCGGACTGCGCTACGCGTATCTGCAGTTCGACGGCATCGGCAACGCGGCCAACTCGCACCGCGCGGTCGGCAACCTCTTCGACGTGAAGCTGCGCGCCATTGAAAACCTGCACAGCGCGGGCGTCGAGATCGTTCCGGTCGTGACCATCGTCAACGGCGTGAACAATGAGCAGGTGGGGCGCATCATTCAGTTCGCGCTCGATAATCCCAAGCGCATCTCATTCCTCTCCTTCCAGCCGGTCTCGTTCACCGGGCGCGATGAGGAGATCACCGACGAGCGCCGCCACGCGCAGCGCTACACCCTGAGCCATCTTGCCCACGACGTAAAGCGGCAGACCGGACTCGGCGAGCCCGCGCGCGACTGGTTCCCCATCTCGTTCATGGGCACCTTCAGCGACTGGGCTGACTCGGTCCACGGCACCACCAAGGACTGGGGCTCGGTCAACTGCGGCTGCCATCCCAACTGCGGCGTGGGCATGGCGCTGATGATCGATAAGGAGACCAAGGAGGCGGTGCCGGTCACCAAGTTCCTCAACGCGGACGCAATCCCGAAGGACGTGGCGAAGATCAGCGATGCGGCGCGCAGCCCGTTCTGGTCCAACCTTGGCATGGCGCTCAGCCTGCTGCGCAATTACGACCCGTTCAAGGCACCGACGCACTTCCGGTTCGTCGACCTGCTGAAGAAATTTGAGAAGACCTTTGCCGCGACCAAGCGCGCGGAGAACAAGTACGGCAAGAGCGCTCCGGGCCGCACCATGGACGATATCCAGAAGCGCCGCGCCGACCGCTGGAACTTCCTGTTCATTGCGGGCATGTGGTTCCAGGACCTGTTCAACTACGACTTCCGCCGCACCGAGCAGTGCATCATCCCCTACGCCACGCAGGAGGGCGAGATCAGCTTCTGCGCCTACAACACCGGCGTGGGCTGGCGCAATATCATCGAGAAGATGCACATGACGGCCACGCTGACCAAGTGGTACGAGGAGCACGGCCGGCATGAGATCTTCGCGGGCAACAAGAACGTCGCGCTGGAGACCACGGACCACTCGCTGGTGCTCAACGAGGCGCACGTGCACGCCGGACGCAACACCACGCTCGACGACGCGGGCATCGCCAAGACCGCGCGCGAAGAGAAGCTGCGCGCACGCGACGCCAAGCTGAAGGAGAGCGCCGAAAACGCCAGGATGATGGCGCTCTACAAGCAGCACGTGCTGGGCGAAAAGGTCCCCGAGGTCGGCGGCTTCGTCTCGCTGGACAGCCTGAACGCGAAGCCGGTTCTACCCCAGCACGCCGACAGCGGGCGCGCCGGGGACCCGGTTGTGAAGCCGGAAGAGACGCAGGAAGAAGAAGTGATGGGCGACTAACCCCGATGCAAGTCGGTCGCACCACCGCCGCCGGAGGATCGGTCCCTCCGGCGGCTTTCTTTTTGGGAGGATCTTCTTCACGGTGGCCCACTCAAGCTTCCTTTGCTTGAATGGGGTTGTTGACATTGCTCTTTTTGTCCTTGCTTTTGCTCTCAAGTGTCAGGAACGAAGTGAAGGACCCCGACACAGCACAAACAGGCACTCTGGCGCACAGGCTTTTCAATCATTGCCTTGGTCCACGGCAGGTGGCCGAAGTGCCTCCCAGGCCCTCGGAGAGAATTGTGCCGCGCCGGGGTCCTTCACTTCGTTCAGGATGACACCTCTAGAACAAGGGCAAAACAACAACAAATGCCCCAGCATGGTTGTTTTGCTCCCGATCTATACTGCGAAGATCGTTCAGCGTCGTTCCTGGGGCTTATCATGAGAATTGTGCGGACGGGTGTTCGCGTCATGCTGACCTTCCTCATAGCGCTTTACGCATTGATCATCGTGCTCGCCCTCATCTCCGAGCGCTTCATCTTTTTACCGCACGCGCCCGGCTACGACCTGGACTCGCTCACGGCGCTCAGCCACGGCGCGGTGCAGGGCTATCGGATTCCATGCAAAGGCGGAGCTCTGGCTGCGGTGTACCTCAGCCCCAGCACGCCAACGGCAGGCGCGCTGGGGACACCGCTGCCGAATCCTCAGGCCCACTTCACGCTGCTTTACAGCCACGGTAACGGCGAGGACATCGGAGACGACCTTCCCGTTCTGGAGGAGTTCCGGCGCGCGGGCTTTGCGGTCTTCGCCTACGATTACAGCGGCTACGGCCAGAGCGAGGGCAGGTCTTCGGAGGCCGCTGTGTATCGGAATGTCGAGGCGGCCTTCGACTTTCTGACCGGTACGCTGCACGTTCCGCCGGAGCGAATTATCGCCTTCGGGCATTCGCTCGGCGCCGCGGCGGCGATTCATCTGGCATCCAGCCGTCCGGTTGCCGGACTGATCGCGCAGGCGCCGTTCGTCTCGGCCTTTCGCGTCCTGACGCGGGTGCCGCTCCTGCCCTGGGACAAGTTCAACAACGCGCGCGCCATCTGCCGCGTGCACTGCCCGGTGCTCATCGCACAGGGCCGCAGGGACGAGGTGATTCCGTGCTGGCACAGCGAGCGCATCTACCTGCTCGCAAATCCGCCAAAGTGGCAGGTCTGGCTCGATGGCGCCGGACACAACGACGTGATGCTGGTGGCCAGCAGGGAATTCATCGCCGCCATCCAGAGCTTCGCGCAGGAGTTGCGGTCGAGCAGCCGCGCAGCCGCAGCGAACTGAGCGCAAATCGACGGTGCCCCTCTCGAGCTTCATTTGCTGAGTGGGGCAGTTGCCCTTGCGTTCGCATCCGCATCCAGTTTGAGAGGAAGTATGAGGAGCAGCCTGCCATGCGATTCGAAGCGTTCTCGTTTGGCTCGATCAAAATCGATGGCACGACGTACGAGCACGACATCGTGATCGATCGCGGTAAAGTGCAAAAGCGAAAGAAGAAGAACTCGAAGAAATACCGCGGTGAGTTTGGACACACGCCGGTTTCAGTTGACGAAAAGATACCCTGGAAGTGCAAACGGCTCGTCATTGGCACCGGTACCGGTGCGTTGCCGGTGATGGATGAGGTGAAACGCGAAGCCGAGCGCCGCAAACTCAGGTTGCTGATCATGCCCACGGCCCGCGCAATTGAGCTGCTGCAGAAAAAAGGCGAAACCACCAACGCCATCCTCCATGTAACGTGCTGAGGGATGGGTGCTCCATTCAAGCTTCTTTTGCTTGAGTGGGGCAGTTGCTGTTGCTCTTGCTTCAGCGCAAAAAAACGTCCGCCGGAGCGTCCGGCGGACATGGTATCGGGAGGAGAAACTATCGAGTCTGGTCGAATGCGATCAACTCAGCCGTCAGTAGGTATTCCCGCTGGCGGGCGGAAAGTTCCACTTGTTTTGCAGAAATTTCAGAGTTGATTTTCGCCAGCCGGTCTTCCTGCTGGTTCAGGCTTGCAACGTAGCGCTGCAGAAGGGCTTTCTCCTCCGAAGTGCCCTTCAGGGTCTTCATGTTTTCGCGGATCCGGGCCTGCTCCTGGCTGATCCGGGCCAGCTCCTCGCGATTCGCCTGCAGCTCACGCTCGGTTTCCGCGACCGCATCTTTCTTGGCCAGCAGCTTGCGAAGTCCGGCCTCCACCTCCGGCTGCACGCCGCCGCTCTGCAGGATGAAGCCGATGGTCTCGCCGTCCAACGTGTTGAGGGCGTAGGTGGTTTGCTGCGGATAGTACTCGGCGACCTCGAGCTTTTCGCTCTTGCCCGGCGCGACCCGCACGCGGAAGCGGTGGCAGGAGCCGGAGCTCTCCTCGGGCTTCAGGGAGGCCCCCGGCACGCCTTCTGTTGGCATGTTGGGGTGAAGGTCGGCGAGGAAGTGCCAGCCGGAGCGGGCCGGGTGCTCGATGACGACGCTGCGCGCCACCGTATCGGAGTTGGAGACGGTGTAGCTGCGGGTCTCGCGCAGCTCGCGCGTGAGCGTCAGGATGCCGCGGGCGGCGCGCAGGCGGGTGTACGGCCGCTGCTCGGAGGAGCCCTCCTGCTTCACGCGCACGGCAGTGTCGGCCGCGTAGGAGAGCAGCCGGCGCTCGTCGGGATGGATCTCTGCCAGCAGGCCTTCGCCGGCAAAGGCACCGGACTCGACGATGTTGAAGCTGCCCGCGTCGAGTGTGAGCCCGCTGGAGTTGGTCAACCAGACGGCGCGCACCGGCGCAGGCTGGCGCTCGTTCCACAGCGTGACCTTCTCGGCCTCGACTCGTGCCTGCACAATCGGCACCAGCGCGGACTGGTTCTGCAAAACCGTGACGTTCTGCCGGATCTTGTACTCGAACATGTCGCCCAGCGCCTCGGCCGTGGCCTGCGCCTGCACGGACTGCTCGAGGGCGTCCCTGAACTCCGGCGCCGGTGCGGCGGCCGGAGGCTG
>WNGE01006875.1_pt1 | contig 12538 bp, 9 predicted proteins | sample 5400651 | NCBI WGS metagenome assembly WNGE01 (sample SAMN13153370, study PRJNA577476) | soil metagenome | isolation source: 60 cm soil or saprolite under grassland replicate 2 | place: USA:California | collected 2016-06-15 | reverse complement strand
TCAACGTCAGGAGCGCCGTAAGCGATGTTGTCGCGAATACTTGCCGCAAAAAGTAGCGTCTCCTGGAGCAGCACGCTGATCTGCGACCGTAACGACGCCAGCGTGAATTCGCGAACATCGCGCCCGTCAATTAACACTCGGCCGCCCGTGACATCGTAGAGGCGCGGAATGAGGCCAACCAACGTCGATTTCCCCACCCCAGAGGCGCCCGCAATCGCCACGTGTCGTCCGGCCGGGACCTCAAACTCAACGTGCTCGAAGACGATTCGCTCCGAATCGTAGGCGAAGCTGACATCTTCGAAACGCACGGTGCCGCGGAAAGGAGGCGCAACGATGGCATTGGGCGGGTCCTGAATTTCAGGTTCGCGCTCGAGCAGATCTACCACGCGCTCGCCGGCCGCCGCCCCTTTGGCCAGCCGCCCGGTGTATTTTGCGAAGTCCTTTAGCGGACTAAAAGCACGTTTTAGATAGGTAATAAACACAATCAGGTCTCCCGGCGTCATGCTTCTGCTCATGACGAGCCGTGATCCCTGCCAGACCACCAAAGCCGTCGCAATCGCGATCAAGACATCAACGCGTCGTTCCAAAGCGGCCGACAGCCGGCTTCCCTGAACGCCTTCCATCAGGCTTTTCTTGTTCTGTTTTGAGAATGATTGGCTGAACACGTTCTCCAGGGACAACGTTTGCACAACTTTGATTCCGCCGATCGATTCGGCCGCCGTTGCCGCCATCGCGCCTTGGCGTTTTCGCTGATCCCGCGCCACTTTGTGGATCCGGCGACTCGCTCGCAACGTAAAGAGAAAGCTGAGCGGCAAAATGGCGAGACCAAGCAACGCCAGCCGCCAGTTGAGCCAGAGCATTAATCCGAGCATTCCGGCGAGCACGAGAACATTGGCCAGCAACGGAAGAATGGCCGTGACGGCGATTTCCTTAAGCATGTTGACGTCTCCGATCACCCGCATGAGGAGATCGCCGGCGCGCGCCTGGCTGTGGAACGAGAGCGACAAACACTGCAAATGCTGATAGGACTTGCTCCGAATTTCAGTAAGGACGCGATTACCGATCAGAGCGAAACCAATGCTGTTCCAGTAATCGGCGAGGGCGCGCAGGAGGGCGATCAAAACGATGGAGATTGCTGCGGCCGCGAGCAGCGTGACTGCATCGAGCCGGTCTATCAGAGGCAGCCCTGTAAACCGCGGTTTCGCGTGAAAGAGACGGTCAAAAACATATTTAAGAGGCCACGGCTCGAGCAGGCGAAACAAGACACCGCCGAACAGTGCGATCATTGAGCCGATTACCAGCCGGCGATGCGCGGCCAGATGCGGCATGAAATGGCGGCTGACACGACCGATGGCGGGAAGCGCTTCGGAAAATGAAAGTGGCCGCGCCATGGTTCAGAGCGTTCCCTTCATGCTAGGCTGCAAAGCAGCCAGAGCAAGGATGTGTTCGATCACTCCATCCCAGGTGTGACGGGCGAGAACCGTCGCTCTTGCGTTTGACCCGAGCTTCGCGCGCAAGCGCGGATCGCTTCTCAACTTTATCAAAGCATGTGAGAGATCAGACGCATCTCCTGGAGCGCAAAGGAGTCCGTTGCGGCCGTGTTCGATCACCTGCTCGATCTGCCCAAGGCGGCTTGCCACTACCGGAAGTCCTGCCGCCATGTATTCATAAATCTTCAGAGGCGAAAAATAGAAGCGCTCCAACTTCGGATAGGGCGCCACGCCGACGTCCATCGAAGCGAGCAACCCTGGTATGCTCTCCGTCGAAACTGCGCCCGTCAATTCGACCGATTTTCTCCAACTTTTGGTCGCGACATTGGCAGTCAGTTTTTCGAGCTCATCTCCCCCACCGACAATGAGCAGCCTGGTTCTTTCGTCTCGGTGCTGCACGAGCTCGAACGCTTTGAGCAAAACAGAAAGACCATGCCACGCGCGCAGGTTGCCGACAAAACCTATTGTAAAAATGCCGGGTTCAGCCGGGGCGGAAGGATCAATCTCCCCGCCGAATCTCTGCGGGTTCACGCCATTCGGGATAACGTGCACTCGATTTTCTGAAACTGGGTACCCTTTAATGTAATTCGCCACACCGTCGGAAACCGCCGCGACGACATTAGCGGTGGTGAACACAGTGGCTGCAACGCGTTCGGCAGCGGCCCGATCTATCAACGCCCGGTGTTCCGCCTGTTCTTCAATCAGCGGAGCGTTCACTTCCAGCACGCTCGGCGTCCGGGAGTCGCGCGCATACTCGATCGCGGCGAAACTCCAGAGCGAGTAGCGCTGATAAATGAGGTCGAAAGGATCTTCCCGTTCGACTGACTGGCGCAGCTCTTGATTCAACGCCAGTAGCGCCTTTTCGCGCGCGGCAACGTCGCCCTTCGCTGTTTGCGTGAGGCGATGAACTTTCACGGCCCTGAGTTCAGGCGGGCACTCGCCGTCAACCCGCGCCGCGAAAAGTTCGACATCGGCGCCAAGTCTTAGGAAAGCGCCCACGACTTCCTGAACATGAATTGAAGCCCCTTTTTTTCCAAAAACCGGCACACCCGCATCGGCGCATACGTAGGCGACACGCATCAGTTTTCTCCATTTACGCCAAGTCGAAACAACGATCGCAGCTGGGCGGCGTTGTGATGAAGATCAAATTCGGTTTCAATCAAGCGGCGGGCGCCTTTCGCCAGACGCGCCGCAAGCTCGCGATCCTCCAAGAGACGTTCGATCGCACCTGCGAGCGCAAGCGAATCGCGCTCGTTGACCAGCAGCCCGGTTTCCTCGTGCCGGATCAACTCGGGGAGTCCGACAATATTCGTCGCCACACACGGCGTTCCGAGTGCCATCGCTTCGAGCAGCACATTCGGCAGACCATCGCGGTTGCCATCCGCACCCACGACCGATGGAGCGACGAGCACACTCGCTGTTTTGAGGAGCTCGATCACATCTCGTTGCGGCAACGCTCCGGTCAGCTCGACCCTGTCCTCGAGCCGGGCGCTTTCGATTTGCTGGCGCAACTCGGCCTCGAGCTCACCCGACCCGACAATCTGACAGATGAAGTCGCGCTTTTTTTGCGCCAGCAATGCACACGCGTCGATCAGCCCCGCAAATCCCTTTTTTTCGACCAGTCGCCCGACCGCGACAATTCGAGGTGGGCGATTCGGCGCGGGCGTGAACGGGAAAAGTTCAAGATCGACGCCATTGTAAATGCGTCGAATTTTCTCGGCTGCCGCCCCGCAGAGGCGTTGCAGATATTTGACGTTGTAATTGCTGACCGTTACGACCGCGGCTGCGTCTGCAAATTTCCGGCTAAGATCCTCTTTCGAGACGGCTTGATGGAAAATGTCCTTCGCGTGTGCGGTGATCGTGTAAGGCACGCCGGTGAAACAGGAAGCGAGCCGCGTGACAGTCGCCGCGCTGGTCGCAAAATGTGCGTGTAAATGGGTAACGTTATTCGCCTTAACGTCGCGCGCGAGGAGTGATGCCTGATAGACCTGCCGAAAATCCTCACCCCTGCCGATCGCCAGCTGATTCCAAAAGCCAGGCAACACCGCGCTCCCCTGTTCGAGCGCCGCCCAAAAATCGACTGCTTTCAAGCCATCGGCGGGGAGGTAACGCACGGGCGCGCGCACCTTTGCAATGGCATCTTGAAAGTAGGGCTCATAAGGGAAACCCAGCGCGAAGATCTCCACTTCGAGACCGGCTGCCTCGTGGGCGAGGATTTCGTTAATGATAAAAGTTTCAGAGAATCGCGGGTAGCGCTTCACCACGTACCCAACTTTGGCCGGGGGCGAATGTATCATTTTACTCTTCCGGCCAGATTCTTGGCCGCGCCGCTTTGGCTTATCCGGCCTCCGGCGAGAGCGACCAGGTGACGCGCGGCCTCTCGCGCGCCTTCGAATGACAGCGCCGAAGCGCGGGCGGTTAATTCCGCACGCGAATCGAGCAGTGCTCGTTTAATCTCGGCTCGCATCACTTCAGGATCGAGCTGTGCCGGCTCGATCAAGTGCAGCAGGCCAAGGCGAGCCATTGATTGCGCCCGAATCAGCTGTTCCGTTCGCGGAATTATACGGGGAATGCAGACCGTCGGTGTGCCGCAGGACACCGATTCGACCAGGGTGTTGTATCCTCCCATGCAGACGTGCGCACCGGCGGTGCTTACGAGATCGGCCAGTCCGGCGATGAAACTAAACATCCCTACCCCAACATTCGCGGCCAGCTGACGCAATGTTTGAGTATCCTTTCTCTTCGCCAACGGACCGCTCACGGCGATCGCTTGCCATGGCTCACTGGCGCTGGATCGCATAAAGGTTTCGAGAACCGGAAATCCATCTTGGCCCCCGCCGGCGGACCCGACCACCAACGGCCATCGTTGGGCCGCCTCCTTCAGCCGTTTTTGTTGCGACACATATCCGCGCACATCGGGAGCCACACGATTAACTACGTACCCGCAAAAATGGCTACGTTCTGCCAGTTCCTTCGGAAATTCGTACTCACGAACCGGGTCGAACAATTTCCGGTCTCCGTAAATCAGGATGCGCTCATAGTGCTCGGCTGTTTTTTCCTTGAAACGATCCTGCTCCCACTCGCGCTCAACCGTCTCGGGATCATCCAACACGTCACGCAAGCCGAGCACAGCTTTTCCGCCATTTGCGTGCAGCATCTCGAGCGCCGCCTCTAATTCGTGGTGCGCCCCCAGAGGATGTTTGTCGGCCAAAAATACATCCGGGCAAAATGCTTCGACGCCCCCTTTGAGCAGGCTCGAGCGCAGGGCGAACATGTCCGAGGTCGGCACTCGAAGGCCGCGCCCTTCATAGCATTGGTTGGCAATTTTTTGGACTCCGGGGAGCTTCAGAACGCCTATGTTCCGCCGCACGCCCAGCCAATGAACCTGGTTGGCCCCGGTAACGACCAGCACGGCCGCTTTAGGGTCCATTTCAAGCACCGCTGCGGCGATGGCAAGATTACGCTGGGTATGGCCGAGCCCTTGGGCATCGTGCGAGTAAAAAAAATAGCGCCGTTGCCCGAAACTCTTACCGGCCGATCGCTTAGGGAATTCGGTCGGGGAGCGCAACATGTCTTATTTGCTCGGCTTAAATGGCATTTGCGTGAAATGGCCGTAACGCAATTGTCACTTGACCGTAACGCAATTGTCATATTTAAAGGGGGAAAAACAATCCTTTATTTGAAAAAGATTTCCCAAGTTTTCTCTGGGCAAACATACCGACTGGTCTGTATATGTGGCTGGAGATGAAAGTCACTGCCAGCAAAAACGTAGAAAAAACCCGACGAAAAATCCTGGAAGCCGCTTTCGAAGAATTTTACAAGAACGGCTTCCAAGGCGGTAGCCTGAACCGCATCGTCGACGGTGCCGGCACGACCAAGGGTGCGTTGTTTCATCATTTCAGAGGCAAGAACGATCTGGGATACGCGGTCGTTAGTGAGGTCATTCAGCCGCATCTCAAAGAGCGGTGGGCTGATCCTCTCGCCCTTTCCAGCGATCCGATCCGCGATCTAAAGCGCCTGTTTCGGCAATGCGTGAAGGAGGAAATTGCCAATGGCCGGCTGGTGCAGGGGTGCCCGCTAAATAACCTGGCACAAGAGATGTCGCCGCTGGATGAAAGGTTCCGCAAGTCTCTGGAAAAAGTTTATGCCGCTTGGCGAGAGTCGTTGACGGCGGCATTCGCTCGCGGGATTAAGGCGGGCACGGTCAGAAAGAACGTCTCTACCGGTAAAGTAGCGGCCTTTGTGGTGGCGGCGCAGGCCGGCATCGTCGGCACGGCCAAGAACGCGCAAAGCGAGGACTTGTTGAGAGAGACGACGCAAGTGCTGTTCGACTATTTGGACAGCCTGAAACCTTAGGACCTTTTTTTTGCAGCATGGAATACCGACTGGTCGGGCTAAACCCAGCCTCCTAACATGAACTTTGTCGCCCTCAAAATGCTCACCCGTGATCGGGCCAAATATCTCGGCCTCATTTTCACGATCGCCTTTTGCACCTTCCTGCTCGAGAGCCAGACCTCTATCTTCGCTGGAATTCTTAAACGCACCGGCAGCCTTCTGTTCGCGGCCACCATCCGAGAGAACATCGCGTGGGGCGCGCCCGACCGCACGACCGACCAGATCGAGAGGGCCGCGCGACTGGCCCGAGCCCACGAGTTCATCGAGAAGCTTCCCCAGGGCTACGACACCGTCGTGGGCGAGCGCGGGGTGACGCTCTCGGGGGGACAGCGCCAGCGGCTGGCCATCGCCAGAGCCGCCGTTCGCAATGCTCCTCTCCTCATCTTCGACGAGCCCACCGTCGGCCTCGACGAAGAGAACCATTGGGCCATCGTCCAGGGCCTCAAGGACCTGAGCGCCGAGCGCACGACGATCCTCATCGGCCACGACTTGGAGCTGAGCGCGCGCGCGGATTTGATTCTGTATCTGGACGACGACGGGCGCATCGCGGAGCAGGGGTCGCACCGGGAACTCCTGGCGCGGGACGGGCTCTATGCCAGGCTTTACCGACTGCAGGCTGGCCCGCTGGACGTCGCGGTGCGATCGAGCCCGGTCCCGGTCCTGGAGGTCTGACATGCGGGGACCTGCGCGCCAGAACCCGTTCCTGTTCGTCGTGGGATGTCCCCGCTCGGGCACGACCCTGCTGCAGCGCATGCTCGACGCGCACCCTCAGCTCGCCGTCGCCAACGATACGCATTTCATTCCTCGGGCTCTGGAGGCGGTCCAGCCAGGTTCTCTCGAAGACGACGATGCCGAGGCTTCGTTGCTCCCGGAGCTGGTTGCCTGGGTCCGGTCCTACTACCGCTTCGCGCGCCTGGGGCTGGACGAGGCGTCGTTCGCGCAGGCCGCCGCCTCCGCCCGCAGCTACCGCGAATTCGTGAGCCTATTGTACGGACAGCTCGCGCGAAAGCACGGCAAGGAGCTGAGCGGAGAGAAGACGCCCGACTACGTGCGCCATCTCCCGCTCCTGCACCGGCTCTTTCCCTGGGCCAGGAGCGTCCACATCATTCGCGACGGACGGGACGTCGCGCTGTCGATCGCGGAGTGGGCGTGCCGGGGCGGCCGGCTGAAGGGGCCCGCCAAGCTCGCCCTGTGGCGGGAAGAGCCGGTGGCGACGTGTGCCCTGTGGTGGAGCTGGCAGGTGAAGCTGGGTCGACGGTCTCGATTCGTGCTTCCGACGGGTATGTACCACGAGGTTCGATACGAGGCGCTGGTGGATGGTCCGGAAACCATCCTGCGGTCGGTCGTGGCCTTCCTCGACCTTCCCTTCTCCGACCGCATGCTCAGCTTCAACGACGGCAAGGTGCGCCATGAGGGCGGGCTCTCCGCCAAGAAGGCCTGGCTGCCTCCCACGCCCGGCCTGCGGGACTGGCGGACGCAGATGAAGCCGAAGGACGTCGAGCTGTTCGAGGCCCTGGCCGGCGACCTGCTCTCAGAACTCGATTATCCCCGCGCGTTCGAGACGGCCTCTTCTCGGACCCGGGAGGTCGCGGAGCGCTGCCGGAGGTGGTGGGAAGAGAACTTCAAGACGGATCGGTCGCTTCCCGTCGGAATCACGAACGGGATGAAACGACGAGCCGTCGGGGCAGGGTGAGCCGAGGACGGGGGCGTCTTCCTCGTTTACGAGATCGAGAAGCTCCCGAAACCGCACTCTCAGCTCGATCCATTACAACGCGTGCGCGTCTATTTGCCAAGTTTTGCGAAGACTGTTTTTTAGGCGGAATTTAACAACCCAACATTTGTTACTCATTTGTTACGAAATTAGATACGGGGCCTCACCGGACTCGTTACGTTGGAGTCGGGAATACCATAACCTAAAGAGCCAAGTGAAATCGGCACACCAGCCCTGTCGAAATTGCCGATTCGAGTTCGAGAAACGCTGTCAGCTTTTCATCTGCGCGAACAATGAAACGCTTTCTATCGTCGCGGTGCGCGTCAGCAACGAAGATTGTTTTCCTGTCCACACCTTTAGGAAGACGAACGTACCGACGGCGATAAGGCGATCCGTGCGCTTTGCTTCTACTGATCGTTGAGGACAATCTGCGGTGCACGCTTGCTCACCTCGATCTGTACGCTCACCTTCTGCAAGCCCGTAGTAAGCATAGTTCTTGACGGCATCGTTTGCCGCTCTTCGTGAAACCGGGTTCAAGATCGCCTGGGAAAGCCTTGAAAGACTGAGGGCGCGCCAGATCCGAGTGTGGCCCAAAAGTAAGGCATGATTGGACTAAAAATGAGCCGAGCGCGGCCTTAAAGTGACCTTGGGAGTTCGACGCTTCCAGGGAACGTCTGCCTATTTTCGTTAGAAGAAATTTTCTCTAAGCGCCTCTTGTTCAATAAGCAATGGAGTGGTCATTTTTATTCACTGAGGGTTTTTCGTCCGCTGGCATGGTTCCCGATTACAGACTCGGATGATCCCTCATTGCAAATGTATCTTGAGGGCACGGTGTCTTGGGCTGTCCAGCGACTTACCTCCATTCTGTCGTCCTTACCTCGGCGGCTGTGCGCCCCAAATATGTACACCGAAACTTGTAACCGCAACGCCCTGTTGCCGGTCATTGGTAATGGTGTGGATGCGCTCTCGATGACATGGATGATTCTGACGCAAGCGCGCTAGTGCAGGCTGCGCTTCAGCAATCTGATGATGATGAAGCGGCTCGCGCGTTGGTGCGTGCGTCTAGGGGCGCGTGAGGTAGTGGCAAATCTCGCTTCCACTTGAAAATCCAGATTCCAGCGCGGGGATTTAGAGCAAGATACCGGATCAAATATGGGCTCTACGCTAAACTTCGAGAAGCTCTCTCCAAAATGGAAATCGGAGAGTCATCCGATTGGCCCATAGGATGCGAAGACGGTGTTCGCGTGATAGCGAGTCGGCTCGGAATAAAAGTGGTAAGCCGCCGCCTCGGTAGATCAGACAAAATTACAGTCTATCGAATCGGATGACCCTTAAAGGAGTCGATAGATACGTCTCCTATCGGTATCAGGAATCACTCTGGCGGGACTCCTGACAGGTAGTCGGCGCTGACGCCGGTCGTAGCTGATGGCTTGGACAATAGGCCGCGGTGGCGATGATCAGCGGATCGAGGCGGAGACAGGCACGACGAATTCTGGAAATGCCGGATCGCTCTGGTCCTTGCTTAGGTGCCCGTGCAGTCGTGCACGGGATCGAAATCTGATCGGCTGGAGTCACGACGCGACCGCCTAGCGGCGGAGGATGCACACGCCTCAGGGAAAATAACAAAGTGTTCCAAAAAAGCTGGCTTCGCCGGTTAAATTTGGTTTGACGGTTTCCTTCGTTGGTTCGATCAACGAACAGCAGGAAATGAAGCGCTTCTTTCCCATCGTTGGCGTCGCAGCAGTGTTGTTGATCCTACTGTTTGTTGTGCACCAATGCGGACAGACGAACGCGTCAAAGTATCAAACCACGACCGTCACGCGAGGTCCCCTCACAGAAGCAATCACAGCCACCGGTACGTTGAATCCAGTGGTGAGTGTGCAGGTAGGGAGTCAAGTGTCAGGCAACATCCAAAAGCTGTTCGTGGATTTTAATTCTAACGTGAAAGCGGGCGAGCTGGTTGCGCAGATCGATCCCGTATTGTTTCAGGCTACGGTCGCGCAAGCCGAAGGCGATTTGGCCAGCGCGCAAGCCGCGCTCGAGCTCGCGAAAGTGAACGCTGCGCGCATCCAGGAACTTTTTGCCAGGAAGACCTCCTCCCAGGCGGACCTCGACCAGGCAATAGCGAATCTTCATCAGGCGGAAGCGAGCGTGAAGATCAAGCAGGGCGCGCTGGACAAAGCGCGCGCCGATCTAGAACACTGCGCGATCAAATCGCCGGTCGATGGCGTTGTGATTTCACGCAACGTCGATGTTGGCCAGACGGTCGCGGCCAGTTTGCAGGCGCCGGTCATCTTCGCGATCGCGAACGATCTGACCAAAATGCAGATCGACTCGAATGTGGCCGAGGCTGATGTCGGCGTCGTGAAAGTGGATCAGGACGTCGATTTCACAGTGGACGCCTTCCCGACGCAGACTTTTCATGGCAAGGTGGTGCAGGTGCGTAACGCGCCGATCACCGTCCAGAACGTGGTGACTTACGACACTGTCATCGGGGTGAGCAATCCGGATTTGAAACTGAAACCGGGCATGACAGCGACCGTCTCGATTATCGTTACGCACAAGGATGACGTGCTGCAAATCAAGAACGTGGCGCTGCGATATCGCCCGCCCAATGCGGCACCAAGCAACACAAGGTCGACATCTAGCGCCAGCGGACAACACCCCAGTGCAGGACGTCAACGCCGAAGTGAGCGCACGGTTTATGTTTTGCCAACAGCTGGGGGCCTGCCACGGCCGGTGCAAATCAGAACTGGGATCAGCGACGGCGTCGTCACCGAAGTCATCGAAGGTTTGAAAGAAGGCGACCGCGTAGTGACAGCCGAACTAGCATCGACATCGCCGGCAGCGTCGCCGCCGGCCAATCCATTTGGTGGCCCGCGCAGGTTTCCATGATTTGAAATCAAGATCGACATGAACAACGGCGCCCTCGTTAGGCTGATCGACGTGCACAAGGTTTATCGTACCGGCGAAATGGAAGTGCCTGCCGTGCGCGGCCTGTCTCTCGAAATAAGGCGCGGGGAATTTGTTGCGCTGATGGGTGCGAGCGGTTCCGGCAAATCCACGCTTATGAACATTATCGGCTGCCTCGATCAGCCGACTTCTGGCCGCTACATTCTTGACGATGCCGATGTTTCTGCGCTCAGTCGCGATCGGCTTGCGGACATTCGCAATCGCAAAATCGGTTTCGTTTTCCAGAATTTTAATCTGCTGCCGCGTACATCGGCACGGGAGAATGCCGAGTTGCCGCTGCTTTATCGTGCGGAGAACTTAATCAACGCGCAGCTTCGCGAAAAGGCCGACCGCGTCCTTGCATTGGTCGGACTTGGTGGGCGCGAGCATCATCATCCGAGCCAGCTTTCCGGCGGGCAACAGCAGCGCGTAGCGATTGCACGGGCGCTGATCAATGAGCCCGAAGTTGTGCTCGCGGATGAGCCAACAGGCAATCTCGACAGCCGGACCAGTATCGAGATCATGGGAATTTTTCAGCAGCTTAATGACCGCGGAATCACGATTGTCATGGTCACCCACGAACAGGACATCGCCGCCTATGCGCGACGCAATGTCGTGATGCGTGACGGTCTCGTGCTAAATGATTTTTCGGTCGCGCGGCGACTCGATGCCGCGGTTGAAGTGCAAAAGATCGCGCCGGTGGATGCGCTTTCGCCTGACCAACCAAGCGACTGATTATGCGCGTAGGATCGACATTTAACGTCGCCTTTCGCGCCTTGCGACGAAACAAAATGCGCTCGGTGCTGACCGCGCTCGGAATTATCATTGGTGTCGCGGCGGTGATTGCCATGGTCGGGATTGGGAATGGTGCCAAGGCGCAAGTGGAGGCCCAAATTGCAAGCCTCGGACAAAATCTGATTCTCATTTTTTCTGGAAGCACAACTTCAAGCGGCATCCGGACCGGTTGGGGTGGCGCGGGAACATTGAAGGTTGAAGACGCGAAAGCGATCCGGCGTGAAGTGCCGGGTGTGACGGCGGTGAGCGAGGAAGTTTGGACCAATACGCAAGTCGCGGCTGGAAATCAAAACTGGTTCACCCGCGTCTACGGAGAATCGGCGGATTACTTCGACATTCGGCAGTGGCCTCTGGCGGACGGGGCGCCGTTCACGCCGCAGGACGTGCGGAGCGCGCACAAAGTTTGCGTGATCGGTACTACGATCGCGACGCAAATCTACGGCGACGACGACCCGGTGGGCCAGATTTTGCGGGTCAAAAATGTGCCGTTCACCGTCAGCGGAGTTCTGACGACCAAAGGATTGAGCGCGCACGGTGGCGACCAAGACGACATTGTCGTGGTGCCGTACACGAGTGCGATGAAGCGCGTCGCCGGCGGAACCAGTTTGCGCAACATCAACGTGCAAGTGGCCGATGCGAATCAGATGAGTGTGGCGCAACAGCAGATCATCGAGTTGTTGCGGCAGAGGCATAACATCAAGGCCGGACGGGACGATGATTTCACTGTGCGCAATCAACAGGAGATCGCGGATGCCGCCACCGCTACGACCAATGTGATGACCGGATTGCTTGGGGCGATCGCCAGCGTTTCCCTCGTGGTCGGCGGTATCGGGATCATGAACATCATGCTCGTGAGCGTAACGGAGCGGACGCGCGAGATCGGCACACGCATGGCTGTCGGCGCGCGCGGGCGCGACATTCTCACGCAATTTTTGATCGAGGCGATCTCGCTGAGTTCCGTCGGCGGAATCCTGGGCATCATTGTCGGAATTATCGCAGCCAAAACAATCGCGGTGACGAGACATTGGCCGGCGCTGATCTCGCCGGGTTCCATCGTCATCGCATTCCTCGTGAGCGCAGTAGTCGGGATTTTCTTTGGCTTTTACCCAGCGCGCAAAGCCGCTGCGCTCGATCCAATCGAAGCGCTGCGCTACGAGTAGAAGAAAAGTTTTAACCACGGATTACGCGGATAACG
>WNGE01008778.1_pt1 | contig 12539 bp, 10 predicted proteins | sample 5400651 | NCBI WGS metagenome assembly WNGE01 (sample SAMN13153370, study PRJNA577476) | soil metagenome | isolation source: 60 cm soil or saprolite under grassland replicate 2 | place: USA:California | collected 2016-06-15 | reverse complement strand
GCGGCGCGATCGTTATCCGTTGTCGAATCTCCTGACTCCTCAACGATTGAACTGGTAGGACGCGACCAAAGCCTGCTCGCCGTGGCGAGGGCGCGCCGAGCCTGGAGGGGCCAGAGATTGGTGCAGGAGCATACGGAGCGCGCCAGTCCATACCTTCGCAATGCCACATGACTACGCCGCGCCAATACATGGGGCCAGGCGGCCGAGTTTTGTGGTCCGGAAACTCCGCGCGGAAAGCGATGTCCGAAGAATTTGCAAGAGATGCGATGCTGCCCGGAGAGAGTCGATCGGAAAAACCGGAAGCTGCCGAACGGAGGTTGCGAATTTCAAATCGGAATCCGGTATTTATTCGAGGAAACAAAAGGAACAGTAAGAGAATGAGCGGCACCGCCTGAGCAAGTAGTCTGCAAGTCGTTCCCAGCGGCGGCCAGAAAGCGCCAGGTGACGATCCGCGATGAAACTGGATCAGCGCCACAAGCAGCAATGCGAACGCGGTCAGGAGACAAATCGCAATCGCAAAGTCCTGGGAAAGAAAAAATCCGCAAAGACAGAGCACCCACGCCATCATTACCATGACTTGGAACTCGCGCGCGGTGTGCGCTTCCAAAATCTTGAGTGACATCAGAACGACAAGAAGAGATACGCCAGGCTCAACACCCTTCAGGGATCCGTAGCTAACGAAGATGGCCGCGAGAGTCGCCGCCGCGAGAACCAGTTTCAAAGTTGCAGAGCGAAGCCGGTATCCTTTTGGCTCCATCCAAAATTTCATTGCGAGCGTGATCAAAAAAAGGCCCGGGACCCACGTCGCGAGAGAACCGAACATTGGAGGTAGAGTGAAGAGCAATGCGGCCGCCAGCCAAAGCAGCGGTCGCCGCGGGATACTCCTATCCCTCTGTGTGCGCGTCTCACTCTTACTCTTGCTCATGCTCTTCAGGCTGCCCTCACTGAAATAAACTGAGTGCGCACAGGCACTGGTGAAAATGCGATTGTCCAACAGCCGGCGGAATCTCAATGTCCGGAAGATGAAGGCCGTAGGGACGTCGCACGCGTTCGGCTTCGATCACCCAAAGCGCAAGCTGCGACAGCCTGTCTTCCACACCGGCAATACGCAGGGCAGAAAAATCGAGATGCACCGAGCCCTCCGCTTCCGCCGCAAACTGTTTTGTCATGAGCGGCTGCCCTCGCGCCACGGCTTTCCAATCGATGTGACGTTGGGACTCGCCGGGCACGTAGGCGCGGACTCCCGCAAAATCATCACCTTCTCCGGTATCCGCTTGCGGCCGGCTATCGCGGGAGCGTGCGCGACTCAACGGGAGCTGAAGATCTCCCGCGGGTTTAGGATATACAATATAGGTTTGAGATGCCGCGAATTTTTTCAAAACGCGAATAAAACCGAGCGGATATGCACTCGTTAGGCACAAGGTTCCTATCTTATGTTCGCCCCGCTGCCGTGCAGGAAACCGAAGCGTCACACGCGCAGCTCTGCCGGCCGGAATGTGATCGATGCGTCTACGCTCTCCGGCAGAGCCCGATAGAGCCAGGTTAATTCCATGTCGTGTCGCCCGTGATTCGTTCATGATCTCGGCCGGTAATGAGATCTCCTGACCCGCGAACGCCGGCTTCACGGATTCGAGCGTTACCGTCACACCTGCGAGATTGAGCAGGGTGTGCGGAATTGAAACTAGAAAGACCGCCGCCAGCGCGAACAGGAGCAGGTAAACTGCTGGACTATTTTGGCTTGACGCTGCGTACCACATCGCGACCAGAAGGAATAGCAGGCCGGCAAAACTTTTCGTCGGATAGACGGAGAATTTTCTCTCTTTCACGGTCTTTCACGGGACCGGCACGGTGTGCAACAGATTATCAGCGAGTGTGCGCCCACTTTGTCCCGGCTGCTCGATATCGTGTCCCAACCGATGCGCCATGACTGCGATTCCCACAGCTTGAATATCTTCGGGCAAGACCATGTCGCGTCCGTTCATCAGCGCCCAGGCTTGTGACGCGTGTAGCAAGGCCAGACCTGCGCGCGGGGACAAGCCAGTGCTATGACGTTGCCGCGAGGCATCGAGCAAATCCTGCAGGTAATCGAGTAACGCTGACGAAGCGTGCACCTTTCGTACGCTATCTTGAATTTCGAGCAATATTTGTGGACTAAACACCGGTTTCAATTCCTTAAGCATCTCTCGGCGATCCATGCCCAGAAGCATCGCGCGCTCGCTGGCGCGGTCTGGCACGCCCAGTTCGATCCGCATCAGAAAGCGATCGAGCTGAGATTCTGGCAGCGGAAAAGTGCCGACTTGATGTTGCGGATTCTGTGTTGCGATCACAAAAAATGGCTCGGGCAACTCATACGTCACGCCGTCGACCGAGATGTGGTGTTCCTCCATTGCTTCAAGCAACGCGCTTTGCGTTTTGGCAGTCGCGCGATTTACCTCATCGATCAGCACGACTTGCGAAAAGAGCGGACCGCTATGAAACACGAAGCGCTGCTCGCTTCGATCGAAGATGGAATTGCCGAGAATATCGGCGGGAAGCAGGTCACTCGTAAATTGGATGCGCTGGAAAGCCAGCGCGAGCGAGCGCGCCAACGCCTGGGAGAGCGTTGTCTTGCCCACGCCGGGGATATCTTCAATTAAGAGGTGCCCGCGCGCCAGGAGACAGGCGACTGCGAGTTTTACCGCCTGATTCTTGCCTACGATAACTTCACAAATCTGCTTTGTGAACGCATCAACGTGCTCCGTCACTCCGAAATGATCTGCGGGAACGATGCGATTCGCAAACGGCATGTGCGGAAAGTGACTTCTGCTTACTCGTTCTCGTGCTCTTGCTCATGCTCATGCTCCAACGCTGGATCTAATAAGTTGTGTTCCTCGGTTCGCGTAGATTTTCGCGCTCGTTTTCGTGGCGTCGTGACAAACGGCACGCCCGGCGATCGCGCCCTACCAAGATTAGATTGCGATGGAACCGGAGCCGGATGGGCGTCGCGATAACATTTTGTGCCCAGACCGAGCAGGAACGCCGCCACAACGAACGCTACTACTCGCTTTTCCGTGGGAGTGAGGCGGAATCTCTGACTCACTTGATCGAATTTGAAACGCCAGCTCTGTTTCAACTTCCACCTTCATCTAACCACGAATGAACACGAATAGACACGAATTTATAAAACGATCCGTACCCGCCCTAACTTCGGATGTTTGAAGTTCAAGGTCTCACCAGTCTGTAACCGCGTTCAGAACCTCGATTGCGCAGTCCAGGATTTGAAGCGCGTCTTGTCGTGAACGGCACTCGTCATTGTTAGTGTCCATTCGTGTTCATTCGTGGTTATGTCCCTTTGGCCGAGGCCGAACCAGAACAGACCGATAATGGCTCCTGATGTTGAAATCGTAGAAGCGAGCTTTGGATTCCGCCGCCATTAGATCGCGATACACGGCAGTCGGCACGTCGAGATAACGATAAACAGCGCCGTTAACGAATTCGATTTCGAGGATGTGGCGGTGCTTGCTGTAGCCAATCTTTGCGATCGCAGTTGAATGAACGGCTTCCCGCGGAATATGGGAGACGATCGGGGAGGAATTGCCCAATTCGGGCGGATCGGCGCAGCGTATTACCCCGGTTGCAGCCAGTGTCATAATGACAATCCAAACGCGTTGTAGCATCGCGGGTTTGTTTTAGATTGCTGTCGCCCAGCGGTCGAGCAAGAAGGTGGATTGGCCCTCCGTCGGGCGATGCCAGAATAATGCGGCTCTGCTGCCTAGATTAGCATCGAGCAAGAGACTGCTCGATCCACCTTACTGCCCGAGTGGCGTCGAGACATCAGTGCCCGGCGGCGGTTTAAACTCGAAAGTGGACGAAGGAATCGGCGCGCGTGTCTGGTTCGAATACGTGGTCACAATCCGATCGCCATTCGGCAGTAACATGTTCGTGCGTTCGACCCGCAAGTTGTCATTGATCCGCAGATCGAGCTTTTGAAACACTCGCTTCATTGAAGCTGTGCGCGGCGTCAATGCCAGTTCGTATCCCGCCTGAGGCGGGTCGACCTTTGCGGCAGAGAGTTGGAAAGTGTTTTCAACGTTCTCCAGATTCAATGCGGAATTGATCGCTGCCATCGTGGAATCGAGCGGCGAATGTTTGCCCAGTGGATAACGTTCAGCCGATTTAAAGTTTGGATAATAAATCCATAGCTGATGACCATCGCTCACAGTGATACTCGGCGAACTGCCTTTCACTTCGCGCCGGAATTTGTTTGGCGGCAGATACAAGACCCTCCCCGAACTCAGGATCGGTTTCTTCATTAGACGAATCACTCTTTGTTCCTGAAAATCGGCCTGCGTTATCCGGTTCTCCCGAATTCGGGCAAGCAGCCTTTTCACTTCCGCGTCCGGAAGTGCTTCTGCCCTGGCAAAACCCGTCAGACAAATCAGACCGATCACAATAAAGAAAATCTTGCGCATCAGCTTCAGTGAGTTAATCGGTGTCGATTTTATTTTCGTGCCACGGTTTGGGTTCAGCCGCCGCCATTGCCGGCAGCGCAAAGAAAATTGTCGCGACCAGGCTCCAGAAGATGCCGATTGCACAGGCGCTTCCCAAACTGCTTAGCGCCGGATTCTTCGCGAGCACTAATGAGCCGAAGCCGGCGACCGCCGTCAATCCTGCGAGCACGACCGGTTTGACCACGCCCGCGACGTCGTGCTCGATCTCATGCGTTTTCTGCCAGACAAGCACAACATAAATTCCGTAGTCCACGCCAATCGCCAACACGAGACGAAACGACAGGACGTTGAGCATGTTCAAATCGATGTGTAGCAATTTCATCGAAGCAATCATCGCTCCAATCCCGAACGCAAGGGTGATGACCTGGATGATCCACAGACGCAAGTCGCGATACAGGATCGCCAGCAGCGACACGTCGAAAAGCGCCATCAACGCGCTAATGATCAGGAGTTGCCGGTGCGACCATGGCAAGAGATCCGCGAGAGCATAGCTCCAGCCGGTGAGGATCATCGGAATCCCGGCCACTGGCAGATTGCGTCCCAGGTCTTCGCGCTGTGAGTGCGTCGAGACCGGTTGATTAGTGGTGACGAATCCCGTGGTGAGCAATGGGTCCTGTCCGAAATAGCGATCGACCAAGAACCACCAGCTTGATGATTTTGGTAATTGGCGGCGCCAGTTTGGCAGAGGCGTGTCTGGATCGACAAGATGCTGGAAATTATCGAGCAACGTGAAAGCGGATGCGAATGCGTCGCGGCTGAATCCTTCGGCCTCGAGAGTTTGTTCAAGCGTCTCGTGCGCGGCTGGAAAATTGATCGCGCTCAACTGTTCCCGATTTCTCTGCATCGATTTCGGCGACAGACAAAGGGCCGCTGGTGTAGAGAAGCTTTTGATTTTGCCCGCCGCTTGGAGATCACTCCAATGCGCGGCAATTTTTTGCCAGTCGTCGTGCAATTCCTGCGGATTCGTCGCGTGCACAACTGCCAGCACGGGTTCCCAGCGCATCGGCATTTTGTGCATGATCTTCTGGAGGGCAATACTCGCCCGACTGTTTTTCGGTTCGAGAGAACTGGTGCTCGCTTCGAAGTGAAGCGGCGGAATTGGCGAAAAGCCGATCGCAGTCAACAACAATAAGAGCGCGCTTGAAAAAACCAGCATGGGCGCGGGGCGCCGCACGGTCCATCGCACATATTTTTTTATGATCTCAAAGACCCAATCATGACGAACTGGCGCCTGTCGTTCCCGAATGAACAGAAATAAAATTGAGCACATGAAGAGGCCGGCAACGAAAATGCCAATTGCGATCAGCACTCCGAGTTGAGAGAAACCCATCGATCCGCTTAGCACCAGGGCGAGAAACCCAACCGCGGTGGTGAGCGCGCCAAAAAAAACTGCCTTGCCAAGTTTTGCGACCGACGTCGCAATGGCTTGGCGATGCGACTCTCCATCTGTGCGCGCCTGCTGATACCGCCCAAAGGTTAGAATCGCGAAGTCAACGCCCAAGCCAACGAGAATGGCGCAAAATCCCACGCTCACCATGCTGAGGCGTCCAAAAATGAGCGAGCCAAGTGCAAGCGCCACCAAACAAGAGAGGAGAAGCGAAAATCCCATACCGAGCAACGGCAGCCATCGTCGAAAACCGACAAAGAAGATGGTGCCCACCAGCACGATTGAACCCGCCAGTGTCGCGAGGATGTCATAGCGCATGCTAAGTGAAATTTCCGACACGAACGCCGAACGCCCTGTCACGAGAACTTCCAAGGGGCCGCCGTCCCATCCGTCGTGCGCAGTCGCACGGAATGCATTTACGCGCCGCATCAACCGTTGGCATTCGAATGCGCTAATCGACGACTGGTTCGTCACTGCGAGGAAAATGCGCATCGTCCGGTCTGGTGAGGTAAGCGGCTGGTTTTGTTCGATCGCGGTGCTTTCTGCAAAAGGCTTGAGCGCCGGTGTAATCAAACCGAGCGGATCAAATGAGAGTTCGAACTCTGCGCGGGGCGAGCCCGCTTCGATCTGCTGGTGCAATCGATGGAGCCGATCGCGAATTTTCTGCGGTTGCAAGATCGACATCGTCTCGTTGAAGACGCTTGGTTCAAGATTCAGGAGGAGCGGTATTGCGATCGATTGCAGATCACGAATTCCATCCGGTGTGGCCATCGGCGAACCCGCCAGGACACGCGTACACCATGGTTGCTGTCGCAATTTTTCAGCAAAGGCGGGCGCGAAGTCCTCCAGTTTATCAACATCATTCGGATCGCAGAGAAGCGCGAAGGTAAGCTCCCGGGTTTGCTCAAATTCGCGATCATAAATCTTCAGTCCCTGCACCGAGCGGAAACTGCCGGGCAAGATGTTGAGCACATCGGAATCGAGTCGCAGCGAGGTAACCAAGATCGTGATGCAAGCGACCGCGAGCGCAGCCGCGCCACACCAAACCAGCGCGCGTCGTTGCGTTATGATTCGAGCGATGAAATCACTGATGCGCATGGCGCATGTATAGCAGCAGGATCAAACACAGCGCAATCGGATGGGGGAAGCCAACGGCCTGGAGGATAGGATACCTTCCAGGCTGTCTCGGCTGACAAGCATCTTGTCCGCCACGGGACGGACTCGCTGTGGCGAGCTTGGCGTATCCGGCAGGCTGGAAGCCCGCTGGCCGAGTCAGGCAGGATGCCCGACCTCCGGTTCTCGCGTCAAAACCGAAACAGAAAACTTTCGTTGCCGGCGACGTATCGCACCGATTGTCGATCTTGCGAGTGAATGAGCTTGTCGCGCAAGCCGAGCCAGCCGCGCAGTTGCTGCGGCGCTTGATCGACTGGACCAGACCAACCGCCGCGCGCGACTGGCCCTTTGACTTCGGCGAAGCCTGCATCCTGCCTCAAAGATAACAGCACTACGCCCGGGCCTTTTGATAACGTCAATTCAAAGTCGTCGGCCTTTGAAAAACGGACAATCACATCACCAATGAGCGTCGTCGTCGCCGTTCGATACATGAGCTGTCCATTTTTGGTCTGCCAATTAGCAGCTGCTTCGGAAAATTGATGGTGCGAGCTGGTTGCACAACTTGTTACGCAAAAAAAAGCAATCGCGAGAAACCAAATCAGGTAAACGTGATTGACCCGTTCGACCCGTTCGGCTTCGCTCAGGGCAAGACTTTCGCTCAGGGCTGGATTCTCAATCGCCCGGGATTTCGCCGTCATGGCGGCGCGCCAACTGTTTCGAATCGCGTCGGCGCTGTTTCTTTCTTTGGCACGAGCGTGAGCCTTGGCACGATCGGATGGTGGCGTTGCAACCAAACCAAAAAATAGAACACCCACATTCGCCACCGGATAGGAAAGCTATTGCCGACATTTCCGCCGAGTACAGCATTCACTGCTGGCGCAAGCCCAAGCACATTGCGCGGCGACAAAAACACTTCGATGAATTCCTTCGTGTACCATGCATTGACAAAGCGAAGATAAATATCCATCGCCCGGTTGACTGCGCGCTCGTAGCTCGCGAATAGTCGCCTCGCTTTTCTCGGATGGTCGAGAATGGCGTTTAAGACGTCGGCGCATCGTTCACCGCTGAAAACTGCCAGGAAAACGCCACTACTAAAAATGGGATCGATGAAACCGGCTGCATCGCCTGCAAGCAACCAGCGATCGCCCTGCAGCCTTGCGCTGCGATAGGAGAAATCCGCTTCCACATAAACTTCCGACGCGCGCCGCGCGTTCGTCATTCGCTTGGCAATGATCGGTTGCTCGGCGAGTGCCTGCTCGAGAAAATCTTCGGCGCTGAGCTTTGATTTACGGAATGTTTCGCTGTCGAGAACGATACCAATGCTAGTGCGCTCGGTAGTAAGCGGAATGATCCAGAACCAGCGATCGATTCCACGAATCAAAAGCGTAAGCGTACCGTCGATTCCCTCAGCTCGCCAAACATCATCGTAGTGCGCGAAGATCGACAATTTCTGAAGATGATCGTACGTCGTTTTAATTTTGAACTGCCTGCCGAGAACGGAATTGCGCCCGCTTGCGTCGATTACGTATTGAGTGCGAACGGTTCGGGAGGACCCATTCGATTTGACGCTAAGTTCAACAGCATCCTTTAGGAATTCGACTCGACTGACTGAAGTTTCCTCGTGCACTTCCGCGCCGCTTTCAGCGGCATGATCCAAGAGCACTTTATCGAAATCAGCCCGCGTGACCTGATAAGCGTGATCAGTTTGCGAACGATAGCCGTCCTTAAAATAAAACTTGGTTCCAGTTTCCGAGCACGCGCCAAAGATTTCGCCGCCGAATTTTTTCAGGAAACCGGCGCGCAATAATTTTTCATGCAGCTCCAGCCGGCTAAACGCTTTCATGCTAAAAGGCAGCAACGATTCGCCGATGTGAAAGCGCGGAAATTTTTCGCGTTCAAACACGATAACGCGTCGCCCGGCGCGGGCGAGCAGCGCAGCCGCAGTGCTACCGGCCGGCCCTCCGCCGATGATAGCGATATCGTACATGTCCACGTTCATTGCGGGCCAAACTTATCGGGAAATTAACTCCTTTGCCAGCCAGAGATTAGCCAGAGACAAATGCAAGGTGGAGCCCCCCGAGATGATTGGCGCGTGCTTGCGTCATCTTAATCTGTGCTAATCTGTGTTCACCTGCGGCAACACCGCATTTGGGTTGCCGCCGCGATATGAAACTGATCGACCGATTTGTTAGTCGCGAGTTGCTGGTCAACGTCGCATTTGCCATCGCGGTGCTGAGTTTGGTACTCGTCGTCGGAAACATATTTCGCAAACTCCTTCCGTTGCTGGTGAACCACGACGTGCCGATGGAATACCTCGTCACGTTTATTGCTTATGTCCTGCCTTTTTCCCTCATTTTCACCATCCCCTGGGGATTACTGACTGCCATCCTCCTCGTGTTCGGCCGGCTCTCTGCAGATAACGAGCTGATTGCGCTGCGCTCGAATGGCGTGAGCATTTCGCGCATCTGCGTTCCGCTCGCTGGGATCGCGCTCGCCTGTACGGCGATCTGCCTTTGGCTTAACGTGCAAGCCGCACCGGCTGCCCAGGAAAAACTGCGCAGCACCATTTTCGATCTCGCGACCCGCAATCCGATGGCGCTTTTCGGCAGTGATCAGGTAATTGATCAATTTCCCGGTCGAAAAATTTATGTGGGGAAAAAAGAAGGTAACAAGCTCGAAAACATCACCGTCTTTGAATTGAATCGAGATTCGCTTCCGGTGAAAGTCACGTATGCGCACACTGGCATGCTCGAGGCGGATTTGGCGAACAAGCAGATCCTCATGCACCTTTACCAGGCGCGTTACCAACAGCGCGACGAAAAAAATCCCGCGGACCTGACGAAGATTCGCGATGGAATCAATATGGCAGAAGGCACGCTGCCCATCAGCCTCGAGGATCTGTATGACAAGGAGAAAAAACGGCCGAGCCGTTCTGCGTTGTCGATCGAACAACTGCTCGACCAATTAAAAAGCGAAAACCAGCGGGAGCGCAGCGCCAGCCGGACAGAAATAAACAAACGCTTTTCATTCCCTTTCGCGTGCATCGCGTTTGCAATTATCGGCGTGCCGCTGGGTGTAACCGCGCATCGCCGGGAGACCTCGATTGGTTTCGCCATGGGATTGATTGTTGCGGTCAGTTATTTTCTATTCGTGATTATTGGCGACACTCTGCGCGGAAACCCAAGAGTCCATCCCGAGCTGCTTGTTTGGTTTCCAAACGTCCTTTTTATCGTGCTCGGAGCATTCTTATTTCGGCGACTTGCTCGGCAGTAGCACGTGACCAACGACTGAAGATCTCGATTCAATGGCTCGGGGAAGGCAAAGTTCGTAATTGGAAATATCTGTGAAGCATGAGCGTCGATCTGCGGCGGACATGCCGCGGAGGTGTCCATCACATCCCTTTTGTAATCTCGCGCAAGGCCTGCGGGATTTGGTCGTAACTATCAAGCCATATTGTATTAACGCCCATTTTGCGGAAAAGCTGCGTATCGAACGAGTCCGCTTGGGTTAATGTCATCCGCAAAACGTCAAAAAGTTGATTGGGCTGCTTATCGATACTGCCTCTGAAAAGTCGCCTCCATTCTTGCGCGCTTCTTTCTAATTCTTGCAGGACGGCTTGTCTTTCTTCTTCGGGCACTTGGTGTTTCCGCTGCAGTTGGTAATGGGGCGGTTCACCTTTTGTTAAAGAAGCATCGAGGAGGCGGCGGAGGTTAGGATCGGACATCGATAGCCCGACAAACAATACCGTGCGGTGACGCAGGTACGATACGATTTCCGTCAATGCCCAATGGAACACGCCTTCTGTCAGCGTGTGATAGTCGCGTTCGGTGAATACAATAGGCGCCAGGGGCGGCTCGCGACTTTGGGGAATATAGCCGTGAGCATGAATGATCGGAAGTGAGCCAAGTTTAATTCGCTCGGCCGAATAGACTGACCGGTGCTTGATCTGACGTTTGCTCAGTTCCTTTTCGAGCAGGTCGTCGAAATTGAAAGTTACTACAGCGGGGATATTGCCTGCTTTGTGAGCGATCAAATCCGCCACCGCTTTCAAAGTGTTGCGCTTCGATGGAACGGCGACGTTTGCGTAAAGAGCCTTTTGAATGGTTTTCAAAAAAACCGCGGAGTCGGACAAGGCGAGGACATGATCTTCGATTAATCGGGCGAGAACGGTTGGGCCGTAATCGAAATAATTAGCCAACCAGTCACTCACTGCCCGCCGGTAATTAATTGCTATCTGTCGCAGCGGACCAAGGTCGGCTACTTCTTCGAACAATAATTGGAGGACCAACTTCCCCCACGGGGGCAGCCCGTACTCTAACGAGACGCCCGCCCCTAAAAAAAGGACCAACTGCCGACTTTTCCACGCGCGCTGGAGCGCATCGCGCTCGACGTTCGATAAGATTGCTGTTCGGCGAATAGCGGCGCGGCTAACCGAGGCGGACCTGGGGGGCATGGAATGGTTTTACACCAAACAGGGTTGCGCTTGCACACTTTACTCGGGGGTCGCACGTTAAAATCTTATAGGCCACTTAACGCTCGATCCAACACTTCGAGAAGAAAGTCGGCGTCCTGTTCGTGGATGCACAGCGGCGGCGAGAAGCGCACGGTCTGCTCCCATGTGAATCGTACAATTCTAGAGCGTTTGTGCGGAGCAAAATGGTAGCGGCGGATGGGTAGAGATTTACACAGATGAATCCGCAAAGGAATCGCTCAGACTTCCGGCTCCGGTCCTAGCGAGAGGGAACCGCACCCCGGCCGGATCGGCCCGTCGACGTTGGAGAATCGGGATGCGCGTTGAAAGCATGTTCCACAGACAAACAGTTACGCAAGCCAGCACCAGGCCTGACGCGTAAGGTCGAATGTCGTTGAGCAGATCAATCGCCGGGAGCGTCGCCTGGAGCTTCTTATCGATCAGCATCACGTGCACGATCATCAACGTACTCGCGGCCGAGATGATAAAATGAATCATACTCAATCTAACACTCACTCCCAGCGCGACGGCGCTAATGACTGCGCCCCACATCAGATAACGTTCGTGCATTTGACCCAGCAGCGCGAACATCAGAAGCCATGGCACGGCGATTGCAATCAGGGCGCGCGGATCGCGATTGCGCATGTGGCGCGCGACACCGCGCGCGCAAAGCGTCAGTGCGCCGAGGTAAAGCAGGCGCAGGGTCCACTGCAGCGTGAGATTGAAATGTAGGGATCCAAAATGAACCGACCAGAAGGGATCCTTCAGCGACCAACCGACATTGGAAAGAAGCGATGGAAGATTGTAGCAAGAACTGATGAAAAGATAGGGATAATGCTCACTGCCATAAACGAAACCGATCTGCAGCCAGCTGAAGCTTCCACCGGTAAAGGCGCCAATCACAAATGCTCCGCACCCGATCACTCCAGCGATCCACGCGCTTCGATACAGCAACCCGCGTCGCAGAAGGAATAACGAGCTAAAACCGGCAACAGTCGCGACGCTAATCCAGGCCGCTGGAGTGCGCAGAAGCCATGGAGAAACTATTAATGCTGCCGTTGCAATCAAGCCGGCGAGC
>WNGE01006871.1_pt1 | contig 12542 bp, 10 predicted proteins | sample 5400651 | NCBI WGS metagenome assembly WNGE01 (sample SAMN13153370, study PRJNA577476) | soil metagenome | isolation source: 60 cm soil or saprolite under grassland replicate 2 | place: USA:California | collected 2016-06-15 | reverse complement strand
ACTGATGGAGGCAGGATGGGGGAACTGGTGGGAGTGCAGGCGCTGATGATTGCAAGCGCCGCCCGTGATGGTGTGACCGGTGCTCATGCGCACCGTATGGTCCCATTGGCTCAAGCCATCGGACAGCGCCTCAAGCTCACACAAGAAGAACTGCACCTGCTTCGCCTGAGTGCAATCGTACATGATGTGGGCAAAATCGGGATTCCCGATGCCATTCTTAACAAGCCCGGTCCACTCAGCGAGCAGGAGTGGAGCATCATGCGCAGGCACCCAGAAATTGGTCAGCAGATGCTCGAAGAGATGGGTGACGCGTTTGCACACCTGGCGCGGGTCGTGGTGGCTCATCACGAGCGATGGGATGGTACCGGCTACCCCCATGGGATCGCTGGAGAAAGGATTCCGCTCAGTGCACGCATTCTCAGCGTCGTGGATGCCTACGATGCCATGACCTCTCTGCGCCCCTATCACAAGCCGATGCTTGTGTCGGAGGCCAGGGCAGAACTCCAACGCTGTTCCGGCAGCCAATTTGATCCACAGGTGATCGAAGCATTCCTTCAGGTGGTCGAAGCATCAGAGGAAGCGCTCAGCAGCAGTTCATCATTTGTCAGCAGCGAGAGTGTGTAAGATCCACTCTCCTGGCTCCACAGATGTGCCAGGGCTTTCACGCAAATTAATGAAGTGGTCCAAAAGGCAATATGGTTACGGGGCTCGTTCCTCCATAGTTGATATCGGTAATCCATTGATTCTCGCCTGCCCAGTTGTTGTGAAGAGTATTATGAGAAGAGATGTGGGTGCAGGGTATATCCCTGCGCTGCTCCATCTATTCAAGCAAGGCATGCACGTAGATGCTGGTATCGAGGCCATGGGAGGGTAAGCGTGCGATAGAGTACCGGAGTCCTTTTTTATGAGTACAAGCCCAAAACGTCTTGGAAAATATGAGTTGCAGATGCGCCTGGGCCAGGGAGGGATGGCTGAGGTTTGGAAAGGCTTTGATCCTCAACTAAAGCGCTCTGTTGCCATCAAATTTCTCCATGCAAATCTTCGTTCTGATCCTGACTTTATGAACCGTTTCTTGCGTGAAGGGCAGGCAATTGCCGCGCTGCGCCATCCCAATATTGTGCAGGTCTATGATTTTCAGGTTGCGCAGCCTGAAGATGAGAGTCCAATGGCATATATGGTAATGGACTATATTGAGGGATCAACACTGGCCGAGTATATTCGTCGCACCTCCTATGCCCATCGCTTTCCATCTGCCAATGAAATTGTACGTCTCTTTACTTCTCTGGGCCTGGCAGTAGATTATGCGCATCAGCAACGAATGATTCATCGTGACATCAAGCCTGCCAACATTTTGCTCGATACGCGCAATACGGTGAACAATTCCATGGGCGAACCCATTCTAACAGACTTCGGAATTGTAAAGATGTTGGGAACGGCTGCAATCACGAGTACAGGAATTTCCATGGGAACGCCGCTCTATATCTCTCCGGAACAAGTACATGGTCAGCCCGGTAACGAGAAGAGCGATATTTATGCACTTGGCGTGATGCTCTACGAGATCTGTGCAGGCGAACCGCCCTATCGTGGTGATAATCCCTACGTCATCCTGGCACAGCGCATCAGTAGTCCTCCTTGTCCACCCAGCCAGCATAATCCGGAAGTTTCGCCTGCACTGGATGCTACTATTCTGCGCTGTCTCGCTCTGGAGTCCCAGGAGCGTTTCTCGAGTGCCTCGCTGCTGACTGCTGCTCTGGCTGAAGCGTTCCATGTCCCGGTACCCGACCTGGTTCGTTATGCTCTCTCGTCCTCTCGTCTGGAGGTACAGCCGATATCCTTGCCTCCATCGCAGCCTGCTCTTCCAATTATAAAGACCCCCACAACAGTTTCACCCGTGGATCTGGAGATGCCGCATTTCAGAAACAACGAATCTTCAATAGAGGGAGGCGAAACGATCCTCTCGGATACGGGCGCCGTTGTTGTCTCTGCTCCGGCAAGTAGTGAACACAGCGAATCGTTGCCACCGAGCACGAATGGCGCGGTGCCTGTGGCATCTGCGCTGATACGTTCGTCTGGTCCTGTGACACCGCTGCCATCCTCAGAGGCACTACCTGTTGCACCTTCCTCTCAATTTACGGTACCTCTCCCTGCTCCTCAACGCAATCGCGCACCGATTTTTGGGAATATTGTCCTGCTGATTGTGCTGATCAGTGCGGGCATCGGTGCATCTGCGCTGTTGCGTGGGAGCCGCAATGCGATGATGCCAGCCAGTTCAGCGAGTGTTGGCAGCGCAACCTTTTTTAGTAGTGGTCAGCTTGACGGCCAGAATATTCCCTTTATGAATGATGGAGTGCAGATTCGTCTCTATCATATCTCCGACCCTACTCCCAGGCATCGCTATTATGCCTGGTTACAGAATCCCCCAATCGAAACAGCCTCCATCTTTCTTGGTGCTTTGACTATCGCTCAGGGGAGCGCGACGCTTTCGTACACCGATAGCCAGCACCGCGACCTGCTTGCACAGATGAGTCGCTTCCTGGTGACAGAACAATCGGCGCGTGTCGTACCAGATTATTCCTCTCTTGAGAAGGCGCAGTGGCGGTACTCCGCAACGATCCCCCAAACCACTTCTTCCGTGGATTCTTTGAGTTACCTGGAGCATCTTCGTCGGTTGCTCTCTCGTGATCCGGCACTGGAGCGTTTACAGTTGCACCATGGGGTTGACTTCTGGCTGTTGAACAACACTGAAGAGATGTATAAACGTGTACTGGAGGCGAGAGATCCTGGCAATCTTCAGGAAGTGCGCCAGAGTCTGGCGACCATCCTATACTTCCTGGATGGTCAATGTGCCCAACAGGAACTTAATAATGTTCCTGGAGGCAAAATGTCTGAGAATGCCACTCTTGCCCGTGCATCCAGCATATCTCTGCTTGATTGTGTATGGAGAGCGCGCCCGGCGGGGTATCTGACCTACGTTGCACGCCATCTCAACGGGATGGTCAAAGCGCCCGGTGCTTCGGTGCAGGAGGTGCGGCGTACCACCCAGGTGAACCTCAATCTCGACGCGATTCGGGGGTGGTTGGAGCAGATGCACACGGATGTGCTGCAACTTGTGCATCTGGATGATGCGCATCTGGAGCAGTCGCAGCTATTACGTAATGATCTGGTGGTCCAGGCGAGGAATGTGATGGGTGGTCGCTTTGATCCGACGACGCAGACACTCCAGTCCGGTGTTGGGCAGATCTGTGATGAGATTACCTCCCTGGCGAGTTTTGAGGTCTCCTCATATATTGCTGCGTAGCGGAGCTGTATATGAGGAATGATAGACGTGGATCATTGTCAGCATCACCCTCATTGTCCAGAGATGAATACACTGTTGGTCCCCTTTATCTTCATGAGCCTTATTGCTGTGCTTGCGTAAAGAGCTATCTTGTAAGTAAGCGTGCGTCGTAGCACAGTATTGTAGGGAATAGTGACAAGGGAGAAGAGAGAAGGAGAAATCCGATGAAAGCAAGATTTTCATTTGTGCTTCTGTTCATGGTGACGACACTGTTGTTGGGAGCGGATGCTCTAACTTCTTCTGCAGCAGAGGCAGCAGGGAGAACGCCAAACATGTTAGAGATTGTGCGTACACCGGCCACCAATGGAGGAGAGCAAGCGAACGTTACCCAGGTGCAACTGGTGCGCGATATCTATCATAGCATCCTCTCTCTCCCTGCGGAACCAGCCCATAAAATCTGTCCCATGTACGTGATTGCCGAATATCAACTCACGTTTTTGCACGGTGGTTCCTCCCTTTTGAGGGCGAATGTGCTGCAAGGGGGATGCTTGACTGTCTCTCTGGGTCGGGGCGATATCCGTGCCACCAATCCGGCCTTCTGGTCGTTGCTTGCGCGGACACATACACTCAGTAACGTACACGCAGCAACCGATGCTCCTGGTGGACTGATACCGAGCGATCTCCAGAATGCGTACGGGTTGCCGTCAACGAGGGCCGGGAAGGGGGAGACCGTTGCCGTTGTTGATGCCTATGACGACCCAAACGCAGAAACAGACATGGCAATATACCGTTCGACATTTAATCTTCCCATGTGCACCACTGGCAATAGCTGCTTTCACAAAGTGGATCAGCGCGGCGGCAAGAACTACCCGAACGCCGACCAGGGCTGGTCTGGCGAGATCGCGCTCGATCTGGACATGGTCAGTGCGGTATGCCCCAACTGTCGCATCGTGCTGGTTGAAGCTGACAGTGCTTCCTTCGATGACCTGGGAACAGCCGTCAATACCGCCGTACGCCTGGGCGCAAAGGCAGTGAGTAATAGCTATGGTGGTCAGGAAGATGGTCAGCCTGCACAAGAGATCGCTCATTACTATTCTCATCCTGGCGTCATCATTACTGCCAGTGCAGGCGACAGTGGCTACGGCGTGCAACTGCCAGCCGCGCTCAAAAGCATCATAGCGGTTGGTGGAACCTCACTGCATCGGGCAAACAATACTCGTGGGTGGACGGAGGCTGTCTGGAGTGGGACAGGCAGTGGATGCAGCCAGTATGTGAGCAAACCCGAATGGCAGAAAGACAGTGGATGCCCCAACAGAACGGTCACTGATGTCGCGGCAGTGGCAGATCCCAGTACAGGCGTCTCAGTGTATAACACCTATGGCGGCCCTGGCTGGGGCGTGTATGGTGGGACCAGCGCGTCCTCGCCCATCATCGCCAGCGTCTACGCACTGGCTGGCAACGCAGCAACAGTGAATGGCTCGTACCTGTATAGTCATAGCGCAAACTTGAATAGTGTCTCTTCTGGGAGCAACGGTTTTTGTACCCCCAACTACCTGTGCACTGCAGGATCTGGCTACAACGGCCCGACAGGACTTGGGACGCCAAACGGGATAAGTGCCTTCTAAAGCCGAAAACACACAGGATCCAAATGGTGTCCAACAGCGGGTTTTCGTGTAATGGATCGTTTCAATCGTGCTGGTTAGTAAGTACGTCATAATAATGGAGGTTCTGATGCGACATGTGTCTGTGCTGGTGCTTTTGCTGCTGTTTGCTTTCTGTGTGGTTGTCGGTGTCTCCTTTCTCGGCAACAACCGGGTGCATTTGCAGTCGAGGCCAACACCAACCTTTGCAAGAGCTGGCAAGCAACAGGCGTCTGCTCCTGCCTATCTTTACTATGTTCTCAAAGCGTCCGGCGGTTTTCTGCTCGCTCGTGCGCCGGAAGGACATGCACATCAACCATTGAGTACTCCGCAGCCTGTGACTCTGATCGGTTCAGGGTTTGGACGCTCGGAAGCTGATGCAGTACTCTCTCTCCAACTCTCGCCTGACGGACGCTATCTGGCAATTGATGGGACACGCCCGGACGCTGAGCAAGTCTGGATCTATGATACACAACGGATGCGTGTCAACTTGCTTCCCGCTGATGCACAGGGCAACTTCCTGCGCTGGCTTCCCGGTGGGAACAGGCACACCTTTCTCTACCGCCCAATGTTTCCGGTTGGTCGGATCCCGCAAGTAGCGATGCAGACATGGCGTGCTACGATGTGGCAGATCGATGCCGCGACCGGTGCGCGCAAAGGCGTCAATCTGGGTATACCCGCCGCCGATCTGGTCGATGCCGCCCCTTCGCCTGATGGCGCACAGATCATCTATTCCACGACTATCGGCCTGAGTCAGGGCAGCGATACCTGGTTGGTCAGGAGCAATGGCGGAACGCCCCGGCACCTTTTCAAAAATACAGGAGCAGAAGCGGTGAATGCACTCTTTTCCTGGTCGCCTGATGGCAGGCATATCGTCTATGAGCGCCTCGTTGATAGCGCCACGCCGTTCCTCAACGCTGGCCTCTGGCTGATGAATGCACAGGGTGGGCAGCAACAACGCCTTGCTGATACCGATGGCGGTCATGGGTATGCTCCAGCCTGGTCGCGCGATAGCCGCAAGGTTGCGTTTATCGCGCGAACCAATCCACGCGATGCCCAGGCCAACCAGCAGGCACAGTCGTTGCAGAGTGCTATTGAGGTTGTCGATATTGTCAGCAAAAAGATCAATCGGGTAGCGTCTCCCCAGGGAACCGGGATGCAATTGAATATCAACCCTGTCTGGATGACTGATAGCTCTTCTCTTACCTTCACGGCGTTGAACGCGCCCAATCGTGTCGTGGGCGGAACCCTGCGTTACTGGCTGGTCTCTACTGTCCCTTCCGGGGTGCATCCATCTGCAACTATGCTGACGGCACCTATCTCGCATGTCGTTGCGGTAAGCTGAGTCTTTCATATCACATATTCAAAAAATGAGGATTATCATGCAAGGAATACAGCAATGGGTTCGTTCTACTCTTGTTCTGCCTGCGTTGTTTATTACTATGGCGGTATCAATGGTGGTGCCTGCGGTTCCGGCTCTTGAACCGGAACATGTTGCCCTCTCGCATATGGGTAAGACGCGGGAGATGGTCACAACCTTTCTGCATCGTCCATATTACGGCAATCGGACGGTTCTACAGCGTGCACGCTCACTCTTTGATCATGATAAGCCCACCTACGAGCAGGACGGCGTTTTTGTACGTTATGATGGCACGCGCCTGACGAGTTCTGACATTATAAACTGCACACCCTCCGTGAGCTGCTATGATGGACATAATGGCTATGATCTGGATATGCGCTTTGAACCGATTCTGAGCGAGGCGACAGGGACAGTTATTCGCGCTGGCTGGTACAATCCTGTCAATCACAATGATGCCTTCGGTCTCTGGGTCGCCGTCGATCATAAAAATGGCTTCGCAACGGTATACGGTCACCTGAGTGCGCTGACGGTCACGAATGGTGATCAGGTAGGTGTTCAGTGGCAGGTTGGAACGAGCGGCACGACCGGCTCCTCAACAGGCCCGCATCTGCACCTGGGAACCTATTACCTGAACAACGTTGCCTGGCAAGCGACCGATCCCTTTGGCTGGAGTGGAACGTATGCCGATCCCAATACCGTTGCCGATAGCTATCTCTGGGTCGAGAAACCCGCCAGCAGCGGCACTATCCCTAACCTGAGCGCCAATGGCAGCGCTCCGTATCCCGGCGCGATCCTGGCTGATGATGGCGATCCTGGCTGGAGTAGCACCGGACGATGGACTCATGATACAGCAAAGAACGAAATCAACGGTGATCTTCACTGGACGTACACATCGAGTGGGGCCGCTACTGCCACTGCGACCTGGCAACCAAAGATCCCGAAAGACGGCTACTACGAGGTAGGCGTTTTTGTCGACGAGACCTATGCCAGCAGCAGCTGGGTTCCCTTTACCGTGTCCAGCGTGAACCCCAGTACCAGGCGTGCGGGAGTGAATCACACCGTCTATGTCGACGAATCGCATATTGGCAACGTCCAGGGACCTTTCGGTACGTTCAGTACCGGTCCCCAATGGATTAGCATTGGCACCTACTATTTCAAAGCTGGCACAACCGGTCGCGTTGTCATGAGCAATGCGACCGGCGAAGTCGGCCAGGAGATTGCCGCCGATGGGGTCGAATTTGTCCCCATCGTTTAATTACCAGTGTAGTGGGGGCGGTGGCGCGACGCTTAAGGTCTGCTCCAGCATTTGCGGATTCTGTTGCGTTTGCGTCACAAATGAAGACACTTGAGCCTGGGTAAGCTGACCACTCTGAATTGCTGGCGCGAAGCCGCTCGTGATGGAAGCGGAGATCAAGGTTTGTAATTGGGTAGCGGAAATTCCCGGGCCTGAGCGATATCTTTAAGGTGCTTGCCTGCCTGCAATTGTGTAGCCAGTGCCCTGTCGGAAATGTTGAGTCCTTGCGCAACCTTGTGCTGGATTTGCGGGCCATAGAGTTTGAGTGGTTGTACAAACGTATTAATGTTCGGCTGTGTAGCCGATGTATTCGTGTTGCCGTTATTGGCCGGAGTAGGATTACCGGGTATCTGAACTGGAGCTGCCGTGTTTGCTGTTGCAACTGGAGTAGTTTGTTGAGCAGCATTGTGTTTCACAGGATTTCATATATGAGTCATCCCGGATGGTCGCACCACCTGAACAACCGGTTCTGCGGGGTTCACAGGGGCGGCTTGCCCCTGTGGGGGGTTGCAGGGGTCTCCCCTGCTGCTCTTTTCTCCTCTCGCACTCCGCCGCAGGCGGGGTGCAAAAGAAGTAAAAAAGGTTTGAGCGGGGACACCCCGCACCCCCGGCAGGGGGTGAAGCCCCCTGCACCCCCAGTTTGGTGAACTTTTTCAAAAGTTCGGGATGACTCATAGTTCCTCTTATACTGAAGGTGTCGCTGTTCCGGTGGGATGAGGAGTAGTTTTGGGTCGAGAAACCAGTAAATTTTGTAAAACCTTCGGATTCTTCTGCACGCGTTTTATTAATGCCGCTACCTGATCCTGGGTCAGTTCACCGGAAGTGACGGCAGGTTTGAGGCTATTGTTGAGAGTATTGGTGATGAGGTTCTGGAAATCGACCGTCGAGAGACCTTGTGCGGTTGCAATATCGGTGAGCGATTTGCCTGACTGTAACTGGCTTGTTAGCTGATCTGGAGTGAGTTTCAGACCCTGTGCTATCTGGTTCTTAATATCTGGCCCATACTGACGCAAAGGCTTTGCATAGGGATTAGAGCGTTTAGCTGGTGTAGCTGTAATTGTCACGGTGGGAGTTGCTGTCGCGTTGGTTGCATTCGCTTGAGAATGGATAACGAAAACGCCAACTGCGATCAGTATCAGAACCAGGACGATAGCGCCGCTAATGATGACTATCAATCTTCTTGCCATATTGTAATATATCTCCTAATATTTTCTATTTTTCCTTAAATATTCCCTTACAGGTCAATCTCACTCCTATGGGAATTACGATTCCATCATACTACAGAGAACTATGGGAAGCTTCTGCAAAAGTTCAAAATTCGCTCAAGGTTAAGTATGTAGGAACGTTCAAGATTTGCTCAAGATTGCACAAAGGTATGATAAATTGAGAGCGAGGCATGTATGGCGACAAGTTTTAGAAACGAGAGACAGATATGGACAAGCATGGACTTTTATGACAGTTTTTTCAGGGTTCTTGACTGTTTATTCCAGGTCAGATACACTTGCTTCCTATGAGGATTGGGAAGCTGATAGGAGAATCCATCTGTCACTTGTCTACAAGAAAGTCTCATCATGAAGCAGCGAAAGAAGCGACCAAAAAAAGGCGAGCCGCAGCGCATCACCAAAGCGGTGACCCATATCCGTCTGCTGGAAAGCAACCCTGGCAAGCTAGCCACCCTCGATGCGCTCACAGAGGTCTTTCTTCCGTTGTGTCAACAGTACATCACGCTTTTTTGTACAGACGAGCCACCAGATAGCTTTCATGCCCCCTGCTTCCAGACGGGGCTTTCCGAGCGCTGGCACCGGGTAGCTATTCAACAGGCGGCGGGGATTGCGAAGTCCTGGCGTACCAATCGCGCTACTGCCTATCAAAATTATCTTGATGCGCTTGAAGAATACAACGAACAAAAAGCTGGAGGTCAACTTCTAGAGGAGACCAAAGAACCGATTTGGAAAGCATGGGACGTTCCCACACTTTCCCAAATCTGCATCCAGGGAAATCGCAATGTCATCAAACTAGAAGCAGCAAACACCTCCTGTTTCGACTACTGGCTCAAAATCAGCACATTGAACAAAGGTTCCCCCCTGCTGGTTCCGGTCAAGCTTGCTGACTACCACAAGCAGACCCTCAAAGAGAAGAAGATCAACACCAGCGTGACGCTCAACAAGCGCGATGGAGCATGGTGGCTGACCCTCTCCTACGATGAGCTGGTGAGGGTGAAAACGACACCCGATGGGCCTGTCATCGGCATCGATGTGGGCATTGCGAACTTCATTACGACCTCTGACGGCAAGCAGTACGGCACCTTCAACGGGAAGCTGCGAGAGCGGCAAAAACGAGATCGGGAGAAACGCCGCAGGAAGGCCAGGCTCAGGAAATGCCTGGAAAAGAAGGGAGTAGAAAAGCTGCCTTCGACTTCAAGTGCAACAGGGCAGCGACTCACCCGTCATGTGAGACAAGAGATCAATCGAGCGGTCAATCTCTGTTACGCGCAACACGCAGGATGCCAGTTTGCCTATGAACAGCTTTCCGTTGCCACTATGCGCCACAAGGCACGTTCAATGAACGCGTACATGAGGGCCTCGAACCTGGGTCATATCCCCAGGCAAATCGAATGGAACAGTGCCAAACGGGGCGTGCAAGCGACAAAGGTGAAGAGTGCCTACTCATCGCAGGAGTGCCATAGGTGCTTCTATGTGGATCGCAAGAACCGGCCAAACCAGCAGACGTTCTGCTGCAAGGTGTGCGGTCACACCACTCATGCTGACCTGAACGCCTCACAGAACATTGCTACTCGCCTGCATGATGCGCAATTACGGGCCTGCACAAACCGATCAGAGATCAAAGCGTTGCTCACGCGCCGTCATGAGCAGTGGAAGAAAGAACTTAGGGTCGCCGTAGTCGATCCTCCCGTCCAGTTGGGCCTGTGGGCTAGCTCAGAGACTTCAACGGACGTAGGTGAAGGTTGATTTTGTGGGCAATGCAATATTTGTCTATAAAATTGGCAACTATTTCTAACGTATCTCTATGCTATTATACAAGTGACGAGTTGCTTATGTTGCAGGAGTGCTGCAGATGGCGCAGAAAATTTTGATTATTGAAGATGAAGAAGGCATTATTCATCTACTGAATCTTTATCTGAAAGATGCGGGGTATAATGTTGTGGCGGCGCGGGATGGTGCAGATGGCCTGGCTTTACATGCCCGCGAACATCCAGATCTTGTGGTACTGGATATTATGTTGCCCGCCATTGACGGTTTTGAGGTCTGTCGTCGTATTCGTGCATGGTCGAAGACACCTATTCTGATGTTAACTGCACGTAGCAGTGAGGATGATCGCATTAATGGCCTTGAGCTTGGTGCGGATGACTACCTGGTAAAGCCGTTCAGTCCGCGCGAACTGGTAAGCAGGGTACGAGCCATTTTGCGTCGTACCGGGACCGGGAATATGGATGCGCCTGAGATGCATGCCACACCTGGCTCCGAAACACAGACTACCACAAACAATATCCTCCGTTTTCCGGGATTGACCATTGATCTACTGGCGCGCCGCGTAGAAATCAATGGCTACGAAGTTGCGCTCACCCCCACCGAGTTTGATCTGCTGGCTCTGCTGGCAAAGTCTCCTGATCGCGTCTTTACGCGTGAAATGTTGATGAATAAAGTATGGGGGTATGACTATCTTGGAGATGGTCATACCATTGATGTGCATATCAGTGCGCTTCGTAAGAAGATCGAGATCGATCCGGAGTTACGTTATATCAAGACGGTATGGCGTGTTGGTTATCGTTTTGAGGTCAAGACGCGCTCTACCGCTTCGTCTGGCTAGAGGGTAAAGCTATGCGCATACGTTGGTTGCAGAGTATTCGTTGGCGGCTGGCGCTGGGATCGGCGGCTGTTGTGCTGTTAGCGACCGTTTTCATGGCTATAGCAGCTATTCTCAGTATTGCGCATTTTTATGCTGATGAGCAAGCCAATAACCTGAAAGCACTGGCCAATAAGACGGCCACTGATATTAGCCGTAGCTATACGCTAACCACCAATTCATCTACAAAGAATAGATTTTCTACAGCCGTTAGTAATGCATTCACAGGTCTCTTTCAGAAAAGACAGGCTACTACTGGACTGATACAAAATGCTCAAGGGGATGGTTATCTGTTTTTAGTGCTTAGTTTTAATAAGAGGCATGGTGTTTATGTGATCTATCCATCTATAGCGCAGGTAGATGGAAGAGTCACGCGCTTTTGGAACATGCTCAATGCGGAGTTGAAACATAATGCGCCCAGCAAAAACGCTCGTGGTATTGCGAAACTTTCTGTTGCCGTGAGAAACGCCTTTATAAAAGGGACGTCGACAAGCGTAGAGATCGATCAAAGTTTTTTAGGACTTATCCCTCATCCTTACGCTGTGAATCCAATCACATTGGGGCCACCAGGAAGCAACTCTTCAACTGACGTGTTGGTTATGTTACCGGTCTCAGCCGCGAATAATACATCACCACAGTTCGTATTGGATGCGGGCGCAGTCGTTTTGCGTGCCTCGATGGCCATAGTGCTTCTGGCAGCATTGGCGGCAGTTCTCTTTGCACGCACCATCACGCGTCCATTGGCAAAGGTAACGAGCGCTACACGTATCCTGGCTTCTGGTGATTACAGCGCACGGGTAGTGACAGAGACACCGGGTGAGGTAGGTGAGTTAGCCCGCAATTTTAATGATATGGCGGCAGAGTTGCAGCATGACGTGGAAGAATTGCGTAAGCAAGAGTTGTGGAGGCGCGAGCTAATTATGAGTATCACGCATGATCTGGCAACGCCATTGACGGCTATTGCTGGCCTTGGTGAGGCGCTGGTGGATGGTGTCAACCAGAGTCGTGAAGAGTACGAGGAAACGGGACGCGTTATTGTAAAAGAAACATTGCGCCTGCGTCGTTTGGTCAAAGATTTACATATGATGGCGAAAGTCGAAGCTGGAG
>WNGE01010104.1_pt1 | contig 12543 bp, 16 predicted proteins | sample 5400651 | NCBI WGS metagenome assembly WNGE01 (sample SAMN13153370, study PRJNA577476) | soil metagenome | isolation source: 60 cm soil or saprolite under grassland replicate 2 | place: USA:California | collected 2016-06-15 | reverse complement strand
TGGGACGCGAGCACCGATGCGCCGCCAATCCCGTCGCGGCCGGTGAACGCGCCGTAGAGGACGATTGCATTGCCGACGCCCTGTGCGCGTGCGCTCAGCACGCGCTCGGTCGGCAGGAGGCCGACGCACATCGCATTCACAAGCGGGTTGTCTCCATAAGCACTGTCGAACGCGCACTCGCCGCCGACGGTCGGCACGCCGACGCAGTTGCCGTAGTGGCCGATGCCGGCGACCGCCCGCTTGAAGTGCCAGTCCGGCGCGCCGAACCGGAGCCCGTCGAGCAGGGCAATCGGCCGTGCCCCCATCGCGACCACGTCGCGCAGGATCCCGCCGACGCCGGTCGCGGCGCCCTGGAAGGGCTCAACGGCGGACGGGTGGTTGTGCGACTCCACCTTGAACGCGACCGCGACGCCTTCGCCGAGGTCGATCACCCCCGCATTCTCGCCGGGGCCCTGCAGCACCCGCTCGCCGGCCGAGGGCAGGCGGCGCAGCAGCGGCGCCGAGTGCTTGTAACCGCAGTGCTCCGACCAGAGCAACGAGAAGACGGCGAGCTCGAAGTCGTTCGGCGACCGCCCGAGGAGCTTCTGGATACGGTCGTACTCCTGGTCGGTCAGGCCGAGGGCCTGATGAAGCGGCTGCTGGGCGACCGAGCTCAGGGAGCCAGTGTATCGGGGCATACCGACGGCCTAGGATGGGCCGATGGTCGCGATCGAGGCCCCGACGCTCGGCCGCGCGTGGCTCGCCGTCACGCGCCGCATCCTCGAGGACGGAGCCGTCGCAGCCTACGACGGCGCGGTCACGCGTGAGCTGGCGCACGTCTCGGTCGCCATCGCCGAGCCCGATCCCGGCGATGGGCTGATCGACAGCCTCGGCGACCCCGAGTGGTCGGCCTGGATGCGCCGGAACTTCGCCGCCGACGTCCTCGTGTCAGAGCTCGGCGGGGCGCGCAGCTACGGCGCCCGCCTGCGCGATCACGAAGGGAGCGGACGCGACCAGGTTCACTGGGTGATCGAGCGCCTGCGTGCCGACCCCGAGACGCGCAGAGCGGCGATCACGACGTTCGAGCCCGCCACGGATTCGAGCTACATCCCTTGCATCTCGCTGCTCGACTTCTGGCTGCGCGGCCCGGGCGTCGAGCTCGTCGTCTATGCGCACAGCCTCGATTTCGGCAAGAAGGCGTACGGGAATCTCGTCGAGCTGGCGCGGCTTCAGCGCGAGGTCGCCGACGGTGTCGGAGCGGCGGTTGGCGGCCTCCTCGTGCACGCGAAGTCGGCCCACGTCTACGAGCCCGCGTGGGCGCTGATGGAGCAGCTCCTGACCGCGAGCGCAGCGCCGGCGTGATCGCCCTCCGCCGCGCGACCGACGAGGACGTCGACTGGCTCGTCGACCTCTACGGTGACGACGACGTCGATCCCTTCCTCGGCCCGCACCGGGCGCACGACCGGGCGGCGCTGCTGGAAGAGGTCGAGCGCTCGCTCGCGGAGCCGCAGCGTTTCGGCCGGCTGGTGATCGAGCTGGACGGCGAGCGCGCAGGGGCGATGGGCTACCACGAGGTGAGCGAGCCGAACCGCATCGCCCACCTGGACGCGCTCGCCGTGCACCCCGGCTTCAGGGGCCGCCGGATCGCCGACGAGGCGGCCCGAATGCTGCAGCGGTACCTGATCTTCGAGCTCGGCTACCACCGCCTCGAGCTCGCCTGCTACGGCTTCAACGACCGTGCGATCGCGCATGCCGAGCGCTCGGGCTACGTGCGCGAGGGCGTGAAGCGCAAGGCGTACCTGCGGCACGGCCAGTGGCAAGACGCCGTGCTCTTCTCGCTCCTGCGCGAAGACCTCTCCTAACACGAACACGGCGGTTTCCCGCAGCTAGTCCGTCGGGTGGCGCCGTCGCGGCACGCACGCGGAAACGCGAGCCTCGTTCGCGACAGCACTTACCTCACGGAAAGGATCGCCCAGTGAAGCGTCATCGTCTCTTCTTGATCGTCCTGGTCGCCGCGGCGGCCATGGCATTCGGGGCCGGCCCCGCCTTGGCGGACGGCATCAACTTCGACCCGGCAACGGGCGTGTTCACGTATTTCGCGTATCCCAACGCGCTCGCGAACCAGAACGACATCACGGTGCGCCGCCCCGCGACCGGCGGTTTCAGCACCTGGACCAGGATCGACTTCAACTGGTACGTGGTCGGAGACCCCACTCCGGACGCAAACGTCGTCAAGTACTGCTTCAAGGAGGAGTGGAAGTCGTGGTCGTGCCCGGCGACGAAGGTCGTGGTCAGGACGGCGAAGGGTGACGACAAGATCACCGTCGACCCCGGCTACACGGGCCCGACAATGCTCGAAGGCGGCGCGGGCGAGGACGTGATCCAGGGAGGCGCAGGCCCGGACGAGATCTGGGGCGCCTGCAAGGACCCGCTCGCGACCTGCTACGGCTACAGCGACACGCTGGGCGGCGGCGCGGGCGACGACGTGCTGCACGGCGGAGACGAGTCGCCGGTGTTCGGCACCGCCAATGACAAGCTGGACGGCGGGCCTGGGAACGATCTCCTCGACGGCGGCCTCGGAGCCGACGACCTCGTCGGCGGCGACGGCGCGGACGCCGCCGACTACTCGCGTCGCACGACCCCGGTCACCGCGGTCATGGGCGACACCTCGAACAACGGCGCGCCCGGCGAGCACGACGTCTTCCACGGAGACGTCGAGGGTGTCGTGGGCGGAAGCGCCAACGACTCGCTCTACGGCAACTACGCCAACAACGTCCTGAGAGGCGGCCCGGGAGACGACTACCTCTACGGGCTCAACGGCAACGACTGGCTGGACGGCGGGCCCGGCTCGGACGTGCTGCGCGGCGGCTACGGCAGCGACACCATCTACGGCGGCGGCACACCGGTTGGCTCGTGCTGCGAAACGACACGGCGACCTGGTCCGAACGGTGGAACGCGGTCAACGTGAGCATCGACGGGCAGGCCAACGACGGTGAGGCCGGCGAAGGCGACTTCGTCGGCAGCGATGTCGAGACCCTCGTCGCGGGGACGGGAACGACACGCTGACCGGCGACGGCCACGGCAACAAGCTGTTCGGCGGCCCCGGCAACGACGTCCTCAACGGCAAGGGCGGTGGGCTCACCTCCGGCCTGTTCATCGCTGACCAGCTGGACGGCGGCACCGGCAACGACCTGCTCGACGGCGGGCCGACCGGTAGCGCCGGCGACACCCTGCAGGGCGGAGCAGGCACCGACATGGTCACGTATGCGTCGCGGACCGACGGGCTGACGATCTGGCTCGACGGCGGCGCGAACAACGGCGAGGACGCGATCGCCGGGATCGAGAACGTCAAGGGCAGCGACGGCAATGATGCGATCATCGGCAACGACGGGCCGAACACGGTCTTTGCCGGCGCAGGCAACGACTCGATCGCGGGCAACGGCGGCAACGACGTGCTCCACGGCGGCGACGGCAACGACAAGGTCGACGGCGGAGCCGACCACGACGTCGTCGCAGGCGATCAGGGCGCCGACGTCCTGATCGGCGGCACCGGCGACGACTACATCAGCGGCCACGAAGGGATCGACACGGTGACCTATGCCGACTCGATCGTCCCCGTCTCGGTCTCGCTCGACGGTGCCTACAACGACGGTGCCGCGGGCGAAGGCGACAACGTGCTCGCGGACGTCGAGAGCGTGATCGGCGGCTCCGCCGGCGACACGATCACCGGCAGCGCGGTCGCCAACACGCTGACGGGCGGCCCCGGACCCGACGTGATCTCGGGCGGCGACGGAGCCGACCTGATCGACGGCGGCGCCGGCGCGGACGTCATCCACGGCGGTCTCGCCAGCGACACCCTCGTGGGCGGCACGGAGAGCGACCAGCTGTTCGGCGACGAAGGCTACGACACGCTTTGCGGCGGCCCCGGCGCCGATTCCCTCAACGGCGGAAGCGACGCCGACACCGCCGACTTCTCCACGTCGGCCGCCGCGATGCAGATCAACCTCGCCACCGGCACCGCCGCGGGCGAGGGCGGAGACACGCTTACCGCCATCGAAGGCGTGATCGGGTCGACGTTCAACGACAACATCACCGGCAACGGCAATGTCAACACCCTGTCCGGGCAGGCCGGCAACGACGTTATCTTCGGCGGAGGCGGCAACGACCACCTCTTCGGCGCTGCGGGTGACGACGTGCTCCGCGGCGGCATCGGCGACGACGAGATCAACGGTGGCAGCGGAGTCGACACCGCCTCGTACTCGGGTGCGACCGCGGTCGTGACCGTCGACCTCTCGAGCTACAACGGCACCGCGACGGGCGGCGCCGGCAACGACTGGCTCTCGACGATCGAGAGCGTGATCGGCACCGGCTACGCGGACTCGCTCACCGGCTCCGCGGATGCCAATGTCCTCAAGGGAATGGGCGGCGACGACAGCCTGTTCGGTCTCGGCGGGAACGACGTGCTGGACGGCGGGCTCGGGATCGACAACGTCGACGGCGGGGCGAGCATCGACACCTGCCTCGGCGAGCAGCTCGCGAACTGCGAGCAGTAGAGACCGAACCACGACGCGCTGCGAGAGGCCCCGACCGGGGCCTCTCGTGCATCTATGACCGCGTGAACGGCATCGCGGCGCGCAGACGAGAGCCCGCCCCCGGCGGGCTCTCGAGCACGAGCGTTCCACCGAGCGCTTCGACCCGGTCGGCGAGGCCGCCCAGGCCGCTGCCGACGCCGTCGAGGGTCGCGCCCCCGACGCCGTCGTCGCTGACCTCGAGGAGCGCGAGACCGCCCGCCTCGCTGATCCGGACGGTCGCGTGGCTTGCGTGGGCGTACTTGACGACGTTCGTGAGGGCCTCCGCCACGAAGTAGTACGCCGCGACCTCGATCGGATCGGGGAGGCGCGCAACGGGAAGCTCGGCGATCGTCACCGACAGCGGCACGCGGTCGGCCAGGCCCTCGAGGGCTGGGCGCAGGCCACGCTCGCCGAGGACGGCTGGGTGGATGCCGCGGGCGAGCTCGCGCAGCTCGTCGAGCGCGATCGCAAGCTCGAGGTCCGCCTGCTCGAGCTGTCTCCTGGCTCGTTCCGGATCCTCGGCCAGGCTCGTGGCGGCGTCGCGGAGTCGGAGCGCGAGCGAAACGAGGTGCTGCTGGGCGCCGTCGTGCAGGTTCCGCTCGAGGCGCCTGCGCTCGTTGTCGCCGGCTTCGACGATCCGGGCGCGTGACGCCTTCAGCTCCGCCTCAGCCTGCACGCGGTCGGTGATGTCGCGGACGTAGCCCGTGAACGTCGGCGAGCCGGCCAGGCCGATCCGCGTGATCGTCAGCTCGACCGGGAACTCGCTGCCGTCGGCGTGCATGCCGGTGATCTCCAGACGCCGGTCGAGGATGACGGCTTCCTCGGTCTCGAGATAGCGGGCGATGCCGCGCCGGTGGTCGGGGCGCAGCGAAGGGGGCACGATCAGGTCAGCCATGTCGCGGCCGACTGCTTCCGCCGCGGCGTAGCCGAAGATCCGTTCCGCAGCATGGTTGAACGCGAGCACGTAGCCGCGGTGATCCATCGTGATCACGGCGTCGAGCGCGGAGTCGAGGATCGCCCGGTTGCGCGCCTCGCTCTCCCGAACGGCGTCCTCGGCCTGGCGGCGGACGACGAACTGGCCGATCTGGCTGCCCAAGATCGCCATCGACGTGAGCAGCGCCTCATTCGGCTCGATCGCCACGCGGGCGAAGAACTCCATCGCGCCGACGATCGTCCCGGCGCTCCTGATCGGGAAGCAGAACGCGGTGTGGAGGCCTGCGGCGGCCGCCGCAGGGCCACGCGGAAAGTTGGGATCGGCGCCGACGTGGGCGATCCAGGCCGGCTCGCCGCTCAGCCAGACACGCCCCGGCAAGCCTTGACCGGCTCGAGGATCAGTTCCCGGCTGAGCGCGCTGAAGTCGGCCGCATCCTCGCCCTGCGCCTCCCAGAGCTCGACGCAATGGAGGGCGCCGTCGGCCTGTTCGTGCTCCCAGGCGGCCCCGATCGACCAGCCGAGCGACTCGCCGATCGCGGCCAGGACGTTGCGATAGGTCTCGGAGGCGGTGGTCGTTTCGGCGAGCGTCAGCGCGACCGCGTGCTCGACCCGAAGCAGCGTCTGCCGCTCGCGCTGACCCGTCAGCTCCCCCACGAGTCTCAGTCTGCGCTTGCGGAGGGCGGATGTCGATAGCGAGACTCCGAAGGCGTGGGGGATCTGCCGACCGGAACGGTCACGTTGCTGTTCTCGAGCCTCGAGGACCTGGACGTGTACGCCCACCTTCCCGAGCAGGTCTTCGGCCGGGTGATCACCGATCACCGGCGGCTCGTGCGCGAGGCGATTGCGGAGACCGGCGGGCGCGAGGTCGACTGTCGCGGCGGTGACTTCGTCGTCGTCTTCGAGCGCACGCGTGAGGGCCTCAACGCAGCGGCGGCGATTCAGCGCGCGCATCACGGTCACGAATGGCCGGAGGGCACGGCGGTGCGCGCCCGGATCGGCGTGCACACCGGCGAGCCGATCATCGCCGACGGGAGCTATCTCGGCCTCGACGTCCACCGGGTCGCGCGGCTGTGCGCAGCCGCGCACGGCGGCCAGATCCTCCTCTCGCAGACCGCGCAAGCGCTCGTGCGAGCCGACGAGCTTCCCGGCACGGTCGAGGATCTCGGCGAGTTCGTGCTCCGCGGCCTGCCCCGGCCGGAGCGCGTCTACCAGCTCACGCTCGAGGGCCTGCCCGCGGAGTTCCCGCCGCTTCGTGCCGGCGACGCCGCGGCCGGTGAGGATCGGCCGGGCCGGATGCCGGACGGCCCGCGCGTCGTGCTCGCCGAGGACGCTGTGCTCCTGCGCGAGGGGATTGCGTTGCTGCTCGAGAACGCCGGCTTCCAGATTGTCGGCCAGGCCGGGAACCCCGATGAGCTGCTGCTCAAGGTGCGCTCGTACAACCCGGACGTCGCGATCATCGACGTCCGGATGCCGCCGACCCACTCGGACGAGGGGCTGCGCGCCGCGCAAGAGATACGCGAACGCCATCCCGACGTGGGCGTGCTCGTCCTCTCCCAGTACGTCGAGCCCGCGTATGTCGTCGAGCTGCTCGCCGAGAACGCTGCCGGCGTCGGCTACCTGTTGAAGGACCGTGTCAACGACGTCGACGAGTTCGTCTCCGCCGTCCACCGGATCGCAGAGGGTGGCACGGCGTTCGATCCGGAGGTCGTCTCGCGGCTCGTCGGGCGCCGTCAGCGGGACGGCGTGCTCGACGTGCTGACGCCGCGAGAGCGTGAGGTGCTCGCCCTGATGGCCGAAGGGCGCTCGAACCAGGCGATCTCGGAGCGCCTCTTCCTCAGCGCGAGGGCGATCGAACGCCACGTGACGAGCATCTTCGACAAGCTGCGGCTGCCGGCGAGCGGGGACGACAACCGGCGGGTGCTCGCGGTCGTGGCCTTTCTGCGCACCTGAGCGAAGTTGGCGGTTTTCCGTCTGGCGGCGCGCGTCCGGCGTGTCGATGATGCGCCTGTGCCTCTGCGGGTGTTGATCGTCGACGACCACGACGGCTTTCGCGCGTCCGCCCGGTCCGTCCTAGAGGGCGCGGGTTTCGACGTCGTCGGCGAGGCGACGGACGGTGTGTCAGGACTGCGTGCCACGAAGGAGCTCGACCCCGATGTCGTGCTGCTCGACGTCCAGCTTCCCGATCTCGACGGCTTTGAGGTGGCCGAGCGGCTGGCCCGGGCGGGCTGCGCCGTCACCGTCATCCTCACGTCGAGCCGCGACGGCGCCGAGTTCGGTCAGCTGATCGCCGAGAGCCCGGTACGGGGCTTCATCCCCAAGGCGGAGCTCTCGAGCGCCAGGCTGGCCGCTCTGCTCGAGCAGCACGCGTGATGGCCATTCCGGCCTCTACGCGGAGTATGCGGCGCCGACGTCGACGAGCAGCTCGCTGCTGCGATCCGCGCGCTCGCCGCCTCGTAGTATTCGCGGTCGTGGCGCGCTTCCTGCACACGATGGTGCGGATCACCGACCCGGTGCGCAGCCGCGCGTTCTACGAAGCACTCGGCTTCGAGTTCAAGCGCGACATGGACATCGTGCGCAACGGCGAGCTCGAGGCGACCAACTACTTCTTCTCGCTCGGCGATCAGGAGTCGGTGCTCGAGCTCACGTACAACCACGACGGCCGCACGTATGACCTCGGCACCGGCTACGGCCACATCGCGATCGGCGTCGACGATCTCGACGGAACGCTCGCGCGTCTGGCGGAACAGGGAATCGAGCCCGAGCGGCCGCCGTATCAGGTGCGCGCGGGCGGCTCGTGGCTCTGCTTCGTGGCCGATCCGGACGGATACCGGATCGAGATCATCGGCCGCTCCGAGCGCTAGCGAGCTCGGCAACCAACCGCTCGACGGTGACGCCCCAGCCGCTCTGGATGTGGTCGAACCAACCTTCCGGCATGCCCTCGGGCGAGAAGGCCACCGGCAGCTGCACCTGAAGGGTCATCTCCGTCCGCCCGCCCACTTGAGCCAGCGTCATGGTGACGAGCGGGCTGTCGTCGAGCCTGTCGGGGTCGAGCTCGGGCCAGCCGCCGGCCGCTCCCCACGAGAACACGAGCCTCTCGTCGGGCACGATCTCGCGGTAGACGCCGCCGGTGACGTAGGCGGTGCGCTCGTCGAGGACCATCTGCTGACGCCAGACGCCGCCGACACGCAGGTCGAGCTCGATCGGCTCGGTCGGAATCGGCTGGCCGTCGTTGTAGAACCAGTCGAGGTGACCGGGATCGGTCCAGGCCTGGAACACGTCTGCGGGGGGCGCGTCAAGCGTCCACGTGAGGGTGAAATCGCGGCGCGCGCGGTCGTTGTTCGTCATCAATCCTCCTTCTTCGCCAACTGCTGCTCGAGGCGCGCAAAGCGCGTCTCGAAGAAGTCGCGGTACGGCACCATCCAATCGTCGACCTCTGCGAGCGGAGCCGTGTCGAGGCGGCATGGCCGCCACTGTGCCGTTCTCCCCTTGACGACCAGTCCGGCTTTTTCGAGCACCTTCAGATGGCGTGACACCGCCGGCAGGCTCATTGCGTGCGGCGCCGCGAGCTCGTTGACCGTGGCCTCTCCCTCGGCCAGGCGAGCCAGGATCGCTCGCCGGGTCGGGTCGGCGAGGGCGGCGAAGGTGACGCTGAGCTGGTCAGATCTCATGGTTAGCCTTCTCGTTAATTAATGAGAAGGCTAAGTGAAGAGAGGATCGCTGTCAAGCGCCGGGTAGCAGGCCGCCGGGATACCGCGTCTCCTGCGACGGCGGAAAGCGCCCATACGCGACGGTGCCGTCCTGCGTCTCCTCGGGCGAGGACGCGTTGTAGCGGGCGGCCGTCTCGTCAACGGAGTAGTAGCCCCACGGTCCATCCTTCTGAAACTGGCGCGACGACGCGGCAAGGATCACGCACGGCCCGTCGCCGGCGCCGACGAACACGTGCCGGGTCTCCGGCGGGCAGTGGACGAAGTCCCATTGCCGCAGGCGCCGCTCCTGCCCCTCCACGATCAAGAGCGCCTCGCCCGAGAGCACGAGGAAGTCCTCCTGCTCCGTCTCCCAGTGGTACGTGCTGTTCGGCTCGCCCGGCGACAGGACCTGAATCGACATGCCGAGCATCGGGAAGTACGTCTCCGCCTCGAACTCGTCGCAACCGGTCAGCCGGATGCTGTCGCCGCGGCCCGGCTTGTGGAACCAGCGCCCGTCGCGCACGTTCATGACGAACCACCCCGCGCTTCCGGGGACCAGGCCCGCTTCGGTCTGTTCGAGCCGCGCCTCCGGAACCACGACTCAGCCCTCCCAGGGCGGTAGAACGGCAGCTCGAGCAGTTCGCGCAACGCGGGCAGCGTGCGCTGCTCGTGCCACGGCGTCGCCCACACGAGCAGCTCGCCGTGCGGCGCGGTGAGCGCGTCCGCGAACACGAGCGCGCGCTGCTCGGGCAGCCACAGCGGGGTCTCGCCGCGCCCTCGCCCGTCGTAGAGAGCGACGAGGCCGCCCGGGAGCTCGCTTCCCGGCTGGATTCCCTCGAGCTCGGTCTCAGGGATGTTGTGCCGCCAGAAGAGGTAGGGCCCGAACGCGCGGGCCCCGTAGCGGCGGACGAAGAGGTCGACGTCGCGGACGTGATCGGGCTTGAGCACGACGACGGCGGTCGGCGGTGACGCGTCCAGCCGTTCCCAGATCTCGGTCGCATCCTCGGGCGGTGCAAGGGGGTCGAGCAGGACGACTTCGCCGCCCGACGTGACGCAGGTCGACGCGACCTGCGGTCCCCAGTCGCTGCGCGGCCGCCAGTCCGGATATTCGAGTCGCCAGAGCCAGAGGCCGGGCGCGACGTCGTGGAGCTCGGCTCCCACCCGGTCAGTGTTGCACCGGCTGCCATATTTGAGACGTGCTCCTCTACGACAGCCCGGTCTCGGGCAACTGTTACAAGGTGCGCCTGCTGCTCGCCCACCTCGCGCTGCCGTACGAGCGGCGCACGGTCGACGTGGTCGACCGCTCGACTCGCCCGGAGCTGCTCGGTGACCTGAACCCGGCGCTGCGCGTGCCGACGCTCGTGCTCGACGACGGCCGGCCGCTCGCCGAATCGGGCGCGATCCTTTGGTACTTCGGCGAGGGGACGCGCTTCGTCCCCGCCGACCGCTACGAACGCGCGCAGGTCCTGCAGTGGATGTTCTTCGAGCAGTACGACCACGAGCCCGCGATCGCCGTCGCCCGGTTCTGGCTGGCGTTCTCCGGGCGCCCCGACGAGTTCGACGACCGGCTCGAGGAGCGCACGCGTGCCGGGTACCGTGCGCTCGACGCGATGGAGCGGCACCTCGCAGGCCGCGAGACGCACGTTGCGCACGAAGGCGGCTTCGAGCTCGCGGGCTATCCGGCGCTGCGGGCCTGGCTCGCCCGCGTGGCCGCGCAGCCGGGGCACGTCACGATCGACGCTTAGCGGATCGTGATCGCGGCGCCGGGCATCGAGCCCGCGTTGATCCGCACCGAGCTGCCGCGGGGCAGCGTCCCTCGCCAGCGGAAGTAGCCGCCCACGCCCGCCCTGACTGTCGCGAGCGTCGTCCAGACGCCGCCGCTTCGCCGCTCGAGCTGCGCCACCGTGCCGGCACCGGGCGTACGCAGAGCGCCCCAGAGACTGGTCGTGGAGCCGCTCCTGCCGGTCTCGACGAGCGGGAGCTCGAACGCCGAGTACGCCGGCTTGCGCGCATTGTTCAGCCGGACGAGGCCGCTCTGGAAGCGCGCGATGTCCGGCTCGTCGCGGTACAGGTAGTGGATCAGCACGTCGACGCGCGGCGTGCGATACGCCTGGTAGAGGCCCTCGCCGACATAGCGCGCCTGCACCGCCGGCGAGACGCCGAGGAACCGATCCGGCGGGTTCGTCTGGTAGCCGTACTCGGTCAGCCAGATGCGCGCGTGCCCGAAGTCGCGGCCGACGAGCGTGACGAGCTTCCCGATCGTGGCCATCGTGATCGTCTGACAGTGCGAGCAACCGCCCGCAAGTGGCGACTCGTGCTTCGGGTTGAGCGGATAGGGGTTGTGCGCGTAGGCGTCCAGGTGTGCGTGCGCCGCGTGCATCCCGGCGATCCACGTGATCGGCGAGACGCCTTCGGTCGCGCCGCGCGGCGCAGTGACGCCGCCGCCGACCTGCGCTCCCGCGATCGTCGCGTGGATCGCGGCGTAGGCGGGATTGAGCAGTCGCGTCGTGTAGACGGAAGCCCGCGTCGGGCGCAGCCAGCGAACCTGGTTCGGCTCGTTCCAGATCAGCCACCGCTTCACCCACGAGTAGTGGCGTGCGGCCGCCTCGGCGAACGCCCGGAACGTCGTCGCCGATGTCGGCGCGTAGTTTGGAGGAAGGCCGCCGTTCGCCCAGCCGGGCGTGCCGAGCAGCTGCAGGACCACGTCGATGCCCGCAGCGTGGAGCCCGTTGAGCACCGCGTCGTCGTCGGTCCAGTCGTACGCGGTGTCCGCCGGATCGGTCGCGTCGGTCGGACGCGACTGTGCGATCGCGTTCCAGTCGAGCGTGAAGCGCACCACCTTGACGCCGAGCGCGTCGAGGCTTGCGATTCGCTCCCCGAGCGTGCCCGGTCCGTTCAGCAACCAGGCGTCGTCGGTGAGCCCGTACTGGACGTTGCGGGCCGCCGTGGCTCTGTGGGCGCTGACACCGCCGACGCCGCTGGTGAACGCCAGCGCGGCGAGCACGGCGAAGAACCGCACGCACCGCGTACGGGCACGGGACGCAGAGGTCATCGGTGTTGGTTGGACGCGAAGCGCGAGTCCCAAACCTCGCGCAGCATGAATTCACACTTTCGTGACAGGGGCGTATCCCACCTGTTTCCGGTTGCCCGCTACGTTCGCTGCATGACGAAGACAGCGACTCCATGGGGGCCTGCGACGCTCGTCGAGCGCGTCGCGCTGCCCCAGCGGGCGGGTGAAAAGCGGTTCTCCTCGGTGGTGGAGCTGCTCGAGGGCGATCGTGGCGAGCGCCTCGTGCGCTTCGCTTACTCGACCGGCGGCGCGGCCCGGCGCGGACCGGTCACGCTCCGTGTGCGCGACCTCGAACGTCTGCGCG
>WNGE01011705.1_pt1 | contig 12544 bp, 14 predicted proteins | sample 5400651 | NCBI WGS metagenome assembly WNGE01 (sample SAMN13153370, study PRJNA577476) | soil metagenome | isolation source: 60 cm soil or saprolite under grassland replicate 2 | place: USA:California | collected 2016-06-15 | reverse complement strand
CCAGCGAACACAATCACGACGTCAATGGCATCATCTGGCCGTTTTCTATCGCGCCGTTTCATGTTCTGTTGCTGCCGATCAACTACAAAGACAAAGTCATTCGTGAAGCGGCCGATAAGCTCTATCAAGAATTACAACAACAAGGCGTCGAGGTATTGGTCGACGACCGCGACGAACGGCCGGGAGTAAAATTCAAAGACGCCGATCTGGTGGGGATTCCCTTGCGCGTAACCATCGGTGCCAAGGGTTTGGAAAAGGGTTGTATCGAACTGCGCTGGCGCCACGATGGTAAGACCGACGAAATTCCCGTCGCCGATAGCGCAAATAAACTGCACACGATCCTGACACAAGCACTGCAGGCATAAACGATGGCTTCCACGCTCGAGCTGGTTCGTAAACGCGGGTCCATGCACGAGCGTTTGATCGTCGCTCTCGACGTCGACGATCTGGAGCAGGCCAAAGAGTTGGTACGGGTTCTCGCCGGCGAAGTCGGTATGTTTAAAGTCGGCAAGCAGTTATTTACTCATGCCGGTCCCCAGGCGGTGCGTTTGATTCAGGAACTCGGCGGGGAAATTTTTCTCGATCTCAAATTTCACGACATTCCCAGCACCGTCGCCAAGGCGGCCATCGAAGCGACTCGCTTCGGCGTCAAGATGTTCAATGTCCACGCCTCAGGAAGCCTTGAGATGATGCGCACGACGGTGAAAGAAGTGCGTCGTGTTTGCCGGCAAGAGCAGCGGCGCAGGCCGATCATGTTGGCGGTGACCGTGTTGACGAGCTTGAATCAAGACGATCTCACGCGAGTCGGCGTCGAAGCTAAGGTCGCCGATCAAGTAGTCCGTTTGGCGCTGCTCACCAAGCAAGCAGGAATGGACGGCGTCGTTGCCTCGCCCCATGAAGTTGCCGATATCCGTGAAGCCTGCGGCCGCCGTTTCGTTATTGTCACTCCCGGTATAAGATCCACGGCAGCGAACCGGAACGATCAGCTGCGCGTGATGACTCCCGCCGAGGCCGTGCGTGCCGGCGTCGACTATATCGTCGTTGGCCGGCCAATTCTGGAAGCTAAAGATCCGGTCGGCGCCGCGCGCGCGATCGTCGCCGAGATGGAGACACGGCGGTAAGGGGGTTTGTCGAGGCCCGCGTATTATCCTTCGCGAATCCAATCACCCTTCCCGCCAAGATCATGAGTCCTTGTACCGGTCACGGCGTGACAAACCACTGCTATTTCCAAAAACGATGAAAGTGATGCACGGGGCTATGACCGGCGCCGACCGCGAAACCTTTTCGAATTGCCTCGGTGATGTATTTCTTCGCGAGAGCGACGGCTCGTTCGACCGATTCACCTTTTGCCAGATAGGCAGCAATTGCTGCAGAAAAGGTACAGCCGGTCCCGTGCGTGTTCTGAGTGCGAATGCGCGGCGCGACCAGCGCCGAAAATGTTTTTCCGTCGTAAAACAGGTCGACAGCAGCACCTTTGCGATGACCGCCTTTAATCACGACGCTTTTCGCCCCCAACTTAACAATTCGCCTGGCGGCCTCTGTGATGTCCTCGGACGTGCGTAGCTCCATGCCTGTGAGCTCTTCAGCCTCGGGAATGTTCGGCGTTACCACCGCCGCTAAAGGAATCAGACGAGACAGCAGCGCGGCGACGGCTTCTTGCTCGATCAACAGATCACCAGAAGTGGCTACCATGACTGGATCGACAACCAGATTTTTTAGACGATTCCCGCGGATTTTTTTCGCGACGGTGTCAATGATTGCCGTGTTGGCCAGCATGCCCGTCTTCACCGCACGCGCGCCAATATCGTCGATCACGGCATCGATCTGAGCACCGACAAGACTCGGGCTCAATGCCAGGACTTGCGTTACGCCGACCGTGTTCTGCGCCGTGATCGCAGTAACCGCCGACGTGCCGTAGACACCTAGGGCCGCAAAGGTCTTGAGGTCAGCCTGGATGCCCGCGCCAGCACCGGAATCAGAGCCGGCGATAGTGAGCGCTTTGCGAATGGAGTTCATCGAGGGTAATCGTAGCAAAGCCGGGCGGCCGTTACGAGGGTGTTTACTTCAATGTTCCGATATCAGCTGTGGAGTTGCTGCGAAACCGAGGCAAGACCAAAAAACGTGAGCGGTGATTATTTGAAATCTTTCGACAACAAAAGGACGAGTTCGGCTGTTCGAGTAGAGAAAATTTCAGCCAAGAGCGATCTAAGAAAAGCCTTTGCTATACGCATCCGCGTGTTTGTCAAAGAGCAGGGGGTGCCAGCGGAAATTGAGCTCGATCGTGACGATAAGCGTGCGATTCATTTCCTGGCTATCAGTGCAGGAAAAGCCATCGGTACGGCGCGCATCGTGATGCGACAGGAGACCGTGAAGATCGGGCGGATGGCGGTGTTGAAAAAGTACCGAGGCAAAGGCGTGGGGATGAAGTTGTTGGAGCGGGCGGTTGTTGTGGCAAAGAAATTAGGCGCGCGCAAGATTTATCTTCACGCACAGGTTCCAGTGATCGGTTTTTACGAAACTTTCGGATTTCATTGCGTTGGTCCCGTGTTCGACGAAGCCGGCATTCCTCATCGAAAAATGATTTTGGAAGAGGGCAGTAACCGCAAAGGCATGTCCTGATCCCTTCGACGGAGTCTATCCTGAGCGCGTCGAAAAACTCAGGATAGATTTCGTCGAAGGAACGCAAAGGGCGCAAAGCAGAGAACCAAAGAAATCAGAGTGACTCGCGCAAAGGCGCGAAGGCCGCCAAGGGGGAGCTTGTCATTTCGACCTAAGGGAGAAATCTTTCTCCGATCCCTCACATTCGTTTGGGATGACGGGGTTTGGCCCGTCACTTTGCGTTCTTGGCGTCTTGGCGCGAGAGTAATCCGAAGCACCCGGCTACGACTGCGTCTTGGCGCGAGAGTAATCCGAAGCACCCGGCTACGACTGCTTGGAAACGAGGACCATCGGACCGGTGGGCGCTGCGGTTGTGCCGACGGGTTCGAGGGTAACGGCGAAGGTTTCCACTGGCAATTCACTCCGTGTCGTTTTGATGTGTAAGCCGCCTTGGCCTTTTGGATTTGTCTCCACCGTGCCGACGTAGCGCGGCGGAGACTGCTGCGCGATGGTCCACACGGCATACATCTTCCCTTCGGGTGCCGAAGGTAAATCGCTGACGAAGATGTGACCCTCACCCGATTGATTCCAGAGAAAGCGCCCTTTCGCGGTCGGTGTCGGTCCTGCTCCGTAGAGCGGCAAATCACGCGTTGCCGGATCGCGCAGAAGATTGACGACGGAGCTGTAAACCGAGTATCGATAGTCATAATAGGTCCCAGTTAGAACCACGCCGATGATGCAAGCCGCAATGATTCCCGTAATTCTCTGCCAGCCGCGCGTTTGTTTCGGTTGAGCGACTGTAATGGGAACGACTTTGTCGCCGGCGATCTGCTGAAGGATTCGGTCCTTCACCTCGGGAGAAGGGGTCATGGATTGCAGCGAGCGGTGAAGAAGATTGAGCGTTTCGCCGGTCTCACGCAGGTACGCGTCGCAGAGCGGGCAGCCCGCCGCGAGATGAGCTTCGAAATCCTTTAACTCTTGGCCGTCGAGCGCGCCGAGAGCGTAGATTTCGCCCTGCTCGCGCCAGTATTCGTGTTCCGCCGTGGCCATCACCCTACCTTCGTTCCCAACATGTCCCTTAGGCGCTGAATGCCCGAGCGCATTCTGGTTTTCACCGTACCTAACGGCTCTTTCAACCGATTGGCAATTTCGCTTTGGCTCAGTCCGTCAAAGTACGCCAGTTCCAAGACCTTTCGCTGCGCTTCCGGCAAATTGGCCAAAGCACTATTCATCGTAAGCTTGGTTTCGGATTCCGCCGCGCTGGATTCCACATTATCGCTGGACTCCGCCTTGGCCGGATCATCCGTCAAGATAAAGCTTCTTTCCATTCTACGTATGGAACGGAGCTTATCGATTGCCCGGCTGCGCGCGATATTGACAATCCATGCTTCCGGGCTGCCGCGCTCTTCGTTATATCGATTGGCTTGGTGCCAAACCTGCACGAAAACTTCCTGAAGAAGATCCTCTGCATCCGAGCTCATCCTGAGCATGCGCATCGCCAAGGTGAAAACCAGGGAAGAGAAATGGTCGTAGAGCTGGCTGAATGCCTCGCGATCTTGATTCGCAGTTTGGCGAATTAGATAGACGGGTGAATTTTGAGAATCGGCGCTCAGGGGTGTTTCCCTCGCTCGTCAATGGATAGTCGACATCGATAAACGGCGGCATTCTAGCCCCGCCAATCTTCTAGCACAAACCCTGTCCTGATTACTTACGCTCCAGGCAGGTCGTTCGGATTTACCGCACCAAAGAAATTATTTTTTTCAACGACCGTTCTCAAAATCAAATCCAATTCTTAGCCGTGGCCGTAAAGCAGCACAGAAGGTCGTACATTCTAATCAACAATTTGAAAAGAAGGAGAATCGAAAATGAGATCGATCAAGAAGCATCCAATCCATCGAGGGATGGCGATACTGTTGGGCGTGCTCATGGCCCTCACGAGCGTGTCACCGGTGGCTAAAGCGGCAAGCCATCGGGAGGCGCCGCTGATCGCGCTCGATCCGGCAGCGGATAACACCGATACTTATGCCTTTCGAAGTTGGCAGGACCCAAGCAAAGTAGTCTTCATCATGAACGTGATCCCGGGCCAAGATCCTGCCGACGGCCCCAACTATTTCAACTTCGACGACGAAGTCCTCTACGCTGTCAACATCGATAATAATCAGGACGGCAAGGCTGAGGACATTGTCTACGAATTCAGATTCAAGACGGAAAACCGGCCGGCCTTGGGACAGTTGGAGTTTCCCCTCTCTTATGTCGGTAATCCGAAAATTCCGGTCGCCCAGCTGCAAGGGATTACCAAGCTCGATGGACCGGGGTCTGAAGGCCTGACTCGGCGGCAAACCTACACGGTCACCGAGGTGCGTGGCAAAAAGCGCACCGAACTGTTCAAAGGCCAGAAGCTTGTCGCCGTGCCCAGCAATGCCGGACCGGCAACCTTCAAGAACTATGAAGAGCTCGCGTCGCAGGCGATTTACACGGATGCTTCCACCGGGATCAAAGTCTTCGCCGGAGAGCGCGCCGAAACTTTTTACATCGATCTTGGCGCGGTGTTTGACACAGCGAATCTGCGCCGGTTTCCGCCGCTATTGAGCGCTGCTGAGGATGCCGACGATACAAAAGATCCCTTCGGCATCAATCGGTTCAGCGGCATAAACGTGAATAGTATCGTTATCGAAGTGCCGATCTCGCGGGTTACCCTGGATGGTAAATCCGCGGAGCAAACCAGCACACCGGTCATCGGTATGTACGCCTCGACCGCGCGACAGAAAGTAAAAGTTCTTGGCGACGATGGAACGGCGAAAACCCAGGGACCGTGGGTGCAAGTCTCGCGCTTGGCTAATCCTTTGGTGAACGAGTTGATTATCGATACACCGTTCAAGGATCGATGGAATTCTCAGGAGCCTGAAGACGAGGCGCAGTTCCAAGAGTTTTACAAAAACCCCTCGATCGCTGTCGCGCTGGAGTTGATCTTCGGCGTGCCGGTAACAACCACGCCTAGGACCGATTTGATGAGTGTCTTTCTCAAGTACCCGGGCCAATCTCTTTCGGGTAACAACTGCGGCAATCCGTGCGCCGAATTGTTGCGCTTGAATTTGAAAACGCCGACCACCCAGCCGGAAAATCAGAAACGGCTTGGCGGCTTGGCCGGCGATGCAGCTGGCTTTCCCAACGGTCGTCGCCCGAATGACGATGTCACGGACATCGCTCTTCGAGTCGTCGGCGGAGCCAACTATATCGCCGGTTTGGCGGGCGACGGCGTGAACTTCCTTGGTGGCGCGCCTGGCGCGGGTGTCAAAGATGGTCCAGGCTACGGCGCTATTCCAGGAAATCGTCTCGACGTGACGATGAACGGCATCGCCAAGGAGTTTCCTTATCTGCCGACACCTTACGACGGCCGTGGCCGCCGGCATATCGACTGCGTCCAGTCGACCGGAACGCCATGTGTAGAGCCATGACGAAAACTGGTACCGGAGGCAGAATTTCTCCCTCCGGTGCCCTTGCAAGAGGAGACCGAACCATGAAAACGCCGCAATCCCTGATCATGATCGCACTGACCGCGTTGGCTCTCTTTGAACTCAAACCAGGCCTGGCCCAAGCGACGCGGACAGACAATCAAATCGCTTACTATGAGCAGCTGTTGAAACGAGATCAGCAAAACGCCCGCGCATATTACGCCCTGGGTGATGCAATGATTCGCAAAGCTCGGGAAACCGGCGATATGAGTTATTTTAATCGCGCCGAAACGGCGCTCAAGAAGTCGTTGGAGCTCACGCCTAGGAACGCCGGCGCGCTACGTCATCTGGCCTATGTTTTCTACTCAAGACATGAGTTTGCGCCCGCGGCCGTTCATGCTCAACGAGCGATTGCGCTCGATCCGACTGACGCCAACGCGTACGGCATTCTCGGCGACGCGCTGATGGAGACGGGTGAGTACGCCAAGGCCGAAACTGCGTATGGCAAGATGATCGGCTTGGACAAAAGCCTGTACTCCTACAGTCGCCTTGCGGGTATGAAAAGCATGCGCGGTGACGTCGCAGGTTCCAAGGAGCACCTGAGAACCGCCATTGCGATCGGAAAGATGACCAAGCAACCCGCGGAAACCATTGCCTGGGCACAATGGCAACTGGGAAGCGATCACTTCGGCGCGGGCAGTTTACTCGAGGCCGAAACGCAGTTTGCCGAATCTCTTCGGACTTATCCAAATTATTATCGCGCGCTGGCTGGTCTCGCGCAGGTGCGCGCGGCGCAGCGGCGTTTTGATGACGCCATCGAGCTCTATCAAAAAGCGATTGGCATCATTCCCATGCCCGAATACATCGGCGCGCTGGGAGACCTCTACACAAAAGCGGGAAGATCGGACGACGCGCTAAAGCAATACGACCTGGTCGAATACATCGGCAAACTGAGCGCTTTGAAGCAAGCGATGTACAATCGCGAGCTCGCCTACTTCTACGCTGATCACGATATCAAATTGGCTGAGGGTTTAACGCTGGCAGAACGCGAGCTCGATTATCGCCGAGATATTTACGCGTATGACGTGCTCGGATGGAATCTCTATAAGAGCGGCAGGATCGATGAAGCCCGGTCGGCGATCGACACAGCTCTCCGGTTGGGCACCAAGGATGCGAAGCTCTTTTATCACGCCGGCATGATCTTTAATCACCTCGGCGATAAGGAAAAAGCTAAAGACTATCTCGGTCGCGCGCTGGCAACCAATCCGCGCTTTCATGTGCTGTTTGCCGATCGTGCGGCTCGAACACTCAAAGAGCTCGAGAGCTCCGGCGCGCCGCTCGCGGCGAACCAGCAGAGCGAGGAGCGATAATCCAATGCGCCTGCGCCGACTTATTTTGGGAATATTGACGATTTCATTGATCGCGGTCGGCAATGCAGTTGCCCATCCGCTCGGCAATTTTAGCATTAATCAGTACTCAGCGATTCGTATCGGCAAAACCGAAGTCGAGTTGCGCTATATCGTCGATATGGCGGAGATTCCTACTTTCCAAGAGATCCAGCAGACCGGGCTGGTGCCGCAGGCTGGCGATGCCAGCGCAACAAGTTATCTGCTACACAGGGTGGAAACGTTGCGTGACGGTTTGTCGCTCGAAGTGAACGGCCGAAGGATCGCGCTTCGTACCGTGTCGCGTGAGATCCTGTTTCCTGAAGGCGCCGGCGGGCTGCCCACAATGAAAATCGGAGCGGTTTATAAGGGCAAGCTCGGCGACCCCGCGGGCGAACCGTACCAACTGTTCTATCGCGACGAGAATTTTCCCGGGCGCGCCGGCTGGAAGGAGATCATCGCCATCGCTGCCTCCGGCTCCCGATTAATCGACAGTTCAGTTCCGACTGAGGATCGAAGCGCACAACTATCGGACTATCCCACCGATCTGTTGAACAGCCCGCCGCAAGCGCGGGAGGCGCGGCTGACTCTTGCACCCGGCGGAATCGGGCCAGGTCACGCGGCTTCGACGCAATCACCGCCGCCGATCCGGCAATCGATCGCAGACAGCGGCCATTTGAACATTGCAAACCCGCCGGATACGTCAGGAGCCCGGGGCGTGACCACGCCGACGGATATAAGCTCGTCAGCCGAGGGACCGAAACCCGGAAGTAAATCGTTGGACATCGGCAGCGCTACATCGTCCGATTCGCTTCAACCCAATAAGCGAGCAATGTCGAGAAATTCATTCATGGAACTGATCGCGGCCAAGCGGCTTGATTGGCCCATGATCTGGCTCGCCTTTCTAGTCGCGGCAGTGCTGGGCGCGTTTCACGCCTTGGAGCCGGGTCACGGTAAGACACTTGTCGCCGCTTATTTGGTCGGCTCGCGCGGCACGATGGAGCATGCGTTGATCCTCGGATTGATCGTCACTGCGGCGCACACCGGGGCCGTGTACTTGCTTGGAGGCGTCACGCTCTACGCCTCACGATACATCGTGCCCGAGCGACTTTATCCTTGGTTGACGCTGGCATCGGGGTTGATGATCACTAGCCTGGGTGCCGCGCTATTTCTGCAGCGTTATTCCGCAAAAGGTGGGCCTCCCGCGCATCATCATCACGGCGATGTTCATGATCATCACCATCACGGTCACAGTCATCACCACGATGGTCATAGCGGCCATGCGCATGACCATCACGAGCTGACTCAAAAAGTGTCCCGGCGCCAGTTACTGGCTTTGGGCATCAGCGGCGGCATCGTGCCGTGCCCGGCAGCCTTGGTTGTCTTGCTCAGTGCACTGTCGATGCAGCGGGTCGGTTTTGGACTCTTGCTGATCGTCGCATTCAGTCTAGGGCTCGCCGCGGTTCTGATCAGCATTGGCCTCTTGATGGTTTACGCACGACAGTTCATGGTCAGGTTTCAGGGCAACGGCCAACTAGCCACGCGCTGGCTGCCGCTGACATCGTCGGCGTTCATTGTGCTTTTTGGAATCGGACTTACATGGCAGGCGCTGATGAGCGCTGGTTTCCTGCAGTTGTGATAGTGGGACTGCTCAGGTTACGTCCTGATTCTTTGAGAAAACTCCGCCAACAGGTGGTTAACCAGGTATGTGAAGCGACCGGCGGTCCTTGTTACTACTTCGGACGGAGCATGAAGACTGTCCACGCGGGATTGGGCATCACCGAGTCCGACTGGCAACTCGCCGTGAAGCACCTGACCGCAACCCTGGACCGATTCAAAGTGGCTGAGAAAGAGCGGGGTGAAGTTCTCACCCTGTTCTCGAGCCTGAAGAGCGATATCGTCGAGAAATAAATGCGATTGAAGCGTGGCCGTGCAAAAGAGACCATGCGCACTGGCTAGCAAAGCACCGAACCGTCACCGGTTCTAAGGTCCTTCCGGCTTTAGTGAATGACAGGTCGCGGTCACCCTGAGAACTCGAAGGGCGACCTGCCCGCAGGCTGTGTCTACCCATCACACGCCCTTCGACACTCCGGGCGAACGAAATTTATTCACTCAGAGAGCGAAAGTCGGTCAGTTTCGTGTTGCCTCTTGCTTCGCCCTGTCTTTACGCTTTACGATACGCTGCATTGATTCAACCGAAGCAGGGGGAAGAGCCAATGGAACCAATCCAAGCCGCTATTCTTGCTGCGGCCAACGAGAAAAGCCGCAAGCTCAAAGAATGGGTCCGTGCGCCGGAGATTCTGATCATGCCAGGAGCCTATGATGTTTTAAGCGTGCGATTGTTTGAACAGATGGGTTTCAAAGCGATTCAAGGCACCAGCGGCGGCATTGCCGCGGCGCTGGGCTATCCGGACGGCGAAGTGATGAGCCGAGAGCTGTTTATTGAAGTTAGTGGTAACTACGCCGGAGCGGTAAGCATACCTTTCAATGCCGACGGCGAAAGAGGCTACGGCGATGAAGTTGGCGTCGGAGACACCGTGCGCGCGCTGGTGGCGCGCGGTGTAGCCGGCATGAATCTCGAAGACGGCGCGGCGAAAGGCCGCGGCGGATTGGTCGAGCTGGCGCAACAACTGCGCAAGGTCAAAGCGGTCATCGAGACCAAGCGCGAGCTTGGAAGCGAGTTTTTTCTCAACGCGCGCGTCGACGCCTTCCATGTCATCACCGACGATCCAAAGAAAGCACTCGACGAAGCGATTGTCCGCGGCAACGCGTACGCCGAAGCCGGCGCCGACTGCATTTTTTACTTGAACCTCCATTCGGCCGAAACGATCGGGCGAGTGGCAAAAGAGGTCAAAGCACCCATCAGCATTCTTGCCGGGCCACAGTCGCCGAGCGTTAGAGAGCTGCAAGATCTGGGCGTAGCACGCGTGAGCTACGGATCAGGTTTCATGAAGGCCGCGATTACCGGCACAAAGCGTTTGGCGAAAGAGATTCTCGAGAAGGGCACATGCAGTTTGCTCAAGGAAGGCATGCAGACACCGGAGATCGCCGCCTTGGTCGCAAGAAAGCAGTGATTCTCACCATGAGCGCCGCAAGCACCGTCGTGTCACTGCATATCGCACCGACAGGCGCGGCCACGATGCAATCGGTGGATCAAGTGCGAGCCGTTGCTGGCCGCGGCCTGGAAGGTGACCGCTACTTCAGCAAGCTCGGAACTTATTCTAACGATCCCGGCACAGGCCGCCACGTGACTTTGATCGAGATCGAAGCGATCGAAGCGTTGAAACGAGAATACGACCTCGACTTGGCTCCCGGTCTTTCCCGCCGCAACATGGTCACGCGCGGCGTCGCCCTCAATCATCTCGTCGGGCGAGAATTTACCATCGGAGAAGTCGTCTTGCGCGGTATGCGTCTGTGCGAACCTTGCGCCCATCTGGAAAAACTGACCCGACAGGGTGTGATGCGCGGTTTGATTCATCGCGGTGGGTTGCGCGCCGAGATCGTGAGCGGCGGAACGATCCATATCGGCGACTCGATTGTGTCCCGCATGGAACACGCTTCCTAGTAAAGCTCGCGTTCGTATCCATGACAGGTTCGGCTCTTACACTTATCCTCGTCGCAGCGGTTATCCACGCCACTTGGAATCTGCTCAATAAGCAGGCGAGCGGACACGCGACGTTTACCTGGCTGGTCGCGGTTCTCTCGGCGGTGCTGTACGCGCCGGCGACGATCACGGTCATTGAAGTTTGGCGCATGAAGATTGATTTTGTCACCGTCGGCATGATGGCCGGAAGCGCGGCGTTGCACACGGCGTACTTCGTACTGCTGAACCAGGGATATCGCGTCGGCGATCTGTCACTGGTCTATCCTCTGGCACGCGGCACCGGTCCATTGCTATCGAGTTTGGCGGCAATTTTATTGTTGGGCGAACGGCCATCTGCGATCGCGCTCGGCGGCGCGCTACTAATTATCGGCGGCGTCGTCGTCTTGACGACAAATCTTTCACAATTGCGCCAAAGCGGTGCTCAAGACGCCGTGGTCTACGCCGTGGTCACGGGATTGTTCATCGCCGCTTATACTCTGTGGGACAAACAGGCGGTGAGTCACTTCGCGATCGCGCCGCTGGTTTTGGATTGGGGCGCCAATGTAGGTCGCGCGCTGTTGCTCGCGCCGTTTGCGATAAAGTACTCGGATCAAGCCGTTATTGAGTGGCGTGAACATAAGTACGAGGCCATCGCCATCGCTATTTTGATACCGCTTTCCTATATCCTGGTGTATCCTGGTGCTTACGGCGATGCGTTTCACACCCGTGAGCTACGTCGCGCCGGCGCGCGAGATTAGCATTCTGATCGGCACGGCGATGGGAACACGTCTACTCGCCGAGGGCGACGCACGCCGAAGATTGGTCGCGGCCGGCGCGATGGTCTTGGGCGTGGTGGCGTTGGCGATCGGCTAGGCCGATACGTTCAAACTGTTCAAATGGTTCAAGCCGTTCAAAACGTTTGAAGCCGTAACCTTTGAGTCGAACCGCGATGAAAGATGATTCGTTCAAAGATTTTGTTCTGGATCAGCTGCAAGAATTGGACGACGTCGAGGCGCGACGCATGTTCGGCGGATTCGGTCTTTATCAGGACGAAACTTTCTTCGGCATCATTCACAAAGACCGGCTCTATTTCAAAGTTGCTGACTCGACCGTGGCTCAATATCGGCTGAGAAGAATGAAACCGTTTCGGCCTAATGCCAAGCAAACACTCAAGAGTTATTTTCAAGTGCCGGTGGAGGTCATCGAAGACGCAAACCAACTCGGTGCGTGGGCGGCGCAAGCCGTCGGCTGCCAGCAGACGAAGCGGTAAATTATAGTAGAGGGATAAAGCCATGAGTAGTTCGCTAACCGGGGGGTGCCAGTGTGGCGCAGTTCGTTATGAGTGCGCGGTGGAGCCGCTGTTCACCGGTAACTGTCATTGCCGGGATTGCCAGAGATCGACCGGTGGGGCTTACGTGCCGGTGCTGGCCGTGCCGGCGGATGCCCTAAAGATTACCGGCGAGGTCAAATACTACGATAGCCGCGCCGATAGCGGCCACACCTTTAGCCGCGGATTCTGTCCCAAT
>WNGE01007803.1_pt1 | contig 12544 bp, 10 predicted proteins | sample 5400651 | NCBI WGS metagenome assembly WNGE01 (sample SAMN13153370, study PRJNA577476) | soil metagenome | isolation source: 60 cm soil or saprolite under grassland replicate 2 | place: USA:California | collected 2016-06-15 | reverse complement strand
CCCGACCGGCTCGATGCCGTCGATCTCGAAAGCTGCCTCTCCCGACTGCAGGAGGGCGGAGAACTTCGACCCCTGGGCCGAGCGGAACACCACCGACTGTGAGCTCTCGTCGAAGACGTAGTTGACGGGGCGGATCACCGGAGGCCACCCCGGCGCGTTCACCGCCAAGCGCCCCAGGTTTGCCTCGGCCAGTAGTCGGAGGCACTGGTCGCGGTCAAGCTCGACCAGCTGGGTAGTGGACGCAGCGTGCAGGTCCACCTGGCTATTCGGGCCGCCTCCTACCGGGCCCGCAAGATCCGGGGAGCGAAGAACGGCCATGGTCGACAGTATGAACTGGCGCGTCGGGTTCCCAAACAAAGGGGGAGGACGACTGATAACCCTTCGAACGCAAGGACGGCGTCGATCCGCGTCGCGCTGCCGACGTCGCCGAGGAGGCGCGCTCGTCGTCGATGTGTGCGAGCGCGACGAATGGGATGCCGGCCCAATCTCGGGCGCAGTCCATATGCCTGTGCGGTGCGCAAACTCGGTTTCGCCTACAGATCCGCGGTTTCGGCCCACGCTGCGCACCAGTTCCCGACGCCAACGCAGTAGCGTCGCCGGTGGAAGGACGAGGCCATGCCGGCGCCGGCACGGAAGCAGACGAGCAAGCGCAGCGATGAACGCACGATCGGACAGGCGAAGCTTCGGACGCTGATGCTGGCGAGTCAACACCGAGAGCTGGTGCCGCATCACCACAAGTTCGATGTCCTTGGCGAACGCGGCCCGCCGACCCCGAACGAGCAGCCTCTGGTCGCAAGCGTGTAAAGGTCGCTAAACCTCGGTTCGAACCTGGAACCGGAGTTTTGACACCCTTCAGGGGCAACGCAGCCGGTGCAGGCGATGCTCGCTCACCCGAACGGCGATCGGCGGCAGCTCGGCAACCTGGTGACGCTGCGGGGCGGCCGCGTCCAGCCGCTCGTCCTCGCCGAAGGCGCGCGCGCAGGCGTGGCAGCGGTCCGGCCAGTGCTCGAACACCTCGTCGACCTGGTCAAGCGGCAGAAGCAGCCGGCTGCTTCCCTCATGCCCAGGCTGGCCGCCACGGCCGCGGCCCGAGCCTCGTCGCCGCGGGCGCGGCGGCGCCGACGGCGGATCCTGGGAGGGCGGCAGCGACGAGTGACGCGAACTCCGGTGAAGACGCTGCTCGAGCTCGCTGACCCGCGCCTCGAGCCGCCGGTTCGCCTCGACCAGCTCGCCCACCCGCAAAAGCAGCGCGAGCGCCGTCTCCCGATCGCCATCGAGGATCGCCTCCGCCTCGGCCCGCTCCACACACCCGAGTTCGCCGCAAGGAAGCGGGTCCCTTCAGGGGAGGTGAACGCTTACGGATTCGGTACACGGCCGAGTTTGTGCACCCCACGGCCAAAATTTGGTTCCGCCTGCAAATCGGGCTCATTCGCTGGGGCGGTCAGAATTTGGCACCCCACAGTCGTAGAATCGCCTCTGCACGAAGTTGGTGCTCTGCACAAATGTGCAAGGAGGAATGGGGATGCGCCACACAATGCGCCACACACGACTCGTTCTAACCGTCCTTTCGGTCACGGCCGCTCTCGTCGCCACGGCCGCGGCCGGAGCGACGCCGACGGCGGGCTCGAAGCTGCCGCCGAAGCTGGCGTCGGGGAAGGTGCAGATCGCTCTCGTCCGTCAGCTCGGGTCGGGAGACTTTTTCCAGCAGTGGCTGACGGGCGCCCAGAAGATGGCGAAGCTGCTGAAGGTAAAGCTGCTGATTTACGACGCGCGTGGCAAGAACGAGCAGATGGCGACTGACTTCCAGAACGCGATGAACCGGGGTGTCGACGCGATCATCGTCGATCACGGCCTTGCCGAGACGATGAACCCGCTGGTCGACAAGGCGGTCAAGAAGGGGATCCCGGTCGTCGCCTTCGACCTCGCGACCCCGAACAAGAAAGTCACGCAGACTCAGCAGAGCGACATCCTGCTCGGGACGATGATCGCGACGAAGATGGCCACCGACCTGCGCGGTAAGGGCAAGGTCGGCTACGTCTACGTTGCGGGCTTCGCCCCGCTCGACCGGCGCAACACGGCCTGGCAGCGGGTGAAGAAGAAGTACCCGGGGCTGGAGCAGGTAGCTCAGTTCGGCAAGGTCAGCGACTCGACCGCCTCGGACGTGCAGTCGCAGGCAGCGGCGGTGCTGACCGCCAACCCGGACCTGAATGCGATCCTGGCGCCCTACGACGAGTTCGCGAAGGGTGCCGTGCTCGCCATTAATCAGGCCGGGAAGCAGAAGCGGGTGAAGGTGTACGGCGTCGACATCTCGACGCCGGACATCGGGGTGATGAGGCAGCCGGGGAGCCCGTGGGTCGCGACGGCGGCCACCGATCCCGCGAACGTGGGCGCGGTGACCGTGCGGGCGGCCGTGCTGAAGCTCCTCGGCACGAAGCTGCCGAGGAGCATCTTGATCAGGCCGGCGCTGATCACGCAGTCGTTCCTAGTCAAGAACAACATCAAGACGATGGCCGATCTCCGGCGCAAGCTGAAGGGCCTGAACACGAGCGATATCGCTTCGGCTCCCTGGATGCCGAAGATCACCTTCTAGGACGAGGAGGCTGTCGCCGAAACGCCGGCACCCGTGACCGAGCCGACCGTCTCGCTGCGAGGGATCGGGAAGTCCTTCGCGGCGACTCGCGCCCTCGACGACGTCACGCTCGACCTGTACCCGGGCGAGGTGTTCGGGATGGTCGGCGCGAACGGTGCTGGCAAGTCGACGCTGATCAAGGTCCTCTGTGGCGCACACCACGACCACGAGGGAACGATCGAAATCGAGGGCAAGGCGGCCCGCTTCGGCGGGCCGCTCGACGCTCGCCGGCACGGGATCGAGGCGGTGCATCAGCGGATCGACGAGGGCGTCGTCCCCGGGCTCTCGGTGGCGGAGAATCTGACGCTCGACCTGCTCGGGAGCGGGGGTGAGGGGTTCGTCTTCTCGCAGCGGCGGGCGCGCCGCGAGGCCGAGACGATCGCCGAGCGGCTCGGCCTGAACTTGACGCAGGCGGAGCTCCGCGACGACGTTCGCCGGCTCTCGGTCAGCCGTCGGCAGCTGCTCGTGCTCGCACGCGCCCTCTCGCGCTCGCCGCGCGTGCTGATCCTCGACGAGCCGACCTCGGCGCTGTCGGCGGCCGAGGCGGAGCGTCTGTTCGAGATCGTGCGCCGGCTGGTCGCCGAGCGAGTCTGCGTCTTCTACATCTCACACCGGCTCGGAGAGGTCGATGCGCTTGCCGACCGCGTCGGCGTGCTTCGCGACGGCCGCCTGCGGGCGGTGTTCGCACGGCCGTTCGAGCGCGCTGCCGTCGTCGAGGCGATGCTCGGTCACGCCGTCGCCGAGCTCGAGCGCACCGAGCAGCCGGCCGAGCGCGAGGTGCTCCGCCTCGAGGCGTTGCGGCTCACGCCCTCCTGGCCGCCCATCGACCTCGCGGTCGGAAGCGGGCAGGTGACCGGCGTGATCGGTCTGATCGGCGCCGGGAAGACCGAGCTCGCCGAGGTCCTCTTCGGCCTGCGGCGCCCGGCCGGTGGACAGGTGCTCCTCGACGGGCGCCCCTACGAGCCTCGGCATCCAAGCGACGCGATCGGAGCAGGCGTCTACCTGGTGCCGGAGGAGCGGTCGGTGCAGGCGCTTGTGCCAGGCTGGAGCGTGCGCGCGAACCTGTCGCTGCCGTTCCTCCAAGCGGTCGACCGCCTCGGGATCGTCCGCGTGCGCGAGGAGCGTCGCCGCGCCGAGCGCATGATCGAGCTGCTCGACATCGTCTGCGCAGGGCCCGAGGCGGAGATCGGCTCGCTCTCGGGCGGCAACCAGCAGAAGGTCGCCGTCGGCCGCTGGCTCGGCGGTCGGCCGCGCCTGCTCGTGCTGGACGACCCGTTTCGCGGCGTCGACATCGGTGCGCGAAACGACCTCTCCGCGAAGCTGCGCGAGCTCGCGGAGCACGCTGCCGTGATCGTCCTCACCGCCGACCCGGACGAGCTGCTCGAGGTGGCCGACCGGGTTCTCGTGCTCGCTGGCGGGGGGCTCGTGCTCGACCAGACGATCTCGCAGGTGACCCGGGCCGGGATGGTCGCTGCGATGACGGAGGCAGCCTGATGGCCGACGGCTCCCCAGCGTCGCAGGCGGCGGCCCCGGCCGCGGCCGGCAGCGAGCCGAAGCGGCGCCTGCCCCGCCCGGCGTTCGACCCGCTCCAGCTCTTGCTGCGCTACGGGCTCCTCGCGCTGATCGTCGGCGTGATCGTCTACTTCGCGGCCAGCGAGCCGGCGTTCCGCACGGTCGACAACGCCTTCTCGATTCTGCAGTCGGTCGCAATCATCGGCGTCATCGCGCTCGGCGTCACGTTCTCGCTGGTCGTCGGCGGCTTCGATCTCTCGGTCGGCGCGAACGCCGGCCTGGCGGTGATGTTCTCCTCGATCGCCCTCGTCATATTCGACGTGGCGACGCCGGTCGCGGTGCTGGTCGCGCTGCTCGCGGGCGGGCTCGTCGGCCTCGCCAACGGGATGATGATCGTCAAGTTCGGGATTCCCGATCTGCTCGCCACGCTCGGGATGATGTTCCTGCTCCAGGGGTTGCAGCTGCTGCCGACGGCAGGCCAGACGGTGTCGACGGGCATGACCTGGTACGGCAAGGTCCGAGACGGGGTGTTCCACGAGAGCTTCTTGGACATCGGCCGCAAGCAGTTTGGCCCCGTGCCGCTTCCCGTCCTGATCTTCCTCGGGCTCGCGCTGCTTACCTGGATCTTCCTCGAGAAGACCCGCTGGGGCCGGGTCATGTACGCGATCGGCGGCAACGCCGAGGCCGCCCGGCTGGCAGGGCTGCGGGTCGAGCGCTACCGCATCGCCGCCTACCTGATCTCGGGCGTCTTCGCCTCGATCGGCGGCGTCATGCTCGCCGCTCGGATCGGTGCCGGCGACGTCGGCGCCGGCAACCCGTTTCTGCTCGACGCGGTCGCGACGGCGCTGATCGGCTTCGCCGTACTCGCCGTGAACAAGCCGAACCCGTTCGGGACGACGGTGGGCGCGATCTTCCTCGGCGTGATGCTGAACGGCCTGACGATCAAGAACTTCCCCTACTACACCCAGGACTTCGTCAAGGGCGCCGTGCTGATGCTGGCGCTGTTCCTGAGCTTCGCCTTCGCGAGGAGACGATGAGCGGGGCAACGACGGTCTACGCTTACGAGCTGCTCACGCCCGAGACGGTCGCGGACTACCTCCGCTCGCACTCGGAGCTTGCCGACCTGGTCGATCCCGATCAAGAGCTCGACGTCCACGAGGTCGGCGACGGCAACCTGAACTTGATCTTCGTCGTCGCGGACGGGCGCCAGAGCCTCGTCCTCAAGCAGGCGCTCCCGTACGTGCGCATGGTCGGCCCGAGCTGGCCGCTGACACCGGAGCGCGCGACCGCCGAGGCGCGCGCGCTGGAGGCGCATTCGCGGGTCGCGCCCGAGTACGTCCCGGCCTTTTACGGGTTCGACCGCGAGCGCTACGTGCTCGCCATCGAGGATCTGAGCTCGCACCGCGTCTGGCGCGGAGCGCTGAACGACGGCGAGCAGCACCCGGCCGCGGCTGCTGCGATGGGCCGCTACATCGCGCGGATCGCGTTCGGCACCTCCCTCTTCGGCGTCGAGGCGAAAGAGCTGAAGCGGCTGACCGCGGACGCGATCAACCCCTGGCTCTGCGAGATCACCGAGAACCTGGTCTTCACCGAGCCCTACGTCGACACGGAGCGGAACTGGTTCCAGCCGGAGCTGCTCCCGGACGTCGATGAGCTGCGCGCGGACACCCGCTTCGTGTCTGCCATCGGCGAGCTGAAGTACGCGTTCATGACGCAGGCCGAGGCGCTCGTCCACGGCGACCTCCACACCGGCAGCGTGATGGTGCTGCCCGAAGGCTCCACCCGCGCGATCGACAGCGAGTTCGCCTACTACGGGCCGGTGGGCTTCGACATCAGCTGCCTTTGGGGCAACTACCTGTTCGCGCTCGCCCGGGCGCGCGTCAGCGACCAGACGGAGCTCGCCGAGTGGGTGCGTGGGCTCGCGCGCGAGACGTGGGACGCCTTCGAGCAGGAGTTCCGTTCGCTCTGGCCGGGCCGGGTCGACCCGCGGGTCTTCACGGATTCCTTCCTCGAGCGCTGGCTTGCGAAGGTGCACGCGGACGCGGTCGGGATGACGGCCGCGGAGCTCTGCCGCCGGACGCTCGGGCTTGCGCACGTCTCGGACATCGAGACGCTGGCAGAGCCGGAGCGCGAGCGGGCGGTACGCGGGCTCTTGCGCACGGCCAGGAGGCTCGCTCCGGCGCGTGCCGAGATCCGCTCGCCGGACGAGCTGGTCGCGGTCGCGGACGAGCTGATCGGGGGTGCGCTGTGAGCACGACGCCGTGGCTCCGCTCCTCGGTCGAGTGGCTGGGAGACCGTCTCGAGGTGATCGACCAGACCGCGCTCCCCGAGCGCGAGGAGATCCGGACCCTGCGCTCGGTGGACGAGGTCGTCGACGCGATCCGGCGCCTCGTCGTCCGTGGGGCGCCTGCGATCGGCATCTGCGGCGCCTTCGGCGTCGCCCTCGGGCTGCGCCGAGCCGAGCCAGGCGGCATCGAGTCCGCTCGCGCGGCGCTCGACGCGACCGCCGCGGCGATCGAGGCGGCCCGGCCGACCGCGGTCAACCTCGCCTGGGCCGTGCAGCGCACGACCCGCGCGGCAGCGGCAGGCGCGACGGCGGAGGAGATGCTGACGCGGGCGGAGCAGGAGGCGCTCGCGATCCAGCGCCAGGATCGGGAGTCGTGCAGGCTGATCGGCGAGTACGGCCGAGCCGAGCTCGCAGAAGTCCACCGCGTGCTGACGCACTGCAATACGGGCCGGCTCGCGACCGGCGGCTGGGGCACCGCGCTCGGGATCGTCTACGCGAAGGCCGAGGCCGGCGAGCCGATCGAGGTGCTTGCCGCCGAGACTCGGCCGCTGCTGCAGGGGGCGCGGCTGACCTCATGGGAGCTGTCCTCAGCGGGCATCCCGGTGACGCTTGTGGCCGACGGCGCCGCCGGCGCGGCGATGGCGTCGGGCCGAGTCGAGGCGGTGGTCGTCGGCTGCGACCGTGTCGCGCGGAACGGCGACACCGCGAACAAGATCGGCACCTACACCCACGCGGTGCTTGCGCGCGCGAACGGGATCCCCTTCTATGTGGCCGGCCCGATCTCGTCGTTCGACCCGACGATCGCGAGCGGCGAGGAGATCGTGATCGAGGAGCGCCCGGCCGACGAGGTGCTGCGCTTCGGCGGCGTCCAAGTCGCGGCCGCGGTTCCGGCCTGGAACCCCGCGTTCGACGTCACGCCGGGCGCGCTCGTGACCGCGTTCATCACCGACCGGGGCGTCTTGCGGCCTCCCTACGAGGAGTCGATCCCAGCCGCGCTCGCGCGGGCCGAGGAACGGGCCGGTCGATGAGAGCGGCTGTCTACTACGGGCCGGACGACGTCCGCGTCGAGGAGCGTGACCTGCGGAAGCCAGGTCCGGGCGAGGTCGTCGTGCGGATGCTGGCCTGCGGGATCTGCGGCAGCGACCTGATGGACTGGTACACGTCCCCGCGTGCGCCGCTTGTGCTCGGCCACGAGCCGGTGGGGGTCGTCGTCGAGACCGGGCCGCCGGTTGCGGGACTCGAGCTGCCGCCAGAGGGCAGCCGCGTCTTCCTCCACCACCATGTGCCCTGCTTCGTCTGCGACTACTGCCGCCGGGGCTACCACACGCTCTGCGCGACCTTCCACCGGACGAGGATCGAGCCCGGAGGCTTCTCCGAGCGGATCCTCGTGCCGATCGAGAACGTCCGCCACGACCTGCTCGTCCTGCCCGGCGGGCTCGAGACGGAGGCGGCGACGCTGATCGAGCCGCTCGCCTGCTGCGTCCGCGGCGCGCGCCGCGCCGGCGTGGGCCCAGAGGCGCGGCTGCTCGTCGTCGGGGCGGGGCAGATGGGACTGCTCTACGTTCAGGCCGCCCGCGCCTTCGGCTGCCGTGAGGTGGCCGTGGCCGAGCCGCGCGAGGAGCGGCGCCGGCTCGCGGAGCGCTTCGGCGCCGCAGCCGCCGAGCCGGAGCGCGAGGCGGTACTCGCGGCGCTCGGCGCGCCGCCGACCGTCGTGGCGCTCTGCACCGGGGCTCCACAGGCGTTCGAGCTGGCCCTCGCGGTCGTCGACAAGGGCGGGACCGTCCAGCTCTTCGCACCGTCGGTGCCCGGGACGCGCTTCTCGTTCGACGGCAACGATCTCTTCTTCAACGAGGTGACCCTGCAGTCAAGCTACTCCGCCGGGCCGCACGACACGCGCGAGGCGCTCGGACTGCTCGCCGACGGCGCGGTCGTCGCGGACGGCATCGTCACCGACAGGTTCCGCCTCGCGGAGACGGCGCGCGCTCTCGAGACCGCGAGGTCGGGCCGCGCGATCAAGGTTGTCGTCCTCGGGGAGGAGAGCACATGAGAGCGGCCATCCTGCATGGACCGTCTGAGCTCGCGATCGAAGAGCTCTCGTCTCCAGAGCCCGATCCCGGCGAGGTAGTTCTCGACGTCGCCTCGGCCTGCACCTGCGGCACTGATGTCAAGTCGTACAAGCGTGGCCACCCGTCGCTCGGCGGCTACCCGGCCCGATTCGGCCACGAGTTCGCCGGGATCGTGGCGGCAGTCGGCGACGGCGTCGAGCGGGTTGCGGTGGGCGACGAGGCCTTCTGCGCGAACTCCGCGCCGTGCGGCGTCTGCTTCCAGTGCATGCGGGGTCGCTTCAGCCTCTGCGAGGACCTGCTCTACCTGCTCGGCGGCTTCGCGGAGCAGCTGCTCGTGCCGCCGCGAATCGCAGCCGCCAACCTGCACCGGCTTCCGCCCGGCCTCGACCTCTACACGGCGCCGCTCGCGGAGCCGCTCGCCTGCGCGCTGCACGCGGTCAGTCGAGCCGGCATCCGCATCGGCGACGGCGTCGCGATCGTCGGCGGCGGCGCCCTCGGGATCATGCTCTGCGCTCTCGTTCGCCGGGCCGGCGGCGAGCCGATCGTCTGCGCCCGCTCTCCGGAGCGGCTCGAGCTCGCAAAGCGCTTTGGAGCCGTCGAGACCGTCGCCGGTCTCAGCGGCGAGGAGGACGTGCAAGAGGTTCTCGCGCGCACCGCCGGCGGCCGCGGCGCCGACCAGGTCTTCGAGGCGGTGGGTCGCCCGGAGACGTGGGAGCTGGCGATCGAGCTGGCGCGCCCGGGCGGGGCCGTCAACCTCTTCGGCGGCTGCGCGCGCGGTACCCGCGTCGGCGTGCGCACGGAGCGTGTCCACTACGAGGAGGTCGAGCTGCGCGCGACGTACCACCACACGCCGCGCTACATCGAGGGTGCGCTCCGCGTCCTCGCCGAGGGAGACGAGCCGTGGAGCGAGCTCTGCGGCCCCGCGATCGGCCTCGACGACCTACAGGCGGCGCTCGAGGGGACGCTCGAGGCGACGCCGGCGCCCAAGTACTCGGTCCGGCCGGCAGGCGTGCGATGAGCGGCCGGCGTCTTCTCGAGAAGGAGCCACAGATGACGACCCTTGTTCCGAACGCCGAGATCGAGCGCGTGGCGGACGCCGTTCGCCGGCGCGTGCTCGTTCACACGATCCGCAACAACGGCGGCTACCTGTGCCAGGCGTGCAGCTCGGCCGAGATGCTCGCGACCCTCTACCTGCGCGCGATGCGGCTCGGACCGTCGCACGGCCCACCGGTTCCGGTCGAGTTCCGCGGCGTTCCCGGCAAGTCCCCGGCGGTCTCGGGCGCGGCCTATAACGGAGGGCCCGGCCCGGACAATGACCGCTTCATCCTCTCCGCGGCGCACTACGCGCTCGTCCTCTATGCGACGCTGATCGAGGTCGGGCGGCTCGCACCGGAGGCGCTCGAGCACTTCAACCGCGACGGGTCGACCGTCGAGATGATCGGTGCCGAGCACTCGCCCGGGATGGAGGCGACCACCGGCTCGCTCGGGCAGGGGCTCTCCGTCGCGCTCGGCATGGCGATGGCCCGCCGCCGGCGCGGGGAGAGCGGCCGCGTCTGGGTGTTCATGTCCGACGGGGAGCTGCAGAGCGGCGAGATCTGGGAGGCGATCGGGATGGCGGCGCATCACGGCGTCGACAACCTCGGCGTCTACCTCGACGCGAACGGGAACCAGGTCGACGGCCCGATCGTCGATGTGCAGCGGATCGAGCCCGCCGCCGAGCGCGTGCGCACGTTCGGCTGGCGCGTCCACGAGGTCGACGGCCACGACCCGGACGCACTGGCGGAGCCCGCGCTCGAGCCGCCCGACGGCCGGTCGCTGATGGTGATTGCACGAACGTGCCCGTGGCAGGGCATCCCGAGCCTCGCGCAGCGCGCACCGAAGCTCCACTTCCTGCGCTTCCGGCCGGGCGAGGCCGAGCTGGCGCTCGCCGACTGCGGGCTGACGATGGAGGAGGTGCCGGCATGAAGCCCGTTGAGACCGTCTCCCGCCCGTACGCACGCGCCTTCGTCGAGTGGGCCCGCGATCGCGAGGAGGTCCTGTGCCTCTCGGCCGACCTCACCGGCTCATGTGAGGTCGACGACTTCCGCGACACCTATCCCGATCGCTTCATCTCGTGCGGGATGGCAGAGCAGAACATGATGGCCGTCGCCGGCGGCTTCGCCCGCCAGGGATTCGTCCCCTTCGTCCACACGTTCAGCGTCTTCGTCACGCGGCGCCCGTACGACCAGGTCGGGATGTCGATCGCGTACCCGAACCTGCGGGTGCGGCTGATGGCGTTCCTGCCCGGGCTGACGACGCCGGGCGGCGTCACCCACCAGGCGATCGACGACGTCGGCTTGATGCGGCTGCTCCCGAACATGACCGTCCTCGACTGCGGCGACGCCACCGAGGTCGAGACCGTGCTCGACGTGACCGAGCAGGTGGACGGCCCCGTCTTCGTACGCGTGCTTCGCGGCGTGGTACCCCGCCTCTTCGAGGAGCCGATGCAGCTTGGCCGGGTGCGGGTGCTGCTCCACGGCGGCGACGTCTGCCTGCTCACCTCCGGGATCTGCACGGGCGAGGCGCTGCCGGCGGTCGAGGCGCTCGCCGACGCCGGCGTGTCGATGACGCACCTGCACGTGTCGACGCTGAAGCCCTTCGACGACCCGACGGTGCTCGATGCGGTCGCGTCCGCGCGCACGGGCGTGATCACGATGGAAAACCACCTCGTCACCGGCGGCCTCGGCTCGGTCGTCGCTGAGCTGATCGCCGACCACGGGCTTGGGCAGCGGCTCGTTCGGATGGGCCTGCGCGACACCTACGCACACGGCGGCAGCCTCCCCTACCTGCTCGACCAAGGCCGAAGCGCTGTGAGACCGGCCGGCATCCTGCACCCGGGGCTCCTGGAAGTGCTCGCCCGCGCTGGTCACGGCGACGTGATCGTTCTCGCCGAGGCGGGGCTCAAGATCCCGCGCGGCGCTACCCCGTAGGGTTCGTAAATTCGGTCGTAGCGGATTCCAGGGAAATCCCCAACTCGTCGTCTTGGCTTAGGCCGCAAACTTTGGGGCGTGGCGACGGATGAGGGCACGATTTGAAGTCGGAAAACGTGCCCGACGATGGTGAAGGCTGGCCCTCACGTTTCGCCACCGACGCTCTCGGCCGGGCAGATTCCTCAAGCTCGGGGGATGAAGCCGCTCGAGCGACCTTGCCCGTCTCTGGGGACATCACGTCCGGAGAACCGGGTGAGAAAGCTCGCCACTGCTGCCGCTCGACCCGGTTTAACGGAAGAGCCGAAGGTGGTCGTCAGTGTGAGGACGACGACCGATCCGCTGAATCGCCTCCCGGACTCCAGCAAGATCCCCTGCAAATCGGCTACGACCGAATTTACGAACCCTACGCGATCGAGCTTCGTCCTACTTTCGATCTATTTCTCGGTGCACGTAGAGGGTGCACTCCTTCGCGCGCGTCTCGTCAGGGGAAGCGCTGATCGTGCTGTGGTCTTCCCGCAGTCATCGTGGACCCATCGTCCGCAAGCGACCACGCGCCGGCCCAGCGAGAGGCGCGTGCGTGGGTTGGACCGGGCGGTGAGTGTTATCGTCGCCGAAGCTGCTCGGAGGAGATGGTTGAGGTGGCGACGCGGGTACTGATCGCGGGCGGGGGCGTTGCGGCCCTTGAGGCCGCGCTGGCCCTGCGGGAGCTGGCGGGAGGTCGCGTCAGCGTCGAGATCGTCGCGCCCGAGCCTGAGTTTTGGTACCGGCCGCTCGCCGTCGCCGAGCCGTTCGGCCTCGGCGAGGTGAGGCACTTCGACCTGGGCAAGCTCGCCGCGGCGGCCGGTGCGACCTTCTCGCCGGGGGCACTCGCCGGCGTTGACGCCGGAGGACGGCACGCCCAAACCTCCGCGGGCAGCTCCCTTCCTTACGACGTTCTGCTCATCGCCTGCGGAGCCGGCCCGACCCCGGCCGTCCCCGGCGCCCTGACCTTCCGCGGCCCGGCCGATACCGAGCGCATCCGCACGCTGCTCGAGGAGATCGTCGCCGGTCAGGTCGGGCGGGTCGCTTTCGTCGTGCCCTG
>WNGE01011751.1_pt1 | contig 12547 bp, 7 predicted proteins | sample 5400651 | NCBI WGS metagenome assembly WNGE01 (sample SAMN13153370, study PRJNA577476) | soil metagenome | isolation source: 60 cm soil or saprolite under grassland replicate 2 | place: USA:California | collected 2016-06-15 | reverse complement strand
TTTATGTAGACACTTCCCATTGCTCCTAAAAAGGGGTCGCATTAGGAGTTCGCCAACGAAGAAAATAAGTTTATCGCCTCATCTAGTGCCGGAGGGATAGACAAACTCAGGGCAGAGCCACCAGCACTGCCCTCCTTATACTCGCCGACGACGCGCTCGGGTCTCCAGGGTTGCCCTATCCTCCGTGTGGCAGTGAAGACTCTATCACGTGAGTCAACATCTCACGCCTTGCGATGATGGAGGGTAGCTGTGACTTGAAGCATGAGTTGGCGGCAAACGACAGCTGATGCTTCCAATTAGCAAGCCGCCAACTTATGCTTCCAATTTCGTTCATCAGCTGATCGCTTTCAGTATGCGTCCCATCCCGCCGGCGCTGATCTGAGGGCGGATTTCGCAACGGCCAAATCGTGTGCTAGTCGCAATCGTCAAAGCCTTTTCTTCTATCAAATTATTGCGGCAGTCCGACACGCCGCAGCAAGTCTTCAAAGCGCGGGTCGGAGCGCAGGCTGTCGATGAGCGGATCAACTTTAAGATAGGGCATATCGAAAGCGCGATCTTGATAGCCCCTTTCAAGCCATTGAAATGCTTGATCTTTCTCCCCGAGTCCAGCATAAAGCAATGCAAAAGCGTAGGCCGGAACGTAGCGATGCTTGGCAATCTCCTTCAGTTGGTCGAGGGTTCTAGACGCCTCATCTCTCTTGCCTGACGCAGCATAGGCACGTCCCATCAGTGCCAGCACGGTCGGATCATCATTCAATGCTCTTGCGTTCTGATATTCAGTCATCGCCTCGTGGAGAGAGCCTTTCAGCTCGTAGGCCGTGCCTAGCCGCCAACGCGCATAGTAAAAGCTCGGATCCATCTCGATTGTCTTGCGCAATTGCTCGATTGCTTTGTCGTACCGGCGAGCGTAGATGTAAGTCGTTCCCAAATCGGCGTTGATAATCAACGAGAGCGGATCCAACTCCTGCGCCCGCTTCTCCTGCGCGATGGCCTCATCAAATCGGCCCGTGACCCGCAAATTTGCATCACCATACCAGTGGTGAGCGGTCGGATAATTCGGATTCAATTGGATAGCTCGTTGAAATTCTCTGTCGCTTTCCGCAAAGTTCCAATCGAAAAGAAAGAGCACCCAGGCCAATGAGGCATGCGGTTCGGCGAGCGTGTCATCTATCTCCATCGCTTTCTTTGCTGCCGCTTTTGCTTGCGGGTAAGACTCCCGTGGCGAGGCGGCGGAATAAGTGGGAAACACGCAGTAAGCGTCGGCCAGACCAGCGTAAGCCAGAGCAAAGTTCGGGTCTTTTTCAATCGCCTGGTTGAAATATTCGACTGATTTTCTGAGCGCGTCTGCGTTACGCTTGTTCCAGTAGAAGCGGCCCTTTAAATAAAGTTGATACGCCTCGTTGCTCTCGGTGTAATGATTGGCCAGCCCTTTCTCTTCGCCCGAAACTTTCAGCTTCAGTTTGTCGACAATCTCTCGCGCAATCTCGCGCTGGGTCTGAAGCAACTCCGACATCTTGCGGTCGTACTGCTCGCCCCATAGCAGCTTGTTGTAACGAACATCCACCAGCTCGGCGCTGATTGTCAGGTTGTCGCCGCGTTGGACGATCCTTCCCGACAGCACGGCATTCACGCCAAGTTCCTGACCGACTTTGACGGGGTCTATTTCCTTTCCTTTGTAGCGAAACACTGAACTGGTGGGACTGACTTTCAAGTTGGGCAACTGCGATAGGCGATAGATGAGCGACTCTGCCAAACCTTCGGAAAGATACTCGCTGTCGGCCTCGGTACTCCGGTTCTGGAACGGCAGAACCGCGATCGATTCAATCGCGACTTCGGTGTTGCGGGCGTGCAGATACATGCCGAGACCAACTGCTCCGACGACAAGCACCAGGAGCACAATCACCGCTGCGAGTTTATGCTGCTTGATTCCGGAGACGATGTATTCTGCGCTCGAGGCGGACTGCTGGCTAACTGACACAGTACTTTCCGCGCGCACGTCGTCGTCTGTGCTCTTTATCGCCTCGCTCGTCGTCGCGTTCGCTGAAGGCGCCACAGAGCGTTCAATGTCGCTCACGCCCTTCATCTCTTCGATCAATTCTTCAAGATCGTTGGCGGTGTCGCGGATCGTCTGGTATCGCTTCTCCGGCTCTTTCGCCAGACACTTACGGATGACGCGTTGCAAATCAGGCGAAGCTGACGGATTAAGGTCAGTGATGGATGGCGCCGGCTCGAAAATTATCTTGTGCAGCGTGTCAATGATGGAGTCTCCAACGAACGGCTTTCGACCAGTGGCTACTTCGTAGAGGATGCAGCCGAAAGAAAAGATGTCGGAGCGCTGGTCAACTGTTTTCGCCTGGGCCTGTTCGGGCGACATGTAACCGACCGTGCCCATCACGACGCCGGGCATGGAATGCTGAACGGGCATCATGGCGGTTGCGATCTCGCTCGAGCCGAGCCCTCCCTCACGGTCGGGCTTCTGCCCCGCTGTCTCAAGCAGCTTTGCCAATCCGAAATCGAGAATCTTAGCGTGGCGGTCGCGCGTGATCATGATGTTGTCGGGCTTAAGATCGCGATGCACGATGCCGGCCGCGTGCGCTTTCGCCAAACCTTCCGCCCCCTGTTGCAAATAGCGCAGGAGCTTCGCCAAGTCGGTCTGCCCGCCGTGAATTACTTCCCCCAGCGTATGCCCATCGACGAACTCCATCGCTATAAAGTTCACGCCGTCTGCCTGGCCGATTTCATAGATGTGCGCGATGTTCGGGTGATTAAGCGCCGCGGCAGCCTTTGCTTCTTGAGTGAAGCGACGCATGCGATCCTGATTCGCGGCCACATCGGCGGGCAGAATCTTGATTGCTACTTTGCGATCCAGTTCCGTATCAAGAGCGAGATAAACCTCACCCATTCCGCCCGCGCCGAGTTGGGAGCGGATTTCGTAGCGACCTAAACGCGCGCCTAGGGGAAGCTTTGAACTCATGGGAACGGAAGCTGCGTTGGGCAGCACCGAAAGAGCTTGCTTAGAGACTCTTAGAAAGCGCCAATAATTCCTGCTAAATGAGAGTCATTCTAGGACAAGATAGGCTGTAACAGCTAGCACTTGATGATGCAGTGGCCTCGGCGTCGTTTAGGAAAGCCGAAGAACGGTAAGGCTTATATTGCTGAGCGCCAGATTCAAGAGCAAGGGTTCAAACACCCGATTCTCCTTATCCCTAAAGATTGACTTCCTCGATCACTTAGAGCGGTTCGCCTAACTCTTCGAGTAGTTGCTCGATGCGCTTGGTGCCGCAGCGGTGTCGCTCGACTTCACGATCCCATCCGTGTGAGATCGCGTCTTCGATCAACTCCAGTTCCCGCAGCCTGCGTGACCGCAGCCGCGGCGCATACTCTCTGGTCGTGACGAACTTCGCACAAGTCAGATACAGATCGCACTCACAGGGTCCTTCTTGCGGCAAGCGCAGGCAGTGACCCAGTTCCAGTTCGGTCTTGAAGAAGTTCTTCTTGAGCCACTCGACTGATTCTTCTGGTAAGACACCCGTCCGCAATTGTTCGGCGAGCGGTCCTGCCAGTTCGGCACCTGGCCCAAGCACTTTCTGATAGTCCTCCGCCATTGCCTTGTCACTGATGTGGGCGTATACGAGTGTCATCTCCGTGCTGGTGTGGCCCAGCATCTTCATGATCGTATGCAAACGTGCGCCTCCTTCAGCCAGTTCAGTGCCAACGGTATGGCGAAACCGGTGAGCGGTGATTATCGGCTTCCCGTCTTGATCGATAAGGCCGGCCTGTGTGCACGCTCGTTCCAAGGCCGTCTCGAATAGATGCGAGGCGGATAAGAGAAGGCCACGATGCACGAACAGCCGGCGTGTCTCTGCACCCGTCTGGTCGTCACGGAACCCGCGCACGGCAACGGCAATTTGCTGTAAGTCCCGGATGGCAGTAGCCGCTTCCTCATGCAATGGCACGAGCCGCTCACTCTTGCCCTTCCCAACTGGTATGCGGAGACGCGCAGTTCCATCCGGATATGCATCGAGACAATCAAGGTCCAGGTTCCTGATCTCACTCCGACGGGCACCGCTCCAGCGGGCGATGATTAACGCCGCCCGTTGAAAGGGGCACGCAAGCCGTCGCACCGCAGGCAAGAGCTTTCCTAGTTGATCTGCGGGGATATATCGCGGGATGCGCTTGGGCCGCTTCGGTAGATCGCGAGCACCCAGCAATGGGCGCAGGGGCGCTTCCTTCCAGCCCCAAGCAGTCGTGTCCTGGAAGAAAACTGACAGGCTAGAGAGACGCGTGATCTTCGACTCGACCGTTAATGGCCTGGCAGTTCGCGGCGATAGAGCTGTTTCCAACGAAGCCGAGTACGAAAGCACATGGTCACGTGTTACTTCGGAGAACGAATCGGCCTCCGGGTGTTCTAGCGATAGCCAGTTGATGAAAAGCCGAACGTCACAACCGACTTTTTTGATCGTCGCAGGTCGCGTGTATTGTACGCGCCGTGCCCAAAGGTAGCGTTCCAGCAAGGTGTCCATCCTTGGTCGCGGACTCAGTCGCTTCGGACGTGACGCTGTTCGGTCCGGGAGGGCCGCAATCTCGCCACGGTGGTACAGCACAACGCGCAAGCTGTAGATCGCCTGCCGGTATCCTTTTGCTGTGCACCCGAAAGCTTCGGTGGAAGGGAAAAAGCTCCCCAAGTCTGAACGCTGGCCGAAAGCTGCGATTGCGCCCTCGAAAGCAGTAAGGTCTGCTTCAGTGATTTTGGCCACTCCCGACGCGCGATGGTTAAGATAGAGAGCTTTTGCGACACGCGAGAGTTTGTAAGTTACACTTCGGCGCTTATACCCAAGGCGCACGGCCTCATTCACCAGCTCTTTGATCAACTCTGCAATCGCCTGAGGTAGCAGTTCGTCTGAGAGCACGTGGCAGTTCACTCCAATGATCCAGTCCCAGTCGAAAGACACTTTCCCGACCAATGCCAGGTAATACAAGTACGGTCGAGCAATGGCGGAAACATATGCGTCACCCGAGCGCGTTTTCGTTCTGCCGACGCGGTCAACAAGCGGCGCGTGGAACCACTGGTCCAAGTCAGGATAATGACGGATGAACCTGCGATAGGCTTTGATTAGGTTGTTCCCGGATCGGATCGTCTGTCGCTGCCTCGTGAATGCGCAGTACTCTTCGCAAGTCACGTGCTGAAAGTGCGGGCGCGAGGGTTGCAGGTTCAGCAAGGCGCTCATTGTTTACCATCCTTGTTTATGCGCTTAAGCGCCCGATGGTAATCTTCGAGCATGGCGGCATCGGAGACGCGGGTGTACATCCGGATTGATTCGGGCGAGGCGTGGCCGAGACGCTTTTGCAAGGTTAGTTCACGCATCCCGCTCTCCCACATCTTGGTGGCGTGCGTGTGCCGAAGAGCATGCGGTGTCACCCAGGGCTCATCAAAACCGAGGGCTACGCAACGGCGCTTGAACAGCTTAACGAGTGCGGCATAGCCCAAGGGTTCATGCCGCCTTCGGCCGCCTCTGCCGACCAGAAATAGATGCTTTGCGATCGTGTCTGAAGGGCGTTCGTGCAACACGTACATGCTGAGCGTGGCTAAGGTCTCAGGCTCGTGAAGATCGACGACTCTCTCGAAGCATGACTTCGTGCGCGCGCCCTTCGGGTGATCGGTGCGATGCCTCACGATGACGCGCCGCCGACCGTACTGCACGTCTTCAAGATGAAGGTTGAGCACCTCGCCGGGACGTAACCCGCCCTGGAGCATTAGTAAGAATATGGCTTTGTCGCGACGTCGTATGAGCGAACTGAAAAGCCTTGTCACCTGCTCGTCAGTGAGAGGCCGCGGCAGGCGCTGTGCCGTCCGCACACGAACGACACGCCTCACCGGATGCTGTTTCGTCGTGAGACTCAGAAAAGGTGTGTATCTGGGCACGACGCGCGCCCTGGCGATGTCCGGAATCTTCCGCAACGGGTTTTCACCATCGGAAACAACGTCAGTGAGAATGATGTACTCATAGAAGGTCGAGACCGCGGCGAGGATGCGATTCACTGTAGTCGGAGCAAGTTTGGTGCTTGGTTGCAGCGCTGCGCCGCAGTTTAGGTCTGGCGGATGCTTGCGCACTTTGCGGCGACTTGGGACCACGCGGAGGTACTGGAGAAAATCCAGAGTCCGACGAGGAGTGAAGTTCTGATACCGAATACTCGCACCTTTGAGGAACTGATAGAAGTGCCGCAGGTCGTGCGCGTAGGCACTAAGGGTGTTCGGCGAACAACCTCTGGCGCGCAAGTAGCCGAGGAAGTTGCTAACAATCGGAATCGCCAACCCTTCGTCATCGAGCAGCTCAAATTCATACCCGGAGTCGACATGCACTTTCTGAACACGCATGGACCATGCCTCCCATCAATTGAATCCTCGACGCGGTGAGTTGCGGGACTTATCCGCAGCTACGCATCTTGAGTTTTGACGGTAGGAAATGTCCACATAACCCTGTGGCAGAGGTCAGGAAAAATCGCTCAGCCTTATTACTTTCAGATGCAGGATGAATCGCCATTCGCCTTTGCCGGCATTTGGGATGAGTGGCAAGGCGATGGAAACCCGATCGCGTCCTGCGCGATCATCACGACCAGAGCAAACGAATTGCTAGCATCCATTCATGATCTTATATGCACTAACTCTGTCAAGGCCGGATAGTGTGAGAAAACGTCGCCTGCGCATGAGCCGACTACCTTCCCTCTCCGGCGCAAAAGGCCCGCGAGGCCTCGCCTCACCCAAGAGCTGGAATTGTCCTAGGAACGAAATGACTCCCACCGAGAGCTGCAACCGAGTCCGCTGCAAGGCTTTGTTCGGCGTGGGCTTCAGGAACACACCCCTTTCACTTGATAAATTTCTTCTGCAAGATTGGCACGACGGGTTTGATGCCGATTTGTCTCTGCAGCCAATTAGCTCGATCAATGAGAGCTTGAACATCATTAAGATCATGCCCTGTATCGTACCACTCCACGATTTTCGGTTGGCTCGCCGCTTGTGCATATCTGAGCATTGCAGCTTCATTGAAATATCTTTCATACCGAGCAAATTGAAACAGCAGAGGAGTCGGCGCGGCATAAGGCACATAGTTGATGGCATCCATCACACCAATGGTCTTGAAATAGTTATCCATCTGCTCTTTAGGCGTAGTCTTACGAAAATCCACAAACTCCGGGTCATCACTCTCCAGGGCTATGGTAGCTTCGGTGGGAATCCCGCCCATCAACACGACGGCTTTGACGCGCTTATCTATCGCCGAAAGAATCGCGCCCCATTGTGCGCCAGTGCTATGGCCGACATAAGCGATTCGATTTGAGTCAACGTCCGAGCGCGCCTGGAGCAAGTCTATGCCACGACGTAAATCAATCACGGTCGCCGCATAGTTATCGCGAACGGCTTCAGGCTTTTCACCAGGTTCATTCCGACGCCACGGGGCAGGGCGCACCCACGGATAGTCAATCAGCAGTGAGACAACGCCTGCTCTTGCATACAATATGGCTTCCGCGAGGAACTCCGTGCGATTCCCGTACCCCCAATGACCGAAGACCATGCCCACATACTTGCCTTTAACAGAAGGCTCAACGAGATAAGCCGTAACACGTCCAAACTTGGGACTCGCATAATTGATGTCATGGATGCGGACACCATTGCTGTCTTTAGATCCGACTTCTTTGACATCAAGCGGCAATTTCTGGTCATAGTCAAACATCCGCCGCAGTTCGTTGATAGAGTTATTCTGCGCGAATGCTGCCTCACCTGACGCAACAGTGACGAGCAACATCAAAAAGATTATTCTCAACTTATCTCTCAATCCTTATTTGATAACTCGTTAGCGCCGAACGCCCGCCATCAGCCGCCGTGCATTCATCACCGAATTCATCCAAGTCTCGCGCATGAGAGCAACGCTATTCGCGGTCGGGTGCATGCCTTTATAGGCACCGGCCAGGTCTTTTAGATTGCGACTGATAGCCTTTAGGATTTCATCATAGGCGTTAGCAAAATGAGTCTTAAATCGATAGTCTGATTTCTTCCTTTCTTTCGGAATAGGTGACTCTTTTGTTGTTGATGATGTAAATTCATTAAGATGGGTTAACTTCTCAAATTTGACTCCGTCCTCAGTAGCGATGTTGGGTAGCTCTTCCTCACTTTCTCTAAGAAGAACACGCAAGTAGTCTTCCATGTTTCCTAGATATTCTCCGACGTTTTTCATATTGGCAAACGGTGGTAGATTGATAGCCTGGATTTTCAAACCCTCGAGTGAAAGCTGCGCCTTCTCGATCGAATTCATTCCCGTTTTATAAGCTTCTAATTGATCGGCTGATAAAATAGTTGGTGGTTTTTCATAGTATGAAGGGAGACCCCAAGATCGCAAGTTGCGTCGCGTAGCCTTGACGGAACGATATATCTCACCGAGCTGTTGAATCGTTCGATCTAATATTTCGGCTCGAAGTTTAGCCGCCTGTACGCTTTGTTCACGAGCTTTAATTAAAGCAGTCAAGACTGCACCGATCACTGCTACAACACATCCACTTAAAGCAGCTTTAGCAATTTCAATATCTACTTTTGCCGTAGGCTGGTGCCATCCAATTTCTGGCGAACGACGGCGACGGTAGCCACGCCAATTAGGAACACGAAACCAAGGCCGATCGCGAGTTGCCATTTTTTCATGTACATTCTCCACAGAGTAGGGGCCTAACGGTGGAGCCGGTCGAGTAGGTAGGGTGCTCCCTAGGATAAGCCTAGTTGCCGCCCTACCCCTCACAGAACCGTACAAGCGGCTTTCCCAGCATACGGCTCTTCAGCTGCTCATTCAGGCCGACAGTCTGAAGGGAGCGAGGTGATGCCGAATCCGCACCGACGGCCACCCGACCCAGTTGAGCGCATCGATGAACTGCGCCCAGTTATAGCTGCGTCGCTGGCTCTGTCGATTCAGCCATTTGAACAGCAGCTTCATCATCTGGATACGGAAAGCGTCGCACATCCGGGCGTTATCGGTGATGGCGTAGTAGTTGAGATGGCCTACCAGTTTCAGTTTGGCCCGCTGGAGCAGTTGGCCTTTCTTTTGCCGACTACGCTCCTGCCGCAGCCATTCCTTTACCTCTCCCAGCTTTGCGCGAAACTTCTTCTCCGAGGTGCGGCGCTTCACTTTGAAGTGACCGGAGCGGCTCTTCCCGCAGTAGTGCGTGAAGCCCAGAAAATCAAACGTCTCTGGTTTCTTGCCTCTACGGGTCGCCTCTCGTTCCGCAAACCGCCCGAAGCTAAGCAGTTTCGTCTTGCTTGGCTCTATCTCCAAGTGGAACTGTTCCAACCGCGCCTTCATTTCCCGCAGAAAACGCTCCGCGTCTTCGCGGTACTGAAAGCACGCCAGGAAATCGTCCGCAAAACGGAAGTAGTAAGCCTCCCCTCTACACTGGCGGCGAAAGCGACGCTCGAACCAAAGGTCGAGCGTGTAGTGCAAATACACGTTGGATAAAATCGGCGACACGTTTCCGCCTTGCGGAACTCCCTCGTCGCTGGCTCGCACCAACCCGTCTTCCATCACTCCGCTCTTCAGCATCCGTGTTACCAGCCGCAGCACTCGCTGGTCGCCGATGCGGTGCGTCAGAAACTTTTGTAGCCACATTTGATTAACATGGTCGAAAAAGCCTTTGATGTCCGCCTCAACAACGTAGCTTACTTTCTGCTGCTGGATGGTTCGGCCCAGCTGGTCCAGCGCTTGGTGCTGCGTGCGTCCGGGTCGATAGCCGTACGAACTTTCTAAAAAGTCCGCTTCGTATATCTGCTCCAGTACCCGCGCCAGCGCCAACTCCACCAGCTTGTCCTCAAAGCACAGAATGCCTAACGGCCGCTTCTTATTGCTGCCAGGCTTTGGAATATAGACGCGTCTCACTGGCTGCGGTCGATAACCCAGCCGGCCCAATCGCGCCGACAAGTCCTCGAGATTACTCTCTAACTTCTTGCCGTATTCCGCTTTGGTTTTGCCATCTATCCCAGTGGCTTTATCTGGGTCGATCCCTTCATAACAAGCGCGCAGGTGTTCCCGGTCAGTCACAAAGTGATAGATCGATGTGAACTGACACCGCGGACTCCGGCGCGCCTTCTCCCCTATTCGCGTTAGGTCTCTGGCCATCTGCTTTCCTACCTCTGCGTGTAGCAGATGTTTGCCCGCCCGCGAGCGAGCGCTGTGAGGGCCTTCACTCCACCGGCATTACCCGGCTTCTTCGCTAAACCGGCCCTCATCCCAACACCAACCCGCTTTTGCCAGCCTCCCTTTTACAGTTGCGCTGGCTTACTCGGCGGGCTCGCGCCTACCGAGAGCGTGTTGGCCCGCCTGGCTAATTCTCAATCATCATGTGTTGCTCGATGCCGTCTACGACCCCGGGATGGAGAGCAGCACTCGTCCTCAGCGCGCGGCTCCCTGTGGCTTGCGGCTCGCGAGATGGCCTCAGCCCTTCCCACCAGTTTCATTTCGGGGCTAACTACCGGATTCAGCGTCCTACGCTTCACCTCGCAACCTTTCCTCAACTCCATGGTTCTCAACTCGCTTTGGGCGTAGAGTTTCCACGCTCACTCTTTCGATTGTGAGCTGGGTGCCTAGTTACGCCTTGGCTCGCTTTACCCACTTCGACGAGAATATGGGATGGTTGACTAGACCTTTCCCAGAGGGCTTCCCACCCTCTTGACCAAGAACCATTTCCAGGTTTCCCTCGCGTCCAACGATTTGTTATCTGTCGTCCGTTGAAGAACGTGCATCGCAATCCCGAATGCGATTCACGTCGCGAAATTCAACGAACGTAGATTTCAAGTCGGCCAAGATTCGCAGCACGAGCCAATCGCGCCACCATTTTGCCGAAGGTTGACCCTCAACGCGAAGGGTCAATTCTGTCGGCGTGCAAGATACCGGGTACGGTTCGCGTTGGAATTCGTCGACGTAGTTCAAGACTTCATGACCGCTTGGATTCCCGTGCGTCCAAGTTTGATTTTCGCCTGCCCAATGGCGCGCCCACGATTCAACGCGGCGCGAGAAGTTTTCCGGTTCGTTTGTTTCAACCGCAACGATAACGTCAACGCAAAAAGAACCGTTAGTTAACGCTGATGCTATAAAGCGGGCGCCCGCGAACCGGAAGCGGTTAAACTCCCGGGTGTGTGTGATCGCAAAAGGAGGCACCCGCGATGACATTATATATCGGAGTAGACATTCACGCGCGACAACAAACGCTCAGTTACCTGGACACGGAGGATGGGACCACCGGCCAGGTGGAGTTGCAGCATGAGCGTGATGACGTCAAGGGGTTCTACCGCCAGTTCCAGGGGGAAGTGATTGTAGGCATCGAAGCCTGTGGTTACACCAACTGGTTCGAGGAGCTGATGGAAGAGTTGGGCCATAAGTTGCTGGTGGGAGACGCGGCGGAGATCAGACGACTGGCACGGCGGCGACAGAAGAACGATCGCCGTGATGCCGACCTGTTGCTGGACCTGCTGGTGCATAACGAGTTTCCCGCACTCTTTCGTTATGACCGGGAAAGTCGGGAGGTGCTGCGGCAACTCCGTTATCGCCACAAACTGGTGAAGCTCCGCACCATGGTGGTCAATACGCTGCATGCTTTGGCCATCAATGCCGGTCTCAGCCTGCGGGCCAAACTGTTGACCAAAGGCGGCCGCAAGCAGCTGCGGACTTTACAACTTTCTGCCATCAGTCAGCAGCAACGTGATGAGTTACTGAGTCTGGCGGATGAACTGACGAGACGCATTCAGACCGTGGAGCAGTGGTTGCAAACCCAAGCCAGAAGTGATGCTCGAGTACAGCGGCTGCAAACGCATCCGGGCGTGGGGTTGTTGACCTCGCTTTGTCTGGTCCACACGCTGGGCGATCTCAGTCGTTTCTCTGCCACCCGCAAGGTGGCTGCTTACGTGGGATTCGACCCCATGGAAGACTCTTCCGCTGAACGCAAAGCCTACGGCGGCATCAGTAAAGCCGGCTCACGGCTGCTGCGGTATCTGCTGGTGGAGGCCGGCCAGACGGCCGCCAAAGATGATGAGCACCTGAAACAGTTTTACAGACGACTGCTGCCGCGACGCGGTAAGGCGCGCGCCAAAGTCGCAGTCGCCCGCAAGCTGCTCATCAGATGCTTCATCATGGGCCGGGCTGAAATTGACTATGCCGAGTTTCTCCGTCGCGGCCAGAAAGAGGCGGAGTGAATCGGCAGTGGGCTGTCGGCTTGTCCGGCGAAGGCTATAGGTCAGGTAGTCTTTACTAATACCTGTACGCTGATTGGACAGTCGACCTCTTCTCTATTGAAGAGTGCGTATTATGCTTCATGAGCGCTCCGCTGCTCGCATAGATGGTTGCTGTCCCTGCGGTGTGACAGCGACTATGAGGTAAACGCAGGAACACGAAAAGAAAAAGCAAGACCGAAGACAAAAGCAAAAACAAAAGCAGTCAATAAGGTGCGATCACACAAGCTAGCTCGTTTCTGAAACACACTACTGGGTGCTGTCAGGTACAAAAACAAAAACCATTCGGCACCC
>WNGE01010490.1_pt1 | contig 12547 bp, 13 predicted proteins | sample 5400651 | NCBI WGS metagenome assembly WNGE01 (sample SAMN13153370, study PRJNA577476) | soil metagenome | isolation source: 60 cm soil or saprolite under grassland replicate 2 | place: USA:California | collected 2016-06-15 | reverse complement strand
AGCTTTGACCGATTCGTGGGCCTCGAGGCGCATGATGCAGACATCGGGGCCCTTGCCGGCGAATTTTCCTTCGAACACTTTTGACATGAGGGCGCGGGGCGCGACATCCACGTTGCCGACCCGCATTTTCTCGCTTGAAAACAGGCCCAGGTTGTTCAATTCGCAGAGCAGATCATAGTGGCCGGGATAGCGCAGGGTCTTCTCGAAGCACTCGCCGACTTTGCCTTCGAAGGTTTCCGGCATGGTGGACGTTCCGCCGGAGGTGTGAAAGGCCACCAGCGGCGCGAAGCCGTCCATGTGAAATTCTTCGGGCTCGGTGAGGGGCTCGATGGTGGTGAGCTTGCCTTTGCGAAGGATGCGCGCCGGTTCCACGTATTCGTTGATGAGTCCTTCGACGGAGAATACGAGCTGATAGTGAAACGGAGGCACCGGCCGTTCGGGTAGGCCGCCGACGTAGAGCCGGAGCGCGTCGGCGTGTCCGTCCAGGCGCCGAACCAGTTCGCCGCCGAGAATGGAAGCCATGCCGGGGGAGAGGCCGCAATCGGGAGCTATGCCAATGCCGCGTTTCTCAGCTTGTTTGGCGAGCGCGAGTTCCTGGCGAACGACGGTGTTGTTGCCGCCGAGATCGGCGAAATGGCATCCGGCGCTGATGGCGGCTTTTGCCAGGCCGAGGTTCAGACGGTAGGGAACCGCGGAGAGAGCGCCATCGTGGCCTTTCATGAGGCGCGCGGCTGCTTTTTCTTTCGCGGCGTCGAGGGCGACGGCGCGGACCTTCTTGTCGCCGGTGATGCGGTTGACGCGGGCAGCCACGTCTTTGGCGCGCTTGAGGTCGTTGTCGGCGAGGGTGACGGAGTCGACGTTGTCCTGGCGGGCCATATCGTAGGCCGCCGCTGAACCCATCATGCCGGAACCAAGAACGAGTAGTTTCATGGGTGCTCCTTGCTTTGATTCGATAGATCAGGCTACAGGAACTTGACCGAACGGGAAGTGACTGCGGTCGGGCGAGGGCGCCCGGCACTCCGCTGGGCGACTACTACAGCGGCCGGGCGAGCAACTTCCGGATCTCCGCCTCAATTACGGAGGCGTCGGTGGCGCCGACGTGGCGCGCCGTGATTCGCCCGTTGCGGTCGATCACGAAAGTGATCGGCAGGCCGAGGATTCCGCCGTATTGATCCGCCAACTCGGGACTACCCAGCGCCACTGGATAATTCATCTTGAACTGCTGCTGGAACTCTCGGACGGGCGGTTCGTCGTCGTCCATGGAAATGCCGAGCACTTGCAGTCCCTGCGACGCGTACTTGTTCTGCATCTCGATGAAGTGGGGGATTTCCCGCTTGCAGGGATCGCACCAGGTGGCCCAGAAATCGAGCACGACGACTTTGCCGCGGTAGTCCGACAGGCGGAAGTTGTGGCCGGACAGATCGGTGAGCGAAAAGTCCGGAGCGGGGCGCAGGGCGCTGGCGGACTTGGCACCCGAGGGGCGCCGGAGAACGAGCCCGCCGAGCGCGAGAAGTCCAGCCACGAGGACGAGTATCGTTTTCTTCACGGCCGCTATTCGCCCTTGGCTACAGGATAGCCCTTGTCGACCCAGTCGGCGCCGAAGTTGTTGGCCATGAAGAGAACCTTCACGTGGGTGAAGCCCATGTGCAGGAGCGCGTCGTAGGCTGGATTCACATTCGGACAATGGCTCCACGGACAACATCCGCAATAGAGCACAATGGAGGTTTCTTGGGGCAGGCCGCTCGCGCGCTTCTGCAGGTTTTGAATTCCTTCCGCGCTGGCTCCGGCGCCCAGATATTCCGATCCGGGGATGTGCGCCTGCAGGAAGAACATGTGCGAGCCCACGTGAAACAGAAGCGGCTTGGCTCCCTTGGGGGCTGCGAGGGTTCGCACCAGTTCCTCGGGGGTGAGCGTTTTCATGGTGGCGCTGCCGGCGGCGCATGCCAGCGGGATTGAGGGGAGTGCGCTGAAGAAGACTAGAACGCCAAGCGCGCGGGCATAGGAACGAAATTGCACGATGGAGAGCCCCCGTTTCCATTATGTGCGCGAGTTTAGGGAATCGGCAAATCGAGCCCAGGGCGGACGAAAAAGTCACCCATTTTCGCGGTGAGCGGTGAGAGCGAGTTGCCGCATTTTCAGCGGCTTGCACGCCTGTTCAAATACTTCCGTACCGTCTCTAGTACCTTGGTTACTCCGATCTGGATGACCGAGGCATCATTCGCGTAAACGCTACTATCTGTAGTGCTCTATCGGAGTTCGTCTACAATGTATAGAGATCGTCTGCAACTCTAATCTTCTCCGATTCCAGAAAACACCCATAAAACCCAGCAAAATCCGAAGATTCACGTTGACAGGCCCGCCGTTCCCGTTGAGATATGCTCAGCACACCATGATTCACTCGAACGCAATGGAATCGAGGAACTGGTTCTCCCAATTTCCTCAGCGTTGCCGGAAAGAGTGGCTGTGCTGAGAAAAGAAATTCTGTGGAAGGGGAAAAGCTTATGGCCGACTCGCGTGAAGTGATGAACATTCGCCAGGCGTCGCAGTACCTGGGAGTGAGTCCGGACACGCTCTACAAGTACGTGAACGAGCAAAAGATTCCCGCGTTCAAGCTGGGCAATCGCTGGCGCTTCAAGAAATCGAGGCTCGACCAGTGGATGGAAGACAAGTCGATGGAGCAGGAACCGCGGGCCAAGAAAAAAGGGAAGGCGGCGATGAAGGCCGCCGGACAGAGCTAGGAAAAACGGTCGCGGGCAAGAGTGCCCGCGCCACACAAAGAAGGCGGGCACATGTTTGGATTCGGAACGAAGACGATAGTTGGTCTGGATGTGGGTTCTTCGAGCATCAAGGCGGTCGAACTGAAGAAGACGCGCGCCGGAATTGAAGTGGCGCACCTCGGGCTGGAGCCGATCGCCCCCGACATCGTGGTGGACTCGATGATCGTCGTCGAGCGCCATTACGAAGCTGTTCACCGAGACTGAGATCAAGTCGAAAGCGGTGGCGACGGCGGTCAGCGGACACTCCGTGATCGTGAAGAAGATTTCGCTGCCCTCGATGAGTGACCAGGAACTGGCCGACACGATCCAGAAGGAAGCCGCGCAGCACATTCCGTTCGACTTGGCGGATGTGAACCTGGACTACCAGATCCTCACCGACGACGCGACCAGCCCGCAGATGGACGTTCTGCTGGTGGCCGTCAAGAAGGACAAGATTCTGAACTACACCAACGTACTCTCGATGGCCGGGAAAACACCCACTATTGTGGACATCGATGCGCTGGCTTTGCAGAACTGCTACGAGTACAACTACGAGCCCGCGCCGGGACAAGTGGTCGCCTTGCTGAACCTGGGCGCCAGTGTGATGAACATCAACATCGTCAAGGGCACGACCCCGCTGTTTCCGCGCGACGTTTCGGTGGGCGGACACCAGTACACCGACTCGCTCCAGAAGGAACTGGATCTGAGCTTCGATGACGCCGAGTCGCTGAAGCTGGGGCGCAAGGTGGGCACGGTGCACGACGACGCGAAGACGCCGATCCTGCAACAAGTGACCGAAATCATCGTGCTGGAAATTCAGAAGACGTTTGACTTCTTCCGGGCCAGCGCGGCGGGCGAGCACATCGAGAAGATTTACCTGGCGGGCGGGTCGGCCAAGGTTCCGGGTCTGGTGGAAGCGTTGCGGCAGGAGTTCTCGATGCCGGTCGAGTTGTTCAACCCCTTCCAGAAAGTGCTGGCGCCGGTGGAAGGCACGGGGGCGCAATTGGTGGAACAGAATGCCGGCCAGTTGGCAGTGGCCGTGGGTTTGGCCCTGAGGAGTTTTGAAAAGCTATGATCCGAATCAATCTGCTGGGATCTCCGAAACCGAAGGGCGGCAAAAAAGGTCTTGCCGTCAGCATGCCAAGCATAGACATGGGCAGGGCGGGTTCGCCGCTGCTGCAAGTGGTGGCCGTGCTGGCGATCGTGGGCGCGGTCAACGGCGTCTACTGGTACCGGCTGGATCATGAAAAGATGGCGATCGCGGCGAAAATGCGGGTGGCGGAGCAGAAGAACCGCGAACTGGCCGACATCAAGGCGCGTTACATGGAGCGCCAGAAGCAGGCCGATGCCTACAAGCGGCGGGTGGATGTGATCGACCAGTTGCGCCACAACCAGACCAATGGCACGGTCGAACTGCTGGCCATGGTCGGCGAGACGGTCAACCACACCGAGGCGGTCTGGCTGAGCAGTCTGCAGGACCAGGGCAACAGTGTCGCGATCGATGGCATGGCCTTGAGCAGCGACGCGGTGGCCAACCTGATTTCCAACCTGCAGAAGACCGGTTTTTTCCGCAACGTCGAGATCAAGGAAACGGCACAGGACGCAAGCGTCAAAGACATGCAGGCGTTTCAGTTCACGCTGACCTGCGAGAAGGCAAACGACAAGGCGAAGTCGTAAAGGCGGAACGGATATGAATCTGGGCGAACTTTCGGGTTTCAAACTGTTGGGGATTCTGGTGCTGGCGGGAGCGGTTGTGACCGGCGGCCTCTACTACACCGTGTTCAAGTCGCGGCGGGAAGCGAACGCGGCGGCGCAGGTCCAGCTGCAGGCGAAGGTGCGCGAGAACGCGGAACTGGAAGCGTACCGGCCGAAGCTGGCCGACATCGAGCGCCAGCTGGCCAGCCTAAAGCAGCAGCTGGAGATCGAAAAGAGGATCGTGCCCGACGAGAAGGAAGTGGACAATTTCATGCGCATGGTGAGCGCGGAAGCGCGCCAGGCGGGTGTGGAAGTGCGGCGCTACACGGCGCGTCCGTACGCCAATAAAGACTTCTACACCGAAGTTCCGTTCGAGGTGGAGTTCGACGGTCCGTACTATTCGATGCTAGGGTTCTTCGACCGCGTGGGCAAACTGGAACGGATTATGAACGTGTCCAATCTGATGGTGGCAACAACCACGAAGCCGGGCCCTGCGCACGCGAAGAAAACTTACCAGTATGCGGCCAACGAGAGTGTGGTGGCGACGTGCGTGACCACGACCTACTTCAGCCATGACTTGGAACCGGCCGTTGCCGTTGCCGGCAAGCCGGGAAAGCTGGGAACGCCCGGAACGCCGGCGAAGCCGGGAACGCCGGCGAAGCGATAGGGGGAAACGATGAAGCGGGCGATGACGATTCTCGTTTGCGTACTGGCCGCGGCTCTGGCTTCGGCGCAGAGTCCACAGATTATCCAGAACACGAAAGCCAAGATGGACGCCGTGCATAACAAGGCCACCACGGCATCGAATGAGGCCCTGGGGAACAGGACTCCGGCTGCGCCCGCCACGAAGGGCAAGCCGGCGGCGGCGAAGCCGAGCGCAGTGTCGGCGCAGGCCAAGGCCGTTCCGGCGGCGGTTCCGGCAAAGACGCTGAAGGTGGCGGCGAAGAGCACGCCCAGTGTGAAGCTGGCTTCGGCCCCCGCGAGCAAGTCTCCGGCTGTCAAAGGAGCGGTTTTGGCGGTCACGAGACCCGTGGCTGCCGTTTCCAAGGTAAGTCCGGCGGCCGCGAACGGCCCCACAGCGGTTTCAGCGAAGAGCGTGGACAAGCAGGATGGAAAGTGGTCCATGACCGGGCGGCGCGATCCGTTTGTGAGTCCGGTGGTGTCGCAAGGTTCAGGTTCGAAGTGCACCGCGGGCAAAAAGTGCCTGGAAATCGGTGCGATCAATTTTCGCGGCGTGGTGCGCTCCGAGAATGGCTTTATCGCCGTGGTGACGAACAGTTTGAACAAGGCGTATTTCCTGCGGGAGAACGACCCGTTGTTCGACGGTTACGTGGTCAAGATCACGGGCGATTCGATCGTGTTCCAGGAAACGCTGCAGGACCGGCTGGGCAAGACGTACACGCGCGAAGTGGTAAAGAAAATTACGACACCGGCGGTGTAGGCCGGGAAGGAAATCAGAGTTCGACGAAACGCATGGAGGCGAAATGGCCTCGCATGGGGAGATAGGGAAATGCGAAAGCAACTGTTGGGTCTGATTGTAGCGCTGCTGGCGTTCGTACTGATCGCGGCGGCGGCTGACACGCCGGGCGAAGGGATGGCCACGACGGCCACCTTGCAACGGCTCGAGATCACGCGCGGCCAGGACGGTCTGCGTGTCGAGTTCCAAGCGAAGGGCGCAATGGCGCCCAAAGTGACGACGCTCGACTCGCCCGCGCGCCTCGTCGTTGACCTTCCCAACACCGTGATGGCGACGGGGCTGAGTCACATCAGGGTTGGCAGCGATGGCGTGAAAGGCATCCGCGTGGGCATGAACGGCCAAGTACCGCCCAGCACGCGCGTCGTCGTCGACCTGACAACTGCCCGTCAGCATGAACTGGTGACTGGCCAGGACGGGAGCTTCATTTTGAAGATCCAGGATGCGGCCGTGGCCAAGGGGCAGGCTGCACCAGCGGCGAAGGCGGAGACACCGAAACTGGTGCTCGCGTCAGCTCCGGTAGCGGCGGAGAAATCCGAGGCGCCGGCGGCGAGCGTCGCGTTCGTCGAGCCAAAGTTTACGGCGAAGAGCGACACGGCCAATCCAATGGTCGAGCCGACGGTGAGGGCCAAGGAAGCTGCCGGCCGGTTTGCCGACAAGACGGCAGCCGAACTGGTGGCGGTGAACACTCATGCCGCCATGAAGCAGGAAGCTGCCGGCGCTAGCGGGCAGACCATCCAGCCGGCCGTGAATCTGGCCGCCGAACAGAAGGCCCAGATGGCGCAAGCGCCCGCCGCGAACGGGTCCAAGTACACGGGCGAGCCGATCTCGGTCAATCTGAAAGATGTCGATCTGAAGGATTTCTTCCGGCTCATCCATGAGATCAGCGGGCTGAACGTCGTGCTCGATCCCAATGTCAAGGGCACACTCACCATCGTACTTGATGACGTGCCCTGGGACCAGGCGCTGGACATCGTTCTCAAGAACAACGATCTGTCGCGGCAGCTGGAAGGGAACATCCTGCGGATCGCAACCGTCCAAACGCTGAAAAAGGAAGCCGAGAACCGGCGCGCACAAATTGACGCCGAAGCGCTGGCGGTGGATAAAGTCACCATCACGCGGTTCCTCAGCTACGCCCACTCCAAGGACTTGGTACCAACGCTCAAGAAGTTCATCAGCAAGCGTGGCGACCTCGTGGCCGATGAGCGGACCAATTCGCTGGTCATCTCCGACATTCCGGCCGCACTGCCGCAGATTGACCGCCTCATCCAACAGATGGACCGCAAGACGCAGGAAGTGGAGATCGAAGCGCGCGTGGTGGCGGCCACCCGAGCCTTCGCCCGCGACATCGGCACGCAGCTCGGATTTGGCTGGGGCAACGGACCGTCAGCGGTGGGCGGAGTGCAGGGCGTAGGAACCACGCCGACCCTGATCGGAAATACTCCGAATCCGCTGTATATCGTGACCGGTAGTGGCTCCAAGGGAGTCCAGATCCCGCTGTTCTCGAACCTGGGTGTAACCGGACCTACCAGCGGCCTCCAGTTCGTCAACGCCACTAACAACATGCGCATCGACATCCTGCTGACCATGGCGGAGTCGCGCGGGTTGCTCAAAGTTCTCTCCCGTCCGCGCGTGGTAACGCAGAACAACATCCAGGCGGTTGTGAAGCAGGGCGTACGTGTGCCGATTACGACCCAAGCCCAATTGGGCGGCCCGCCCACGGTTACCTACATCGACGCCTTCCTGCGCTTGACGGTGACTCCGCAGATCACTTCGGAAGGGACCATCTTCCTGAATGTGGATGTGGAGAACACGCTGCCCGACTTCGGCACCACCGTGCAGGGCAATCCGACACTGATTACGCAACAAGCCACCACCCAGGTACTCGTGACCGATGGCGGCACGGTTGTGATTGGCGGCGTGATCCAAACCCAGAACTCGCTGGCCATCTCGCAGGTTCCCCTGCTCGGAGATATTCCGTACCTCGGAAACCTGTTCAAGCACCGCGCCGTGAAGACCTCGGATCAAGAGCTGATCTTCTTCATTACGCCGCGCATTATTCAGACCTAACCTGAAGGCGAACCCATTTAGAGCCGCCGGTTTTCTCGAAGAACCTGACGAGGAAACCGGCGGTTTCGTTTTTAGACCTCAGGTCTCAGGTCGCAGGTGTCAGGAAAACCGGGCTACAGGACGCTTTGGTTCTCTTTCGGAATGCGAAGAGTGGTTAAGGTCCGATTCGGAGCCTGATTCCTGGACCTGACACCGGATACCTGAGACCTCTACTGCTACACTCCTGCGCATGGACCACTCTGGCCGCTTGCGGCGGCTTCAGGCAGCCCTTCCTGAGAACAAACTTGATCTTCTCCTGGTCACGCATCTTGCCAACGTCCGCTACCTCTGCGGTTTTACTGGCAGCGCGGGCGCATTGCTGGTCAGGGAGCGGGGAGCGACGTTCTTTACCGATGGTCGGTATATTGCGCAGGCGCGGGCGGAGATCTCTGGCGCCCAGATCGTGATTGCCCGCAAAGCGCCGTTCTTAACTGCCGCCGAGAGTTTGGCGGGATCGAGAACGGGCAAGGTCGGCAAGCAGGTATTCGGTTTTGAAGGCGAAACCATGCCGGTTGCAATGCGCGACCGGATGGCTGCCCTCCTCAAATCGAAGGTTAAACTTCGCTGCGCGCCGCCCTTGGTGGAACGTGCGCGCATGGTTAAGGATGCGGAGGAAATCGCTTCCATTCGGCGAGCCGTCGAACTGGGCGCGCGGCTGTTTCCGATCCTGCGAAAGAAAATTCGTCCTGGGGCAAGCGAGGTGGAGGTTGCGGGAGCCCTGGAATATGCCGCCCGGTGCGGAGGAGCCGAAGGGATGTCGTTCCCCACGATCATCGCTTCGGGCAAGCGCTCGGCGGTTGTCCATGGCCGTGCGTCGGGCGCGCCGATTCCCCGCCGCGGATTCGTCGTCTGCGACTTCGGTGTTATACTCGCTGGCTATTGTTCGGACCGCACGCGGACAGTCCACGTCGGACGTCCTTCGCGCGATGCACGCAAGATGTATGAGGCCGTGCTGGAAGCGCAGCAGGCGGCGATTGCCTGCATTCATCCGGGCGTGACTGCGGGCGAAGTCGATGGAGCGGCACGGCGCGTGCTGCGCAAGTGGAAGTTGGCACGGTACTTTAGCCATTCCACCGGGCATGGTTTAGGATTGGAAATACACGAAGCGCCGCGGTTGGCGGCGGCGCAGAAGCAAAGGCTGGAACCGGGCATGGTGATCACGGTTGAGCCCGGCGCTTATATTCCCGGGAAGTGGGGAGTGCGAATCGAAGATGTGGTGGTTGTGACCCCGAATGGCTGCGAAGTGCTGGCGCCCAGGGACAAAGAACTGATTGTTATCTAGCAAATCAAGTTTAACGAATCACATTTGTATGAACCGGTGTATGAACCGGAGTCGAACCGGCTGCCGGTACCCGCTGCCCAGACAGCGGGATCTTGAACGCGGAACCCACCGCATACGATGAATCAAAAAGAGCTGAAGGAACTCATCGAGTTCATCATAGAAAAGGGCATTGCCGAATTTGAACTGGAACGCGGCGACGTCAAGGTGAAGATCAAGCGCGCCTCGGAGGCGCCGCCGGCCGCAGTGCCGGATTCCCGGTATATCGCGCTTCATCCTGCCCAGGGGGCCGTGGCAACCCATATTTCCGCTTCCGCGCCTGCCCAGGTCGAACTCGCCGCGGCTGCCACCCCAGTCCCTGAGCCGGAAGAAGACCTGCACATTGTGCGCTCCCCGATCGTGGGCACCTTCTACGAAGCGCCCTCACCCGGGGCCCCTCCTTTCGTCAAGGTTGGCGATGCGGTGGAGATTGGCCAAGTCCTTTGCATCGTCGAAGCCATGAAGCTGATGAACGAAATCGAGTGCGACGTTGCCGGGGAGGTGGTGAAGAAGCTCGTCGCCAACGGCCAGCCCATCGAGTACGGACAGGAACTGTTTTCCATCCGCCCGAAGAAGTAAGCTCTCAGCTCGCAGCTCTCAGGAAAAATCCAAGGCTGTGCAGTCAGGCTGAATTTTCCTGAGAGCTGAGAGCTGAGAGCTGAGAGCGTTCAGGCCATGTTCAAGAAGATTCTGGTAGCCAACCGCGGTGAGATCGCTCTGCGCGTGATTTGCGCGTGCAAGGAACTCGGCATCCGCGCGGTCGCGATCTACAGCGAGGCGGACCGGAATTCGCTCCATGTGCGCTTTGCCGATGAAGCCATTTGTATTGGCCCGCCGCAGTTGGCGCAGAGCTATCTCAATATTCCCGCGGTGATCAGCGCGGCGGAAATCGCCAACGTGGACGCCATCCATCCCGGCTACGGCCTGCTTTCGGAGAACGCCAACTTCGCCGAAGTCTGCGCGGCGTGCCACATCAAGTTCATAGGACCGACACCCGAGGTGATCCGGCTGATGGGCGAGAAAGAAAAGGCGCGTGCCGCGATGAAGCAGCACGGTGTGCCGATCCTGCCCGGTTCCGACGGCGTGATCGCCTCCGACGGCGAGGCGCTGGAGTGGGCGCGGCAGGTCGGCTTTCCGGTGATCGTTAAGGCCTCGGCGGGCGGCGGCGGGCGCGGCATGCGCATTGTGCGCAACGAACAGGAGTTGCCGGGACTCTACCGCCAGGCGCAGTCGGAGGCGTCGGCCGCGTTCGGCAATGGCGATCTCTACATGGAGAAGTACGTTGAGAACCCGCGCCACATCGAGTTCCAGGTGCTGGGCGACGAGCACGGCAACGTAGTGAGCCTGGGGGAGCGCGAATGCTCGATCCAGCGCCGGCATCAGAAGTTGCTCGAAGAATCGCCGTCGGTGCGGGTCACGCCCGAACTCCGTAAAGAAATGGGCGGCATCCTCGGCAAGACTCTCAGCGCCGTCGGTTACCACAATGCCGGCACCGTTGAGTTCCTCATGGACCGGGACCGCCGTCTCCACTTCATTGAGATGAACACGCGGATCCAGGTGGAGCATCCGGTCACCGAGATGGTCACGGACGTGGACCTGGTCAAGAGTCAGATCATGATTGCCGCTGGAGCGAAGATGGCGGACGTGCTCCAGGGCCCCGTCGTGCATCGCGGGCATGCGATCGAGTGCCGCATCAATGCCGAGCATCCGGAGAAGTTCACACCCTCGGCGGGCAAGATTACGACCTTTAATCCGCCCGGTGGAACGGGGGTGCGCATCGACACCGCTGCGTACGCCGAAGGGACCATTCCTCCTTATTACGATTCCCTGATCGCGAAACTGGTGGTTCGGGGTAAAGATCGCAATGAAGCCATTTTGCGTATGGGACGCGCGCTGGAGATGTTCATCGTGGAGGGCATACACACCACCATTCCGCTGCATCGCCGGATTCTTGCCGATCCCGAGTTTCGCGCGGGCAACATTGATACCGGATTCGTCGAGAGATTTCTCGAGCGGGCGAAAGAGAAAGCCTGATTTTCCCTCTGTGTTCTCTGTGACCTCTGTGGTTCAGGACGATCCAAGCCGCAGAGGGCACAGAGGTCACAGAGGAAACCAACTAAGGCATGAAGTTCGCGAAGCGTTTGTATCCGATTCTTGATCGCACCTGTTTCCCGGACCCGGGTGCTCTACTACTGGCGGCGGAGGCGCTCGTTGCCGCCGGGTGCACTCTTATCCAGTACCGAAACAAGCAGGGAAGCGCCCGGCAAGTGCTCGATGAGGCTCGCGAGCTTAGAAAGCGGCTGGGTGAGGGAATCAAGCTCATCATGAACGACCGGGCCGACCTCTGCCTGGCTGCGGGCTTCGATGGTCTGCATGTCGGGCAGGATGATTTGTCGCCGGAGGCGGCGCGGCGGATCATTGGGGGCGAGCGCTGGCTGGGGGTTTCCACCCACAACCCCGAGCAGCTTGCCTTGGCTGATCAGACATCAGCGGACTATCTTGCCATCGGGCCGGTCTTTGCCACATCGAGCAAAGCCAATCCTGATCCAGTCGTCGGACTCGCAGGCGTATGCCGGGCAAGGGAACTGACGCGCAAGCCTTTGGTGGCGATTGGCGGGATTACCCGCGCCAATGCGCGGTCCGTGATCGAGGCGGGGGCGGATGCGGTGGCGGTGATATCCGACTTGTTACGGGATCCCCGCAAATCAGCAGAGGAATTTTTGCGGGTTCTGGGGTAAATTTAGAAGCCTTGCATAATGTGGCGCGGACACTCTTGTCCGCGGACGCCTTGGTCCGTCGATTCGACCGCGGACAGGAGTGTCGGCGCTACAAATGCCTGCAGACGAGAGTGTTTGCGCCACAACAACACGCGGACAGGAGTGTCCGCGCCACACAGGAGATTCGTGAGTACTGACGTTCGACCTCCAGCACAAGCATCCAGCGCCACCGATTGGGCGATCCACACCCATCAGGATCAAGAACTCGTCAAAGCTCTTGGACTGACCAGCGCCACCATGCTGGTAATGGGCTCCATGATTGGCTCGGGCATCTTCATCGTCTCGGCCGAGATTTCGCGCGAGGTGCAGTCGCCGGCGCTGCTGATTGGGGCGTGGGTGATTACCGGATTCTTAACGATCGTCGGCGCGCTCAGCTATGGCGAACTTGCCGCCATGATGCCCCGCGCCGGCGGCCAGT